>Ga0247834_1003870_pt1 | contig 19712 bp, 16 predicted proteins | sample LaCruzMarch2015__8_FD_187118 | JGI IMG/M metagenome (GOLD analysis project Ga0247834, IMG submission 187118) | Freshwater microbial communities from meromictic Lake La Cruz, Castile-La Mancha, Spain - LaCruzMarch2015_12m | ecosystem: Environmental > Aquatic > Freshwater > Lake | place: Spain...
ACAAGATCAGATTAGTATCGGTCGTGAGATTCTCCAGGATTTTGATGCCCATAAGCTCTACATCAATCAAGCTGGTTTAACCAATGAGATGCTGCAGATCACAACAGGGTTAAAAGCACGTCCTTTATCGAATGCAGAAGAGAAAGCCAAGCTTACGGTGGAATTGTATGGTGAAACAGCGCAGGTGGCGAGAGACCTATGGCGCGATATCAGAAAGACGCATCCAGGAGCTCAATGTTATCACCATCCAAAATACGATCAATTTAAGGAATTGCGTGATGAACGTAACTCTTTGGCTTACACCATAGGAGAGAACTACGGGTTACACCGAGAGTTTGTGAATGAGTTCGCCCGTGTGTATGGCATTAACAAGCGTACTGTAGAAGCACAGAGCAATCAGTCCCTGCAACACAGCGAGCAGAATTATCAGAACCAACATCAAGACGAATATAAAGAGCTTGTACCAAACACGGTTCCTAATAAGCAAGATGTTGATAAAGACTTGGAAGAGAATGTTCTTGCTCTTCTTGAGAAGAGTATCTCTGTTGAAAAACCAACAGAAAAACAGCAAAAAATACTGAGTATCATTAAGTATCTCAATGCTGAAATGGATCCAGAAAATAACCCATGGGTTAAAGAAAAAACAACATCTTATTTGAAAGCACAGATGGAAAGTGATCCTGCCTTGGCTTTAAGAACATGGCAATCAATCACTAATGACTATACTTTTAAGCCGATGTCTTTTGACGAACAACAGCACAAAACGGAACAAGCAAATGCTCTACTAGAAAGCCAGAAGAGGTACTTGCCTGAAAACACTTACAATAAGTTGTTCCAACTGGCGAACACCTCTCCGCAGATGGTTATTCAGCATTGTGAAAAAAGTGTTGAGGCGCAAATTGATAAACAGCGAGAAAAGGACATATCAACATTTAACCATCTATCAAAAGAATACACACAATTGTCCTTTTCTTATGCTGAAAGAGAAAGCAAGCAAGGCCAGGAAATTGCTAAGCAGTTAAAAGAAATGTCAGCGCATTACGCAAAAGATGAGGGTTTTAATACAGCTATTGAAAATAACAGTATGTCGCATGCTGTGCAAAAGTCTTTGGTTGATGATCAAGAGCGCATTCGTGGATTTGAAAGGTGATACTGAAACAAACTATGGGGTCAAAGTACTCTCCGGGATCAGCCCCGGAGAGTTATTTAGAATACGCGGCTATACTTTTGTACAGTCACTTGCACGATCATTTCGCTTTATTTCTTTTGCGACCTAAAATCATCTATGATGATTTTCTTGCAGTCAGGAGAAAGTTTTGAAAAATTATTTTCAAGCAGCTGACCAAAAACCATAAGTTGTTTCTGCTCCATTGTTAATACTTGCTGCGCTTTATTTCCATCAATAAAGTAAAAACAGGTGGTGAAAGATGCAGCGCCCACTATTGCAGAAACAAAAATTAAAAATCCCTGCATTTTTAACGTTAACCCTTTAAACGATCTCATTGTTCTTGTAACAGTGTCGTGAAACGTTTGAAGGGACCCAAGCTGAGCTTTCAAATATTTATTGAGATCATCAGTAAGGGGAGTCGATAATGTATGAGCTAATCCCATCATGTTATTCTGAATAGCTTTGCGTATTTCTTCTTTAAAAGATTCTTTAACGACGGTTAATTCTGTTACTTCAAGGCTAGTCGCCTTGGTTTGGACGGCCATCCTATCAACCAAAGATGCGAGTTCTTCGACTTTTTTATCAAGTATTGTTTCGAATCTGTTAATCTTAGCTTCATTATTTATAATTTCCATAAATTGTTTATCCATTTCAGTTCTAGCGTTGACTTTTTAGTTGATACTTTCTTCAGTTTCAAGAAATTCTTTTAGTGTGTTACATTACTCAGATTTTTTCATTGCTTATTTCTCCTAACTAAAATTTTTCAATAACATGTGATGTCTTTGATGTCTTAGATTAGATTTGCTTCAACTCTCCCCCATCTGAGAAGTGTTGTAGCGAATTTTTTGTGCTTCAAATGCTTCGACATCTTGGTAGGCATATAAAATACGACCTCCCATTTTTAAGTAACGTGGGCCTTTGCCATTCCACCTCCATTGGCTCAAGGTATTACGGTTCATACTCCAGCGAGCAGCTAAAGATTCTGGTGTAAGAAAAGTTGTATCCATGAGGACTCCTTTTGTGTCATTCAATTTAATATGTGAATACTGCACACAAAATTAATATATCAAGTAATTATGTCCATGCATACCCCTGGTATTTTTTACTCTTTAACAAGGTTGAAATTCTTACTGAACAGTTATCTCTGGAGTTTTAGGTAGATAAAGAATGATATTTATAGAAATTCTATTGACATAAATTAACTGAATGTGCTTTTTATGTCATACAGATGTACGAATGTATAGCTTATACATAATTAAAAAAGGGGAAGAAAATGAGTCTTAAGCTAGCACAACAAATTGAAGCTCGCATGAAGGCTCAAAACTTTAGTGTTATGGGTCTTGAGACTAAAGCAGGATTAAAGCCCCACGCAGTGCGTAATATTTTGATTGGAAAGTCCAAAAGGCCTAGTGCAGTTAATTTGCAAGCTATTGCGGATACTTTAGGATGCAGTATAAAAGAACTTTTGTCAGAACCTCCTATTTCTCAAGAAGATGCCGCTGGTTTTTCGAGAAACGACATTCTTAAAATGAAATATTCTGACCTTTCTAATCATGATCTTATGTCAGAAGTAGTAAAAATTGTTGATTCACTCTTGCGCAAAAAAAATGTCACCATTGACCAATTTTTTGTTTGTCTTCAAGAAGTATATCTTCAATCTATTCAAAAAGATCCAGGTGCTGTTGATGTAGAATTTGCAAACTGGTTTGTTGATCTCATGACTGAGTAGAATGCTACATAAATTTTACGACATTTGAGTCATCTGCTTTATCTGAGTCAAGAGGAAGGCAAACTTTTGTGTGAAACTGCCTTTTTTCTTTTTCTGTGAATTCATAACCAAACCCATTTTTAAGACATAGCTGGCGCAATGCAGAACTTTCTATAAAAAATTCAAACAGGTATTTTTGTTCAAGATATGGCTGTGCAGAAGCGCCAATATTATAACGATTATCCTGGATTTCCAAATGCACAAATCCGTTTTCTTGCTTCACGGTAATCGAAATTTTTCCTTTATTAGGCATGCTACAAATAGGATGCCCAATAACATTGAGTAGGATAGTTCGCGTAAGCAAAGGATCTCCTATAAATATCAAATCCTGAGGACATTTTACGCAGAACACTATACCCCTTTTTTGGATAATATCATTGAAATACACTTGTGCTTGGTTAAGCGCTTCACTTATTTTTATTGGGTCTTTTTTATAAGATACCCATGCCGCTCCATATGAAAGATCTTCCGCTAACTCTTTTGTTGCATTGATTAAATCTAATTTTTCCGCACGACTTAAAGACGATGAACTGTTATTTGAGATACCAACATATTCCATGGATTTATAAATGGCCCTTGTCGTTTCTTTAAATCGTTGAATGAGAAGGCGTTGAATTGAATTATAAGCTTCTAATGAAGCGCGATAAGAAATCTCAGCATTAACCAATTGCCCTACACTGGAATTTGAAAGCATTAAAAAAAATGCTCCAAGCGTTGCTATAAAAGAAAGTATAAAGAATTCAGATCGATAAAAGGCAAGGTATTCACGAAATAAAAAAGGATTTTTATGTGAAAAATTAAAAATATCGTTTTGAATTATACGCCTTCCATTTTCATCAAATATTTTAGGAAACTCTAATGTTGCCATCCTTTCAGTGCCTATGAATTTCTGCATATCAGCAAAGGGCACAGATACTTGCAATATACCTATTAGAGATGTTTTTTGATCAAAAACGGGAACGGTTCCAATCAGGTAGTTATCTTTAATAGTAAGAGATTCTAGCTCATTCACAGGTTGATGAAGAACTGAGCTGCAATCATGACAACTCATAGGGAAAATTGCAGAAGATGTAATAAGTTCTTTGGGGTTAGATGCACTACAATACGTAATGTGCTGAATTGTAGGAATGTTGTAGTCTTTAGCAACTTGAACACCACTCGCTAAAATTGCCTGAATCTTTTGATAATCGCCTGAATGTGTAGTAATAGTTTTGCTTATTACCATTGCTAAGCTTTTTAGTTCTTTGATGGTTGTAATGATTTTTTTAGTGGCTGTTTCTTTTTCTTGAAGTTGACGATCTTTATAGTCTGATAGATAAATTATATGCTCGTGCTTCACAAATGCAAAAAATAATCCAAAACATAAAAATACAAAGATTACCGAACGAAGATAGTTAACACGGTCAATTGCTAAAGATATAGAATGTTTCATACTCAAAAAACTTCTTATTTATTCCTATTGTTTAATTTTAGAAGTAAAAATTCGTCATATGCAACATATTTATGACAAAATATTATCTTTCTTGTCATTTTAACGCTACAATATTCACTCGATTAAAGAAGTTGGCTAAAGTCGATAATATCTGAAAAAAATCCAGATTCTTCAACATCTTCATGCACACCATTTACACGAATCAAAACTGGTCTTACTGAAAATCCTCTGGGGATACTAAGTCTTTTTAATTTTTCTGCCATTCCTGAAATAACTTCTGGTGATACGGGGCGCTTGGTGTCTAGTCCCAGAATATGATGGTTCAGAACCATACCCAGCCGGCAAACTTACATTGCATTGCAATTGATAGGTTTAGGCTTCTGCTCCAGCAGATGCCGATGCTGTTGTCGTATCGCTAAAGGGAAGAAGTTGATAAAAGTAGACTTTATCTGAAACAGCAATACCAGCAAAAAGGGTGTGTTTTATTGGATTTCCAGCGAGGTAATCGTAAAACCAATTTGCTGTCAAAGGTGGATCTAACAGCTCTAGTTCTTCAATTTCTTCAGGAGTCTCCGCGCATGAAGCATTGATGAGTGCACCACTGCTTTTTGTTTGTAATACTACTCTATTGAATTCAAGAAGGTGCGAATCGTATAACACAAAATATTCTTGAGCGTTGTAATTGACCTTACTCTCAAAATTTGTTCGAATGCCTTGTTGATCCCATTTAATGCATCCATAAACATTAGGGCATAAAAAGAAAGGTTGATCTTTTCGTGCTTTTACCACAATGTGCTTTTTTTTATTTTTGGCTTTTTTGTCTTCTTGTGTAGCTTGTGCTTCCTCATTAATTTCTTCAAGAGCAATAAAGTGAAAGTTTCTCCCATACGCATATCGATTATAGAAATTCATATGCCATGAATTTCTTTGATAAATTTCTTGAATTTGCTTAATCAGTGAAAAAGAAGGGTGTCCATATTGTCCACCATCTCCTGCTGATACGCCAAATATATTTGGCTTGAAGAAACTTAGCATGCTACCAGACCTATTTGTTAATGCACCATGGTGAGGCAACATCAGCATGATCAAATGAGATTCTCTTGTGCTTCGCGTACTGTTTAAAATTTGGCGAAAATCTACCGGTGCGTTTCTTTCTTTAATGCTCTGAAATACACTATGTTCTGCATCTCCAGTTAAGATGATTGATAAATCAAGAGTCGGCAATGTGCAAGAAGCAACCATGCTGTGGTTATTTGCATCATCAGCTGGCTGATTAAGACTCCAAATATAAATGTTCCTCATAACATCTAGTGCTTCTGAGCTAATCGGTAAAACGCCACCGAAAAGATCTAAAAAATATCCTTGAAGGACAGAGGGTGTTGGACCATCAGGATTTATTTTTAAGCAAAAATTAGAGAAATAGCCCAAAGAAGATTTAAAGGTATCAGGATTATAAACAGAAAAATGGCGCTGAATCAAAATATTGAAATCTTGATGGACAGCCTGAAATCTCTGGTAATAAGGAAAGTAAATATTAGTAACTAGGCCAAAAGTGGACATCCGTCGACTTAAAAACTCAAGAACATCAACAGCTGGTTTTGTAAGATTTGTCGCCCCTTCTGTAGCACCAATATCACCAAACCAATCACCTGCTAGAAGTACCGTAATGGGCACACTAGGAATGGTGTTTTCATTGATGTAATTAATATGATCTTCATCTGGATGTGACAAGAAAATGAATAGGTGATGTAAGTCTTTTAGTTTCTCGCCGATAAATGCTTCTAATGCACTTTTTGTAGCATTTCTTTGGGCCACAGATAGCTTTGCTTCCGTTGTTTGTGGCGTATGGATTGCAGGATTTTCTCCCCGAGGAGGTGTTGCTTGAAAGCTAAATTGTCTTCTGGCAGTGCTTGCTCTAGCTTCTTCTTTTTTAGAGGATACAAGAGATTCTTGTGTAGGTAACAAAAATGGCTCTTGCCAATCTCCACGAGAAGCTAACTTAGGATGCATTTGTAACGATTTACTCCCTAAATCATACAGAATTCCTACATTTCCGCTGGGTCTTTGATAAATGATAAGTTGCCCATTTCCTTGTCCCATGGGAAAAAGATAAAACTCCTCAGATCCAGCAGCCCATAAAGTGACGCAAGAAAATACTACAAGGAAAAGGCGATAAAACATAAATTACTTACTCGCTTCTTCACGAATCTTTTGTAAATATTCTGCTTTGTGATTCCAATAATAGGTTGTCATCCATAAAGCAAAATGAAAGGGAATTTGTATTTCTTCTAAAAGAGCTTTTATTTCTGCAGTCTGGCTTTCACGCTCTTTAATAAGCTTTTTAAAAGCGTCTAGATCTTCAAAAAAACTGACGGTATTATACTTGAAATCTGAAGGAATAGACCCCCCACCACAAGTGTCAGTCGTGAAAATGCCATGAAGAGTTTGCATGACATCTTTGTTATAAACAGTTTTATTTTCCTTGAGCAACCTTCCATCAAATAAGCCTGCATCTCCTAAAAAATTAATTTCAGAAACATAGGTTGATTCAAATCTAGTCAAACAGCTTCTTCTCATTTCTAAAGTTTCAGTCAGTGTGTATCCCCAAGATCCAAGATTTAAGCAGGTGGGAATGCTTGCTCTTATCGGAACATTAGGATCAAGTCGTTGTAAAGGTTTTCTTCCTTGTGCTTTGCTGCTTGTTTCTTCTGTTGAAAATTTAGGTGTGTTTTCAGCTTCCATTGCGCACACAGTTGGTGCAATCCCTAAAAGTAAAAAAAGTATATATATCATGATAGTGCTCCTTCAGTCATTTCTGTTTCACCTATATCATAAATTTCTGTGAGCGGCATTTAAATAATCTGTTCATTTAGGAGATGAGCGTATGCAATAAATGATTATTCAATGAGATCTGCGTAAGAAAAATAACAGAAGAAAAGTCAATTTTGTAGTCGTGATAAATTTATGTTTTTACTACGTCAAATCGAGAAAATGATCTTTTTAGTAAGGTAATATGAAACTCTTATCTTTTTTCATGATGTTTTCTCTAATCATTTCAATGAAAGGGAGAAGTAAATAGGCTGTATCACAACGCAGAAAACGAGCTCTATGATGATCATAATGCCGCATTAAGATCACTATAATAACCATTTAAATATTGACAATTCATTGATTTCAATCTACATTAACCCTGGTAGAGTTAAATAACTGGTTACGCGATAGCATGCTTAAAAATAGGGTGTATTCTCAATGCAGCAAAAAAGCAGCGATTCTTTTAGGTGAAATGATCCATCTTTACCGAAAAGAAAGAAAGTGGTCTGCTCAAGATCTGTCAGATCGTGCTGGCATAAGTCGCACTACTCTTCGTAAAATTGAAAATGGAGATATGAAATGCGAAATAGGGATTGTCTTTGATGTTGCAACACTTGTAGGGATATCGTTATTTGATCTAGATTCTAATGCTATTGATTCACTAACAAGCTATACCAAAGACAAAATTTCTCTGCTTCCAAAAAGTATCCGCGCGTCAAAAGAAAGCATAGATGATGATTTCTAATGCAAAAAAATATAATGAAGCTTTTGTTTGGATTTGGTTACCAGATGAAACATCCCCCATTGTTGCAGGCAAACTCTCCAGGAATGGAGATGCGCTTGTGTTTAACTATGGTAAAAGTTACTTAGCTCGCTCTGATTCTATTGCAATTTATGCGCCTGAGTTGTCATTGATTCCTGGTTTTTTACCACTTCTTCCTAATATGAGCATGCCTAGTTGTATTCGCGATGCATCTCCTGATGCTTGGGGGCGTCGAGTTATTATTAATAAAATGCTTGGAGCTAAAGGAAAAAACGCAGAGACTTCTCAGCTTGATGAGCTGACGTACTTGCTAGAATCATCTTCCGATAGAATTGGTGCTCTTGATTTTCAATTGTCTCCAACGCACTACGAATCTCGATTGTCTAAAAATGTACCACTTGAAGAATTACTAAGGGCCGCCGAATATGTTGAAAAAGGACTCCCTATTTCTTCTGAGCTAAACCATGCTCTAAATCATGGCACTTCTATTGGAGGAGCTCGTCCCAAAGCTTTAATAGAACATAACAACAAAAAATATATTGCTAAATTTTCTTCATCATCAGATTTGTATAGCGTCGTTAAAGCTGAATTTATTGCAATGCGCTTGGCGCAGCTTTGTGGTTTAAACGTAGCGTCGGTATTACTAACTCAGTCCTTAAACAAAGACGTGCTATTGATTGAACGCTTTGATAGATCTTTATCGAAGAGTGGTTGGAAACGAAAATGCATGGTTTCATGTTTAACTTTACTAGAGCTTGACGAAATGATGGCACGTTACGCCAGTTACAAAAACTTAGCCGAAATCATTCGTCATCGTTTTACAGACGCTTCCATGACTCTTAAAGAATTATTTGGAAGACTTATTTTTAATATCTTAAGCGGCAATACGGACGATCATGCGCGTAATCATGCAGCCTTTTGGGATGGTCAAATGCTGACATTGACTCCAGCCTACGACATCTGTCCACAAAATAGAACTGGTTACGAGGCGTCACAGGCAATGCTTATTGATGATACGCGTATGAGTAAGCTTAGCGCTTGCCTAGACGCTGCTTATATGTTTTTGATCTCTGAAAAAGAAGCACTTTCTATCGTAGAGCACCAAATAAATGTAATTAACAATAATTGGGAACTCGTTTGTATGGAAGCAAATATTAATGAAACAGACAAAGCGTTTTTGTGGAGACGTCAATTTTTAAATCCTTTTGCTTTTGATGATCTTAAGGGAAATAGATCGATTTTAAACTAACGCAGTTGTTATGACAGACTCGTTTATCCCATTCATCTTTTTAGTAACATAAAATCGAGATTGAAATATCATCATATTGCGTTTATCCAACGATGGAACTCTTCTCTTTTTTCATGATATTTTCTCCAATCATTTCACTGGCATCAATCAAAGGTTGACCGATGAGATGAGCATAACGCGCTGTAGTTTGCGTTTGCTTATGACCCAGCAGAGCACCGATAATTGGAAGCGATAATCCGTTACTTACAGCAACAGAAGCAAAAGTGTGTCTTAGATCATGAAGACGAACATCACTTAATTCAGCTTTGGCTCGAATACGCCTCCAAGGTTTTTGCAGATTGATCAGATGAGCTCCTTCTTTTCCGCCACAAATCACAAAAGGATTTTCAGCGGCTTGAGGAATATTCTTTAAAAGATCAATAGTTACTGATGACAAGTACACAAGTTTCTTACCTGTTTTACTGTCACGCAGCCTGAGACAATTATTATCTAAATCCACTTCTTCTTTTTTAAGAGAAAGAATTTCATTGAGACGGCACCCCGTAAGCAGTAGCAAACGAATAGCATAAATAGGCCAAGGATTTGTATTGGAGCTCTCCTCTTCTTGCAATACCATCATAAGTTTTTGTATTTCATCTTGGTTCAAGAACCGGTCTCTTTTTTGTTCCTTATATTTTTTAACATGAAGACAAGGATTAGTGTTATTAGGTCTGTATCCCCATAACTCTGCAAGATTTAAAGCCTTGGATAAAAGACTGAGAACGCGATTCCCAGTTATGGGTAAACGTTGAAACGAGTGATGAAGCTTAGCAATATCGCTACGATCTAAAGAGGATATTTTCAAAGATCCCAATATTGGAAGGATGTGCTGATCCCACAGCCTTTTATCTTCTTTGCTGCTTGAGGCTTTTTTACGAGGAGCGTGTTCCATCATGTACTGATCAGCAAGTTCCTTAATCGTTGGCGCTGACCGAAGCTCTTGTTTAGCAAAAGACGGGTCTTTCCCTTGACTGACTTCCAAAAGCCACTGTTGCGCAATATTTCGTGCTTGCTCACACGTCATAACACCATGATCGCCAATTTTAGGCTTTCGTTGTCTTCGATCTAATGTTCGATAATACAAAAAATAACTTTTTTTTCCAGAAGGAGTGATTTTGCACATAAAACCACTAATTTCAGAATCCCATAGAGTAAAATCCTTATCTTGTGGTGGCGTTGACTCAACAATTTTCTTAGTCAGTTTTTGCATAATTCGTCTGGCTTATTTTTGATTCTAGGTAGCATATAGGTAGCAACATGGAAAGATTTTGGCAATATCAAAAAGATATAAAACCCCTGAAAGTGCCTTAAAATAAAGAAAGATAGATTTTGAGAAATGTTAAAATATCCATAAATCTATGACTCTTAATCAGCGGGTCGTAGGTTCGATTCCTACGGCGCCCACCAGTTCGCTGGTATAGATACTTATTTCACACTGCTTCATTAACACGCCAATACCAAGAATTTGGACTTTGCTCGTGAGGAAGTCCTGCTAAAATCAGATGTTCTTTAGCACGGGTTAAGGCTACATAAAAAAGCCGATTATGCTCGAATTCCAGGGCTTGTTGATGATGCTCTTTCAGTGCCGCTGTTAAAATTGTATCAGCTGCCATAGGTGGTTTTAAAAACCAAAACTGTGCAACTGGGTCATATAATACAGTATCTTGTTTCATGCTTACTTCATCACCATGATCGAGAATAATAACAACAGGGGATTCTAACCCTTTTGCACCATGAACAGTTGAAAATTTTATACCTTTTTGATGATTGGTTTGTGTAAATATGGGAGGATGTCTGTGTAAGTGCTCAACAAGTTCGCGAATATTTAATTTCAGTAAATTGAAGCGTTTAAATACGTCATCCATAAAGCTGTGTAATAATTCACATTCAACGTTCATTGCATCATATGCGCTTTGAAAATAGCCATATGCGGATGAAGGAGAGGACTGTAGTAATTGATTGAGTTTTTTTGCGTGTGGCTGATAATGAGTTTGTACTTCGTCCCATAAAGAACCTTTACGATTGTGACACAGATTGAATAAATCGTTCTCATCAATTTTCCCTTGTTGTTGCATCCAAGGAGTTTTGAGCAGTGCTGCTAAATTTAAGTCATTCAAAGGCATTAACATAAACTCAACGGCGCTTAATAGATCGCGCACAACAAGGCATTCCATTAGATTTTTAGGATCAAAAGCAGAGTAGGGGATGTCACGTTTTTGACAAACTGAAGTTATTTCTTGCATTTGACGTCCGCGTTTACGCATCAAAATCATGAAATCATCATAGGTAGCGTGGCGATTTTCAGATGCTAAAAATAAGCCATTAGCAATGGATTGTTCAATATGGTCTAGAACTTGCTCGGCTAAATATTGTTCTGGCTCACGTGTATCAGAATACGTTTCAAAAATGGGCCATGGGTCAATTGTAGGAGTTTCAAGTTCAATAAATGGCAGAATTTCAATGCATCCGTTGAATTCCTGATAAGCGATATGCTTTGAAACATTTTCCCCCAAGCCTTTCGGGTTTTGTTCAAAGACTTTATCAACTAAGTTTAAAATGTCTTTTGCACTTCGAAAGCTTGTGGAAAGTGCCACATTTTCCCATGGCTGGCAAAGTGTTGATATGTGCTTTTGCATGTCTTGATACATGCGAATGTCAGCACCTTGAAAACTATAAATTGATTGTTTTTCGTCGCCCACCACAAAAACACTTCTGTCGATTGAATGGTGATCAAATAAGCCTTGCACAAGGTGCTCTATAACATGCCACTGATCAACGCTAGTGTCTTGGGCCTCATCTACCAAAAGATGATCAATGCGGTAGTTTAAATCCAGTAGAATTTGATCAAAATCATCAAGCTTTAAAGTTTGTAGGGTTTTTTCAATTAGGTCGTGAAAATCCCAAAGATTGTGCGTTTCTTTTAGGTTCTTATAATGCTTTTGAAAAATTTGCTGAAGTTGCCAAAACTGCAATGATTTTTGAACCTGATCAAAACGAATTTTTTTAGAAAAATAATGAGCTAGTTCTTCTGCGTAAATTTTTAAAATTGGTTCAGCATCAGGGTATTGTTTTTGAATACTTGCGGGTAAAATTTTGGATCGAACTGTTCCTTTTTGAGTTAAGAAACGTTGCGCAAAACTATGTTCTTTTGAAATAGCATCATGGGGAATAGTAATATTCAATAATCCCTTAAGATAGCTGTGAATTTCCAAAGGAGGCAGGGGGAATTGAGGCGCTCCAATAATATCAAATAATTCAAATAATCGTCTTTGTGCATCATCAAAGCTTAAGTTGTGAACGGTACGTGTTGTACTGCTTAAATACTCAAAAAGAACTGTCTCTCCATGAAAGGTGAAAAATTCTTCTAAATAATGTGTGGCATCTTCGTTTTCTATAAGTTTTTCAAAAGCTTGGGTTAAGTAAGTGCGTTCTTCGAAATTTTCCATAACACGTGGAGTTGAGTTTAGAATATTCTGTCCCATTTGTCGTTGCAGTAAACTTTGACAAAAGCTATGCACAGTTTGAATATAAACTGGCTGAGATTGAATGATTGAATATAAACTTTTTGCTTTAGCAACGTTGGTTGAGGTGGGCTGTTCACCAAGACTTAATAGTTCATCAGTAAGGGCTAGATCTGGTAGTTCTGCTAATAATTTTATTTTTTGCAGAAGTCGTTGTTGCATTTCACTGGCTGCTGCTCTTGAAAAAGTTAAGCAAAGAATTCGATCAGGGTTTGCGCAATGCAGTAATAACCGAATGATTCTATCAATTAGAACCTTAGTTTTACCCGATCCTGCTGACGCGTTAACCCAACAACTAGAGCTAGGATTACTAGCTTTTTGCTGTAGATTGATCGTTGATATGGATGTTTCATTCATTGCACAAGACTAAGTGAAGCTTAGGCCAATTCATTCTGTCTTAGCTGCCTGCCTTGCCTATAAAGGAAAAAGGCCACTAAACCTAAAACGCCTACGAACACTAGGATTGAACTGAGCGCAAAAACATATTCATCGCTCGAATATACTCTTATTCCTTCATTATCCATTACTCCATTCCACTTGAAATCAAGCAAAAATCCAACGGCTTGCATAACACATGCGCTTCCAAGAACGCTAAAAGTGTTAATTACCCCAAGTGTGGTTCCAGATGTTTCCGGTGTTGTGTAATGAGAAGCTGCTCCAAAACATAAAATTTCAGAACTGCTAAAAATGCCTAATGTAACTAAAATAGCAATAAGCGCGTATGCTGACAAATCACTATACAGTAATGTGATCAAGCAAATAACTATTCCAAACCAGCTGTAAATAATGCCTCTGTTATATTCTTTGTATCGTTCACACAGCCATGGAATAAGTAAACTACTAACGGCAGCTCCAACATAAATTTGCATTGTAACATTAGCGGCATTACTGCGTGGAAGGTGAAAGTGATTCATTAAAAACGAAACTCCCCAAAGGTCTGCAATTACAGCTAAAGGAGAATAAAAACATGTTGTCATAATTGCATAAGCAAGAATTGGTCGTGTTTTAAATACGAGAACAACGCTTTGTTTAACATCTGCCCACTTAAGAGTCGCTTGGTGGTTAATAGCTTCCTTTGGCATCACTATCACAAGGGAGAACCACAATATTACTCCAATTACAGATAATACGGTAAAAGCATAGTGCCAACTGGTTGTTTCAATTAAGTGTACCAAAGGTTTTGCAGCTAATAGAGGGCCAAACAGACCAAGTGTCAAAGCGGCTCCCATAAAAAAACCTCTGTTTGAACTTGGAAAGCTATCAGCTGCAACTTTCATGCAGCCTATGTATCCGCAAGCTGAACCAAGTCCCATGAATATACGGCTAACCTGGGCTTCCCACAGACTATTTCCTATAATTAATAGGCCATTTCCAACTAAACATAGCAAGATGCTAGATAAAACAACACGTTTCACTCCAAGTCTGTCAATCAAGACACCGCATGGAATTTGCACCAACGCGTAGATAAACATGAAGAAAGAACCAAGTGTTGAAAAATCATTTGCAGTCATAAAAAAAGCGCTGCGAAGTTCTGGTTCTACAAGCCCTGGCGCAATACGAAGAACGTATTGATATAAGAAAAATAATGCAACGCCTCCCCAAGCTAGATAGGCATGCACAACTGCTCGTTCGTTATTCATTAGGCAAAACGTTCCAAATTTTTATATTCGTTATACTTTGGCGTTTTTGAAGGCCACGGGCAAGTTAAAAATGGGGAATTCTGCGTTAAATAATGATGCGCAACTTTCTCAAGTTCTAATTGTAGGGCTTCGACCGGAAGAGCTATGTTAGATGAAACAATTCCAGCAGGTTGTGTTCCTTTAAGTTGCCAAAATTCAGCCTGGGTGGATACATTAGTATAAGTTTTAGCGCATAAAAACATTTCAATAGCTAATTGAGGAGCATATCCGCTTGTAGCTTCCGCTTTGCTGGGAGGCATTCCCGTTTTGAAATTTACAATCAAATTAGCCTGAGAAGTGAAAATACAAGCATCAACTCTAGCTTTTAGTGTTATTTTTTTTGTAGTTGTTAATTGAATAGATAAGTCCTGCTCACTTTGAATTTTAATTGCATGCAGATCATTTACTTGGGCGCGTATCCACTCAAGAATACGCGAAAGTTTACCCTTCCACAAAATGGGATGACTACTTAATTTTAAAGTGTGCAAATGCTGAAGTGCAGATTCTAATCCTTGCTTTAAGTAGACTTCAATCATTTTGTGCGTTGCCAATCCAAATTCTTTTGCAAAATTTTGTGCACAGCTTCTTTCAAGTTGTCTTAATTTTAAAATGTAACGAGCATAAAATCCATATGGGTCCTGCATAAGCTGGTTGAAACCCGTTGCGCTAATAGTTGTAGGCCGGCTACTGGCAATAGGATTGGCAATGGGTCTTTCTCCAATCATGGAGATTCTTTTCACTTGATGTTTTTCAAGTGTATCAGTTTGCACCAAAGGGTGCTCAAATGTTGCGTCAGCAGAATAGCTCAAAACATTAAGTTGCTTTTTTGCTGCCCATTGAAAAAGTAATTCAGGTAAATTTTTCCCATTGACGTTTTTGAACAAAAGATGACTTTGTAACGGACGAATTTGGTTGTGTTTTAAACAAAATATAACTTGTTCAGGTTTGAATTTTAACGCCGCATGAAGTCCAAGATGAATTTGTGAACGATGATTTTTTAAATTCACAGCACCTTTAAACCATTCTAAACAATCAAGAGTGCTATCTAATAGTTGTGTGAAATCGACCAATGGCAATAGCTGTTGTTGAATTAAAAGTGGTAATTTTTGAAAAACTTCCGAAAATGTAGCTGAAAAATTTTGATTGTCTGTAATATTTAAGAGCTGATGACATAAAGGATGATTTGGTATATCAGTACCCAAAGTTTGCTGTTGATTTTTCCGAAGACTGTATTCCCAATCCAATGCAGTTTTTTGAAAATTTGTATCCACTTTTTCAAGTAATGGATGTCGCAGCATTTCAATAGCGTTGACTAAATTTTTTTGAGTTGTATAAGTATATAATTTTTGAATCCAATCCAAGGCTGCGCTACTTTGATTATTAGAAACAGTCTGGGTTATTTGTTCCCATAAACCTACATCGTCACAAATAAGCGCAAAGCCTTGTTTGGACAATTCTAAAGCTTGCTGGCTAAGTAAGAAAAGAGATGAGAATTGTACTTGTTTTGAAGCGTTTAATTTAGCTGTACACTGAAATGGCAAATCTACTTCATGAATTTTTTTAATTATTTTTAGAATGTTATGTTGATTTCTCTGTTCCAAATTTGCTGACGCAATGGGCATTGTGCCAAGGGTATTTATTTCGTCTGCAATTTGCCAAAGGTTGCAAAAATCTGCAAATCGCATGGTTGGAAATTCAGAGCGTGCAAGTTGTATGGAAGCCAGAAAATCATTCATAAGCTAGTGATTTCCTAGTAGATGTTAGAGTTAACAACTGGGCTTATTTTGTAAAGTTTTGTGAAAAACTGCAAGCATTAGTAAAGCTACTAAGCTAATGGCGCCGCTTACGATGAATGTAGCGAATTGATCATACATATGCTCAGCAATTCCACCAATTCCCCCAGCTAGCAAAAGTGCTGCTGCACTTATAAGGTAGAAAAATCCAATTCCAGTTCCGCGTAAATCTTCTGGCACATGGTCGGCTATAAGACTTAAAAACATGCTTTGGCTCATGCCAATTTGAATGCCCCATAGGGCGACACCAATCATCATAGTGGTTAAGTTTTCTGCAAAACCTAAAAATGCATCGGCTAAAATTAGAATGAAAAAACTCAACCCTAAAAAACCATAGCGACCAAATTTATCAGACAAGTATCCAACCGGATACGAACACAAAGAATTCATTACATTGTATAAAATTAAAATTGCATGAGAAAAACTTTGGTCTAAATTAAAGCTACCTGTTGCGTGCAATACGAGAACTGATTCGCCAACACGTGCGCTCATGAATACAAGGGCTATGCCCATTAAAATCCAGTAGGGTTTTCCTAAACGTTTAAGGTCACTCAAATGAATAGGGTGGCGAATAGGCTTTTTATCGACTGTTACTTCTTCCGCATGAGAATCTTTTACAAAAAATAGAACAAGCAAAAGACCAAGAAAAGCTGGCACACTGGCTACTGCAAATACAGTTTGGAAATTTTGATTGGTGGATACCATGCACCAAATGCCAACAAATCCACCAATGAATGATCCTGCAACAGCTAAACTTTGTCTAAGACCAAAACAAGCACCCTTAATATTTTCAGGTGCAAGGTCACCCACTAACGCATCGCGAGGGGTTGATTGTATTCCATTTCCTAAGCGATCAAGTATGCGTGCTGTTAATAAAACCCCAAAGCTTGATGACAAAGCAAAAAATAATCTAGCAATTACAGTTAGTGCAAATCCCCAAACCATAACTAATTTGCGCTTGCGTAAATAATCACTAATAACACCCGAAAAAAGCTTCATGATGTAAGCCAGTGCTTCAAAAAAACCTTCAAGCAACAGTACAATTCCTGTGGCTACACCTAAAATTTGCTTTACATATAAAGCAGCAATGCCAAAAATCATCACGGCAGATATATTAAGAAGCATACTGGCAAAGCCAATAGCCCAAATGGACGCAGGAATCCTGGTCTGAGGTTTTTTCATCATATTGCTAATAAAGAAGGGGTATGGCCAAATGGATTAACGACCTGTCAACATATCAAATTTGTAAAGAGAGTGCAATGAAAGTTATAAAAACCGTATTAGTCACGGGTTCATCAAGTGGAATAGGGTATGGCATTGCCAAAGTGCTTTTGCAGAATGGTTATCAGGTAGTGCTTCATGGTATTGAACCGCATTCTCAGGTTACATCTTTGGTGGATGACTTATCTGAGCAAGGTAAGGTTCTTGGGTATTACAGTGTTGATATTGGTAATCCTCAAGCTATTGAACAGTTTTGTAGCGATTTGAAGATGGCAAATATCACAATCGATATTTTGGTCAATAATGCAGGTATTCAGCATGTTGCGGCGATTCAAGAATTTTCTGTACAAAAATGGGATCAGATTTTGGCTGTGAATTTATCATCAGCATTTCATTTTATGCAGCACCTTCTGCCTTATATGCAGGCCCAAAAATGGGGCAGAGTTATTAATATTTCTTCATGTCATGGTTTGGTAGCATCGGCAAATAAATCAGCCTATGTTGCTAGTAAACATGGTATAGTTGGGCTTACAAAAGTTGCAGCATTAGAAAATGCAAAACAAGGCATAACGTGTAATGCCATTTGCCCGGGCTGGGTGTTAACACCACTGGTTGAAGCACAAATTGAAAGATTGGCTGCTGAGCAAGGTATTAGTATAGAGCTTGCACGGTCAAATCTATTGCTAGAAAAACAACCAAGCGGAAGTTTTGCTAAGCCAGAAGAAATTGGTGAATTTGTTTTGTTTTTGTGTAAACCTGAGGCAGCTCAAATTAATGGCGCATCTTTAACCATGGATGGTGGTTGGACGGCGCAATAAGGAAGTAAAAGATAATGAATTTTGATATTGTGTTTTGGGCATTAGCTCTTGTTGCTGCCGGTCTTGGGCTGTTCTGTTTTCGTTTGTTTAATCAAAAACAAACCTTGCTTATCGAAAATATTCAATTACGTAGTCAAACTCAAACTGACCAGCAAGTTCAACAAATGTGGCAACAACAAATTGAACGTCTTACCCAGCAAGCTTTAATTAATCAATCGAATCAATTTTTAGGGCTGGCTAAGGCGCAATTTGATGGAGTTTTGGAAAAAGCGAATTTGACTTTTGAACAACGGCAAGAACAATTTAAGCATTTGCTTGAACCTATTTCAAAGTCATTAGAACAAGTAAATACTCAGGTTCAAACTGTTGAAAAGCATCGCATTGAAGCCTTTGCTGATTTGAAGCGTCAACTTACTGACATGGTTATAGGGCAAAAAGATTTGCGTCAAGAAACGGCAACTTTGGTTAAAGCTCTGCGAACACCTCATGCCCGGGGTCAGTGGGGTGAAATGCAACTTAAGCGCGTTATTGAAATGGCCGGCATGGTTGATCATGTTGATTTTCAAGAACAAGTTTCCACCGTTGATGGCAAGCTTCGTCCCGATATGGTGGTGCGTTTACCTGCCGGCAAAACAATTGTCATTGACGCCAAAACGCCATTAGCTGCTTACCTTGATTACTTGGAAGCGCAAGATGACGACCAAAAAGCACAAAAACTGCAAGACCATGCTCGCCATGTGCGCACCCATATTCGTCAGCTTTCTCAAAAAAGTTACTTTGAACAATTTGAAAATAGTCCTGAATTTGTGGTGTTGTTTATTCCTAACGAAGCAATGTTCAGTGCTGCTTTGCAAGCAGATCCGGGGCTAATTGAAGCAGGAGTAAATGAAAAAGTGCTTATGGCAACCCCTACAACATTAATAGCCTTGTTGCGCGCTGTAGCCTATGGGTGGCGTCAGGAAAATATTGCAGAAAATGCCAAGGCTATTTCAGTTTTGGGGCAAGAACTTTATAAGCGCTTGGGCGATATGTCAGGTCATATGAGCCGTATGGGTAAAGGGCTAGAAACAGCAGTAGAAGCTTATAACAGTACTGTCGGGTCGTTTGAGCAACGTGTTCTTGTAAGTGCTAGGCGCTTTCAAGAGCTTGATCCTAACCCCCTTACCCTTGATGAGCCAGGTGAAATTGACCTAACTTTACGTTCATTAAAGTCTGTATAAGGAGACAGTAATGGGAAAACCTGCAGCATTTATGGGTTCTTTACATGTTTGTCCAAGTGTAACGGTGATTGTTCCCCATGTAGGTGGCCCAGTAATTGGTACAGCCGCTACAGTCTTGGTAAGTGGACCACCTGCCGCAACTATTGGTGATATATCGGTTTGTGTTGGGCCCCCAGATGCGGTTGCTGCGACAAGTGTTACAGTAATGGCGCAAGGAAAACCTATGGCTC
>Ga0247834_1003872_pt1 | contig 19706 bp, 19 predicted proteins | sample LaCruzMarch2015__8_FD_187118 | JGI IMG/M metagenome (GOLD analysis project Ga0247834, IMG submission 187118) | Freshwater microbial communities from meromictic Lake La Cruz, Castile-La Mancha, Spain - LaCruzMarch2015_12m | ecosystem: Environmental > Aquatic > Freshwater > Lake | place: Spain...
ATCAGAAGATCCGTTTAAAACGAGTAAGCCAGTATTCCCTGGATCAAGGTATGTTTTTAATCTTTCGTTGTTTGGCGTCCCATTACTTGTCCAGTGATAAGACATTTTACCATAACTATCTGGTGAAGTTAATGCTGTACAAAACGACCCACCACCCGTAAGTGTCCCAATAATTCTACCAGAACTGTTATTAAACAGTGGCGAACCTGATGACCCTCCTTCTGTAACGCCATGACCATTTGAATTAGCGGACCATGTTAATCTCCAGTGCGTGTTTGATACAGAACCTCCCCAGGTTGTTGAAACAGTAGTTCCGTTAAAGGTGGATATTTTTTTGATGTCACCTGCCGGGTGGTGAATCCCCGCACCTCCAGTTGTTGCGGTATTGTTTGCATCCCAACCGTTCCAGTAACAATTAAAGTTGGCTGATTTCATGGTGGTTATGGTAGTTGCTTGATTGGCAAGTGTTCCCATTTGAACCAATAAAAAGTCAGACCCAGAAGTTCCACCACCGTCATTAGAGTCGGACAAACGAACGCAACCTGTAATAAAATAGTCATCTAAAGTTCCTGCTACACTTGGGTTAGTGCAAGTAAGGGCTTCATAGCGAAAATAAAATTTCCATTGATTCATATTTCCTGCAGTAGCACTAACACCACAATGGAGCGCTGTTAGAAACAAGGGTTTGCAGTCTAATGCTGTATTGTTTACAACAGAACCAGTGCACCATCCAGCACCGCCACCTTCTACCACATAAATTCTTGCTACGCCTCTTTTTTCGTCCTGCCAGTTATTTCCAACGGGGGAACAGTTTACATTTACCTCACACGCTTCCGATTCATTTATCTTTTGCGTATTCGGGTTTCCGGTATCCCTGTAATTGTAAATTATTCGATCAATAAATAGTTCAGATGCCTGCGTGTGTGCAGGTTCGTGCAAGGTCAATATCATTTCATCACCGAAACATAGGGCTGCATTTTGCATAAAATGCGATTCAACATCTTTCGATGTAAGGGTATTGTGTAATGGTTTTCCAGTAATGTCCTGAATATTCAAGGTGGTTCCACCATAGATCTTAAACACCTCAAAAAGAAAGCTGATAGCTTCAGCACCAGGAGATTTTATATGCATTTGCCATTGTCGGTCTCCATTAGGTAAAGTCTTCCAGATGCCAGTATTGTTTAAGGAAATATTAGCAGGTCTATTTACACCAATTCTATATAATACGCCATTTTTATCCCGCTCTAGGTCTTCAGCATGGATAGCACTCATTTCAGGTGCCGTAATTAATGTGGTGGGAATATTTATATCAAAAATAGCTTTCGATACAACGGGGACAGCCACCTGAGAAAAAGTAAATACATTTGTAGAGAGAAACAAAAAGGTCAGGTAGAGTAATTGTGTTTTCATAGGTATTAATTTATTCATTAAATTCACATGCAAATATAATTTATTTGTTTAAAATAGGGTATGAAACGTATTTATTTAATCGAAGATGAGGTGGTATTGATGGACTCTATTAAGATGAATTTAAGCTATGAAGGGTATGAGGTAATCGGTTTTTCGACAGGAAAATTAGCTTTTGAAAATGCACAAGAGTTGAGTAACAGTGACTTAGTGATTTTAGATGTCATGTTACCCGGTGTAAATGGCATCGACGTTTGTAAAGCAATTCGACAATTCAGTGAAGTGCCCGTTTTATTTCTTTCAGCTAAAGGGACAACAGTTGATCGCGTTGGGGGGTTGAAGGCAGGCGGAAATGATTATTTGTCAAAACCATTCGATTTAGAGGAACTACTATTAAGAGTGAAAAATTTATTGGCAATAAACATAAAACCTCCTCAAGAAAAAACAGTTGTAATTGGTTCAAAAACAATTAATTTCACGACGTTTGAGGTAACAAATTCAGAGGGATTACCGAGTGTTTTTTTTACAAAAAGAGAAATTGATTTACTGCGACTTTTTTCCGAAAACATTGGTCGAGTTGTTTCGCGAGATGAGATTTTAGATGCTATTTGGGGCATGGATAAGTTTCCAACGCCGCGAACAATCGATAATTATATTTTGTCTTTCAGAAAAGTTTTTGAGTCTGATCCTAAAGAACCCGTTTTTTTTCACTCAATTCGAGGGGTTGGTTATAAATTAACTTTGGCATAGTCCAAATATCCACTTACTTTTGAAATTAATTAAACTTAGTATTCATGTTTACAGGAATTATTGAAGAAATTGGTACTGTCATTGATAGGCAGCAATCAAATGGAAATGTTAATTTCACCATACAGTGTACTTTTACACATCAGTTACAAGTTGATCAAAGTGTTGCGCACAATGGTTGCTGTCTTACTGTTGTGGCCGTAAATAAAGCAAATAGTTCTTATGTGGTCACTGCCATTAAAGAAACTTTAATGGTAACTAATTTGGCCCATTGGATCATCGGTTCAAAAATTAACTTAGAACGTTCCATGTTAATGAATGGAAGAATCGATGGGCACATTGTTCAAGGACATGTAGATGGTTTAGCCACCTGCGATAAAATTATTATTGAGAATGGAAGTTGGAAGTTTTGCTTTAGTCATGCGTCAAAAGAAATTACGGTAGAAAAAGGTTCAATTACCGTGAATGGAACTAGTCTAACAGTGGTGGACGCTGCGCCTAATTCTTTTGCGGTTTGCATCATTCCTTATACGTTCGAAAATACCAATTTTCATGTTTTGAACGAGGGTGATACGGTAAATATTGAGTTTGATATTATTGGCAAGTATGTTTCCAAATGGCTTTCTACCTCTCAAGTAAATTAATATGACTATTGCGGAAACTCAAAAAATTGTTGATGCTTGGATAAGCAAATACGGTGTGCGTTATTTTAACGAATTAACTAATACGGCAATTTTGATGGAGGAAGTGGGGGAAGTAGCTCGAATCGTAGCGCGTAGATACGGGGAACAAAGTGAAAAAGAATCCGATAAGAACTTAGACCTAGGGGATGAATTGGCAGACGTGCTCTTTGTGCTTGTATGTATAGCCAATCAGACAGGCGTAGACCTAACTAAAGCAATGGAAATAAACCTAGCAAAAAAAACAGAAAGAGATGCCACGCGTCACCTCGACAATCCGAAATTATGACCGATTTAGAAAACCAAGATAGTTATCATTTAAAGATTGTTAAAGCGATAAAGGCAGGTCAGTCGGCCATGTGCATTTCTTCTTTTCCGACCTCGTTCACGCTTATTCAAGACCTCATTCTTCAAGTTATTCCGGCACCAGAGGAAGGGGCACCAAGAATTATTGTGGTTTGTGCAGATAATTTGTTTGCCCAAGAATTAGCCAATCAATTGGCGCCTTTTATTAAAGTGCGTGATTTAACCTTGGATTTGCTTTTGGAAAAAGGAAACAAAGTCAAACAACGAAATGATTTGTACGATGGCACTGAAATAATCATTGGAACGTCTCGACGTGTCTGCGAAATGTATTTTCAAAATGGTTTCAACATAAGTAAATTGAAGTTATTTATTGTACTCCAAATGGATGTTCAAGTAAAATACGGTTGGCGGGGCTTCATTGGACGAATTGCTGAAAGTTTGCCTAAATGTAAGCAGCTGTTGTTTATGGAAAATTCGAACGACGAAAGAATCGAAAATTACGTAGCGGAATTCATGCCGATTTATCAAAGAATAGCAATTGATTTACCAATTAATGGGCAAATAATTAACGAATAATGGAACAGCGTACGGAAGAATTATTATCCCTAAGACCAATTTTGTTTTTAGAAGAAGAACAAGTAAAAGAATTAGAAAAATTTCAGAACCACGTGTTACGTCCTATTCTAAAGTATCAACACGTTCTTTGGACAATAGAGTTAAAACAGACCTTGCTTTTTATTCAAATAAAATCCAAACGCCTAAAAGCATACGAATACAGGGAGGCGATAAAAACAGTCATCACCAAATCCGCTGATTTGAAAAACAGATACATCGGAATGGTAACGGGTATGCTTACGGAACAGGAGTATTCCTTTTACCTCGCAAATAAAACCGAGATAAATAAGCGAATTGTACAAATGCTCATAGAGCGAATCGTATCAATCGGATAGTTTTTCTTTATCCTTAATTAGCTGCTTTTTAAGCGCCTCAATTACATGGCTTGTTGCTTCCTCGAAACTGGCACTTTTCTTTTTAGCGAATAGTTCTTTATCGGGAACATGTAGTTTAATTTCTACTATTTTATTTTCGTGATGTTCATCCTTATCTAATTTTAAAAAGACTTCACAGCTTGAAATAGCTTGAGAAAATAAGCCTAGCTTTTCAATTTTTTGTTCGATGTAATGCAAGAGTTCTTTGTCGGCTTTAAAATGGATGGCATTTATTTGTTTTTGCATAAGAAGATGATTTATTTGCCTCTTGGATGAGCTTGTGAATATATTTTTGTTAATTGAGCAAAAGAATTGTGCGTGTATATTTGCGTTGCGGCAAGATTTGCATGCCCCAATAAATCTTTTATGGTTTCTAATCCAGCTCCTCGGTTGAGCATGTGCGTGGCAAAGGTATGCCGAAGTACGTGTGGACTTTTTTTATCTAGGTTTGTAGTAGAACCCAAGTATTGATTGATTTTTCGGTACACAAAGGTGGGATAAAGCTTGTTGCCGTTTTGCAGGACAAATAAATTAAGTGTTGGACCGCAGGTGACATTTCGTAAATTTCTGTAGATTGTTATTTTATTAAATAGCGAGGGAGTTATTGGAATAATACGTTCCTTGTTGCGTTTTCCCAATACTTTTATGGATGCTGAAGTGGTATTTACATCGCGTAAATTAATTAGCTCGCTAAGTCGAATCCCTGTTTGGTAGAACACCTCCACCATTAATTCATCCCTTAGTCCTTTAAAATCGTCAGCGAAATACGACGATAAATTCGACTCTTTTAATTCTGATTCTTTAGCAAAGGAAGGGAGTCTTTTTTCACTTTTGGGACCTTTCACTTTAAGCAAAGGATTTGTAATGGCCAAGCCTTCTTTTCGCAACCATTTGTAAAAAGATCGCAAGCTGGCCAACTTTCTATTAACGCTTCTGTTTGAACACCCGTTGTCAATTAAGGCAACAATCCAGGTTCTTAAAAAGGCAGGGCTTAAACTTGAAAACTCCAGAATCGAATCTATTTCCGCAAATGAAATAAATTGAGATAGATCATTTTCGTAAGCAATTAAAGTATGCGTTGAGTAACGTTTTTCGAATTGTAGGTGAGAAATAAAATTATCGAGCATAAAAAAAGGAGCTTAGCTCCTTAACGATTATACCTTGTATAGGTTACATTTGCTCTGATTGCATACGTTGCTTGTATGCCGCCCGAATAATTTCCTGACGACGAGCGATTGAAGGCTTTTGGAATTCTTTACGCGCACGAAGTTGTTTCATCATGTTCGTTTTTTCGTACTTTTTTTTGTACTTTTTTAACGCTCTTTCAATATTTTCGCCTTCTTTAATCGGAATAATTAACATAAATTGTATTTAATTAGTTGTTATTGGGATTGCAAATATAACTCAAATTCGATTAAAACCAAAAATTATTTTAAAATTTCTCTTGAAATTACAATCTTTTGAATTTCTGATGTTCCTTCGCCAATGGTCATTAATTTAGCATCTCGTAAAAACTTTTCAGCGGGATATTCTTTCGTATATCCGTATCCTCCCATGATTTGCACTGCTTCGTTTCCGCATTTTACAGAGACCTCTGAAGCATAGTATTTTGCGAAAGCACCTTGTTTAACTAAGGGCAACTTATTGTTTTTTAAATAGGCAGCTTGAAAAGTAAGTAATTCCGCTGCTTCAATTTGTGTCAACATATCGGCTAACTTAAAGGCAATTGCTTGGAAATTGGCGATAGGTTGACCAAATTGTTCACGTTCTTTTGCATATTTTACCGAGGCTTCGTATGCTCCACGCGCAATTCCACAACTTAGTGCCGCAATTGAAATTCTTCCGCCATCGAGTATTTGCATGGCTTGTTTGAATCCGTTACCAACCTCCCCAATTACGTTTGCCGCAGGAATGCGCACGTTGTCAAAAATAAGTTCTGCGGTTTCGCTTGCTCTAACTCCGAGTTTTTCTTTGATTTTCACAGCAGAAAAACCTGGCGTACCTTTCTCAATGATGAAAGCGGTAATGCCGTTGCTATCCAAAAGAGCTCCTGTGCGCATCAATACAATTGCAACATCGCCAGACAATCCATGTGTAATCCAATTTTTCGTTCCATTCAATACCCATTCATTTCCGTCTTGAACCGCTGTTGCTTTCATTCGCATGGCATCCGATCCTGTATTTGCTTCTGTAAGACCCCACGCACCGATGAATTCTCCACTTGCCAATTTGGGGAGGTATTTTTCCTTTTGTTCTTTTGATCCGTGGTAGTAGATGTGTCCGGTGCAAAGTGAATTATGAGCGGCAACGCTTAAACCAATTCCACCGCAGACCTTTCCCAATTCCATTAATGCTGTTGCGTATTCGCTGTAGGAAAAGCCCGAGCCACCGTATTCTTCGGAAACGAATATGCCAAGCAGGCCAAGTTCGCCAAGTTTTTTCATTGTTTCAACAGGAAAAATCTCCTCGTCATCCCATTGCTTCATGAAAGGACGAATTTCTTTTTCTGCAAATGATTGAACCATCTGTGCAATCATTGTTTGATTTTCGTTTATTTCAAAGTTCATTATTAATAACTTATTAAATTAGTAATTTCACTGGTGTATTTTTCTAACTTTACTTGTCCGTTTAGATAGCTAAGCCCCACGAGAAAACTAAAGCCTGCGATCTCTCCACCTGATTTTGAAATTAATTCTGCAGCTGCCTCGGCAGAACCTCCTGTGGCCAGTAAGTCATCGTGAATAAGCACGCGGTCTCCTGGATTTATCGAATCGCTGTGCATTTCAATTACGGCGCTACCGTATTCTAATTCGTATGAATAAGAAATTTTGTCGTAGGGAAGTTTTCCTGCTTTTCTAATGAGGATGAACGGAAGCCCCAATCGAATCGCAAGGGGGTAACCAAAAAGAAAACCACGACTTTCAATCCCCGCTACTGCTTGTAAATTTTTACTTGCATAAAATTCAACAAGGTGGTCGAGTATTTCGCCCGACAAAACTGGGTTTAACATGATAGGACTAATGTCCTTAAACAATATGCCCACTTTAGGGAAGTCTTTTACATCGCGAATGGCTGCGCGAAGCTTACTTTCTAAATTCATCCTACAAAGATAAGTAAGGAAGTAGTTTATCGTATGTTTCTTCGTTAATTAAATGTGATTCTTTAATTTCATTAATGGATTTATAGCCGTTTTTTTGAAGGCGCATTTTAAAAATAGAATTAGCTTGACCCCAATTGAGATAGGGATGTGCATTTAATTCTTCCATTGTAGCTTCATTAATGCGTAAAGGCCTTATTTCATATGGATTTATTTGAATGTGTGGAATTATTTTTTCGTAGGATTCATTGCTCATTTTAAAAATTTCCATGAGTTGACTTCGCCTAACAAAACCACCTAATTCGTTCCTATATTTTACAATCGCTTTTGCGTAGTAGTTACCTAGGCCTTTTATCATCATTAGCTCGTTTTCTGAAGCCGTATTTAAATCGTATTGAACAGGTATTATTATTTTTTTTTCTTTCTCGGCTTTCTGTATTTGCGGTCTCGTCGCGTAAATTATAGAGTCTTTTATTAGTTTGTACAAAACATCGGGGATTACGAAAATTTTTTGTAAATCTTCCTCGGAGTAAATTCCTCGAGTCGTAAATTTCATTACCACGTTTGCCTGTTTTTCTGATAAACCTAACATCATCCAATCGGACTTTTTGTAATCATTAGGATTAAAGCTTCTTTGGGGTGTTTTGAAGCATTTTTTTGCTTTAACAGGCCATTTGTGTTGGTAATATTTTTCTCTATTCTGTTTAAATTCAGCAATTTTTGATTTTGAAATGGCGATTTGCACCGGTTGGGAAAACGAACGGATGATTCTAGGAAAAAAAATCACTAATAAACAAATGAAAAAGAATACCGCCACGCCTCTTTTATTTCTAACTGAAACGTATAAAGGGTCTTCGTGATTCACAAATTAGTTAACGCTAATTCTGTGAATTATTTTAGTATTTTTAAACTCAAGCACGAATTTTTTTATCTATTCTTTTTCGTTTTAGTTCATCTCCTCAAGGTCTTTAGCGGATTGTTTTTGTTCCAGTTTACTGTTGCGTTTCCCGTAAAGAAAATAGACTAAAATTCCAATTGCTAACCACCCTAGCGAAAGTAATTGTGCATCGTGACTGAGGTTGATCATGAGGTAGGTATTAATTAAGATTCCACACACAGCAATTACAGGTAGCGCAGGCACCCTAAAAGTACGTTCGAGTCCAGGTTGTTTTACCCTCAAAATCCAAACGGCAATGCAGACCATGGTGAAGGCAAATAAAGTTCCGAAACTGGTCATGTCGGATAATTTGTTTATCGGTGTGAAAGCGGCTACAATTGCGATAAATCCTCCTAAAATTATTAAGTTGGTTTTTGGCGTTCCTGATAACGGATTGATTTTTGAAAAAACGGAGGGGATAAGCCCATCTTTTGACATCCCAAGAAATATCCTAGATTGCCCCATAATCATAACCATAAGAACAGAGATAAGGCCAATTGTTGCAGCAATTGTAATGATATAACCCGCCCATGCTTGTCCGGCAATATCAAAGGCGTAAGCTACTGGTGCTTTGATTGCCTCGTGATATTTTCCCATTGGATTAAAATCTTGGTAGTTCATCATTCCTGTTAGTACTAAAGAGACAAGAATATATAAAACGGTACATACCAATAAAGAAACGATAATTGCAAAGGGAACATCTTTTTTAGGGTTTATTGCCTCTCCCGCCTGGGTAGAAACGGCATCGAAGCCAACGTAGGCGAAGAAAATGGCGGCTGCCCCAGACACGATTCCACCAAAGCCATATGCTTGATGGGTTCCCGCTTTATCAATAATTTGGGTTACGTCGGGAATAAAGGGAGTCCAATTTTCAATATTAATAAAAAATACGCCAGCAATAATGACAAAAATAACAGCGGATACCTTTAAAATAACAATGAAGTTATTTGCATTTGCAGCACTTTTTGTTCCTTTTATTAGGATAGATATAACGAGAATAACGATTAGAAAAGCAGGTAGATTCATAGAAAAACCATCACCTGTGTAACTTGAAGGGTCGGTGGTTAGCCAGTCGGGGAGTGTTATACCGAACATTTTGAGTAGTTTATTGAAATATCCTGACCAAGAAACGGCAACAGTCATCGAACCCATGGCGTATTCTAAAATTAATCCCCAACCTATAATCCAAGCAAAAATTTCCCCAATAGTTCCATAGGCGTATGCGTAGGCAGATCCTTCAACAGGTAAAATGGAGGCGAATTCTGAGTAACATAACGCGGCAAATACACACGCAATACCTGCAATAACGAACGATATTGCCAATGCGGGTCCAGCATGGTAGTAAGCGCCAGTTCCTGTAAGAACAAAGATTCCTCCTCCTATAATTGCGCCAATGCCTATAGCTGTTAAACTCCATTTTCCTAAAACGCGTTTTAACTGACTTTTCTTCATGTCTGCCTCAAAAGCAGCAACTGGTTTTACTCTCCAAATCGACATACGTGCTTGTTTTTATGGTTAGTACAATTCTTCACATAAAGTTAAAACTTTATTAATGCTAAAATTGTAAGCGCTAAAGATAGCATTATTTGAATTAACTACTCTAAAAGACCAAGTGTTTCTTCTAAGGACTTTGGGTTATAATTAAATGTTTTCTTAGATTTTGTTAATATCAATCCTGTTCTCGGTGGTCTTTTCGCGGCTTGATTTAAACTATCACTCGATATTTTTTTAATTAAGCTTTCATCAAGGTTATGGAATTTCGCAATTCGTTTTACAATTTCATATATGGAAAGGGTTTCTGGTCCACAAGCATTATAAACGCCTATTTTTTCTTGGATGCAAATTTGGATACACGCCCATGCTAAGTCATCTGCCCATGTAGGCGCTCGAAATTGGTCGTCAACCACAGAAATTTCTTGCTTTGAGAACAAAGATTCACGTGCCCATACTATTAAATTAGACCTAGAAAGTTGATGCCCTTGGCCGTAAACAATTATCGTTCTAACGATTGACCAATTTTTATTTTCAGATTTAATGAGTAATTGCTCCGCCTGCCATTTTGAAGTAGCATAATGACTCAATGGATTGGGCAAATCTGTTTCTGTGTAAGGGCCATTTTGTCCATCGAAAATAAAATCGCTTGAAAGTAATTGAATATGTGCATTTATTTTATTTGCTTCTCCAATTAAGTACGCTGTCGCTTTCACATTTATTTCATAGCACAATGCCGGATTTAATTCACAGAAATCTACATTAGTCAGTGCTGCCGTGTGTATAATATGTGTTGGGTTTACCTGCTGTAAAACAGTATTAATCGCCTGTTGCGAGCAAATATCCATCGCTTGATAAAATTCAGCTGAACAATCAGGGTTGCGGTTAGGACCGATAGAGCTTGCGGTGAATGGAATACCTCTTGCCGTTAATTGCTTTACAATTTTTTGTCCTAGGAGGCCATTACTTCCTGTAATTAAAACCTTCATATTTCCCAAATGGATGTTTTTCTTTTGCGCTGCAATTTGAAATAATGTTTGTGGTCAAGTATCCACGCAAGAATTAGATACAGAAGAATGGGCGAACCGAATGTAAGAAATGAAAAGTAGATAAATCCTAAACGCACCCTATAGGTACTGATGCCAATTTTTCGTGCTATCCATCCGCAAACGCCATAGGATTGCATTTCAAAGAAAAAGGTAATTTTTTGAATTAGCCGATTCATTATTCAATAGTTTTTTGCCAACCTCACATTGAGCGCATTGTTTTCGAAGGCAAAATTGCTGATAAATTTCTAAACATGCTTGACTTTCGTAAGCGTTTTTTATATCTAATCCAATCTTATTCCATTTTCGGGTAATATTATTTTGTTCAGGTGGCAAATTTTTGTAGGCCTTGATTAGGTAAGCGGGCTCAAAAGTGGTCGCGTATCGGTATAAGAATGGGAGAAGAAGATTCACAATCAAATTATTTATCACAAAGGAAGAATGACTTTCTTTTAATTGGTGCTTAAGTCGAAAAATTGACGCCTCAACAGAGTTGTTTTCTTTTTCCCAATAGGGGAGTTCCGCTGTGAGCAGGTATGTTTTCGTGAAAGATAACCACTCCAATAATCTTTTTTTTGCATTGCCCATTGGTAAGTGTCCTTTTTTTACAAATTGGTGCTCGTTGAAAGAAGCAGTATGCAAAGCGTCATTAATGAGTGTCTTTATCACTTCTTCATTTAGTGTGTTTGGGTAATGAGCGATAAGGTATTTTTGTAATATATTTTCAAAGTTATTTCCATTGGTTACACCGCCAAAAGCTCGAGCAGCTAGCAGGTAAAATGAATCGGTAAGGGCAAAACTTTTGTGTTGAAGTGACTTGCGATTAAGTCGTTGAATAAAGGCAATTTCTTCTTGTTTAGCATAATTTAGAAGCAACTGTGATTTTAAGGATTTAGAACATAAAATAACTGTTTTGTTTTTGAAATAGTTGAGGTATTCGTTATGATGCAATTGTTTTAGTAAGTTTTTTGTTTCCAGTGTGGGGATTAAGGCGCCATGAAGACTTAGCGGTTTATTGTCGATATAAACAAGGTGTAAAATCACATTATTATAGGCGGAATCGTTTTGATGATTATGAAGATACCAATCAGATGAATGCACATGAATTTCTACCGAACCGCACCAAGTGATGGCATTGATTTTTATTTTTGCCAACAAAAAATCAGGCCCCGAATTATTTACATTGTGCACTCCCACATCGATAACTTGTATTGTTTCTCCTGTAGTTGTAAGAAGAGAATGAATAAGAAGTAATTTATTCTTCCATAGGTAATGGAGGTAATCTTCTTTAATCGAAGTTTTCATAACAATTAAAGATACAAAAAAAAAGCGTTCCTAAGAACGCTTTTAATAAGTTATCGTGGTAAAGGATCAGTAAATATTTTCCAATTTGGATCTGCTGGTACAGCCGTTAATGGGTTGAAATTCTCACTGGTGATTTTAACCTCTGTTCTTCGGTTAATTTGGTGTAATTTCTCAAATTTGTCCTTGTCTGTTACTTTAAACTGATTTATATACTCCTCAGTTAAAATTTGCTCTTTCCCTGTTTCATCTAGCCATTTTGCAGGAGCAGATTCACCCTTACCTACAGGTTTGATTCTTCTTGGGTCAACACCAACTTGGTCAACTAGATACACATAAACTGCTTTTGCTCTATTTTCAGACAGTGCTTGATTGTGCTTGTCTGTATCTCTCGCATCTGTGTGAGAATATAAATCAATGGTAATATCCGGGTAATTGGTAAGTAAACTATCCAAAAACTTCAATGAATCGGTTGATTTTATGGAATTATCATCAACAAAAGTCCATTTATCTAAATAATATCGAATTTCAGGGGTACGCAACTCGTATTTAGGTAAAAGTGGAATTTCTAAGAAAAAGCTTTGATTTTTATCCAACCCAACAGTTGTACACTTTGCTCCTTTGCTATTTTCAAAGTACTTATCTTTTGAAGCAATTACCGAATAATTTACTTCTCCATTAATGTATCTAGAACCGTCCTGCTTCTTATCCCACTTTATAGTAGAGCCTTTTTCATTGGTAATACCTTCCCAAACGCTTCCATCAGAACCACTCACCACCACTTTCGCATCTTTTAATTTTTTAACTTTTTTCCCCGCTTCATAAACAACTACTCGCAAGTCAAAAAGAACTGGTGGAATGGAGAAACTATAAATGTCGGGTGCGTATAGCTTATTCGTTCCTTCTCTTCTCTCCGATGTGAAGTAACCCCTTGTACCATCAAAATCTGCCATTGCATAATCATTCGATGTGGTGTTTATTGGGTACATCATATTGGTTGGATTCTCCCATTTTGCAGGCGATTCTTTAGTGTTTTCTTGATTAGTACGCGTTGCATAAAAAATGTCTAATCCTCCAATTCCAGGATGGCCATCGCTAGCAAAATACAGTTTTCCATTTGGACCTATTGAAGGGAATAATTCATTTCCTGTGGTATTAATCATTTTGCCCATATTTTTCGGAACGGAATCCCATACTTTAGCTTTCTTATCGTACATAACATACCATAAATCTCTTCCCCCCATTCCACCGGGCATGTCACTTGCAAATACCAACATCTGGCCGTCCTCTGTAATACATGGATGACCAACTGATATGGTGTCGCTTTTCTTTAAAGTAATTTTTATTACATTTTCCCACTCGTCGCCAGATTTATCCGCCATCCAAATGTCGCAACCTAAATTTTTCTTTGCTTGAGTCGGACACCTAGTAAAATAAAGTGTTTTTCTTTTTGAATCCATTATTCCCGTGCCCTCGTTATCCGATGTATTAATCATTTGGTTGTTGTCGATACTTTTCACATTGGTAATTGCTCCCTTTGCATCAAACTCAGCTGTCCACAAGTCCATGAATTTTTCACCAGTAATTGGATCTCTCGCAGTGGTAGTTAACTCTTCTCTTCCTGTTCCAAATATAATAACAGCACCTTTTTTATCGCTAAATGTTGGAGCCATGTCAAATTCTTTGCGATTTAATTTGTTTACGTTTTTTACGATGTAGCGAGATTCTTCTGCGTCAAAATCTTTATACATTTCACATGATTTTATTGCTGAGGCAACATCGTGAGACAAGTCGCTTGCCGCTTTTCTCTTTTGATATTCTTTGTAACTTTTGATTGCATCATCGAATTTGCCCATCATTCGTTGCATTTCTCCTTGCCAAAAATAAAGGTTAGGTTGTGTTTCGTAAAATTTAAGTTCAACTGAACTCCCATACCATTCATTAGCTTTGTCGTACTGGTCCATGCTTCGGTAGCATTCAGCCACTCTGTACGCCATGTCGCCTTTTTGAGCAATACTTTTACCCTTAACACCTAATTTAGTGTAGGCGGCTTGGAGTTTTGGGAGCGCTTCAAAATAACGACCTCCATCAAAAGATTTTTTAGCTTCGGTTATGTATTTAGGCTCAACTGCTTGAGCACTTAGTTGATTTAAGCACAAGATATTAATGCAAATAATAAAAATAAATTTTTTCATACATTTAGTTTTTTAACAACCAAAATTTTATCAGGCAAGCAAAAATAAAAAAAAAAACTTAATTTTCAATGCTATATGCTTCCCAACATTCAATTAATCTTTGGAAGCCCTCGTTTAACTCTGAGGAAAAGCTCATTTTTGTTTTTTTCGTCGGATGAATGAAGCCCAGTGTTTTGGCATGCAGTGCTTGTCCGGGTAATAATTCGAAGCAATTTTCAATGTGCTTTTTATAAGCGGTATTCGTTGGTCCTCGAACTATTTTATTGCCACCGTATTCTGGATCGTTAAATAATGGATGCCCAATTGATTGTAAATGAACCCTTATTTGATGGGTCCGGCCTGTTTCAAGTCGGCATTCAAGAAGGGTTACATAACCATATTGTTTTAATACAGCGTAATGTGTAACGGCATTTTTTCCTAAATCCCCGTCTGGAAAAGTGGCCATAACTTTTCTGTTCTTCAGCGATCGACCTACATTTTTATTTATTGTTCCTCCTTCATTTATGTCTCCCCAAACTAAAGCCCAGTAGGTTCTTTCTGTTGTTTTATCGTAAAATTGTTTGGCTAAATGGGTAAGGGCATCTTCCGTTTTTGCCACCAATAACACGCCCGAAGTATTTTTATCAATTCTATGTACTAAGCCCGGTCTGCCGTAATAATTTTTTGGCATTGAAGGGAGTGTGCTAAAGTGATAAATTAGGGCATTGAGTAATGTGCCTGAATAGTTTCCGTAGCCCGGATGGACCACCATGTCAACGGACTTGTTTACAAGGACTAGTGCATCATCTTCATAAACAATTTGAATTGGAATATTTTGTGCGATTAATTCAATCTCCCGAACCGGGTATGGCATGACAATAGAAACTACGTCATGGGGCTTTATGCGGTAATTTTGTTTTACAACTAAAGCATTAACGAGAACGTTTCCATTTCTTGCGGCTACTTGAATTTTATTTCGGGAGGTATTGGCTATGCGATCGAGTAAAAATTTATCAATTCGAAGTAATTCCTGTCCAGGGTCTGCCGTAAATCGATAGTGTTCAAATAGTTCGTCCTCTTGCTCTTCGTTTTCTTTGGGTAATTCGAGATTTTGTATCACTGTTTAATGACTTTATAAACTTTGGATGTGTACCGCGGACTACTGACAAAGTAGATGCCGTTGTCGAAGTTACTTAGGTCAATTTTATCGGATTTTTCGGTCATTAATAGTTGTCCAAGTTGGTTGTGCACATACAAAGGGGCTTGTTGCCTATTCTCGAATTCAATGGTGATTAACCCTTCACTCGGATTAGGATAGAGTTTCAGTTCCTTGTCTTTTACTTCTGCTATCGATAGGATTGCATCCATTTGAGTAGAAAATAAGGGTCTTAACATGGCTGAGCCACTGAAGGGCGAAGTGTACCAAAAGTTTCCGCCATCTACTGAATAACGAATAGTCGTGTGATTATCGATGTTGCGATCTAACCCTAAATTTAAACGGTCGGCATCTAATTGCCTCCAGCCAGCAAAAAAGGTAGTTCCTACGGCAATTTTTACAGTGTCTGTGAAAAAATAAGTGTGGTAGTTGTTATCCCCATTAATGTATACAGGCTGCCGAGGAGAGAATGCATCATCTTGGTACAAAACTTCTCCAGGTTCTCCATTGTCATTATCCCAAACGGTTAGTAAAAATAGTTTTTGAGAAACATCTACCACGGAGGGTAAAAAGGCAAGGTTGATACCAATAAGCGAATCTGCCTCATAGGTATCAAAGCGTATTGCCAGGCGAGCCTGCGTTCCTGTGGGGCCAAAAGCAGCTTCCGCCGAGCCATCATCGTAGCTGTAATAGTTGGAAAAAGTTTGTTTAAAGGATGTAGAGTCATTTTGATACAGGTTAGGAAATTGTGCAGAGGCACTGCTTACTACATCAAATTCCTGCGAAATTCCGGGTAGTACTTTGCTGTATTGGAAACCTGTACTCAGGTCGTGGTAGGAGTTGAGAAAGGAGCTGGGATTGTAATTAATTTGTCCTTCAGCAAGAAGAAAGCCGGGTAAAACAAACAAGCCTTGCTGAACAGAATTGTTGTTGATAATAATTTGTCCATTTTGGTAATTCTCTGCCGATGTACTGCCATTAAATAAATTTACATAAAGTGAATCTGTCATTTTATTTTCACTGCTTGCTTTGTAATGATCCCATGGAACTGAAGTATATTTTTTTAACAAGGTATTTATTGGGTAAGTAAATGCGAAGTCTTTGAATGTGGTATCGTTATGCGCCGAAAGTGACCTCAAATGAACATAATCAATGTGAAAGTGATCCAGCGCTCCGGAAAGGGCACCGTAGTTTCTGAAACGAAACTGGAATCCTGGCTTGAAAAATTGGGGGGCGCTAATGTTTATATTCACTGCTTTAAATGGAAGTTTAGGTCCGCCAGAAACACTCCAAACATGAAACCATTGACTTAATTCGGGAGCGAAAAATTCAAGAAGAAGCGAGTCGCCAGTTTCAGGGATATCACCCAGGCCTTGTGCTTGGTATAAAAAACTTAAATAAACGGAGTCCGAGGCAGTGTAGGAACCCATGTTAATTGGTTTTGAACTTAATCTGTCTCCATAGTTCGTTACCGAGGTCCCAAATTGATAGGGATAACCTTGCTCATTTAGGCCGTCAAAGGTTGCAACTCCCAAAGAACGTGGGTTAAGGCCAAACTGGTAATTGTGATACGCATAGTTATCTTGCCATATTTTTGAGGAGTCATTGACAGGCTGAAAAAATTGCCTAGCAGAGTCTTGAAAATAAGCAGGGTTTGCCACAAATATTGTATCGCTTACGTCTGGGATGCCAATTGTGTCATAAATGTAGAAGGGAGGGTACAAACTCAGTGTGGAGTAGACAACGGGATAAGTTAGCAAGTTTCCCACTTTAATTAAACTATCCGGAAAAAGCACGTCTACCGTTGTGGAGGTTGTTGCGTTGTAAGTACGCCTGAAGGTGGCTTGATTGGTAAAGGTTAAGTTTGGTGAAATAATTGCATTTGTTACGGCATCTTTTAAGCGATAGAACAGTTGACTTGTTAACCCAGGCGCAGCATAGTCAGGGACGTATTTCTGAAATTTATTGGAGGAAAAATCATCAAAAAAAGGTAAGTTTAGGGTATCAACGGTATACAGAAAAGTACTGTCAATTGTATGAAGATCTTTTTTAATATTGATGGGTAATAGCTTTAGATTTTGACTTATTTCACCTAAACTAATGCTTTGTGAGAACCAAGCGTTAGCAAATGAAACGACAACGATAAAAAGGACTAAGCGCTTCATTTATTGTTCATTTTCAGTTTCAACTTCCTCGAAAGCTGATTTTTGTATGGTGATGGTAAAAGGCGTCGATTTTGGAATGGGTTCCATACCAAGAATAAATTCGGGACTTTGTGTAACTACACGTGCAGCAAGTGAGTCTTCAGTTGTTGAGCAATCGTTGCTCAAGAAGGTGTAAGGAAAGCCCAATGAATTTAATAACGTTAAGCTTTCTGCATAGGAAAGTCCAATTAAGTTGGGGATTAAAATGGGTTCTCCGGCATCATTTTGTCCGACAATTAGCGTAATCCGTGAACCGATTGGGATTTTCACTCCTCCTTTAATTTTTTTTCCGCGAAATAATTGTTCTAATACAGCGCCATTGGCTTCGCTAGTCGCTTTGTATTTGATGAGACATTTTAATTTTCTGTCTGTTAAGATTCCTTCAGCAAATTTAATTTGTTTATTAATTAGACTGGGCATTTCTGTTAAGTCTGAGTTTTTAGAAACCCTTAAACTTATAGTTCTACCTGATTTAGTATACAGAAGAGACAGGCTGGTGGGCAAAGGATTTTGAGACACAACAGTTCCCTGCGGTAAGTCTGGACGGTAAATAGAATCTCGAATTTCATAGGCCAATTCTAGTTCTTCGAGTAGGGCAATTGCCTTATCAGAATGCATTCCTGTAAAATTTGGCACTATTATTTTTTCACCGTGATTGGTTGAAATGGTTAAGTACAACATCGCTAAAAAGACCGTTGTGACATAAAATAGAAAAATAAGTCCAAGGTGTTTTAGGAAATGCTTTGAAAACACAAAAAGTTTTACGTCTCGTAAAATCGGCATAGGCAAAGATAAAGAATGCTGATGTATTAATTAAAAGTTTGGTGACAATAAATTTGAACTAAAAAAATCTTCAATATAGGCAACTGCTTCATCGTTTGTATCGACCACTTTAAAGAGCATTAGGTCTTGTTCCGAAATGTTTTTCTCGTCGCCTAACATACTATCTTCAATCCAAGTGATAAGCCCTGACCAATATTTTTTACCTACAAGTACGATTGGGCGCCGAGCAATTTTATTGGTTTGAATTAGCGTCAAGGCTTCAAAGAATTCATCTAAAGTCCCAAAACCACCGGGCATAATTACAAATGCTTGAGAATACTTTACAAAAATCACCTTACGAACAAAGAAGTAATCAAATTCTAAGTTGTGTTGTGGGTCTATGTAGGGATTGTGGTGTTGTTCAAAGGGCAAATCGATATTGAGACCTACGGAGGGACTATTGCCTTTTTGTGCGCCCTTATTGGCCGCTTCCATGATTCCGGGGCCGCCCCCAGAAATAATTCCATAGCCCAAAGAGGCGAGCTGAAAGGCAAGTTCTTCTGACTGAACATAGTAAGGATTACTTTCTTTTGTGCGTGCAGATCCAAATATAGAAACGCAGGGCCCGATTTTGGACATTCTATCGTAGGCCTCTACAAATTCCGACATTATCTTAAAAATTGACCAACTATCGTTACTTTTTATATCATTCCAATCTTTTCTTGCTTGTTCCATTTAGTATTAACTATTTTTAATTACACAAATGTATAATTTGCGTCGGCATAACGACGTGATTTTTTGTTTTATTCCTAACTTCGATTCATGAAACGTGCTATTTTTCTTTCCGCATTTCTATTTTCCCAGCAAATAAATTGGGGACAATCGAGTCCTCAAGACTCAATTCCTACTAAGAAAAGAGTGATTATTTCTTCGAGCATAATTGGACTTGGTTATGTATCAAGTTTGATTGCTTTATATGACGTTTGGTATGCGGAATTCCCAAAATCAACCTTTCACTTTTATAATGACGGGTCAAATTGGATGCAGATGGATAAGTTTGGTCACGGATTTTCTGGTTACTTGTTAAGTCAAAAAGCCGGGGATTTATACCGCTGGTCAGGGGTGAAAAAATCATATCCGTGGATAGGATTTGGAATTGGAATGAGTTATTTAGGAGCGCTTGAATTCATGGATGCTTATAATCAAGGGTGGGGGTTTTCAACTTATGATGTATTGGCTAATTTTTCAGGGGGCGCCTTGTATTTGTCTCAGGAGTTAATTTTTAAGAAGCAACTTGTACTTCCAAAATTTTCTTTCTTCCCAAGTAAATATGCTGCATATCGTCCTGAAGTTTTGGGAAAAAATTTCCCTGAGCAATTATTAAAAGATTATAACGGCCAAACGTATT
>Ga0247834_1003886_pt1 | contig 19671 bp, 17 predicted proteins | sample LaCruzMarch2015__8_FD_187118 | JGI IMG/M metagenome (GOLD analysis project Ga0247834, IMG submission 187118) | Freshwater microbial communities from meromictic Lake La Cruz, Castile-La Mancha, Spain - LaCruzMarch2015_12m | ecosystem: Environmental > Aquatic > Freshwater > Lake | place: Spain...
AAATTTCGAGGATGTATCCATCGATTGGCAATCCACTTTTCACCAGTCAATACTGGCAGGCCCGCATGACGTAATTTCGTATCCACATTCAAGAACATATTGACATTGTAATTTATTGATCCAGGCCATTCCAAGACATTGAAAAAGAACAGCGCTGACCCTTTAGCGGGTGTGATCGAGGTATGGAACTCAGTTCCACCTTCTTTATCAATTCGTCTCATGGCAAGGACAGTGGATCGTCGTCACCCTCGAGACTGAAATCAACATCCTTCTGCTTTCTCTTCAATGCAGTGGTGCTTTTCATCAAGTTTGACAACACCACTTTCCATCCCGACATTTCAGACTGACATGTAAATCCACTCTTGTATGGACAGTAGTATTTATGCGAGTCAATAGGATTAAAATCAGGCGCAAAGTGTGATCCGCGTCCTTTCTCTGTGGATGCTTCCGTCTCCATTCTGCGCGATAGTTTTAGCATGGGCGTCGATTGACATAAATTGCATTTCAATGTCAAGTACGAGCATTCGAAGATGGTCTTCTTCTCATCAACCAACCAACCGAATGCAGATAAAATTATTGGAGCATTCTGCAAGACATAATCGAAACCAATCCCTGGACACAGAGAAGTGGCGAAATCTTTCACAGTATCCGGTATCGATACTTGAAGTTGTGTGTTGATAACATCTATCATACGCAGATCATTGCATATCTGTGCGGCACCTTTATCAACAATCTCTCTCGTGAAAGATCCATCGATCGTTCTGTCTTCGAACCGCAAAAACTCATCGGATATCGCGAGTAAGTAAGGAGGGACGTAAAAGTCGACGTTGGAGCCACTTCCTAGCGCATCCCTGATTTGCCTCGCCAGTAACTCGGGATCATTTTCATTTTTCGATACAATAGAATTCTTCGCATCTTCTTTAGTCGACGTGCATCTGTCTATTGCCCTAAACCAACGGCTCGCATGAGAATGAAATGGACACGATGTCGCATGGGATGAGGCCAACATTTGCACGAATTTTTGTACAAGTTTATTGTATGATTCCTCGTCGAGACCGGAGTGTAACACTACGCAGATTGCACCATCGCAGTGGATGCATCGGATGATGTCTTTCCCCTTATTTTGCCACCTAAATGATATTATTACGCAGCACGCCGAACATGAGATTGTGCCGATGGAATGTAAAAAGGTAATTCATCAACACAACAAACAAGTGTAGGTCCCTTTGTAGCTCGAGGTACCAATGTCCTTCGGTGAATCAAGTCTGTTTTAGGACCGTATGGAGATATCATCATTCGATTTCGGAAACACATGTCCCCACTGCTCATTAATTTGTAGAGCAACCGGCGCCTATAATATAGTTTCCTCGCTTCCTTCTTCCCAAGTATGAATAAGTATGAGCCGCTAACAGAATTTACTGCTACTTACCCGAATGCAGCACACACAACCGGTGAAAGTACCAAAGGTTTCGCAAAGTACGTATCGGAACGAAACGTTTGCAGCCGTCGATGATACTCGACGGGATCTCGCCAACGCGGCTTCGACCTCCCCTGACCTTCACCATCATGTTTTAATCCATCAAACGCAGAACGCCATTCGGTTAATGTGTCGTCCATTGATGTCATTAAATTCGTCCGCATCCTTGGGTCACTCATCACACAACATCTTTGCTAAAATTGAGCTCAAACGGTATTCTTCTATTGTTCGGAGTATTGGACCACACCATTTGGCTGAAATCTGAAATCGTCAACACAGTCTACAACATCACAGGGGTACTACAATATTTACTAATGAAACAATATGATAATGTAAATACTGTAATAAAACCCTTATAGTGAGCACCTGCATCAAACTCTATGATTTGGAAATTGCGTTGCAACATTTAGTCATAGCATAATATCATTGACAGAACCTTTCTTTTCCAACACTTTGAAGTTGCCCATATGTTCCTAGGAGTACTATTTGTACCACTCATATCGTGTCAAGAAGAACTAGCCAGCCATCGTCGTCGACTTTCAAGCCACATGAGCGTTTGAGCATACGTCACAGGCTGGACCTGCGGTGTCCTTACCATCAATCCTTCAGGAGGGACAAAGACAAAATGGAATTCACACCGGGGTTCTAACCGTCCTGACTTGAGTGAGATATGATTGACGTCCACAAAAACACGCATCGTGGATCCTTCGGGATCGACGAATGCAACACGGGAGGATATTTCAACAATTTTGCCAACCTCAACCGGTCTGCCGAATGTTACATCATCCATGCCTGCAAATACCATGGGATGTTTGGTATGTTTGTATGCCGAGAGCCATGCAGCCTCAAGCGCACGACGGAGAAGGTAGCCCCCAAACATGTGTCCATTCCTATTCTGATTCTTCGGTTGCATGATTTCGAGATTACGTATCCGACTAACGTTCATTGGAATGGGTGCAAAAGGAGGCTTGCGAACATCCTCATCATCCCCCGCTTGTCGGAATTGACGTGAATTCTGTGCCTCCCTAAAAATTTCATGCAATATTGGTACCTCATCGGGCATGGGGGGTTTTATTTTGAGATTCCCATCACGAAGGGCTTTCCTCCTGGCCTGACGCATCCGGGCACCAGCCTCAAAATCGGCACATTCAGTGCCCCCAGTAAGTGGTGCAACAGCGGCCTTATCAAAGGTGTTCGGATCTCGTGCTACCATGATGGTGTAGCATGATCCTAATAATACCTCACCCTCTCCTTCATCCTCTCCATTCACCTGAAGTACGTCTGTTCGGACTTCCATACTCGTCGTGCCCACAGAGACAACCGCACCTCGTAATCGAAAGTCATGCATGGCCGATAACGCGCTAAATATTGACAAGCCATCATGTGCAACTGTTGCTATCGCAATAGGCTTGGTTCGTATACCTCTAACACATTCATCGAGTACATCTGGATCGACGGCATGTCGGACCGAGCAATCGGCAGCGAAGGCATCAAGTTCCTCGAGGAATCGTCCGGCACGTAAGGACGTACCATCCGCGAGCATGTAGAGCGTTCGTAGGTCAACGTCGGTGGAAAATGGGTATGTAATTTCCAGCCATGACGCCGAACGCTTACGCGGTGGCGCGAGTAGTGCCGTTCCTAATGTATTAGTATCGGCCGAATTCTTCGTCGGCGGATCTACCCACCGTGGGATACCGCGTTTAGCGCCATCGGAAAGATCGTAGAGAAGTGGGAGTTTGTTCCTCACATCGTCCGGAGTTCCTTTCACGACACCTGCCGGTACTCGTAGGGCCGACGATGAAGACGATGAGGTGCTGGTGCTGCTCAGCCGGGTTAGAAGGCGTCGAATCATATTGTCCAAGTGGAGGACCGAGCCGACGATCCGTATGGATTTCGGATTTCATTTTTTGGCGTGACGTAGGTTGAAGATTGAGAAGATTCACGTTTAATTTTCTTGTGACGCATACGTATCGTAGTTGCATTCATTATATTCATTCATACAATGATGAGGCCCGATATCAGATCATTATCTCCTAAAAGTGTTCGGGATCTCCACCCCGACGCTCGTGTACCTCCTGTCGTCGGGCTTACCACTACACCAGAAGCGATTCTACTGAAGCATTCCAAAATTGATGCACAAAAAACTCTCATCGCCCAAGTAGGGCTTGAGAACTTTATCGGTTCGATCATTGGTCCGCTGAACCTACACCTTGTTCCCAACTCTATACAATTCAACATGAACGGTCAAGGCCGATTGACAACTTGGGAGGATGTATTCCTTGCCGAACGTGTTTATACACGCTGTTTGGGTATCTCGAAAAGGATATATCAAACTCATGCATATACTCATGAACCAGATCGGCAAATGGCATACTTTGTACTCGAGGAATATAATGAACGATCATTATGGTTCCTACCCGGGTTTGATTTTTATGTTTTAGTATTTACATACTATGATGACAAGAAGAATGTAACACGTGTGGATGTACAATATGATCAAATGAGTTTCTTCTTACATTGCATGGGCTTGGCGCAGGCACATGCATGGTTGGTGGAGAGTGTTATTACTCCATTGGCATTGGTATGGGCAAAAGCATTCTATGCTACCGGATGGGTGAATCCATTTACCTTTCTGTTGCAATTGCTGTTAATTCCAGTATTGTTGGTATATTTGTTCTTGTGGGCTTGAAAGCTACTCCTAGGTAATTCGACGATGCATTGGCTACCGGCATCATAGTAGATCAAATGAAAATGAGTAATGTCAGTATGTTAGTGTAAATAATTCATGTACTCTTTATTCACTGCATTGTTTTAGAAGAGGTACTTGGTAGAAAATGATTGGCAAATGCAAAACGTTTGATTCTCTCCAACAACAGCCAAAACAACACGACAAGAGATAGATATTTAATCCAGCCATCCTTCAGAATTTCAGCTAGTGTTGCGATGTACATTATCTCTTGCTCTGGAATATCCACCGTCATTTTCATGTGGAAGGTACCACCCACTTGTATGGCGTTGGCCTTGATTGGGTAACGCTCATTGTAATCGGCAGCTACGTCTCTCTCTCTGTATTTCTTCAACATACTACCAATATTCGAATCAGTAACACGACGAACATGGACTAAGTCACTTAGACCTACAAGGGGTGTATCCTTTACATAGAGACTTGATGAATAGCTGCGAATACCAAGTGGACTCGTTTGTCTCAGCATGAGTGAGCCATGACTGTCAAAACCACCGAGGGGCGTGACAGATTCGACAGAAGTGTACGCTAGAGTCTCCATATCAAGCTTAACACGATTATGCAATCGAAGATTGAAGAAGAGCAATGTTTGTACACTATGTATCTCTTCATCGGCCGCAAGAGGTACATCTGCTTCCAATGTGAATGAATCGAATTTACCATCCAAATCGGTGTCATTGTCATGGGATTGGATTCGGGCTTGACGGAGACTCTCAGGCCGGAGCACATTGAGCGAATCCAAGGTGGATACAAATATTTCTTTGCTCTGGCCTGTTTTCGTTGATGTAGCTTCAAGGACAAGAATGAACTTATAAAGAAACCTGACATCGGGTTGCTCGCGATATTTTCCATGCGTCATCCAAAAGTCGCCATCAGTCCCCGTGAAAAAGTAGAATGGGAGAAGAAGTAAAAGACAGATATTGCTCAAAGTGACAATCAGATAGGTGAACGATAGCCTTGACACTTTGTACTTCCGCGCCAGCGGCTCACTGAACACGACTACTTTCTGCATCCTTGGACGCTTAGGCACAGAGACTGTGTTTAAAACTCAAAATGAACAATTTTATATGGGTCCATGGGAAGCGCGTCTACTCAACTACCCCCAACCATGTTTCGCCGAAGCTTCTATTCATCCAATCAACTGCGCTTCATGGGCTTTATAGTGGGCTTTTCGACTGGAAGGAAATTAATGTCTCCGCCAAGGAATCCACCACATCAACCACCGACTCAAAAGTATTGGGTGATACGATAGAGAGAAAGAATTATACGGATACACTGCACTAAACCTCATGGGTTCCCTGTAAAATGATTGTCATTATCTATAATTGAGTTCTAACTAATGTTGGATTTATTGAATTTATTCAATCCCCTCAACCGGTGTTTTCACCGTCCTGAGTATCCATAGTATAGCATCCATTCTCCAAAACAATTTAATTGAACGCATGGGCCTTAATTCTAAGCCACACCACCATCCTCTTCCTTCTGTCCCCAGTTGGCATTGGTAGGACCAGCCCCCAAAGTAGCACCCAAGGGAACAAAGTCAAGATCGTTCGAAATGTCAATAGTCTTGTTCTTACCACCACTATGATTGCCCCCCTTCTTGCCATTACTGTTGCCATCCCCAGCACGTGCCTTCGCGGCCGCTTCCTCGTTTTTCTTACGAATATCACGGGCCGTTGGGACACTTCCCCTTGGCTGTTCCGAATACCATTTCTTCTTCGCACGAAGTTCATCAACCGAGGCCGACACGGCATCAAGACTAGTTGGTGGGTCAAGATTAAGCATACCAAACTGTTCGAACAAATCTAAGTGGATGGAGAATGGCACCGGCTTGTCGGCCTTTTTGGGTTTATTACTGTTCACCGTAGCTGGCTTTGTCTTCTTCCCCCCCTTACCTTTACCAAAGTATACAATTTCATCCTCGGCTTTCTTACTCATGGCTTTAAATCCAGCAAAGGGATCGTCCTTCACGGCAACAATGTCCGCCTTGGCTTTCTCCTCGGCAGCCTTGGCTCTCTTGGCTGCCAATTCCTCCTCCGATTCACCGAGGTAGGCCTTTGTCAAGTATTCGGCTAAGTAGTCACACAGTGTCATCTCTTCCTCGTACGGGGTTTTGGCAAGCTCTTCCTCCTCCTTCTTCTTTAGCCACTCCGTGCGTTCATCGTCACGGCGTTTCTTTTCCTTATCATACTCGAGCTGCTTCTGTGCCTTAATTGCGCGTTGGTTCTGATACCAGTCATCGGTCGCCTTAATAAATGTGGCCCGAAGGTCGTTCTTCTCCTTAACCTTCATATCAAGCTTTGCCTTGAGTTCATCCTTCTGATGAATAATTTCCTCAACCTTCCCACGCTCACCACTTTGTTTCTCCAGTAATTCCTCCACAATCTTGGTCTGTTCATCAATCTGTTTCTGGACAGTGTCAATTTCTTTATCCTTGGCGGTAAGGTCGGCCTGGATGACACTGCGATCGACCTTGATACTATCCAAACTCCCTTGCTTCGAACGAAGTTCCTCGGCCGTGCGTTTCGAGGCTTGAAGTCCCTCCATCTCCTTGAGTAAACGTTTTTCGTCAGCAAGAGACATGGACGTCGTTTCCTGCTTCGTTTGTAGCCTACGAATTTCCTTTTCGATTTCGGGCACGGTCGTAAACTTCATCCCCGACCTCGCCGTCTTAGTCTGACCGAGGAGTTTGTCGGCATTGCCTTTGACAATTTCTAATCGAGTACGGATCTGGCGTTTCTGCTCAATCATAAGACCCTTGCGATTCTTGAGTTTGTTAAGTACGTCACGTTCGCGTGCGAGGGGTGTATTCTTCTGCTTGCCATCTTTCTTCCCCGTGGCGGAGTCAATCTTGGATTGGAGGGAGCGGAGTTCGACACGGATGACATCGACGGCTGATTCGATCTCTGCGATTTCTTTTTCGTGTTCCTCCTTGCTGGGGCGATCGATCTACCATGAAGAAATTATGATGGTTTAGACGGGTGAGACAAAAATTGATAGTAGCACATACATGAACATCCAAGAGGTGAGAAAAAAGATGCGTATGAAACAACAATGAACAACAAAGATTTCTGATTATCTCACTCACCCTTTTAATGGGCTTGCTAAGGTCATACAGCTCCTCGATGGGGACCTGATCCTTCGGCTCCCTCGTCCTATCGGCCTTCTTCCCCTTCTTGTTGCCCTTGCCATTAGAGTCGGATGGCGCTGCGTCATTTTCGGGGGGCGATGTATCGTCGATGATAATGTCACCAAGGAATGAACCTGACAGGTCCTGCGGTGGTGCCGCTTCGGTCTCGGTCATGATGTGGGAGGAGGAGGAGTGTAGTCAGTGCTGTTGCGTCCACTTTCGTTTAGCCAGCACAGACCGCTCATTTTAGGGGAAGTCTGGACGTCTCCTCCCCAACTCCCAACTCCCCACACGATGTTGAACGTTAAGGCATCGGCGGCAACGAGGGCGGCGTACCGTCGGCTCCCTTCCAACCCGTTGTTAGCAAAGAAGCGGTCGTTCGCTGTACAGGCACCACAAAGGGTAGCTGCTCCACTGCAATCTGAAACATCGCTAACTCCGCCAACGAAAATTATCGAAAAGTTTACATCAAATGAATTCCCCGATCGGCAGGAACCTCCCTTGATCACACGATCGATTGCATCAGAAATCTCACTAATAGATTCGAAATTATTGTCGCCAACCAAATATACAATCTCAACCACACGACGCATTGGCCCAGATCGTCCATCGCACATTCCACCGAACGTCCCCCAGGAATCACTACGTCTGCCAGATCTCGAGGTTACGACCCTGCCCAACGGTGTACGTGTTGGCTCAATCGAGAATTACAGTCGTGTTTCATCAGTGGGTGTATTATTAGACTTTGGTTCACGCCACGAGGTTGATAGATTACTTACTACGTCCAATCCAAACTCACCAGATAATACTCATGATGACTTCATATCAACATCGGGAGTTAATCATTTAATGGAATTACTAGCCTTCCAATCGACGAAGAATCATACTGGTGAAGAAGTACGGAATACCATGGAAAGGTTAGGTGGGTCATGCTTTGCCACCTCTGCACGAGAACAGATGATGTATTGTGTAGATGTATTACGTCCAAATGTAGGTGCAGCATTCCATCTCTTGGCTGATACAATAAAATATCCACTCATTGACGACGTCGAAGTAGAAGAGATGAAACGTGCAATGGAATATCAAATTATGGATGTACAACCACAGATATTAATGGGTGAAGGGTTGCAAATGGCGGGATATGGTCCACTCCCCTCCGTGGATGATGGGGGTATTATATATGAGATGGAGGATGGGACGGGAAATATGAATATGACTATGCAACAGCTTGGTAGGCCACATTTTTGTACACCAGAATCATTACCCAATCTTACTGCACAATCAGTACATGCATTTAGAGAATGTCATTTAATCAATCGACCGAATGGGATTGTGGTATCTGGTTCTGGAATATCTCACGATGCACTTGTTCAGCTTGCAGAGGCCAATTTTGGTCATATCCCCGCCTCCTCGTCGGCTGCGTCGTCGAGTAAATACGATGAGAAGGATCGTACAATCCCATCCGTGTACACTGGAGGTGAATATCGATTAGAACGTCCACCCAATCCGAACCCTGCCAAGGAGGAATTTGCTCATGTTGCCGTGGCATTTGAAGTGGGGGGATGGCATTCACCCGATCTTGTACCGACATGTGTTTTACAGACATTGTTAGGTGGAGGCAGTTCCTTCTCGGCCGGTGGGCCAGGTAAGGGCATGTACAGTCGATTATACCGTGAGGTACTAAATCGATATCATTGGGCTGAAAGCTGTGAGGCATTTACAAGTTTTCATGGCGAGTCTGGATTATTCGGGATGGCAGGCAGTGCCAGACCGGACAAGGCGGGGGAAATGACACGTGCATTGGTTGAGCATTTCCTTAAACTTGAGGCTGAACTCGTAACCGACGAGGAGCTTGATAGGGCACGAAATATGTTGAGATGTAACGTACTCACGCAGCTGGAATCACGACTGGTATTGTTTGAGGATATAGGAAGGCAGATACTCACATATAGTAAGAGAGAAGATGCTGCCACAATGTGTGCAAAGATTGATAACGTAACGAAAGAAGATATTCAAAGAGTTGTTAGGAAGGCGGTACGGAAACCACCGACACTGTCGACTGTGGGGATTAATGTTAAGAATGTACCGAGGGTGGAGGAGATTTCGCGGTGGCTTGGACGGGGTCCTCAGTCGAAGAAATCGTGGTTTTAAAGAAATGAAATATAAATTTATTACAGTTATCGCTATGTTAGTTTGCTAAAGAATCAATGAGACGCAACTGAGCTGGGTGAAGCTTCCCTATCGTTATCAATAATGTTATTACGTTGACCTGCGATATGGTGTGCAGCTTCTGGACGTACAGCTACAACATGTTCTCGAGGTTGTTGTTCAACATGTTCTTCCTCGTGGTCCATGGCCTCAAAGTAAAAAGAGGCATGCAGCACATTTACATCATCGACACCAATCTCATCCATGAGATCCTCGAATTCTTCTCTCATATCATCGGTAAGGACTTGGTCATCAAGCTGATCACCTGCCACTAGCATGGCCGCAACTGCGATCTCCGAAGCCTTGTAGGACGTCATCAGACCTGGATTAGTCACGGCCCAGTCAAACAAAGATAGAGTAGTGGTAAGCAGGGTGGCGGCATTGAAGTCATCTCCCGACACAGTGAGAGGATGGAGGAGTGAAAACAGTCTTGCAAATTCATGCATTATCGGGGGATGGACACGCCATTCAAGTGTTTGAAGCATCTCCGTCTCGATACGGACCAACTCCATTGGATCGAGTTCATTCCGTATGCACTCGGACATGGCAATCTCCGTGGCAATACCTACCTCTTCAGTGGGGAGTTTGGCTTTGATGGCAACTAAAAGGACTGATAATGCGATACACCGGGCCTGGTCGCTCGTGTAGTTCTGATTTTGTCTCTGTAGATTATCGATGAAGCGGTCATAAAATTGATACGCGAGAGAAACCAGTTCACGATCAAGTCCGTATCGGTCGATAATTTCCATCCACCTAGAGATAAATTCATGTGAGTAATTGAGAAATAATGATTAGTAAGCATTGATGTAAGTCCAGAAGTGAGAGGAGAGAAAAATGTTAGAAGATTCGGTCGAGAACTCACTCATTGCAAATCCTAGTCTGTCGATGGATGCTGAACACCCTAGATCTACCATATCCATCTCTTTGTTCTCTGGTCAAAAGAGCAGCCACTTCGGCCAAATAATAGCTCCGTTGTTGTACCGCGTTGTTATTCATCTCATCAAAGAGGGTGAGAGGAGTTGCAAGTGGTGCGAGAGTCCGTCGTGTCAACGAAGTCTCATTATTTTTAACCAAGGTCTGGCCTCCGCCCAACCTTCAATCTCATCCACCAAACCTGACGCTACACAGTGAAGAATGGCCAAGACGAAATCGAATCGCTGCGGTGGCAATATAAGAGGGACGTGGTCGAACGCCGATCACGATGCCCGCACAGCCAAGCGTCTTGCCTCTCTCAACAAGAAGCGCCAACGCCAGGCGCAGCATCAGCAGCAGCAGTCTGGTGACAACGATGACAACGGCAACGATTGGACACGAAGAAAGCGTCATGCACACGACAACGACAATGACAATGACCAACCATTGCATCGCATCCGACTTAAACGTAAAGTAGGACGAGATGCCAACCATCGACTATCAGCACACATCCCTGACAATGCATACAAACGTACACATCTTGCACATGACGATTTAGAGTCATCTCGATTACGCCTCGTGACATCTCGGTTACAGCGCAAGGTGGATGATTTGCGTGCACAGTTGGAAGATTGGGATCCAACCGAGGATCATTCATTGCTACTATCAGATTTAGACGATGGAAAGAAATCATCGTCATCGTCCTCCTCCGATGTCGCACAACGAATGGAATTGGATGCACAGAATCGACAAATGGACAAAGTAGCACGTGAACAGGCATCAGCAGAGCATACCCTCTTACAGGCACAACATGGTGTTAATTCATCATTACATCGTCGGAAGAATAATTTACGTAAAAAGCCACGTCCTGGACCAGAAAGTTGGAAATTACGTGGTGCTGCACGACCAGCATATGAAGTGTATGACTTTGATATACGGCATGTCGATGTTCATCGATTGGCACTGGATGCTGCCAATGCACGTGCACGTCGAGTTGTGAATGTGATGAAAGTTTGTCGTGGACGGTTTGCAATGGACTTTGTTGACAATACTCATCAGGAAGATAAAGATACAGCTGGGGAGACGAAGACAAAAACGTTTGTACCACCTCAACCATACTGTCGAAAGTATCTATCACTACTTACCCAACTTGGATCAATCCATTTACATCGTAAGAATTATTCAAGTGCAAGAAAGTATTTTCTTGAGGCAATCGATCTTGAGGGATATGACCACCCAACATCCATTACGAATGCACGATATCGATTAATGAATATGTACCTTACACGAAATCAACCTAATTCCGCACGCCGATTATGGGAACGTTTACATACTGATACTAGTGCATGGATACGTTATTCGGCAGCATTGATCGATTATGTATCATGGAATATATTACATGAGAAGGGTAGTACTGCCAGTATCGCCGAAATGTCATTGGTGCGTGCCATACGGGGGAATGTGTTTGTAGCGTACTTATTGGCTTGGAGTAGCATGTTTGAGAAGGCGATGGAATACACTAATGAGGTTATAGAAAGTGGGATTATGGTGGGTAAGGACAGTGGATCATTGTTGGAGGCCGTTGAGTATGCATGTCGTTGTTACTCTACTTCAACTAGAGGTGATGACAATGAACCATTAGGTGATGACAATGATGATGATGATAAAGATGTAGGAGTGGCCATGTGGCTAGGGACAGAGGGCAGTCTCGATTGGGTTCGGAGTGTGGTATTACGGGTGCTGAATAAAAGTAATGGTTTTGATAATAATGAAGAGCACGGTTTGGCTTCAGATAGGTTGACTAAGACAGACTTGCTTTGCTGGGAAAGTCGATTGCAAAAAGAAGAGCAAGGTTTTGAGAAGGAGCGAAAGGAAAAGAAAGATAAAACTTTGACAGATGCAGGTGAAGATTCCGGTCATGATGAAGATGTCAGTGGCGATGGTGACGATGATGACGACGACGAGGACCAGGACGAGGAGGAGGAGGAGGAGGAGGAGGAGGAGCCAGATGTACTCATGTATGCTGGGATGTTCCGCACCTCTATGGATTGGTTGGAAGACGCAGGTGAATTTTTGAAGGAGCCTTCATTTGCTTACATCACTTCAACAGTAGAAACTGCCTCTGATGAAGGCAGCGGTGCTGCTTTGGGCGATGATGATAACGAGAATAAAGATAAGAAGGTTCAAGATGGTGGCAATTCCTCGTCAGAAGACAGCACCAGCTGTAGCGGATCGGAATCTTCCTCAAGTAGTTATTGCGATGCCTAGTTTAGCACCACTTAAATCTCTTTTGTTACTGTAATCTAGGTAGATATTAAATATCTCGGTTACTCTATCTGATCCTTTGACGCACATATTTGAAGTCTAAATGCGAAGTTATTGGACCTTTGCCTTTCTCACTCAACACATTCAGAGTATAAGCAATAATCAATTTGGCATACTTAAGGACATTATCACACTGAGTTAGTTTCCAACGTGACGGTGTTTGATAACACAGTTCCTGCTCCTCCTCCTCTTCCTCCTCATCGTCTTCCTTCTCGTCGTCGACCACATCCTCGTAGACAAACCTGTCTCCGTGATCATTTTCAACAACGTCCGGGCAAAAGAAGTGAGATCTCGGCTTAAATTTCAAAACTTCTGCGCGCCGATCATTTTGTTATTCCCTTGGCTGCTTCACGAACCACGAATTCCTTGAGCTGCTTCCCGATCATCCATCATGACCAATTCAAGTAAAGAAGAAAAGGAACCGCAAACAGACGTTCACACATATCTTGCTGAGAAGAACATCAACGAGTTATTCGTGTCAATCGTTGAAGCGGTCCTAATTAGCAGACCTGACAATCCAATCGCCTTCATTGCTAATTACTTGTTCGAAAAGTTTCCTGAACAAACTCAGGACGTCGTCATCATCAAAAGGCCGCCAAGTCTGCTTCAAAGTGATGATTTTGAATCTGACTCATCGTCGATAGAATCTGCATCAGAACAGCGGACTGTACGTCGTCGGAGCTCAGACGTCGCGTCTGAATTAACACGAGAATCCGTGGGTAGCTTCTCGCGTCGATTGACTCTGCCTGAGGTTCCTATCCGAAAACGTCGACAGTCGGTATGTGCCGAAAAGATTACCGAGGATGTTGCATTAGAGTCGAAAGTGAAGGTGATTGCAAAGACAGAAGCGGAGGCTTCTCGCATTGCTGTCATTATGAAGAACAATATGTTTTTAAATCATCTCGACTTGGAACAGACGCAGAAGATTCAGGATGCAATGTTCGTGGTTGAGAAATCGGACGGAGATGTCATCATTCAACAGGGCGACAAGGGTGACAACTTCTATTGCGTCGAGGACGGCACCGTCAACGTCTTCATTACTCCTCGTGATGGCACTGCTGATGAGAGAAAGCTTGTCAAGGTCTGTACGAGAGGCGATTCCTTCGGAGAATTAGCGCTCATGTACAATGCTCCCCGGGCGGCAACATGCGTTGCTAGTGGGAATGTTCGTCTCTGGGCACTGGACCGTGTCTCGTTTAATGTCATCCTCATGAAAACTACGATGGAAAAGCACAAGAACATGAAGAAATTCTTGCTGCAGATACCTCTCTTTAGTCAGCTTACTGAGTGCGAATTGCTAACGATTGCCGACACCCTCCAAGACGAGTCATTCAAGGATGGTTCGATCATTTGCAAGGAAGGTGACCCAGGAGACAAATTCTACGTGGTCCACGAAGGTGTTGCATCGTGTACAAAGATTCAAATTGACGGTACGAGCAAGGAAGTGGTGAGGTTGTCATCCGGCTCGTACTTTGGAGAGATTGCGCTACTTACAGCGAAACCACGACAGGCAACCGTTTCTGCTGTTGGAGATCTCAAGTGTTTCTCCATCCATAAAAGGGTCTTTGATAGGGTAATGGGACCGCTTTCGGATATTCTCATGCGAGCGATCCCCCCTTCTCTTGTATAGAAGTGGAGTGTGATTTCGTTTAGTACGAAGGATATTCTACACACATAAATTGCGCTTTTTCCACAGTAGATATAATCCTCACAGCAATGTAGTACCAACCACCATCAATTTTCTCTAGTCTTTATTTTGATCTTGTCAGTATCATGCCAAGAATTGCCGTCGCTGCCACCGCCGTGTACAGTTGTACTCCACTTCCATACCAAGGTGTTTCTCGTAATCCCCCCGCCACCAGCTTCGACCCATCTTCATATCGTCGATCCGGATGATGAAAGTTATGAAATAGTCTCATCAAATTCCTTTCGAGCATGGCAACCGTGACCTTGCCAACCATGGGAACATACTGAACACCCTCAATTTGTAGTATCTCATCTTCATTCACATTCTTGTATGACGCCACATTAACAACGGTGGTATGTGGCTGGATCCATTCTGAGGGCATGCAGTAATTCTTCGTCGGTACACCAGTAATAACAATGTTAGACTTACGGATACAGGATTCGGGTGTCTCTCCGTCACACTTGTGCAATCGTCCACCCCGGAAGAGATATATAGAGTCAATATCAATAGAGTATACATCTGCACCATCATTCGCTAGCATCGCCGCTAATGGCCGACCAACAATTTCAGATCGATTCACAATAGTTGCAACACGTCCCTCCATCCTACGCCCGATCGGACGTGTCACATCATGACAACTTGGGATAGACTCAAGGATCTTCACTACACTCAATGCCGTACATGGCAAAACACACTTCTTGGTATTTAATGGATGATCGACGTATCGGATATTACGATACAAATTCGATCGGTACTCGTGACACAATCCCTCCACGTCACACTTACTCGACACAGTGTCACGTAAGTAATCATCCTGTGATTCGCCCGAGAATGACTCTACTTGTCCAAAGATGGGATAGTAGACTATAATCCCGTGTACACGTGGATCATCATTGGCCGCGCGTAATGCCGCCTCGACGTCGATTGGGTCGTCAATTACGCGTAATTCGTATCGTATCCCATCGGCTACGCATGCCCGACCAGTCCATTCGGCATACTTTCGTGCCGCCGGGTCGGTATTCGCAAGTAACCCAACGAGGAGAGGAGCGGGTATGCCAGCATTGATCAGTTTTTGGACCTGCGCACGAATTTCAGTTCGGTACGGTAAAGCGATGGCACCTGCATCGATACGGGCGGCGCCAGGAGCAAGCAGGGGGTTAGGCACGGCGTCTTGCGCTGTCATGATGTTGGTATGATAGGATGGACGTCGTCGATGATGCGCGAGTATGTTTGTTTATATTCCTGCATGAGCCCGCCCGATTTGTTTTTCCTCCCTGAAGGAGGGAGAGTGACGAGCCCCGCCCGTTCAAGTTCAGAAAGAACCAAACCGGTGAACAGGGATAGTGGTGATTATCCTCTCCCTAGTGCAAGTACGTGCTTTTTCTCATTGACACTACCGGATTATCCAGAGAAGGAATTGTTGAGGCAAAAATCATTGTATGCAATTCAGCATGTGACCACATGGAAAGTGATTATATTACAAATGACGCTGAGGTAGGCGAGGGTTGGAGAGGCATATGAGCTTAACAGTAGGCATTTAGAAACAATGTAGACTGTATTACATCTTTTACCTATTTTGAAGTACATGCATTATTGATTAAGACGCTATCACGCATAAGCCATTTTAGGCCTTATTTACTTCACTCTTCATCCGTTCGAGGCAGAATGCCGCCCGGGCATAGATTGATGCAGCTTCTTCTGGGGTATCAGAATAACCCAATATGAACCGTTTTTTGTCACTGCTGATCCGTGCCTCCCATTTGCCCGATTTCCTTAGACGTACACCCTGGTAGCCACTCGGTATGGAGTTTTTCGTAATTAAAGGTTGCTCGGGAATATTACTCAGGTCCAAGCCACCATATGTTGTGTCAACCAAACGAGTAGAAAGAACTTTATATTTAAAGGCAGCTTTGGCATAGTCCCCGGCGGCATCTTCCTCATTATCATAGTAGCCAATGGAACGAACGCGTCCATCGACCATGATTTGTGCCTTCCATTTGCCATTGGACTTGTCCCTATAGACACCGGTATATTTCGAACTCCCGGCCTTGACTGGATGACGGCGGGTATTATCATCGTACACACGTTTTGCATTCTTAAGTATGAGCGGCCGAGGCGGGACGTCGACTAGCGTATCGACGAATGGAATCCCATCGATGCACGATTTATCATTCTCCTTCCTCGATGCACGATGACGCGCAGTACGCGTCTTGGCGTCCATCAATCATGGCGCATCTCCTCCGCTACCGGCAACAATCGTCGTTCGTAGTTTCTTCGTCCCACCCCTAGTGGCGTCATCATGACCATCATCATCAGCAGCAGCAGCATCATCGTTATCGTCATTCGTTAAAAATATACCTTCTCCCCAGGGAGGAGGAAGGCAAGGAGGGCAATTCTTCGAGCCGCGCCGCGGAACGTAGTGAGCAGTAGGCATGGTTGGGTTCGGGTTAGAATCCGACTGCGATGAAAACTCGGAAAGAAAGAAAGACCCCCTTGAAAAATAACATATTCCACTGGTGGCGGGTGATGATGATGGTGGTGGTGGTGGCTTGGACTGATGAACAAGCATTGATACCCGTAGCACTGAACGATGCGGAACCAAAAATCTAATGTTACTCTGATGCTATGCACGCTAAACTGTGATTGCATACTAAAATGAGAGTTGTCATAATTGTTGCTACGTATATTATCAGATGAAATGGTCCTGGGGTAGTGCTCTACATGCCTACATAGAAATAATGATCGCAACACGTTCAAGGAGTAATACTTGGTGTCCCAGGAGTTCCAGATGACTCCTTTTTATTTGTCACCTGACCTTTGGGTGATTCAGGAGGAGATCCCATCATCGTCGCTGCCGGGAAAGTATCCGTCGCAGTCCTCGCAGCCGATGATGCAGCTTGTGCATACTGGGTAGGACCACCACGAGGTTGAAGAGGCCTAATGGAAATGCTCTTTGCCCAATTCTGAATGAGCTCCAGCTTTTGCAATTGCTCGGAGGTATTCTCCGTCCCGCGGACCTCACACAGCAACTCTTCTTCCATACCCTTGAGCCTCATAAAGAGGTCTGCACTCTTCGTCATCATTCCTACTTTGTAGGTCGGAGGAGGAGGGGGGTAAGAAGGGTAATACTCGGACGGCACTTTACCATCAAACAATGCAAGTGGAGGAGGAGGAGGATCAATCGCACTTTCATTCGACTGAACTGGCTGCATGGCGTAGCATCCCGTATCAAAACTTGGTAGGCCATTTCCGGCAATGTCTGCACGTGCGAAGGAATCATTATTCAGCATCATTTCATCATGACTTTGCATCCCACGGATGGGCATAAAGCTGAATTTATTATCAACCGGGACAACTGTGATATCGAACAGGTTGGAGCTCGTGAAGTTGAGGTTGGAATCCATTTCCGACAACTGCTCTTGGAGGAGACCCCGTCGCATGACTGTTTCAGCGGTGCTGCGAGACTTCCTCTCCATTTTGGCAACGATGGCACTACTTGAATGCTTCCGCTTGCCTTCGTTTTTGTTGGCAGTAGCAGCAACCAATCTTGATCGTTTGTTACTGTGGTAGACATGTAGAATCCTACAGCTGATGTCCTCGATTCCATTATCAATCTGCGTCACAATCGAAGTCTATATAAGATATATGGATCGAACATTACAAAGAGATCTGCAAGAAAGACTTACCATCGTCCACATCGATCCTCCCTTTCCAATCGAGTAGCTAGGGTTGCCACGGGGATAGCAATATCGCTGTTGAACTGTCTGGCCCTGCTCTTTCTTATATTGCGGCCCTGAGAGAGACCATGGGCAGCTAGGTAGTGATGCCAAGTCACTATCTGTCATCAATTTGTCAACGTGATGAGATGGAATTGACACAAGTCCAGCAATTGGAGACCGAAGTAATACATATAGACCATCTAAACGTTGTCATGTCATTGGCAGGAAACATGAGTTAAGATATGTTGTCTGCACAAAGAAGTTCACCACTCAATTGATAAACGGGAAAAAGACTTACCATTAAACTCGAATGAGGGTGGTGAAAGCTTCAAGCCATTCTGTGGCACGCGAATGATCTTGAACCTTAACTTGGTAGGAGGCTGCTGATTGTTGGTCAAGCACGAAAAGATCAATTTAACGTCAGTCTCCGTGAGGCGTTTCGGTAAGCTCTCCATCGTTTCGATGGAATGTGTCGACTTCGAGGAGGCTGGTTGCGTGAGAACTGAGCCGATGAGTGGAAGAATGGAAAAGGAAACGTGGGACAAAAAGATGAGCAAACGGGATTGATTGAAAACTTCAACCACTATCATCCTCCTCCTAAAGACGCACTTTGTAAAACAGGCATCATGCTACTTACCTTCACACGATCGTATTGCAATATGAAGCTAAAGAAAAGTCAAGAGGAGTAAGACTGCATTTTTTTCAGTCCAAAAATATCAAGTATTTAATCTCACGTTCGACTCGAACTCATGCGGTCAAAAACGGGGCGTGCAACAGAATCGGTGAAGGAGGACGGTTGTTGGTGTTCACTCGTCGAAACTTATCCATCGAGTGCATCGTCTCCAGTTAAAACATGTCTCGCTCGCCCGGATCTCGGTCTCTTTCCCCAAGCGATGAAAGTCGATTCGTTCCACATTCATCTGTTGTAGGGGCAACGTCCGTCGTGGACAGTCATGTCGCGTCTTCCAGTCAGGCAATTCTTAACAACAACAACAACAACAAAAGTCATGATTCTGTAATGTCTAGTGGCGTAATAATTGATGACAAAGAAAAGAGCATTGCTGGTCTCTTAGGCGCGACGATTTGCTCCACACCAGTGAATTCTCCATGATCATCACCCAATATGGAGGGTGTACGAGATGATCTTTCCGTTAGCTCATCTCAGAGCAACAATTACATTGGTAGTTTAAGGGGTTACAGCACAGGTGACAACAGCGGTGTCGAGGGTGCAGTAGCAGGAAGAATGAGTTGCTCTGCAATGCAGATTGCCTCAAGTCTCGATGGTCGAAGTACAACAGAGTATGAGATATTGGATGGCATTTCCTCCAAAGGATCCACTGAGATCGACGAGTTGAGTTTGGACGAAGAAAGCCCAAGCACCTTCTTGCCAAGCATCAACATCAGCGATGGGGATCAAGACGATAACCTTGGATTGACTATCGTCGCCGAGAGTCCTCTCAAGATGCTGTA
>Ga0247834_1003890_pt1 | contig 19661 bp, 15 predicted proteins | sample LaCruzMarch2015__8_FD_187118 | JGI IMG/M metagenome (GOLD analysis project Ga0247834, IMG submission 187118) | Freshwater microbial communities from meromictic Lake La Cruz, Castile-La Mancha, Spain - LaCruzMarch2015_12m | ecosystem: Environmental > Aquatic > Freshwater > Lake | place: Spain...
TCCCCAGGGACTTGAAGTAAGTGGCACAGTTACAGCACCGCAGATTGTGACCAACAACATTAAGTCTGATGATTCAAGTTTTGTCAACATAGCAGACGGGTTAAATGTTGAGCAAGGATTAACAGTCGTTGGATCAGTTGATGTAACTGGCAACGTCACTGCCAACGTTGTTGTTGCCAACTCATTTGTGGGCAATATTTCTGGCAATATTTCTATATCTGGAGCCAACACCGGGGTTGTGTTTAACGACAGTGGTGTAGCCACAGCATCTGCAGGATTTACCTTTGATAAAACTGCCAACAGTGTATCGGTAGTGGGCAACGTCACTGCCAATATATTTGTGGGCAGTGGCTCAGGACTCACTGATGCCATGGTCAATCGTGGAGGCGATACGTCAAATTGGAATGTGCTCCTGCAAATGGGCACTTATTTGGTAAATAGAACAAGTTGGGGTGGAGTAACCGGAGCACCAAATGATAGTCAAGTGTATGTGGGATTGTTGGAAGTAAAAACCAGCGTTTTGTCCAATGGAACCACGGCAATTGAGCAAACATTTTATCCAGGAACTGTTACTCTTGGAGATGTAAAAATTGAGTTCAATCGGAGCTATTGGAACAACCAGTGGACTGAATGGATTCAGATGACAAACAATGACCAACGCATTGACGGTGGCGAGTTTATATAAGAGAGAAACAAAAATATGTCAAATACGCTGTTAATCAAACGTTCAAGTACGCCAGGTGCTGTGCCAGGCACTGGCAATTTGGCGCTAGGCGAACTAGCAATAAACACTTATGATGGTAAATTATATGCCAAGATAAACGACGGCTCAACCAGCGTATTAAATCTAAGCAAAAATCAAACCATCATTGCCAGTGGTAACGTTACTGGTACCAGCGTTGACAATTCAAGTAATAGTACAATTACACTGACCTTGAGCAACACTGGTGTCACAGCCGGCACATATGGTGGCTCCAGTGGCAGCTCGGCCAATGTTGGTGTGTTTCAAGTTGACCAATATGGTCGAATTGTCAGTGCCAGTAACGTTGCTATTTCGACTTCTAGTTTATCAAACGGCAACAGCAACATTGGTATCAATGCCAATGGCAACATCACAGTCAGTGTTGCAGGGGTTGCCAATGTTGCGGTGTTCACAGCAAACGGTGTTGTAGTAACTGGCAACGTCAGTAGCGGTAATGTACTAACCAACAACTTGTTGTATGCCAACGGAACTCCCTGGGACTTTCAACTGCCCGGAGGTGCAAACACCGAGATTCAATTCAATCTCAATGGCGACTTTGGTGCCAGTTCGGCATTTACTTTTAATCAAGCCACCAATGCACTCAGCGTAGGCGGAACAGCCAGTGTGTCAGGAACAGTAACCGGTGGCAATTTGGCCACAGCCGGTACTGCCAGTGCAGGTGGAAACATCACTGGTGCCAACATCCTAACAGGCGGGCTAGTATCTGCCACTGGCAACATTGTGACTGGTGCCAACGCAGTTGTGTCTGGGTATGCCACAGTCACAGGCAATGTCACTGGCGGTAACTTAACCACTGGTGGCACTGCCAATGTTAATTTACTCATTGTTAATACCACAGCCAGCATTGTTGGCAACGTCACAGGTGGCAATGTTTTAACTGGTGGATTAATTTCTGCAACTGCCAACATCACTGGTGGTAACTTGTTGACTGCTGGAGCAGTAAGTGCCACAGGTAGCGTCACTGGTGCTAGCTTAGAGACAGGTGGGGGTGCTAACGTAGTTGGTAACGTCACTGGTGGCAACCTCTTGACTGGTGGATTGATTTCTGCAACTGCCACAATCACTGGTGGTAATTTGGCCACAGCTGGTACAGTAAGTGCAACTAGTAACATCGCTGGTGGTAATGTACTCACAGGCGGGTTGGTATCAGCCACAGGCAACATCATTTCACAAGTGGGCTCGTTCTTTATTGGTAACGGTTCACAATTAACTGGTGTAACAGCCAGTTCGGTCAGTGCCAATGCTCTAACTGGCAACACTTTAAGTTCTAATGTAATTTTTTCAAGTTTGACCTCGGTTGGAACCTTGAGCAGCTTGAGTGTGAGTGGAAACACCACTTCGGGCAATTTGCTAACAGGTGGATTGGTCAGTGCCACAGGCAACATAATTGGTGGCAATGTCAACACTGGCACAGTACAACCTGTCAGCGGTGTGCTGACTCTAAGCACACTTGGCAACAGCAATATTCAAATTCAGCCCGGCGGAACTGGTAACATTGTTCTCAACGCCACCTACATCAATGCTCTTGCTGATCCTATACAGAATCAAGACGCAGCCACTAAAATATATGTTGACAACCTGGTAACTACTGCAATTTCTTATCATGACGCAGTTGTAGTGGCCACCAACACCACTCTAGCTACTGCCACTGGTGGTACTGTTACATACAACAACGGAACTGCCGGCGTAGGTGCAACCTTGACCACAACTGGTACGTTTAACTTGATTGACACAGGCAACGTGCAAACAGTGGGCACACGTATCTTGGTCAAGAACGAAGCCAACGCTGCACACAACGGTATCTATACATGGTCCAACGCCACGGTAATTGTTCGCTCTAGCGATGCTGACACATATGGTCCCGCCAATGCAGGCAAATTCAGTATAAATGACTACTTCTTTGTCACTGGAGGTAATGTAAACGAAGGATCAGCTTGGATTGTTGATTCTCCCACTGGTGTCATCACATTTGGCACCTCAAACATTGCTTTTGCTCAATTCAGTTCAAGCCAAGTTTATGAAGCCAATACTCAGGCTGGCTTGAATTTATCTGGCACAACGTTCAGTGCCAAAGTTGACAATACCACCACAGCATTTGATGGTGGCGGTAACATCGTAGTCAAAGCCAGTGCAAATCTAACAACCCCCAACATTGGTGCAGCAACCGGTACCAGTTTGAGTGTGACAGGTGCTGTTACCGGTAGCACAGTCAGTGCCACCGGCAACATTACCGGTGGTAATGTTGCCACAGCTGGATTGATCACAGCAACAGGCAACATTGTGACTGGTGCCAATTTGATAGCATCTGGTTATGCCACAGTTACAGGTAACGTCACTGGTGGCAACTTGATCACAGCTGGTCTAGTATCAGCCACTGGCAACATTGTGACTGGTGCCAATTTGATAGCATCTGGTTATGCCACAGTTACAGGTAACGTCACTGGTGGTAATGTTCTAACAGGTGGCCTGATATCTGCCACAGCCAACATCACTGGCGGCAACATTGTTACAGTGGGTACTGGCAGCATTGCTACCTTGGTGGTGTCAACTTTGGCCAATATCACAGCTACCACAAACGCCACTTCTAATATCACAGGTGCATTGAGAGTTGCTGGCGGTGTTGGGGTCACAGGAAACGTATATGCTGATGGTATGTATGTGTTTGGCGACAGTGTGCTAACTGTAAATTCCACAATTGATGGCGGCACCTACTAATTAAGGTGGCGCAATGTCCAACACAGTCCTCCTAAAGAAATCAAACACAGCCAATGCAGTCCCTGTACCCGGGGACTTGCAACCTGGTGAGTTGGCCATCAACTACACAGATGGCAATTTGTTTTTTGAGGACAATTCGGGCAATGTTCAAATCATTGCCAGCAAAAAATTCATCACTGTTTCAGGCAACGTAACCGGCGGCAATGTAGTCAGTCTGGGCAATATTAGTGCCACAGGCAACATTGCTGGAAACTATATCTTGGGCAACGGTAGCCAACTCACAGGTATTGCTACTGGCGGCAACAGTTTTGGCTCCATAGCAGTGATTGGTGCCAACACTGTGGTAGCAAATTCTTCAGGCGCCACAGTGAATTTTGTAGCCGGAACAGGTATCAGCATTACAACCAACTCTGCTACTGATACTATCACATTTGGCGGCGCCAGTACCATTGTTTGGGAAGTGGGCGGCAGTCTTGGCAGCGTTTGGGACGCACCAGCAACCTATTATGATTTTGGATCAGTTACCGAAGTACCGGCCACTACAGTTTATGATCTTGGCACAGTTTATGTGAGTGGTGTTTTCTACCCCAACCAATTGGTTCTTCCCTCGTACACTGTGTCTGGTCTTCCCAGTGCAGCCACAGCGGCTCAGTTTGTGTATGTCACCAATGACGCAGGCGGCCCAGTTCCGGCATTCAGTGACGGAACTAATTGGCGCAGAGTTACAGATCGAGCAATAGTCAGCACATAAATATGGTATAGGATAAACCATGGCATCAACACAAGTACAATACCGACGCGGTACCGCATCAGAAAACAACGCTTTCACTGGCGCATTGGCCGAAATCACGGTTGACACAACCAATAATACCTTGCGGGTGCATGATGGCGCTGTGGCAGGCGGGTTTGCCACAGTGGGGCTCACACAAACTCAAACTCTGAGCAACAAAACACTAAACGGTGTCACAGTCACAGGCAACATAATTGGTAACCTAGTACCATCGGCCAATATCACTTACAATCTGGGATCAGCCAATCAGGCCTGGAGCAGTTTGTATGTGGGCGGTAACACTATTTTCTTGGGTGGTTTGCAGCTAAAAGAAATAGCTGGTAACACATTTGCAGTGTACACCAGTGACGGCGTCACACAGGCCAACATTGATGTGGGCAACATTGATGTAAGTTCTATTACTCAAGGCACCAGCATAATTGGTATTTCAGGTGTCAACGGCAATGCCTACATCACTGTAGCTGGAGCCAGCAATGTGCTTGTGGCCACTTCTGCTGGAATCAATGTCACTGGCAATTTGGCAGCTACTGCCAACGTAAATTCAGGTGGCCTACTGGTATCAGGAACAGGAACCATTGGTACTTTGGCAGTAACCGGTGACGCCACAGTCAACGGTGATCTTTATGTCAATGGCAATATCAGCTACATCAACGTTTCTAACCTGGCTGTGGAAGATCCTATTATTAGCCTGGGACGTGGCCCCAATAATACCACGCTGACTAGTGATGACAACAAAGATCGTGGCACACAGTTATGGTATTTTAACACAGCTGGTAACGTAGAAAAAAGTGCATTTTTTGGGTACGACAACAGTGCTGGCAAAGTGTTTGCTGCCACAGATGTTATCTATGCCAACGAAGTAGTCACAGTCACCAATTTTGGCACCTTTGTTGCTGGCACCGTAGAAGCTGCAACAGCATCACTAACAGGCAATGTCACTGGTGGCAACATCATTACTGGCGGCTTGATCACTGCCATTGGCAATGTGTCAGGTGGTAACTTGATCACAGCAGGCCTGGCCACAGTTACTGGTAACATCACTGGTGGTAACATTGCTACTCCAGGCACTGTGGTTGCCACTGGCAACGTCACTGGTGGCAATATCATCACTGCTGGTGCAGTACAAGCCAGCAGTGTGAGTGCAACCACCACAGTCAGTGCTACGGGCAACATCACCGGTGGCTCGCTGATCAGCGGCGCTATTGTGTCAGCCATTGGTAACATTACTGGTGGTAACATCTTGACTGCAGGACAAGCATCTGCTGGCGGTAATATTACTGGTGCTAACTTGCTCACAGCTGGTATTGTGTCAGCTACTGGTAACCTCACTGGTGGTAACATTGACACTGCTGGACAAATAAACGCAACTGGAACAATCACTGGTGGTAATTTGGCCACAGCAGGCACAATCAGTACTACTGGTAATATCTCTGGTGGCAATCTTGCAATTGCAGGCGCTATTGCCACAACTGCCAACATCACTGGTGGTAATATTATCTATGGTTCAGGCGTTGTAAGCGGAACAGGAAACGTATACGCTGCAAACTTTATCGGTAATGTGATTGGTAACATCACCGGTAATATTGATGCAGCTGGCTCCAACACACAAGTTCAATTCAATGACAATGACGTCATTGCTGGAAGTGTTGGATTTACTTTTGACAAAATCAGCAATGCTGTAACTATTTCTGGCAATGTCACTGGTGGCAATGTGCTCACAGGTGGTTTGATCAGTGCCACCGGCAACATCACCGGTGGAAACTTAATTACATCCGCAACAATCAGCGCAGCATCTATTACTGCATCAGCTAACATCACTGGTGGCAATGTCAGCACTGCTGGTTTGATCAGCGCTGGTGGTAACGTTACTGGTGGCAATGTCAGCACTGCTGGTTTGATCAGCGCTGGTGGTAACGTTACTGGCGCCAACATTGTTACAGCAGGCACAGTCACTGCCACAGGAAACATCACTGGTGGCAACGTATCAACTGCATTGTTGTCGGCAACCACAATCAGTGCATCAGGCAACACTACTTCAGGCAACTTGCTCACTGGTGGCGAGGTTTCAGCTACAGGAAACATTTCTGCTAGCACGTTTATAGGATCAGGTGCTGGACTCTCATCAATCCCAGGTGGCAATGTCACCGGCACAGTGGCATCAGCTACCACAGCTGGTACGGTTACTACAAACGCACAACCAAATGTTACCTCGGTTGGGGCATTAACATCGCTTTCTGTAACTGGTAACACTACTTCAGGTAACCTTATTACCGGTGGTCTGATAACAGCCACCGGTAACGTCACTGGTGGCAATGTTAGCACAGGTGGACAAGTATCTGCAACTGGTAACGTCACCGGTGGCAATGTGTTCACTGGCGGGCAAGTATCAGCTACCAGTAACATCACTGGCGGCAACTTGATTACCACTGGTGTGGTGATCTCCACAAACACTGTGAGTGCAGCTGGCAACGTCACAGCCGGTAACGTTACAACAGCTGGTCAAGTGTCGGCCACTGGCAACATTACTGGTGCAGCAATTACTGGTTCAAGTTTGACCGTTGGTACTGGCAACATCACTGGTGGCAACTTGTTATTAAGCGGCGCCATTGTTGACAGTGCTCAATTAGACATACAGACATCTGCAGACAATGCCAACATTGTACTCACACCCAATGGCACTGGTAATGTCAACATTGGACGCATGAGTGCATCAGGCAACATCACTGCTGCAACATATTATGGATCTGGCACAGGTCTAACATCAATTCCGGGTGCTAATGTCACAGGTACTGTTCCAGCAGCCACTGTAGCTGCCACAGTCACAACAGCAGCACAGCCCAATATTACTTCGGTAGGTACGCTAACTTCTCTAAGTGTGACTGGTAACGTGGTTGGTGGAAATATTTCCACAGCCAACACAGTTGCAGCCAACATACTAACAGTAACGGCTACTGCTAGTATCAGCGGCAACCTCAACATGAATAGTCAGAATATCACAAGTGTTGCCAATCCAGTGTTGGCTCAGGATGCTGCCACCAAATCTTATGTAGACACCTTGGTTGCAAGTGGTATTCACTTCCATCAGCCTGTTCGGGTTGAGTCTCCAATCAACCTAAACGCCACCTACAACAACGGCACCTCTGGAGTTGGGGCTACCCTTACAAACGCAGGCACACAGGTGGCGCTAGTTATTGACGGCGTGACAGTAAGCGTCAACGACCGGGTTTTGGTTTACGAGCAGACCACTCAAACGCAAAACGGTATCTATGTCGTTACAAGTGTAGGCTCCGGCTCCACAAACTGGATACTGACTCGTTCCAGCGATGCAGACACCTACGTGATCAACAGCGCAAACGGCTTGAGCGAAGGCTCCACAGTCTTTGTGCAACAAGGTACTACAGGCGCAGGTGAGACCTATACCTGCAACACTTCTGGCGTGATCACATTTGGCACGACCAATATCACGTTTGCTCAAGTTTCTTCAGTGCAGGTTTACAGCGCCGGCAATGGTCTGACTCTTTCTGGCACACAGTTCAGCATCACCAACACTGCGGTATCCTCTGGATCTTATGGCAGTGCTGATCAAGTGGCATCGTTTACTGTTAACTCACAAGGACAAATAACTTCTGCGGCAAACACAGTGATAACAGCCAATGCGGCCAATTTGTCAGGCACAACTCTAAATTCAACGGTGGTTAATTCTAGCTTGACCAGTGTTGGAACTCTTGGTAGTCTGGCTGTAACGGGAAATGCCACCGCAGGCAACTTTGTGGGCACACTCAATGGTTCAGGTGCAAATGTTACCAATATCAATGCCAGTAACATAAGTTCAGGCACACTGGTCCAAGCCAGACTAGCCAACGCCGCAGTGACACTGGGTAGTACAGCGTTAACCTTGGGTGCAACTGTGACCACAGTGGCTGGGCTATCAAGCGTAACATCAACTACATTTGTGGGGGCATTGACTGGCGCAGCTACCACAGCCGGTACTGTAACCACTAATGCACAGCCCAACATTACAAGTGTTGGTACGCTCGGCAGTCTCACTGTCACAGCCAACACTACCTCAGGCAACTTGCTCACTGGTGGACTGATTTCAGCTGCCGGACAAGTTACTGGATCACAGTTCAATGGATCAGGTGCTGGCTTGACATCAATTCCAGGTGGCAACGTCACTGGCACAGTGGCATCAGCAACATCGGCTACTTCGGCAACCACGGCCGGTACAGTTACAACAGCAGCACAGCCCAATATCACATCTGTGGGCACGTTGACTAGCCTGGCAGTGACTGGCAACACCACAAGTGACAACTTTGTGGGCACACTCAATGGTTCGGGTGCAAATGTTACATCAATTTCAGCTACCAACATCAGTTCAGGCACATTAGCGCAGGCCCGATTGGCCAACTCCAGCCTCACAGTGAACGGTACTTCAATTGCGCTAGGTGGATCAGGCACAATTACTGCCACAGCAACCAACGCTCTCACAATTGGCACAGGCCTTGGCGGTAGTAGCTACAACGGCAGCACAGGTGTTACTATCACCAACACAGGTGTTACCAGCATTGTAGCAGGTACAAACATTGCGGTAAGTGGTGCAACTGGTGCAGTTACAGTAAGTGTGACTGGCACTGTGCCATCAGCCACAACTGCGGCCACAGTCACAACAGCAGCACAGCCCAATATCACCAGCGTGGGCACACTCAGTAGTTTATCAGTCACAGGCAACGTCACAGCTGGCAATGTGATTACATCAGGTTCAGGTGGCAACATAACTGGCGCCAACGTGGTCAGTGCCACCACAATCAGTACCACACAGATTGTAAATTCGGGTAGCAACGGCGTGGGCAACATTGGCAGTTCTACCACCTACTTCAACACAGTGTTTGCCAAGGCCACATCAGCACAGTACGCTGACTTGGCTGAAGCCTATGTAGCTGATGCCACATATGAGTCAGGCACAGTGTTGAGTTTTGGCGGTGCCAACGAAGTCACAAGATCAAACACTCCAGCCGATACCAAGATTGCTGGTGTGGTTTCAACCAATCCAGCCTATGTGATGAATGCAGGATTACTGCAACCCTTTGTCACAGTGGTGGCCTTGACTGGTCGTGTGCCAACCAAGGTCACAGGATCTGTACGCAAAGGCGACATGATGGTGTCAGACGGCGCTGGCAGAGCACAGGCCTGCGCTACTCCGGCTCTGGGATCAGTGATTGGCAAAGCCTTGCAAGATTTTGACGGTGAATCTGGAATCATTGAAGTGGTAGTGGGCAGGCTGTAAATAGTGTGCAAGGATTGCTATGCCCACACTTAATGGTATTACTTTTGGGTCCGGTATCACAGTAAGCCCAGGTGTTGTGCAAGACAGCTTGGTCATGGACTTGAACAGCAATGCTGCTTTGAGTTATCCTGGATCGGGTGCGTCGTGGGTTGACACCAGCCGCAGCAAGCTGGTGATGGCAGGCAACGCCAGCTATATTGCTTCAAACGCAAACGGTGCAGTGTCAGGGGTCGCTTGGAGCACAGCCACCACAGACATACTCAATACTGACACGCACTCTATATTTTTTGCAGTGCGTTTCAATTCCAGCGTGTCTTATCCCAGTGGTTACACTGGTAGCTGGGAAAAAATCTTTGCATACAATGCTGGGGGATCTGATCGTTCACCAGGAATTTGGCGTTATCCCAGTTCACGTTACATACACTGGCGCTACGACCCCAGCAACTCAGGCATTGATTTTGGTCCGCAAGGACAAAACGGAGTAGAGTTCAATATCAACACCTGGTACTATATTGGGGTCACCAAAAACAACGGCACAGCCACTTGCTATGTCAACGGTACAAACCTTGGCACAGCCGGAGTAAGCTATCCCAAAACTGCTGGCACATCGCCAGTGTACCTATACGAGTACTACACCAATCCTTTGGCCAACATCAACAACATCTTGGTGTATAACAAAGTGTTAACTGACGCCGAAGCCAGTCAAAATTTTGCTGCTGTGCGCAGTATCTACGGAATATAACATGCCCACAATTGGACCAGGAATCTCAATAGGCCCCGTGGCCATGAACTATGGCATGTCACAAGACAGCCTGGTGCTGGATCTTGATGCCACCAATGCTACCAGCACTCGAGGACAGCGCAGTCTCATCAACTACACCACTTGGGCCACAGGATCAGGCGGAACCGCAGGGTTCAATCAAAACGGTCAAACTGCCGAAAACGAACGAGTGGCCAGTGGCTGTCCTTTTGGCTACAATGACGTGGTATGGGAAGCTAGGCCCCTGGCACAGACCAACGACGACGGCGGCTGGAACACTGACGGGTTCAATATTGACAACACCAAACTGTATCGTTTCAGTGTGTGGGTGCGTAGAACCAGCGCCACAGCAGGTGGTACTTTTTACTTTGGTATGTATGCCAACGGTGACGGTTCACGACGTACTGACAACAGCGCAGTGGAAAGCAATGCCTACTGGGAATGTTCAGGTACTGGTTTGTTGTCGCAGAATCAGTGGTATCTGTGGGTGGGTTTTGTGTATCCGTGGAACACAGCGTACACTGGCCGCAATGCCGAAACTGGTTATTACACTGTGAGTGGCGGTAGAGTGGGCAACATCAATGGTTGTAACATTGGCTCAGGCGATCTCAAGTGGAGTTCAAACTCCACTCAAGGCATTCATAGAACCTACTTGTACTATTGCAGTGACAACACCACACGCCTGCAGTTTTGGCAGCCCAGGGTGGACGTAATTGACGGAACTCAGCCCAGTATACAAGACCTGCTGGCCAATGCTGGCTCCACATGGTTTGACGTCAGTGGACGAGTCAACAACGCCACCATGTACAGTCAGCCCACGTTCAGCACCAGCACTGGATACTTTGCCTTTAACGGCACAGCCAACTACGGCACTGTGATCAACAATGCCAGTTTGAACTTTGCTTCGGCACAGACTCTGCAGATTGTGATGCGACACAGCTACACTTCAGAACGTAGAAATCCCTGGAACCAGGCCTATGCGGGGTGGGGCACTTGGACTCATGAACAAGGCGAAAATATCAGTCAATACTTTGGTAACGGTGGTGGCGATAATTCGCCTTATGTGGGCATTGGCAGTGCAGCCACACCCAGGAATGTGTGGAATGTGATGTGTGCAGTACGCAGTACCACGGAATTCAAGTGGTATATCAATGGTGCGCTGTCGTCGACCAGTTCCAATCCCTATGGCGTGCTAGCCACCACAGCTGCCAATACTACCATTGGCAATGGCTACGCAGGTTATTGGCAAGGTGACATGAGTAGAGTTACTGCATACACTCGAGCACTGTCAGACGCCGAAGTCAGTCAAAATTTCCAGGCCATAAGAGCCACTTACGGATTGTAATATGTCAACTATAGGATCAGGAATCACTATTGGCTCAGACGTCACTGTACAACAAGGCGTACTCAGCAACGGACTGCAACTGTATCTCAATGCTGGAACTTATGCTGGGTCTGGCACAGCCTGGCAAGATCTCAGTGGCAATAGCAGAACATTTACCTGGGCCAGCACTCCCACATGGACCAATGCTGGACCAGCATCTTATTTTTCAACCCTGGGTAATCTTGCAGTGGGCCCAGCATCCAACAGTTTTGGTATCAACAATACATCAGGTTATACAATCTTTTTGGTTATGATGCAAAATGCATTGGTTAGCACAGCAGCCTTCAAATTTTACGGAGACGTGCTCTACAGTCGAGGAATTTTTTCACATTGTACTTGGAGTGACGATGTTGTTTATTTTGACCAAGGCGGCTGTTGTGCATCAGACACTAGAACTTCCGTGGGCAGTGGCGGATCGCAAACTTGGAATGTGTGGACTTTTAGAAGAAATACCAACAGCAGTAGCAGGTACATTATGAAAAATGGGTCAACTCTAGCAACCAATACAGCAGCAGCAGCTAATATTGATCTTAACTCTACAGCAGCTAATCTTGGAGGGTCTGATGAATATGGTGGCAATAGTTCAACATGGAACGCCCGATTAGGTGCTTTTATTGTGTACAATCGTGGGCTGAGTGACACTGAAGTGTCTCAAGTGTACAATACTATACGAGGTGGATGGAGCATCTAACATGCCAGTATCTTTAGGTCCAGGAATCACAATAGGTGCAGGCATAGGGGTCAACACAGCATTTGGACCTTATGCTGCTTATCGAACTGCATCCGAACTGTTAACTGCCAAGCCTGAGCTAGCTGGGCAGGACAATTATTACTTGTTGTATCCTGGAGGTACTGGTGCAGCACCACAGTGGGTATGGTGCGACATGACCACCAACGGTGGTGGATACATGCTGGTAGCTAGAAGTCATCCCTCTGTGGTGAATTACAATGGTCAAAACTGGGGTTGGCAAGGCGGCAAAATTGGAGATGTTCGTTGGTTTGATCAAGCCTATCAGGCCGGCTGGTGGAGTTTTTGGCACAACAATGCCACGTTCACTGAATACATATTTGGCAACAGAGCCAACATCAACAACAATGCCTGGGGACCTTTTATCTACAGAGTCAGCAGTATCAGTTACACTACATTTTTGACATCTGACACTCAACAAAGCTACAGCTATTCCACACTCAAAAGCAATACTGGCGTGTATGGCTCAGTTGATTATCCAGGTATGCAAGGCGCTATTGGATTTCCGGTAACTGGAACAGCCAATAACTTTTATTACATGAGAGACTGCTGTGGATTTGCTGGCTACGGTGGTGTACCAACTTCAATGGTAACGACCTATTGCGGGGCTAACTTTTACTATGCTGGCCCATGGTGCGGCGGCTCAACCACTGACGGCAGTGGGAATTTCCAAAACGGCACCTTTGTCAGCAATGGGCTAACATTTGGTGGAACCAACCAGTACATGATCATGGTGCGATGATGCAATACAATTTTTATGTTCTTACAAATCAAGGTTTGAAAAACACCACAGTACAATCGCAGAGTGATTTTGCATGCGCACCTTTTGGGTTTGTGCCTTACCGAATGACATCAACTTGTGAATGCGAGCCACAAATTATTGCAGATTTTTGGTATTGCGTGGATCTTGTGCTGAATGCGCACGGACTCACTGCTGAAAATTATGTGCGTGCTGTGCGTGCTTACAAAGCAGATGGCGTCTTGTGCGGCGAGTTTGATTCTGGCAGTTAATTTTGTTGTTCAACCATGGCCAACTTGAGTTGAACAGCATCAATGTTCACAGTTGACCACAAGCCAGGGTGCATGGGTTTTGGAAAAACTCCCGAATCAATCCAGGCATAGCCAAGATGCTCATGATTGAGCACCGGCACAAACTCCTGAGCTATAACACACACCCAGGTGTGATATTCAAAGTCACCTGCTGTGAATTTTTCCACAGGGATCAGCCGCTGATACACTGGAAAGCTGCCTAGCTCTTCGGTACACTCGCGCTCCATGCCACCCAGCAAGGTTTCGCCAGATTCAAGTTTGCCACCAGGCAGCCCCCATGCTCCAGGATGTTTGTGATCATTGCGCAACAGGTACAGATATCGACCAGTGCTGGCTGCATAAAACCAAACACCAACTGCTTTCACAGCACTATGCTCCAGGTACCAGCGGGATACACACCTTGATATGATTTGATCCAAGCATCTCCAGTCCACTCATACTGTGTGCCTGTGGTGATGTTGGTGACAAATTGTCCAGCCGGCTGATTGCTGCTGTCAAACAACACACGCCAGTAACCCCACTGGTACACAATGATGTCATTGGCTTGAGCCACCAAGGGCCGGTTACCTTGCCCCAACCATGCCACAGCTGGAAATTCATTGTCAGCACTGCCAGTTCCATCGACCAGCAGGTATTGTTGACCATCTGCGGCCACTGGTAATCCAGTGCCCGGACCACTCAGTAGTGGATTGATAATGGCATCAATGGGTGGCAAAGTATTTTGCGGAGCAGTATCAGGATCTGGATTGAAAATCACCAGTCGATCATCATTGGGATCCACCACAAATGTGCCCACAATGGCGTATTCGGTGGTGTTGGAGTCTGGCGGACGATTCAATCGAATTTGACTGATACCCGGACGATACACGCCGTACGCACCCAACACAGCTGGCCACAACAAGGGAGAATCAGCCACAATTGCAGTGGGGCTGAGATTGACATAGCTGCCATCAGGCACCACTGTGGCATCATACAGCACTTGAATTTTGTTGTCAATCACAACCAATTTGTAATTCCATGGTGTGAACATTTGGCGTGTGCCCAACAACAAGTCATTATTGGTGATGGAATCAACCATGTCACCTTGGCCATCAAAAATTCCAGCGACCACTCGTTCTACCACACCCAGTTTCTTGACCATGGCCGGAGAACTGATCCAAATTGGAATGCCAAATGTTATGGTCATGATGTCAATGGGATTGTCAGTGCCCATAGGAATGGTGCGACTGGTCCAGTTCACTCGTTCTAGATCCACCACGGTCAAGCTGGTCCAGTCAATATAGTTGTCAGTGGCCTGTATCTCCAAGGACGGATTAAACAGTGTGGCAATTTGTTCAAATATCTGTAACTTTTGATTGGTGTTGCTGGTCCACACATCTAGGTTAATGGTCATGCGATAGGGCACCGGCATGAGTCGTTCAATACTGAATGCGTTGCCCTGTGTGGTTTCGTAGGTTTGACTGAAAGAATCATATGTGCGCTGGCGCACAGCAGTCTTGCTCACAAAGTAAGGTTCCTGCATTCGTGGACGATCATATTCCATGCCAGTGATGTAGAATGACATCATGGGCGAAGAAGGCATGGAGTTGGCTGAATTTTCTTGAATAATGGTTTGAGCATTGCGACTGGCGTCACCATACCGCACAGGAACTCTCAAATAGGCTGCATTTTCACTGTTGGCCTCACGGCCGTATTCTACTTGAAATCCCGTGAAGATTCTAGTGAATTGCAGCAGGAACCTGCGTATCTGTTCGTCGTAAAAGAATTCTTGCATGTTTAGTAGTTAAATGTTGTGGGTGGTGGATTTGGGGGCTTGTTGCCTCCTTGATCACCGTTGTCGGCCCTGGGCCGTAGAATTTCACTGAGACTCTGACGACTTGGTATATTGCCCATGTCCGTGGTGGGCACAGTGTAGGGATTGTTGACAAAGCCGCTGCGCAGGGTCTTGTTGTTGAATCCGTTGTTGAGATCATTGCGAACCTTGCTCTCAATCTTGATCCACATTTTACCATTGAAACGGAACAAGCGATTGGGAAAGTAGTCCAATCTCAAGAAGAAGTCGCCGGCCAAGGGCGCGGGCGGGAAACTAACACCAGCGCCTGTGGGCAATCCATTGGGTGGAATGCCGTCACCGGTCAAGTAACCCACAGTGTAACCATCGGCCTTGGGAGTCACACTCATGCCGCCTTGTGTGCCATCCACGGTGTCGCCACTTTCGGATGTGAGTGAATCAGGATTGGCTGGTTGTCCGTCGATTGTGGTGGGCAACACATAGAAGTTTTGCACATCAAACCCACTGAGTGGTACTTCAATATTGGCTTGAGTAACAATGGCGTCGTTGATTTCTTGATCCTTGGTGCGAGTGGTAAACACGTCACTCTGTGTGGGTGGTGTGTATTCCATCCAGTAAGTGGTATTGGTGATGTCTGTGCCTGCTGGAACATTGATCTTGGCCACATAGTACACATCACCTGCATTGACCACACTGCCCGCAGGGTAGAAATTGTCATTGTCCCAAATTTGTTCGCTTACCACTGGTTTCTTGAGTATGTCTTTGAATTCTTGTGCGTTGGTCAGCGGTGTGGCTTTTACACGCCACAGGTGTGGCAACCAAGTTTGACTGAAACCTTCGGATGCAAATGCCGCGTCCTGTATCACATAGTACTTGGGAAATGGTTGTGGTATGGCAGCATTGAGTGGATTGTAGTCTCTGAGATTGGGCACTTCCAGCACATCACCGTTCATGAGCTTGCGTTGAAACGTGTCAATCATGTCATTGTAGTGAAATGTGATAAACAGGGTGTCGTTGTTCAAGAACAGTCCAAATTGACTCAAGTCAAAGTCCACGTCCTGGGTGTTGTACACGCCGCGCATGACGTAGATGTCAGGATCGTACACACGATCACGGTTTTCCAACAACAGCAAGTCTTGTATGTGCAAGGGGCTCTGAGTGTCATATGTGGGCTGGGTTGCATCAGCATTGCCCGAAAACGCCGAATCCTCCCCGCCAGTTTGTGGGCCCAGATATTTGTGGATGAAAATGTCGAGGCCACCTACCGTGTACATCTCACTAATAGTGCGATCCAAAAATTGATAATCTTTGGTTCTGTTAGGTCTGTAAAGTGACAATCTTGGCATAATCAATTATTTAGTTGTTTTTTTAATGCCCAAGTGCGGCGACAAGATTCTGCCCTTTTTGCTACAGATTCGGGATTTTGTTTCTTACCTTTTAATGCATTTGCAATTTTATCCGACCATAATATCTCTCTACCGGCTAAAGATTCTGAACGTTTTTTCTTAGACTCGTCGCTGTGCTTTCTTCCAGAATGTATTTTACTTGCTATTTCTTTTTGTTTTTCTGATGATGGTTTGCCAAAAGAAGGATTCCCGCGACCACTACGATTAGCCTTTGCCTCTTCTGACCATTTCCATCCCCCAATCTTATGCCCAGACGATCCATCACCGCCTTCGGTTCTATTATACAAAATTCCAGTGCCCAAGTCTTTGCGACCATACTCAGCAATTAGTTTTTTCTCTAAGTTGAATGCTTGTTCTTCGGTTAGGTTGTTTTCAACAATGATGATTTGTTCGGCACCCTCGGGTGGCTTTATGTCCTTTTTGCCCCATTTTTTGTAAGCACGTTCACCGCTGCCTTTTCCAATATAATATGGAGTTCCGTCTTCCCTAAGATATTTGTAAACATAAAACATAGTGTGAGTATTTATGTTCATACTACAAAAACTGCAGGTTGACCAATAAATCTCAAAGTGCTATAATTTGGTTATGAAAGTAGTTAAACTGGACCGTAGATTCCGCCAATACAAACAGCACGGACATGTGATTGCTGTGCGATGTGATTCATGGCCAGGGGAAGGCATATCTTTTGAACAAATATGCAAGGCCAAATTGGGGAACCAAGGTTACATGCCCACCAACGATTGGCATGCCTACTTTGGCAAAAACAACGGCCGCGCCAACCGTCCATACTGGATCTCATTTCGCAACGAAGCAGACTTGACCATGGTACTACTTTCTGCTGACTTGACTAAAATTGATTGATCTGCTATAATTACAACATTGATTCAAAGGAGCCACCTTGAAAACCACTGCAACACCCAAATCCCTAAAACTGCTGAACCCCCGCAGTGCTGACACCAACATCCTGGGACAAGAGCCCACCTGGCAGACTCAGCCCACTGAATACCGTATTACAGCACTAAGCAAAGCATTCACCTGGTACAATTACTTTTACGGCAAAAAAGATGCCCGTGACATGATTGTGAATTACTTGGAAACACATGGTCGCAAGGATGATGTGCGACTGCTCAAGGGCATTCCTGACTCGGCCATTCGCTTGACCACAGGCTGGTTGTGCCGCATGACCATGCTGGGTCTGGAGTTAAACAACAGCGAACAGACTAGACTGCAAAGCCAGTTGAGAGAAATACTGGACAGCAAACAACACACGGTGGAAGAAGCGCCGGAAGAACCGGCGGTGCCCAAGATCACAATTCAAGATCGTCTGCGTGAAAAAACCAACGAGTGCAACGGTGAGCTAGAGGGCTTGTTCGACGATTTCTTGTTGAGTGGTGCCAAGATGACCGCAGACTTCAAGCCTGTGGTGATCATGCGTGGCATGAACATAGCACCACAAATGGTCAGTCAGATTTCTGACAACTGGAAACGCAAACTCTCAGAGTTCGAGCGTGTGGCGGAAGGCAAGGATGCACAACTGGTCGAGGGCTACAGTCATCTCTCCAAGATTCAAATGCGCAACATAATCAAGTTCTGCGAAGCTGTGATCAACGACTGCGGTGCGTATGTGCAGATCAAGAAGGTTGAACGCAAGCCACGCAAGGTTCGGGCAGTGCCACCTGAGAAACGAGCAGCCAAGTTCAAGATTCTGGCAGAGTTTGCTGAACTCAAACTGAAATCATTACCGGCTGCAAGTCTTGTGGACAAGAGCGAGGCCTGGTTATATGACACTAAAAAACGCAAACTGATACACTTGGTAGCAGATGAATATGCCAAGGCGTTCACAGTCAAGAGCAACAGCATCATTGGTTTTTCCACAGCAGAAACCCTGCAAAAAACTGTGCGCAAACCAGCTGACACCCTCAAGACCATGACCACAGCCGGCAAACCAGCGGCTCGTAGAGTTTTCAAGGAACTCACCACAACTGAGACTGCATTCAACGGTCGAGGCACTGAGAATTTGATCATTCTAAGAGTGTGGTAAATATGGGGGAACGGAGTCCCCCAATGTCTGAAAAAACACTGCAAGAGCTCAAGCAAGAGCTTGTTGATTACTGCGGCCTAACTCTAGGCAACCAAATTGTTGACCTAGAGTTGGACCCGGCTCACTACGAAGCCGCCTATCAAAGAACCATTGGAGTGTACCGCCAACGTGCCAACTATGCCTATGAAGAAGCCTATATCTTCATGGAACTCATACGTGATTTAAACATCTACACCCTGCCCCAGGAAGTTGTAAGTGTTCGACAGATCTTTCGCAGAACATTTGGTGATGCCACTGGACCTTTTGCATCAAACTTTGACCCGTTTGCACAGGCCAGTTTGAATGTGTATCTCATGAACTTCAACGTGGCCGGTGGCCTGGCCACATATGACTTCTATTCACAGTATGTCGAGTTAGCAGGCAAAATGTTCGGCGCCTACATGAACTACACCTGGAATCCAGTCACAAAGAAATTGCAACTGATTCGTGACCCCAAAGGCACTGGCGAAAATGTGTTGATCTGGGCCTACCAACTCAAGCCTGAAATTACTCTGTTGCAGGACTATCAAATCAGCCAGTGGCTGCGCGACTACATGGTAGCTGCCTGCAAAATGATCATTGGTGAAGCCCGCGAAAAGTTTGGTTCCATTGCTGGACCACAAGGCGGCGGCACACTAAACGGCACTGCCATGAAGGCCGAAGCCCAGACTCAAATGGATGCCAAACTGGCTGAACTGGTGAACTATGTGGATGGCTCGCAGCCCTTGACCTGGGTTATTGGCTAATGTCTCGTACACTGTTGGTGGGCTGTAGTTTCTTGGTCAGCTTGACCATGGAGGATGTTCATCCTATCAATACCAACAAGTACACAATCCTGGCTTCAACCGGTTCTGGCAACCAAGCCATGGCAGCACAGACCATACACGAA
>Ga0247834_1003900_pt1 | contig 19624 bp, 14 predicted proteins | sample LaCruzMarch2015__8_FD_187118 | JGI IMG/M metagenome (GOLD analysis project Ga0247834, IMG submission 187118) | Freshwater microbial communities from meromictic Lake La Cruz, Castile-La Mancha, Spain - LaCruzMarch2015_12m | ecosystem: Environmental > Aquatic > Freshwater > Lake | place: Spain...
GCGACGGCGAAGGCGAAGGCGAAGGCGAAGGCGAAGGCGAAGGCGAAGGCGAAGGCGAGGGCGAAGGCGAAGGCGAAGGCGAAGGCGAAGGCGAAGGCGAAGGTGAGGGCGAACAGCCCAATCGTCCGCCCGTGATCCTCTCGCTCTCGACCAACGCCAGCACCATCCGCAGCACAAGCACCCTGGTGGTGTCGGCGGTGATCACCGATCCCGACGGTGTCGACGACGTGATCGGCGGTGTGCTCCTCGATTTGCCGGGCAGCAGCTCCTACGGCGCGTTCCAGACCTCGGCTGCCGAGGGCGCCTACAGCCTCTCGCTGAGCTGGCAGGCCCTCAACGATGTCCGCGTCATCGACTTCGACGGCACCGCTGTCCGCCGCTTCACGGCCCGTTTCTTCGATGCCGACGGCGCCACCGTCGAAGGAACGGTCCAGGTCACCCTCACCTGCGACGGCGCCGCTGCCTGCAACGGCGTCTGTGGACAGGCGCGCTGCAACGGTCAGTGCCGCAGCGACACCTTCCTTGACGACGACAACTGCGGCGAGTGCGGCAACCCATGCCCTGGCGAGACCGCCTGCCGTGACGTCGAGCCGGGGGCCGAGGTCGTTGCCACCTGCATCTGCCCGAGCACCATCACCGGCCTCGACATCTGCGGCGCCGGCGAGTGCACCGATTTCCAGACCGACGCCGACAATTGCGGCGGCTGCGACAACGCCTGCGCGAGCAACGGCTGCGCCATCGGGGCCTGCACCTGCAGCGCGGCGGGCGCCTGCAGCGACGTCCATGGACCAGGCCAATGCGTCACCGTGGAGAGGACGAGCACCCGGGTCTGTCTGGGCGCGTCGGCGACGACAGCCCGGCTCCTCGGCGGCGCCGGTGCGCGCGACGGGATGCTGCACGCCCTCGTGAACGCCCGCCCGATGACCGTCTGCGAAGAAGGCACCTTCGCCCAGGAAGACGCCCAGGAGCTCGCGGACTTCTGGTGTGGTCGCCTCTTTGCCACCGGCGGTCACGCCATCCTCGACGGCAGTTCCCGCGAACGGGATTTCGCCGAGCACGGGGTCTTTCTGAGCTGCTTCGACAGCCTCGCCCGCTGCAGCGTCGGCGACGTCGGCAGCCCCGGCTGCCCCGGCTTCAGCGAGGGCGTCTATGTGACCTGTCACCTGCCCGCAGCCCCCCCCGAGAGCGCGTTTGCTTGCGCCGAAGACACGATCGGGCTCGTCGGTGTCAAGACCGGCACCACGGTGGGCGAAGACGACACCGTCACCCCCTTCAATGGCGGCGGTGGCGGTGCCGACAAGGTCTTCCGCTTTACGGCATCGACGACGGCGGCCTACCGCTTCTTCGCCACCGGCACCGCGTTCTCCACGATCCTCGAGGTGCGGCAGCAGTGCGGCGGCGCGCCCATCGCCAGCGTGTTGGGTACCGAACTCGTCGTCCGTCTGCGGGCCAACGAGTCCGTCCTCGTCGTCCTCGACGGCTTCCGCGGCGCCACTGGCACCTACCGCCTCGAGGCCGACCGGGTGCAGTGAAGTGCCTGCTGCTCAAAGGCCCCACGTCGCGGTCGGCGACACCATCAGGGTCTTTGACGCGCATGTTGGCGCCCTGATCGAGTTGCGGCGCGCTCCCCCGTAAGGAGCAGGCAGCCTTCCGCGGACGGCGCCTTCAGCCCAGGCCGGCGGCCAGGGTTTCGCGCTCGATCTTGGCGTTGTGGCGGCGGTCGACGGGGAACACGGCGGGGTGCAGGCGGACCTCGATGTCCGTGCGGTGCAGGGCCGCGGACAGGGCCTGGCTGACGACGTCGAGGTTTGGCGTGTCGATGACGACACCCTTTTGGCCGCGGGCCAGGGCTGCCTTCTGGGGACTCTCGAGGAGCAGCACCGGGGTCTGGGTCGGGCGGGCGCCCTGCCAGACGAGGGCGGCGCGGGCGGGCCATACGGTCTCGGCGACCGCTTCGGCGGGAATCGAATAGAGGACGCCAGCGGCGGCTTCCACCCGGTGGGCTTTGCGGCCGTAGAACCACAGGCGGCCAGTGGCATCGAGGCTGCCGACGTCGCCCATGCGGTGCCACACGGTGTCGCCGTCGGCGATTTTCGAGCGGGCGTTGGCGTCTTTGGCGCGGTCGCTGGTCTCGTCGTAGGCGCGGGTCACGCAGGGCCCGCGGACGATGATTTCGCCCACCTGCCCCTTGGGCAATGCAGTGGCGTCGGCGATGGTGGCGATGGCGTCGTCGGTGACCGCGATGATGCGCACTTCGATATTGGGCGCGAGGGTGCCGACGCAGGTGCCTTTGCCCTGGCGCGTTTGGGCCGCCGTCTCGGCAACGACCGCGCGGCCGTTCATAAAGGCCACAGGCAACGCCTCGGTGGCGCCGTAGGGGGTCCAGACGTCGCCGTCGGGCAAGGCCGCCAACAGGCGTTCGTGGAGCTGGGGCGACACGGGGGCCCCCGCCGTCAGCACGCGCTTGAGGCCAGGGATGGTGGCCTGATTGGCCGCCGCCGCGTGGCTGAAGGGTTCCCACAATGCCGGCGAGGCAAACGCCGACGTCGCCGACCGGGAGCCGTCGCCGAGGGGATTTTTGAGGGCGGCGAAGATTTCGTCAGGGGACGCTTTGGCCGGGTGGCGGAAATCCATCGCGGGAAAAACCGCCGTGGTGCCCATGGCCACCGAAAACAACGCAAATGGCAGGAAACAGCACACGTCGACGTCGCCACGGGCGATGTGGAACATGTCGCGAATGGCCACCGATTGGGCCATCAACATGCCGTGGGTATACAAAACGCCCTTGGGGGCGCCGGTGGAACCCGAGGTGTAGAGCACGGCGGCCGGCTGGTCCCGGGCCTGGCGGTACATGGCCAGGTAGCTGTCTTTGTCGTCGCCGTCGGTGTGCAACGTGGTGGCGCCGGGGAAGCTGCCGTCGACGACGATGTTGACCTTCACCGAGGCAAACGACGAACGTTTCAGCAGGCGCAGGACCTGGGCCTTGAGAATGCCCAGCAAGACCCGGGGCTTTTGTTCGCGAATGCAGGTGGCGACGTTGTCGAGACCCATGCCGGGATCGATAAGCACGGGGACGGCGCCCAGATGAAACAGGGCATTTACGAGGGTGACGAAGCGGGGGCCGTCGGCGACAAACAGGGCCACGCGGTCACGGGGGCGCACGCCGAGGCCCTGCAGGCGGGACGCGGTCTTGGCGATGCGGGTGGAGAGCTCGCCGAAGGTCAGGCGGGCGCCGGTTTTTCGATCCACGAGGGCGAGGATGCCGGGGTCTTTGCGGGCGACCTCGTGGATGAGTTCGCAGGCGTTGGGCTGCTGGTGGGTGACGCCTTCGGCGAACTCGCGGACGGAGACTTCGCCGCTCATGAGCGGGCCGCCAGCGCCGGCGAGGGAACGCCGGGATTGGAGATTTCCATATTGCCCAGGTGCCGGTCGAAGAAGGTGCGCAGGAACGGCAGGATGCGTTCGTGGGCGTCCTCGACGACGTAGTGGCCGCAATCGTCCCAGGCGTGGACTTCGGCGGTGGGGAATTCCCGCTCGAAACGCTTGCGGAAATTGGGGGTGAAGCACCAATCCTTGTCGCCCCAAAACAGGGCCACGGGCTTTTGCTTCAGGTGGGCCAGATTCTTTTCGATGCGATCGATTTCGTCCCACGACGGGTGGGAGGGTTCGAGGGGAATGTCCTCGACAAAGCGCAGGGTGGCGATGCGGTCGTGCCAATTGCCGTAGGGGTCGAGGTAGCCGGCCTTGACGATGGGCGTCATCCGTTCAGGCTTTTCGACGGCGCGAAACGTCGCGGTGCCGGCGAAGGCGTTGAAGCCGCGGACGGCGAGGGCGCCAAAGCCCGGGATGCGGCAGGTGGCGATGGAAAACGGGATTTCCTGGGAGTGAAACGCCGCCGTGTTCATCCAGCTGATGGCCTTGATGCGCTCATGCATGCGGCCAGCGACACCGGCCGCGATGCAGCCGCCCCAATCGTGGCCGACGACGGCGAAGTCGCCGACCCCGATGGCGTCGACGAGGGCGCAGGCGCGGTCGACGTGGTCCTTGAGGAGGTAGCGGTCCCGCTGGGGACGATCGGACAGGCCCATGCCCGTGTGGTCGATGGCGACGCAGCGATAGCGATCGCGCAGGCCGATGATGAGCTTGCGCCAGTAGAACGACCACGTCGGGTTGCCGTGGAAGAAGAAGATCACGGGGGCGTCGCGGGGGCCTTCGTCGACGAAGTGCAGCCACTCGGTGCCGCCGCCCTCGACGGGCACGCCCATCCAGTGGCTCTCAAACGGATACTCCGCCGCCCACGGCATCGTCGACGGACGGATGATGGTCTGGGGTGGCTGGGCGCGAGGGGCGCCGGGAGTCTCGCCGTGGACGATGGTGACGTTCATAGGTGCTGGCCTCATCCCCGCCGACGGTGCCCGCCACAATGGGGTCGCGAAAGACCTGCACCATCCACAGAATCTGCTGTTATTTCAAACACTTACCCAGACGGGCAACCAGGGCACCTACCAGGTGACGTCCATCATGGCCACCGTCAGGCCCGAGCCGATGCCCAACAGGGCCAGGCGGCTGCCGTCGGTGATGGTGGGCGCCGAATGCTCCCAACCCGCGGCGGCCAACGACATCGCCATGGGGACGGCGGCGGGGCCGGTGTTGCCGAGTTCCTGGAAGGTCAGAAACGCCTTCTCGGGGGGCATCTCGAGGCGCTTGGTGAGGGCCGCCATGTGGCGGGCGCCCACCTGGTGACACAGGAACTGATCGATGGCGTCCATGGACCAGCCGAAGCGCTCGGCGGCGACGATCCAGGTGCGGGCCGCCAGCTCGACGCCGTTTTTCAACAGGGCCTGGCCGTCGGTCTTCATCCACTCGGCGGTGCCCAGGCAGATGCGGCTGCTCTTGGGGTCCCCCAGGGTGACCATGCCGTTCACCCGGTGGTTCGTCGTCGCGAACTTCTCGTGGACGAGGAGCATGGCCACCGCCGCCGACCCGAGGGTCAGGGTGGGCATGGCCTCGCGGAACTCCGCCTGGGTGGTGGTGGGCTGCTTGAGGCGCTCGACGGTGGCCCGGGTGACGTGGCGAGAGCTCTCGGCGGCGACGACGACGGCGGCGTCGATCTCACCGGACTCGATGCGGCGGGCGACGATGTCGATGCCCGTCATGAAGCCGAGGCAGGCGTTGGAGACGTCGAACGTGACGCACTCCGACGGGAAGTCGAGGGCGCCGGCCACGAGGGCGGCGACGCTGGGCTCGACGTAGTCCTTGCAGACCGACGTCGACACGATCATGCCGATCTTGAGGTCGGGCCTTGCCTGCAGCAGCTCACGGGTGACGTCGGTGGCGAGGCCGTCGATGGAGACGCCATCGTCCCAGAAGCGGCGGGCCTTCACGCCGACGAGGCCCTCGATGAGGCCCATGGGGACCGCGCAGCGGGCGTAGGTCTCCTTGAGTTCCTCCTCGATGGTGGCCGAGGTCACCCGGTGGGGTGGCAGCTGGTGATGGAGGGCCTCGATGCGCACATGCCGATACATGCCGCCTGCATCGCCCCTTGATTCGACGTCGTCAACGTCTGCCGCACCGTCTCTGCCGTCGACGACGGGACGGGCACAATGATGTCACCGCGATGTCACGGAACCGTGGGCGGTGGTGCCGGTGACGTGGGGGATGGTTCCGCCGCGCGCGTGCCGTCAGAAGACGATGCTGTGCCAGTGGCCCGACCCTGCATGGGTTCGCCGTTGTCGTCGAGCATGACGGCGAGATCGCCTTCGAACAGCATGCCCTCCAGATAGCCGCGCGGCAGGGCCCGCAGGTTGAGGATGTAGTGGCCACCGTACTCACACGCGGCCGTGCGCAGGGTCTTCATCGCGTACTCGGGCCCCTGTTCCTTCAGCTGGTTCTGGGTCCAGGAGAGTTCGATGCGACCAAGGATCTTGTAGGGCCGGGGCTGCTTCTCGTTCTCGTCGAAGATCTCGATGGCGCAGCCCTCGGGGCGCTCGGCCATGGGGGGCGCCCCCGTGTCCCGCTTGAAGATCACGGGGTTGATGGTGGTGATGCACGCGCCACCGGTGCCAAGGGCGCAGACCAGGAGCAAGAACAAGACGACGGCGCGCATCATTGCAGAACCTTCAAGCCGGCTGACGACGACACAGACGACGACGACGACGACTGCCGGGTCCGGTGGTGGGTGTGGGCCTCTTTGGCGTGGTAGCTCGACCGCACAAAGGCGCCAGCGAAGGTGTGGCTGAAGCCGAGGGCGTCGCCATGGGCCGCGAAGCGGTCGTAGGCAGCGTCGTCGACGTAGCGATCGACGGCCCAGTGCTTGAGGCTCGGCCGCAGGTATTGGCCGATGGTGGCGATGTGCACCCCGAGGGAGCGCATGGTGTCGAGGGTCTGCAAGACCTCGTCGTCGTTTTCGCCCAGGCCCACCATGATGCCGCTCTTGACGGCGGGGTGGCCGGTGGAGGCCACGTAGCGCAGCACCTCGGTGGTGACCTTCCACGACGACTGGGGACGCACCTGTTGGTACAGGCGCTCGACGGTCTCCATGTTGTGGTTGAAGACGTCGGGGCCGGCGTCGAGGACCCGATCGATGAGGGCCCGGTCCCCCGCATAGTCCGGCGTGAGGACCTCGACGGTGGCGCCAGTGGCCTTCACGGCGCGGATGCAGGCGGCCCAGTGGGTGGCGCCCTTGTCCTTGAGTTCGTCTCGGTCCACCGAGGTGATGACGACGTGTTCGAGGCCCAGGGTCTTGACGGCGTCGGCGAGCTTGGCGGGTTCGTCGTTGTCGATGGGCCGGGGACGCCCCGTCGAGACGTTGCAGAAGTGACAGCGACGGGTGCAGCGATCGCCGAGGATCATGAAAGTCGCGGTGCCCGACGCGAAGCACTCGCCGATGTTGGGGCAGCGGGCCTCTTCACAGACCGTCGACAGGCCCCGCTCGCGCATGATGGCGTGGACCCGCGAGCGCTCGGCGGTGGTGCCCAGGCGTTTGCGGAAGGCCTCGGGGAGGCGGAGGGGCGCGTCGGGAGTGGATGGCACGGGGTTCTTCTGCCGAGGCGTTCCCCCGGGCGCAACCAGCGTTCTGGCGGCAGACCGTCGCCCGACGATTCATCACGGATGGCAACTGGTCGCGAAGCGACCGCAAGCGGAGCGAGGCGAAAGAAGGCCGCCCGCAGGGCAAAATACATTCCGACCTCCTTGAGCAAGACCGCTTGCGGGCGCAGCTCAAGGAGTCTCGGAATCAGGTGGCGGTTTCGCGGCTCGGCAGCAAGCCCATGGCGGGGCCGGGGACCAGGGTGTTCGTCGCAGCGCCGCGGGTGAGCCAGCCGCCCTTGTGGAGGGTCAGAAAGGACCAGGGGGCAATCCAGCTCGTCACGACCATGGCGTACAGGGCCCAGGGGAAGGCCCACAGCGCCACGCGGCGGTCGCGGGTGGCCAGGGCGATGGCGAGGGTGGGCACGGAGCTCAGGACCGTCAGCAGCACGGCGAGGGGCAGCAGGGACGGGTAGACCACCAGGGCCAGCATCGACGGCACAAAGAACACCGCCGACAGCACGAAGCGCAGGGTGGTCCACAGGAAGATGACCTTCAGTCCGCGACGGGGAGCCCGGGGGGCGTTGCCGTGGTGGCGAAACAGGATGGTGGCCAGGACGATGGACTCCCGGACGTCGCTGCGGCCCCAGCGGAGCAGCATCTTGCAGAGCACCTTGGCCGTGGTGGGCACCTGGGTCAGCACGATGCTGTTGGCCTGGTAGGCCACGGTGGAACCGCCGCGCAGGATGAGGTTGGTCAGGGCGCGGTCCTCGCCGATGGTGGCGGGCTGGCCAAAGAAGGTCTGGTCGAGCCACTCGTCGAGGAACGAGCGCAGCAGGTCCGTGCGAAACGCCGACAGGGCGCCCGGCGAGCACATCACGCCGCCCACTTCGCTCTCGGCGGCGCGGGCGAAGTCGAAGGCCACCGTGAAGGCGGCGTCAAGCATCTTGGGGATGGGACCGGAGTCGCGATTGAGGACGTGGACGTTGCCGGCGACGGCGCCGCAGCGTTCGTCGACGACGAGGGGCGCCACAATCAGGCGCAGGGTCTCGGGGAGGACTTCGGAGTCGGAGTCGACGGTGACGATGACGCTGCCCGCGGCCCGGCGAATCCCTTCGGCGAGGGCGTGCTTCTTGCCGCCATTCTTCGCGCAGCGGATGGGGGTGACCAGGGCGCCGAGCTCTTCGTGGCCCTGCATGATCCAGGACCAGGTGTCGTCGACGCTGCCGTCGTCGACGGCGATGATCTGGAGGCGGTCCCGGGGGTAGGCGCTGGCGGCCAGGCTGCGCAGCGTCAACAGGACCTGGCGGCCTTCGTTGTAGGCGGGGACGATCACCGTCAGATGGGGCAAGCGATCGTCGCCGACGTCGGCCGTGGGGCGGTAGCGGGCCACCAGGGCCGTGCGCCAGAAGGTCATCGCCGTCGCCAGCAGCACCATCACCTGGGCCAGGAGCGTCAGGATGGGGCTCGCGGCGGGCATGGCGCCGCGCCGCCAGGGCATCATCTCGAGGAGGGTGCGGGGGTCGACGGCCGTCACCGCCAGCAGCACGAGCTGCACGACCACCATGGCCCCCAATGCCGCCAGCAAGCGCACGTTTCGCGCGCCGTCAGCGCGGGCGGTGGGGAGTGCAAGGGTCGATGGGCTGCTGCTGCGGGACATGGGGACCTCCGGTCGGACCCCGCCATTGCAACCATCGGGCCCACGCCAAACTGTCGTTCCAGCGCCACTTTTCGGGCAGCCGTCCGATTGGCAGGGAGAAATTCCCCGGATGAATGCGCCCGTCCGGGCCGCGGACGGGGAATCTTTCCCGGCTTGCGTCGCCGAGACGGACACCTACGCTGCAGTATGCAGCGAGGACGACGGTGGGGCCGGTGACCAGGCCAACAAGAGTCCTCGTGGTGGACGACGAACCGGCCATGCGCGAGGTGCTGTCGGCGCGACTGGAGCGTTGGGGCTACGAGGTCCGCACCGCCGACTGCGCCGCCGCCGCCCGCACCGAGGTCGACGCCTTTCTTCCCGATGTCGTCGTCTGCGACCTGGTGCTGCCCGACGCCACCGGCCTCGACCTCCTCGACGCCCTGCTGGCCAGCGACCGGCGGCGAACCATCCTGCTCATCACGTCGTACGGCACCATCGACGTGGCCGTGAAGGCCATCAAGGGCGGCGCCACCAACTTCCTCACCAAGCCCCTCGACTACGGCGCCCTGCGCGTCCACCTCGAGGCCGCGGCCCAGCTGGAAGCCGTCGCCACCACCGTCGTGATTGGCGTGGTCGACGAACCGTCGTCGTCATCGTTGTCGTCGATGAAGCAGGCGCTGCCGCGGGCCGTTGCCGGCCTTGGGGGCATGGTGGGGGTCCACCCTGCCCTGCTGCACATGCAAGACCGCATCCGGGCAGCAGCCCTCAGCACGGCGCCGGTGCTCATCGTTGGCGAGAGCGGCACCGGCAAGGAGCTCGTGGCCCGGACCATTGTCGCCCTGTCGGCCCGCGCCAAGAAGCCCTTTGTCGTCGTCAACGCCGCCGCCATCCCCGAGTCGCTGGTGGAGGCCGAGCTGTTTGGCTCGGAAAAGGGCGCCTTCACCGGGGCCGACCGGGCCCGGGTGGGTCTGTTTGAGGAGGCCCATTCAGGCACGCTGTTTCTCGACGAAATCACCGAGATGCCCATGCCGCTGCAGCCCAAGCTGCTGCGCACCCTCGAGGACGGTCGCATCCGGCGGCTGGGGGCCCGCGTCGAGATCCCCTGCGACGTCCGCGTCATCGCCGCCACCAACCGCAATCCGACGGTGGCCGTGGAGCGGGGGCTGCTGCGCCACGACCTGATTTATCGCCTCGATGTGCTGCGGGTGGACGTGCCCCCGTTGCGTGACCGGCGCTCGGACATCCCACTGCTGACGTCGTGGTTCATCAGTGACTGCGCCCGTCGCTACGACGTGCCCGTGCCGGATATCGACGCCGAGGCCCTCGCTGTCCTCGACCAGCATGGCTGGCCCGGCAACATCCGCGAGCTGCGCAATGTCATCGAGCGCGCTTTTGTGCTGGCGGCTCCCCTGGCGATCACGGCCATCCACCTGGGCCTCGCCCGCACGGAGCCGGGCCTCGTCGCCGTGGCCGGTGACGATGGCACAGGTGAAGACGGCGACGACCTCGACGACACCGGCCCCCACGGCATCGTCATCCCCCACGGGCTGACGCTGGCCGATGCCGAGCGCATCGTCATCGTTGAGACCCTCAAGCGCACGGGCAACAACAAGGCCGAGGCCGCCCGCCGGCTGGGGCTCGACGTCAAGACCATTCGCAACAAGCTCAAGGCCTTTGGCATCGACGGTTCGTCGCCATGAAGCTGTCCCAGACCTTTGGCATCGGCGCCGGGCTTGCCGTCTTCCCCCTCGTGGCGGGGCTCGCCTTCACCGTCGACCGCCTGCAGGACCTCGCCAGCCAGAGCGAGCGCCTCATGCTGCGCCAGCTCACAGCGGTCCGCCTGGGCACAGACGTCGTCACCCGCCTGGATCGCCTGGCCGAGTACCAGACCAAGTTCATGGTGAGCCAGGACGAGGGCTACGCCCGCAAGGCCACCCAGGTCAGCGCCGCCATCGACGCCGAAGTCGCCGGCCTCGCCACCGCCGACCTCGGCACCACCGAAGACGCCGCCTTGGCCGCCTTCATCGAGCGCTGGCGTCGCCATCGAGCAAGTCCTGCCCGGGGCAACGCCGCCATCGACGAGGTCGAAGCATTGGCAGGCGAGGCCCGGGAACTGCTCCGCAACGCCCACGAAGCCGCCGTCGAGGACGTCGCCAAGGCCACCCAGTCCCGGGTCCAGGCCTGGCGGGCCGCCATCACCGCCACGGTCATCGCGTTGCTGTCGAGCGTGTCGGTGCTGGCCTTTGTCCTGCGGCGCATTCGTCGTCGGCTGGATGACTTCGTCGACGCCAGCGTGGCGGTGTCGCGCGGGGCCTTTTCGGCCCAGCTCCCCGAAGACGGCGACGATGAACTCGGTCGCGTGGCCTCGGCCTTCAACCAGATGGTCACGGCCCTCGCCCAACTGGAGCGGCTGAAGGCCGACTTCATCTCGAGCATCAGCCACGAATTGCGCACGCCCCTGGTGGCCATGGTGGAGACCAACGAAGCCCTGCTGGACGACGTCGCCGGCGCCCTGACGGATCAGCAACGGCGCATGATCACCCTCAATCGGGGCGCCGCCCAGCGCTTGAGCGTGATGATTGGCGACTTGCTCGAGTTGTCGGTTGTCCGCAGCGGCCTGCGCTATCGCATGGCGAGCACGACGCTCGATGGCGTCGTCAGTGACGCGGCGTCAGAGCTGGAGGCCCGCGCCGCCGACCACGGTTTGACGTTGCACGTGAAGCTCGCCGACCACGGCGTGCGGGTGAACGCCGACCGCGACCGGCTGCTGCAGGTGGTGCAAAACCTCGTCGCCAACGCCATCAAGTTCACGCCGGCGGGCGGGACCGTCGAGGTCACCTTGAAGCTCGCCGACCGCGCCACCGTCAGCGGCAACGGCGCCCGACCGGTGGAGGCCCTGCGCTACGGCCTGGTGTGTGTCGACGACACGGGCCCCGGCATTCCCGTCCACGATCGGGAACGGGTCTTCGAGAAGTTCTTTCGTCGGCAGGGCGTGTCGGCGGATGGCGTCGGCCTCGGCCTGGCCATCTGTCGGGAGATCGTGCTGGCCCACCGCGGCATCATCTGGATCGAAGACGGTCGCCTGGGCGGGGCCACCATGTGCGTCGCTATTCCTGTGGAGTTGGCATGAGCCGGCAGGTTCGTTGGCTGTTGTTGGCGGTTGGGGCGTGCGCCGTGGTCGGCTGCAAGACCCCCCAGCAAACACGCCCCATCGACGTCGCCGACCGCCTCTTTGTCCGTGGCGACAACGAAGCCGCCGCGGTCTCGTACGCCGCCGCCGCCGACATCGCCACCGACAGCAACGAAGAGCTGCGGGCGCGGTTCTTCTCGCTGTTGTCGAGGCGGGCGGCATCGGCACCCGAGCAATTCGATCGGCTGTTGGGGGAGCTGCGGGCTTTTGCCAGCGAAGCGAAGTCGAGCCCCTGGGGCCGGCTGGCGGCGTTGTACGCCGACGAGATGGCCCAGACCGACGCGCTGCGCCGGGCCGTGCTGCGGGCGGGTGCCGACCTCGCCAGCCAGGAGACCCGCATCGCCGAGCTCGAGCGCACGCTGCTTGCCAGCGGCCAAGAGCTTGGCGCCGTCAACGCCACCATCGAGGTCATGAAGGACGATCGCCTGCAGATGCTGCGGTCCATTCGCGAGCTCGAGGAGCTGCTGCAGACCCGAGCCGCAGCCATTGTGACCCTCGAGGCCGAGCTCGAGGCCCTCAAACGCATCGACATGTCGCGCTCGCCGTAGCCGGCCAGCACGACCAGCAGCCAACCGACGTCGCTAGACCAGGTTCTCGGCGAGCAACCAGACAAAGCCGCCGACGGCCATGGCCGCCCCCGCCGCCGCCGCCATCAACGCTGGCAGCGCGCCACGGCTCGGCGCCTGGGGCCGCTGGAACACGCCGGTCTGGGCAAGGTGCTCGAGCTGGGTCTGGGTCTGCTGGTCGAGAATGAAGATCCCCGACTTCAGGGTGGGATCGGGGAACCAGCCGAGGCCGTCGGACAGCAGGGCGGCGTTGGCGAAGGGATCGTTGCGGGTGGGCTCGCGGGCCAACAGCAGGTCGTCGGCGCTCAGGGTCTCGACGACGCGGGCGTAGACCCACGAAAACGTCGTCGACTCACACACGCGCTCCCATCCCTGCATGCCGGGACGCCACATGCGGGTGCGGGCGGAGACGTCGCCGAGCTCGACGAACAGTTCGATCTCCTCGCGGGAGAACGGCCCCTTGGGCTGGCCGTGGATGGCGCACCAAAAGCGCTCGCCGGGGGCCCGGCGGGCTTCGAGCCCCACCACGTGCATGGTGCCGTGGCATCGCTGGCAACGAACCTTCACGAAGCGGCCCGCGACCTTTTCGTCAGCGATCTCGTAGTTGGTCTGGCAGTGCTCGCAGGTGTGTCGCATGGCGGCTCCTTCTGGTTCCAACGGGTTCCAAGCGGTCACCACCTGCTACCTGAGGGGACCGCCGGTCCCAAGTTTTTGACCACGCCGCCCCGCCAACTGCCTGAATCTTCAACGCTTCGTCTTGCGACACCGATCAACGCATCGCGTCAGACAGTGACACCATCGGTTGATGAAAGCAGCGACGGCGACTACGCCGACCACATGACGACGACGATTGCCAAGCGCGCCCCCCTCGTGAAGCTCACCGGTCGGGTCCTGTACCTGAGCAAAGACCTCGAGCAGCTTGAAGCCCAGCTGCACGGCGCCATCCTCAAACACGATCCCGAGCGCGAGCTCATCGACAACATCTCCACCGACGAGCTCACGCCCGGCTGGGTGTGCTTCTGGTACGACGAGACCCTCGGCGACTACTGCCTCGTCGGCCTGCGCGGCGGCAAGGTCCAGAAGGATTCGATCAAGAACGCCAAGCCGGCGGTCATCGTGTCTGGCCTCTCCAAGGGCTGCGGCAGCTCCCGCGAGACGGCCCCCTACTCCGAGATGGTGGCGGGCGTGCAGCTCGTCGTCGCCAAGACCATCGAGAAAATCTACGGGCAGAACTGCCGCAACATCGGCCTGCTGACGACGACGGACTTTTCGGTGCTGGAGCGCATCGAGCGCGGTGAGTCCATTCCCCTCGAGGAGTTCACCAAGGGCCTCAACGACATCGAGAAGGGCATCGTCGAGTACGGCGGCCTGTTCAACTACAACAAGGCCCGTCTCGCCGGTGAAGTGACGCCGCCGCCGGTGGCCACCCCGGCCCGGCCGATGAACCTCGTCGAGAAGATCATCGCCAGCCGCGCCATCGCCGACGCCAAGACCGGGGCCCTCGGTGTCGCCGCCGTGAAGCCGGGCGACGCGCTGTTCTGTCGCGCCGACGTGCGCTTCAGCCACGACTACACGACGGCGATGTGTGAGTCGCTGTTCACGGCGGGCTACGGCAAGGACGCCCAGCTTCGCGAGGTTTCGAGCATCTTCGCGTTCAACGACCACCTGACGTTCCGCAACAAGATCATGAGCGACGACGACAAAAAGAAGGGCCTCAACATCCTCGTCGACAACCTCGGCGCGGTGCAGGAGGCCTTCGTCAAGAAGCACGGCATCCGCTACTTCGGCCTCACCGAGGACAAGAGCGGCTCCGAAGCCATCTGCCACAACGGCGTGATGGAAGAACTCGGCGCCCCCGGCCAGATCGTCGTCGGCACCGACAGCCACACCTGCACCGCGGGCGCCCTCGGGCTCTTCGCGTTCGGCGTCGGCAGCACCGACATGGCCAACGCCTGGTACACGGCGGACATCCAGGTGAAGGTGCCGGCGTCGGTGCAGTACGTGCTGAAGGGCAAGCCCGCCAAGGGCGTCACCGCCAAGGACGTGATGCTCTACATCATGGCCCAGGAGTACTCGCGCCAGGGTGGCTGCATCGCCAAGGTCCTCGAGTTCTCGGGGGACGGCCTGCTGCACCTCAACATGGATGAGCGGGCGACGTTGACGAACCTCGCCGTCGAGTGCGGCGCCACCACCGGCATCATCGAGGCCGACGACGTCACCAAGCAATACCTGATGAAGTTCCGCGGCTGGTCCGAGGAGAAGGCGAGCCAGGGCTATCTGAAGGCCGACAAGGACGCCGCCTACGACGCCACCTTCACCATCGACCTCGGTGAGGTGCCCCAGATGGTGGCGACCCCCGGCGACCCCCGAAACGGGGTGCGCGTCGACGACGCCAACAGCGACAAGCCCGTCGTCCTCGAGATTGCCTATGGCGGCAGCTGCACGGGCGGCAAGATGGCCGACATGGACATGTACGCCGAGGTCCTTGGCGAGGGGCTCAAGCGGGGCCTCAAGGTCAAAGACGGCGTGCGGATGTTCATCCAGTTCGGCAGCCAGCGCATCAAGCGCTACGCCGTCGACCAGGGGTACCTGGAGCTCTTCAAGGCCGCTGGCGCCGAGGTCATCGAGCCTTCCTGCGGTGCCTGCATCAACGCCGGCCCTGGCGTGTCACGCACCAAGGACACCGTGACCATCTCGGCCATCAACCGGAATTTCCCGGGCCGCTCGGGCCCCGGTCAGGTCTATCTGGCGTCGCCGCGGGTGGTGGCAGCGTCGGCCCTCAAAGGTGTCTTGACGACGCCAGAGGCCTTGTTCGGCGAAGCCTGAGCTTCAGGTCCAGGCAGAACGTGCACAGGGCCGACGACAGCGTCGGCCTTGTTCGTTTTTGCGGCTCCCGACGCTGCAGGCGGCCTGTCAGTGGCGCGTCGGCGGCCATGGCACGCCGATGGCGGTCACCCGGTAGCGACCGCGGGCATCCCGGATCGCCTGTGGCAGCGGCGACGCCGTCGTGCACGCGCTCTTGCTGCCGTCGCCGTTCGTCGTTGTCGCGACGAGAGGCGCGGTCGCCACGACCCGGCCCCCCCGCACGTGGAACGCCCGCTCCAGGGAGGTCTCACCGCAGTCGCCAACGTGGACCACCCACCACGCACCGCCCGCACCGTCGGGCAGGCATTCGCGTGGTCCGTCGTAGGCGTTGATCGACGCGCTAATGGCCGCGGCGTCGCGCAGGTCCTCGGGCGAGATCGCCGACGCCGCAAACGCCGGCGACGACCTCACGATGGCGTCGATGCCTTCGCACACCGAGGTATCGACCGGCTTGTCCCAGGCCGACGGCGGTCGGTTCGACGCCGCGGCGACGGCTGATTGCTGGGCCTCGCCACGCTCGTTGCGCCGTGGGGCGTCGGACAGAAGCTGAACGTCGACGACGACGGAGGCGCCGCACTCGCCGCACCCGCAGCAAGCGCATGCCCGGTCGATGTTCAGCCCGATGGATCGCAGCCGCGCGGGCTCGCCCGACGAGGTCAGGCTCGGCAGCGCCGTCCATGGTCCCACGGGTGTCCGCGCGAGCAGTGTCATCAGGCGGGCCGCTGCGTCGTCGACCTCGTTTTCGCTGTTGGTGGTCTCGCCGCGGCAGCTCGACGACGGCGTGGTGTCGCAGGGGCCCGCCGGCGTGGTGGCCGCGCGGCGCCTGGCGAGGTCGAAAGCCGCGCGGGCCTCGGTGACGTGGGTCTCTTTGGGGTCGGCGAAGGCCAGCTCCATCGCCCAGACGGCGCGGGTCCCATCATCGGTGGCAGCGGCGTGGGCGGCGACGATCTCTGGGACCGACAGCGGTGTGGCCCCCACGGCGTCAACGGCGACGAAGCCAGCGCCAAAAGCCCCAAAGACCGGCACGAAGCCCGGGACGCACGCTGCAGCGCCATCGGCAGGGACGGCGACGACGGCCCGCACGGACAGGCCTGGGCCGAGGCGGGCGACGACCGCACCGTCGCTGCGCGGGGCAGCGCGCACGGTCGCCACTGCAGCGACGACGAAGCGCTCGGCGGTGAGGGCGATGGGGTCGGCGTTCGACCAGCTCTGCAGGCGGACGGCATCGGCGACGGGTGAGAGGCGTGGGTTGTCGATGGCGGGCGGCAGGCCGTGCGTCGCCGCCGCGAGCTTGACGACGAGTGCGCGGCGTTCGCCGTCGCCGCCCGGGCCGGCGGCGGGCAGCGCGCGGGCCTTGCTGCACAGGCCCTTCTGCCAGTCAGCCACGGTGCCGACGGCATCGGCGGGGAGGGCTGCTGCGTCGTGGGCGCCGACCCGCGCGATGACAAGCTGGGAGAGACACGACGACGTGACGAGCTCGACGGGCGTGCCTTCGGGCAGCGCCTCCGTCGCGGGCGCCCGGTTGTCGCGCACCCGCACCTCGGTGGGGAGCACCGTGCGCAGCAACATGCGCGGCTGCACGAGATGGTCGACGACGTCGGCGGTCAGACCGGCCTCGGCGATGTCGGTGGCGAGCCGGAGATCGGCATACGGCGCGACGAGGTGGGCACGGGCGAAGAATCCGAGGCGCTCCGCAGCGAAATCGAGGCAGCGCCCCAGGGCGGCGGTGTCGGCGACGTCGTGGTCGCGGCCGAGGTCTACGGGCTCGGTGCTGCCGCGCAGGCGCGTCTGTCGCTCGTTGCGCAGCATCCGTTCGCGTTGGGAGGCCTCGAGCTCCTGCTGCCGCTCGCGCTCGAGATCGGCGAGCACCCGGGCGGCGACGCCGGACTGCTCCGCGCGGGCCCCGGCCCCAGCGCCGACCATCACGATGCCCACGAGGAGCAGCGCCCAGGTGCTGGTGCGTGCCGGGTGCCTTGAACCCCAAGCGGCGATGGGACGAGTCAACGACATGGACGACCTGGCGGAAGGCATCGGAGCGAGTGGTACGGCGCACACTGCGTGGGGATGGAACACGCCACCACCGGTATCCATTTCGACGACGAAGCGGCCGAAGCGTTCTGATGCTTCACGTCTTTGGCGAAGCGCAAAGACCGGTAAATGCCATGATTATTAAACCACTTGGCGCTACATCCGAGTGCGGCTGGCGCGGTGCTTCAGTCACGGACGCGGGCGCGACGCAACGCTGACGCCACGTCTTCCTGGGTGATGAGGGCGCGGCCGGGCTCGTGCTCCCGCTGCTTCTGCATGATGGCCTCGCGGGCCCGGGCCCAGACCGGATCAAACGGACCGGCTTTGTCGACGACGAGGTGCAAGACGCCGTCGCCATCCATCGGGGCCCCCGGTGCGTAGAAACGCACATCCCAGGAGTACGTCGCGGCCTGCCCCGGCAGCGGCGCATCCTTCTTGATGGCGTCGAGGCTTCGACGGACCTGCAGAATGAGGATGGGTGCGGGTTCAGCGACGACGGCATCGTCGGCGACGGCACCCCCGACGTCGCCAGCCTTGCCGTCGCCGTCTTCGCCATCGTCGTCGTCAACCGCCGCCAGGGCCGCCTGCTCCGCCTGCCAGGCCTCGGGAGACATGGGCTCGCCCTTTTTGCCCATGGCATTCACCGTGACGTCGAAGACCTCGAGAATGGCCTCGGCGCCTTCCTTCTGGATGCGCCCCAGGCTCACCAGGGGCACCGCGAGGACCGAGCACTTCCAGCGACCGGGGGTGTCGATGAGCAGCGTGTAGGCGTTGTCGTCGCCGAGGGTGGGGTGGAATTCGTAGCCCGGGCGACCGCCACCGAGGAGGGCAAAGCTCTTCAGGCGGGTGTCGGGGGGCACCTGCACCCGGACGGCGTGGCCAGCAAAGACCTTGGTGCCTTCTTTGAGGTCGCCGCTGTTGCCCAGGACGCTGCCCTTCTTCACGCCGGGCAACAGTTCAGGGCGCTGCTCGAGCATGTGCATCAGCAATTCGAGGGGGTAGACGTCGCGGATGGGCTTGCTCTCAAGCTCGATGAGCAGCTTGCGAATGGCCTGGGGCGTCGACACCGTCGCCATCCAGTTGGCCATTTTCAAGACCGCGTCGTCGTGGCTGACGCCCTTGAGGGTCCAGGCGTCGTACAGGCGCACAACGTGGGCCGCCAGGCGTGGCATCCCCTGCTTCTCGACGTCGGGGGCCGATGCTTCCGGGTTGAAGGCGTCTTTGAGGCCCTTGGCCCGCAAAGCATCGAGGCGGACGGCGTCGCTCTGGACGTTGCCTTTGAGCATGCGCTCGTAGGCCTCGCGTTGCTGTTGCCCCTGATCGAACCCATCAGAGGAGCCCTGATCGCCGCTGCCTTTGCTGCGTTTGATGCTGTCGGCGCCAGTCGCTGCCGTCTCTGTCTCTGGTTCGACCTCGACCTCGACTTCGGTCTCGTGAACTTCGACCTCGGTGTGGCGGCGCCGATGGAGATCGTCGGCACCATCGGCACCGGTGATGCCACCCGCCCCTCCCGCTCCCGCAGCTTCATCGGCTTCTTCGGCGGCACCCGCACCGTGGGCACCTGGGGCGCCAGCGCCATGGGCTGCACCGGCACCACGGGCACGCTGGGGCCTGGGCGGGGCCTGGGCCTTCTTCGCATCCTTGGCCTTGTCCGACGACGACGTCTTCTTCTTGGCCAGCTTCTCGGCATCGGCCTGAGACGCTCGGCCTGGCTGAAAGCCTGCTCGGTTGGAGACGCCCTTGGTCGACATCGTGTGGACAGTACGACACGGGGTCGTGCATCGTCACCTCATGTCGTCTCGTCGCATGCGCCCAAAAACCCTCTGCCCGCGCTGCGAGGGGTTCATGCAACGAAAGACCGCCATCGGCGAAGGCGTCGGCAGTCGGCATTGGGGCGACGTCGACCCCTTCCTGCAGATTGGTGGCGTCGACATCCACCACTACATCTGCCTGTCCTGCGGCAATGTGTCGGCATACCAGGAGCGCTTCGTCTTTGAGGGCTTCAAGAAGAAGAAGCGCAAGATGCCAGGCTGACCTCGGTCACGAGGTCGACCGCACCCTGCGCCGACGCCGGTTGAGCAGGAGAGCCGCCAGAAACGGCAGCCACGGCGTCCCGCCACTGCTGCACCCTTGGGAGGCCGGTTCCCCGGGGAGCTCGCAGGTCGTGGCGTCGGCGAGGCGATCATCGACACCCGGGCAGCGGTCGCAGGCGTCGGGAGCGCCGTCGCGGTCGGCGTCAGCGCTTTCGATGCTTGGCACGCCCGGGCAGCGGTCGAGGCGGTCGACGACGCCGTCGCCATCGAGGTCGCT
>Ga0247834_1003905_pt1 | contig 19605 bp, 19 predicted proteins | sample LaCruzMarch2015__8_FD_187118 | JGI IMG/M metagenome (GOLD analysis project Ga0247834, IMG submission 187118) | Freshwater microbial communities from meromictic Lake La Cruz, Castile-La Mancha, Spain - LaCruzMarch2015_12m | ecosystem: Environmental > Aquatic > Freshwater > Lake | place: Spain...
AGTTCGCTTTCGATCACGCCCTCCATCGGCGCGCGCGCACGCCAACGCACGCGCGGTGCCGCGGCCAGGATGTCCGCAGCCAATGACACGCCTTGCACGAACGGCTCTGGCGATTCTGGCACAAAGAGCGCGGGCGCAGTGGTCCATGATCGCAAGTGCGTCGCCAATGCCGATCCAGAAATGCTGCCCAATTCATGTGCGTCATCTGGATCGGCCATGCGCTCTGCGCCCGCAATCGCGGAACCGATCTTGTCCAACAGCGCGGGATCCGTGGCAATGATCTGCCATGCACCGTTCGCGCCGCTCTGCGTTGCCCATGCCAGTCGGATGGATCGCGCAAATGGGTGATCTGCAAAGATCGAACGCGCCGCGGGCGCAATGTCTACCAATCGCACCGCGCCCGTTGCAGATTCGGCGCGTACTGGCGGCGGCATGTTGGCGCGCGTAGAGACGCTCTCCACACATCGCTGCGCCCAACCGTCCCACTGTTTTTCAGCAAGCACTGGGTCGCGCACCTCAAAGGCAATGCCGAGCGTCGGGACGCGCACCGATGTTCCATCAAGTGCGGCGTCTCCAACCACCACAATTTGTCGCGCCCCCATGTTGGACCGCATCGCATCATCAATGCGCCCCTCAAGTAAGAATGCATCGACGACTTCTTGTTTATCAAGCGGACCGCGCCACGGATTCATCACCAAGGCCGCGATACCTGCCCCGTCCAAAGCGCGCAGCAAACCAGCATCGGCAGGCGCGCCAGACGCCACGTGGATGGGCGCTCGATCAAATCGACTGCGATGACGAATCCGCAACTGTCCATCAACCGCACGCGCGGTGAACACCGTCATGCCGCCCGTTGGAAGCTCATGCCGCCAAACCACTTCAACGGGCGCGGTATCCCATCCGTTGGCTGCAACAAGATCCGCTGCAACAGCAAGCGAACCGTCTGCATTCGGCGCATCAATGCGCCCCACCACTTCGTCAAAGAGCGCCGTGCGGTCCGACGGACCCAGGACAAGATGCGGAGGTCGCCACGCCGCAGCAACTTGCTGGACTGGATAAATCGATCGCCCGCCAGCAGCGGTCGCCGGCTTCAATTTCTCCACAAAGAGATCCAGTAGCGGCTGCTCGATGCGCGTCACGATCGCCCACTCCACTTGGCCAGCGCGCGTGCGTTCGATGTAGGTGACATCGGTGCCCAGGAGTAAGTCAACCAAACTGGAGGCATCCACGCCAAGGTCTTCCGCCAGCCGATCCCAGGTCTGCACCAAGACGCGCGAACCAGCAAGCCGAAGCAGCGCCGCCTGCGCTGGAAGCATCGCTGCGTCAGCACGCAGCCCCTTGGCACCGCGCACGTGAACCACCACTCCTACATCTGCGGGAACGATTGTTGCACTTCCAAAGACGCCGTCACCCGGTGGCAACGCCGACGTTGCGGACGCCATGCCAATGACACACAGCACAGTGATCGCATGGAGCACACGGAGCGCAGAGAGCACACCAAGTGTTCGTGGCAACCTTCGTTTCATGGTGAACGCGACTCTGACCGCACAGCGCCAGCGGTTCGGAATTAGTAACTACGAACGTGTACTGCCCCATCGGTGACGGTGGAGGCCGCCTCTGGCGCACGCTTGGTTTCAGAAGCCTGCAGGATGTCGCTGTTGGACACGCGCGGCATTCCAAGGAGAATCGAATCAAGTCGACCAGCACCCTGCACCACCGATCCGCGCAATGCGTCGCCGACTGCAGGCTGTGATCGATCGGCGCGGGAATTACCCATCCACCACGCGGCGCCGAGCGCACACGCGGCCAAGACCAGTGCGCCTTGCGCAATACCCACCACGATGCGGCTCGTGCGCATGGATCGGGCTTGCGCCGGATCAGTGGCGCGCTTGTAACCCAAGCGATGCATGACCGAATGAGTCACGTCGGGGGAACTGCTTTGATCGTTACGGTCGTTCGGAATCATTCCATGACCTCCTCGGCCTTCCTGGCCAGTTCTTCGTCACTGTTGATCACCGCGTGCATGCGCTTACGAGCGCGATGCAAATGACTCTTGATAGTGCCCTCTGGCATCGAAAGATGGCTACTCACAGCCTCGATCGACCAATCTTGATGATGGAACAGCGTGACGATCTCACGCTGCAGCGGCGTCAGGCACGCGATCGCAACGTCCAAGATGCGGCTCAGGTGATCACGCTTCTCAGCAGCCACCATCACGTCGTCGGGACGATCGGAATCAGATGCCCAGAACTCCATGGCCTCGCTGTCGCTGACGGGACGATGCTTCTGCATGTGATTCACATACAGGCGTCGAGCGATGGTGAAGATCCAGGTAGAGAATCGGAAGCGTGTATCGAATCGACCAATGTTCTTGATGACTCGAACGAACGCCTCTTGCACCATGTCTTCTGCCACGTCCGGGCGACCGGACAGGCGGACCATGAATCCGTACAGGGCGCCCTGGTGCTCGCGGATCAGCTCTTCAATGGCCGCGCCATCGCCGCGCTGGGCGCGTCGAATGAGTCGGTTCTCGTGAGCCTTGCTGAGCATGCAGGAAGCCTACCGCTCCGTGCACGTTGGGTTGCCGCTCCCCCGCGGCTGTTTGACCAAGGATGGGCAAAAACACACCCGCCCGCCGGTCCGTCGTGGCCGGCGGGCGGGTGTTGAAGCCCGCGGAGGCGCCCCGAGGGGCACTTTCCACGGGCGAGGATCTGGTTTACGCAGCCTTGGAGGAGCGGCGTCGGGTGGTGTTGGCAGTGGCGGTGGTACCGATCCGCCCGGTGACTGCCGCAGTTTCCAGGGAAGTCAGAGCCGAAACCAATGCCGCCGGAGTGGTGGCTGAGACGTCGGCGCCGATCTCTTCGGCCAAGCCGAGTGCGCGGTTAAACACGCCGCCGCCACAGACAATCCGCAGGTTTGGATGGCCACCGATTTCCTTGATTTGGTCAATCAGCGCGCGAATGGCCGGCGCATCACTGGCTGCTGATGCCCACAGGACCAGCGTTCCGGCGCGGGTGCTGGCGAGTTCTTCAAGAACCTCGTCGTTGGCGACTCCAGCACCAGCAAAGAAGACTTCATATCCAGCGGCGTCAAGCAGATCAACTGCGATCTGCGCACCCAGTTCCTCGCCCTCAGTTGGGCCGCAGAACATGAGGATTCGACCTGCGGATCGCTCCACGCGGGTGTAGGTGCTTGAGCCCTGATGCGCGATCTGGCGAAGGGCGCGGGTGGCGTAGTTGTAACTGATGCGCGAGAGCTGATCCTTCTTGAAGAGCTTGACGAGCATCTCGTGGATCGGCCAGTAAATGTCGTTCGCAAGGCGCTCGGCGGGAATGTTCTGCGCGGTCAACGTGGCCACGAAAGCGTGGGCGCGACGACGGTCGCCGGAGACGAGGTGCTGGAAGAGCTGTTCGATGGTGGATTCGAGATGCATAGTTCTGTGTTCCTTGCGAGTGGTGCGCCGCGTTGGTGTCGGCGTGAGAGTGGCATCGGGCGATCCGGTTTCGACCCGCCACGGCAAGGCAATTTCCTTCGTTATGGAGCACTTATTCTTTGTTATCGATCAATTCAGGGCACTTTCCGGGTCCGTAGAACCGCCTACCATCGTCCGAATGGTCGAAATCGGACCCATCTGGACCCAGGAAGCGCTGCGTGACAGCCCGCATAGTGACGCCGAGAAGGCGCGCAAGGTGCAAGGCATGTTTGCAGCTATCGCAGGCAGCTACGACCTGAACAATCGTTTGCACTCATTCTTTCAGGATCAACGCTGGCGCCGCGCGGCCGTTCGAGCCGCTGGTGTGAACACCACCACCCGCGTTCTTGATGTTGCGTGCGGTACGGGCGATCTGGCGGAGGCGTTCGCAGATGCGGGCGCCGCTGAAGTGACCGGCGTGGATTTCACCCCGGAAATGCTTGCCATTGCGCGGGACAAAGGACGTCGGAACCAAGTCGCGCCGCGTGCCGACGCGGCGCGCACTTCAACAGGCTCAACATCAGCGCGCACCTCGGTCACGTATCACCAAGGCGACGCCATGCAGTTGGCATTCCCTGACCAGTCCTTTGATGTAGTGTCGATTGCGTTTGGAATCCGCAACGTTGCGGTACCTGCGCGCGCACTCGCCGAGTTCTTCCGAGTACTGCGCCCAGGCGGACGACTGGTGGTCTTGGAATTCGCGGACCCAACCAATCCAATCGTGCGCTGGGGAAGCAATCTGTACACCAAGCGCATCATGCCTTGGACGGCCTCCATGGTGGCGCGGGACGCTTCGGGTGCGTATCACTATCTGCCGCGCTCGGTGAGCACCTTCCTGCAGCCGCGCGAATTTGCGCAAAAACTGCAAGAAACTGGCTTCGAACAGTGCAGCGCCGCGCCACTCACCATGGGGATTTGCGTTCTCCACCGGGCTGTTCGACCGAAAAACCAGTAAAGCCCGCTACACTTTGGTTTGCATGTCACCATCGCGCACCCACGGATGGGTGCCGCCGCGGCAGGACGCCGAGAAAGTGAGTCGTTCCAAATGATCGTTGACTGCTCTACACGAGTCTTTAATTCGCCTGAACAACTTGGTCGTGAAACTGCTGAAGCGCTCCGCCGCTTCACCGCGCTTCGTGGCACCCGCCTTGAGTCGACTGCTGCTGCGCTTGATCGCGCCATCGAGCCGGTGGCAGCCGCGTTGGTGCACGGATTTCGCTCCAAGCTGCTTGATGCCGGTATCCCCAATGAGTTTGTAGCGGAAGTGGTTCGCTCCAATCCTGGCCGCCTTGCTGGCGTTGCCGGCATTGACCCGATGGCAAGCGACGCTGCAACACAACTTGAGCGCGCCGTCGAACTTGGACTGGTGGGCGTGACCATCTCCCCAAGCGCGCAAGGATTTCATCCAACACACTCCGATGCCATGCGTCTCTATGCGCGGATCGAAGCGCTGGGGCTTCCACTCTTCATCGGTCGACCCGGTCCGCTGGTAGCGAGCGGCTCACTGGAGTTTGATCGACCTGCTGGCTTTGACGAAGTAGCGCGCGCACATCCGAAACTTCGGATCGTGATTGGCGAACTTGGATGGCCGTGGATTGACGAATGCCTGGCCATGCTCATGAAGCATCAGAACGTCTACGCAGAAATCAGCGGCGTGTCTGGTCGCCCGTGGCAACTCTATAACGCGCTCCTCAGCGCGCAGAGTTTGGGCGTCTTGGAGAAGCTCTTCTTTGGAAGCGGCTTCCCGTATGACTTGCCTGCGAAGGCCATTGAGAACCTCTACTCCGTGAATGCATTTGCACACGGGACCCAGTTGCCAGCGATTCCGCGCATCGCCCTGCGTGCGATTGCTGAGCGCGATCCGTTTGCGATTCTTGGAATCGATTCGCCCGCAGCACGTGCTGTACAGCAGCGCCCGGCGTCTACAGAAGGTGATCTCTCGCGGGATATGCGATGAATCTTGGCGTGGCGCGGATGATTGCCACTGTTGCCACTGCATGGCTCTTAGCGAGCGCCGGGTGTTCAATTACCCCGGGCGGAGCGGTAGAAATTGTTGGCTCTGGAGATACCGCAGTCCGGCTGACTTCTGAGTTCACCACCGGCACCTACGCCATTGAGCCTGCTCAGACAACGGTGGTCTTCAGTGACATCCCCTACGAAGAGCTTGCCACTGGCACCGCCAAGAACGGTCGGTTCTTGCACATTGAAGTGCTGTGGCGACCCAGGGCCGGACGCACTCCGGTGGAACCAAGTTCCACCAACCTCTCCATTCGATTTGTGGTGGTGTCCAACGGCGAGGTTGGCGTGTACATCGGCGGTGGATTTGCGTGGATCGATGGCGGCAAGCCAGCAGACGAAGCCATCGGATTGGAAATCACCGGTGCCAGCGTTTCATTGGTTGACAAGACTCCAGGGTTTGTTGATCTCCTCAGCCCGGCCACCTTGGTTGGCGAACTCGGTGCGCTGAAGAATGCAGAGAATGCGCGCGCTACCCGGCGCGCGGCAAGCCAGTTTGTCACCAACCGACTTGGACACGTTCGCTGGGTGAGCCGCTAGCGCTGCGCTTCCATCGGTTGTGCACTTGCCAACGCGCTGATGATGGACGGATCGACCGCCTCGCGACGCGGATCAATCGGCAGCCACGCACGCTGCATAGAGCCGTCCACAATCGATGGAAACCACAGCGATGCATGATCGAGGTACATGTGACCCCGAGTGCCCCCGTACTCCTGGTCACCAACGAGCGGGAATCCCAACGCACTCAACATGGCGCGAATCTGATGGAAGCGTCCAGTGACCAATCGAATCACTGCATGCCACTCGCCGGGGGCCGCAGGCGCGGGCGCGGGGGCGATCGCTTCAATCACCAGCGTTGATGGATCGCCACCGGAACGCACCACTCGCGCAACCGCACCATCGCGGCGCAGGTAGGCGTGATGCTGACCGATGAGTGCACGACCATCTACTTGTGAGCCAGAAGCAGCAATCCGCGCTAGGTAGTGCTTGGTCCACCGCCCTGCCCGAATCGCCTCGTTGTGTGCTGCCACGGCGGCGCTGTCGCGCGCGACCACCACAAATCCACGGGTTGGGCGATCAATCCGGTGCGGCAACTGCGCTTCGGGCCAGGCAAGCAGCGCACGCGCTTGCACCAGCAGCGTGGCGGGACCCTTTCCGTTCGTCGCTGGTGCCTCGCTGGAAAGTCCAGCCGGCTTCAGTAGCACTGCGTCGCGTTCGCTGCGCAAGACAATGTCCGCCGCCGTCACCGACGGACCGCTGGGCGGATCATCACTTGGTCTACGGTTAGCGCGCGCGTACACGGCGTTCCGCCTCCACAATGGGCAGCATTTGCGCTGCAACAGGCGCAAGTGGCTCGGGCCACTCGCCGGGATTTACTTGGCGCAGTTCGCTGCACTCCCACGTCTGTAGCGGTACGGCCGGCGGCAGGACATCAATCACGTACAGCACTTCCCAGCTGCGCACCACCGGATCAAAGGCGAGCGCGCGTGCCACCGGCGGAGCACTGGCGGTCCAACCGGTCTCTTCACGAAGTTCGCGCAGGATCATGTCGACGGGCGTAACGCCCGGCTCAAGAGTGCCCGCTGGTGCAAACTCCCACATGCCGGCGTAATTGAGCGTCTCTGGACCACGACGCGCCATCAGTATCTGCCCCTCGGGCGTGAAACACACCGCCTTCACCCCAATGGGTCGAACGCCTGTATCCAAGCCTTCCCGGGCAACGGCATGAAATCGGTAACTGGTGGGAACGCAATGAATGGTCACGCCACCGTGACCGTTTCGACTGGTGCCTAAGACATGGAGCATGGGGCCATCGTGAGCTCGCGGAACGCGCGCGCACAGTGCTTCCCACGCAGTATTCACAACATCCAACGTCATACCCGCAGTGCTTTCTGGCACAAATCGCCCCTCCACCACCGAAAGTATTGGCGGCCGGCGCAACGGAATCAGCCGCTTGGGCAGCGGTTGCACGCCGCGTGGCAGTGCTGGGGAGTTGGGCGGCTGAGGCTCCATGGCAACTCAATCTATACACTTCTCGGCTCATGAGCACCGCCCAATATCTCACGGCCCCGGTCCCATCACGCGAACTACCCAAGGGAATCCCCTACATCGTTGGAAATGAGGCTGCGGAACGCTTCTCCTTCTATGGGATGAAGACGATCCTGGTGGTCTTTATGTCGCAGTACCTGATGAGCTCACAGGCAGCTCCGGCGTACATGACCGAAACCCAATCGCGCGAATGGATGCACTGGTTTGTGGCGAGCGCGTACTTCACTCCGATCTTTGGTGCGATTCTTGCCGACGCCATCTTGGGTAAGTACCGCACCATTCTTCTTCTTTCGCTGGTGTATTGCGCCGGCCACTTGGCACTCGCGTTCATTGATCTCCCACCCGCCGCGCTGCAAGCGACCTTCGAACCGCGCACGTGGCTACTCACTGGATTGTTCTTGGTGGCAGTGGGCTCAGGGGGAATCAAGCCATGCGTATCGGCCCATGTGGGCGACCAGTTTGGCGCAAGCAACAAGCACTTACTGACGCGCGTGTTCGGATGGTTCTACTTTGCGATCAACTTTGGATCATTCTTCTCTACCCTGCTCACCCCGTGGCTCCTGCACAACTACGGTCCGGGTTGGGCATTCGGAGTTCCGGGTGTTCTGATGGGGCTTGCCACCATCGTCTTCTGGATGGGTCGACACAAGTTTGTTCATATTCCAGCACGCGGGTTTGGATTCGTTACCGAGGCACTCTCCGGCGGCGGATTGCGAGTGCTTGCCAAGTTGGCAGCGGTGTACGTGTTTGTTGCAGTGTTCTGGTCGCTCTATGACCAAACTGGCGGCGCCTGGGTGCTGCAAGCCGCGCAAATGAACTGCAATTTCCTGGGCATCCGTTGGCTGGAATCACAGGTTCAGGCGATCAATCCCCTGTTGATTCTGGTGTTCATTCCACTGTTTTCCTACCTGATTTATCCGTTCCTGGGTCGGTTTGTGACGCTCACTCCGATCCGCAAGATCGCCGCTGGATTCTTCCTGACCATTGCCGCCTTTGCCATCAGCGCAGCAGCGCAAGCAAAGATCGATACCGCAGAAGCAGCATTCCGTGCCACCGTTGCACCGATGGTTTCCAGTAATCGTGTTGACATCACCGCCACCGCTGCTGCACTCCGAGCTGAGGAGCGCAATGCCACCGCTGTGAAAATTGAAGAACTCACCAAGGCTTCGGCGCCGGATGATGCCAAGTGGAGTGATTCGATGGCGCAGGCATTGGCTGCCGGCGGCATCGTGATTCAAGCGGATGGTTCGCGTTCCGAAGCAGACTGGCCATCGATTGCGTGGCAGTTGCTGGCATACGTGGTGATTACCGCTGCAGAAGTACTAGTGTCTATCACCTGCTTGGAGTTCAGTTACACGCAAGCTCCACCGGCTATGAAGAGCTTCGTCATGAGTCTCTATCTCTTGAGCGTTGCAGCGGGCAACACACTCACGGCATTAGTCAATCGATTCACCATGGATGCCGACGGCAATTCCACACTGGTCGGTGCGGACTACTACTGGTTCTTCACCAAATTGATGGCAGTGGCATCGGTGGCGTTCTTGATTGTTGGCTATCTCTACAAACCACGTGACTATATGCAGGAAGAAACTGCCAAGTGGCCTTCATCACCCGGGCAGGAACCATAGGAGTCACCATGAAATGTGCACCGTATCTCGTCCTTTCACTGTCCGGAATGATGCTGCTTACGGGGCTGGCGCCGCTGCCCGCTGCACCTCATGAAGACGCGCGAACGGGCCAGGCGGCGGCAGTGCCAGTGGCGGCAGGGGTTCAGTACGAACTCATCGGCCGCTATGACGTTGACCAGCTCAATCAGATTTTGACCAAGGCCACGCCCGCATTCACCGGGTTGCCAGTCACGTACACGCCCGCGCGCAACGCGGTGAAGATGTACCGGGTGACTTACCCATCCGTCATCCCCGAGCGCAACAACCGCCCCACCATTGCATCGGGACTGATTGCCATTCCGGAGACTTCCGACAAGTCCATGCCGATGGTTTCCTACCAACACGGCACCGTGATGGAGAAGCACGCGGTGCCATCGTTCCCGGAGGAATCGCCGGAAACACAATTGATGATCGCGCAGTTTGCTGGTCAGGGATATGTCGTCATCGGTGCTGACTATTTCGGTATGGGAACGTCCACTGAGAAGGACGGCTACATGGTGATCGGCAGCCAGCAGCAGGCATGTATGGATATGTACCGATCGTCGCTGGCAGTGATGGCCAAGGAGGGAATCTCGGCCAAGGAGCTGTTCCTGACTGGCTGGTCGCAAGGGGGCGTGGTGACTATGTGCTTTCTGGAAGTCCTTGAGAAGAACAACGTGGCAGTTGCGGCGGTCGGCACTGCCGCCGCGCAATGCGATGGATATGTCATGCTCAGCGGCTTCCTCAATCATCCGCGTTCGATCGATGCACCATGGGTGTCCGCCATGTTCATCTTGACCGCGTTCTCCTATGAGGAGTACTACGGCGTTCCGGGCCTTGCCAAAGCGCTCTTCACCGAGGAGCAATATGAACTCGCGCGCAAGATCTATATGAAGGAGCCATATACAGAGCCATGGCCTGGTGATCTGCACAAACTGATTCGCAAGGAGTATTTCGACCCGAACTACTTTGCAGGCACCATGTACTGCACGCTCATTCAGAAGTTGCACGCCTACCGCTGGCAGGTGAAGAGCAACGTGCGCATGTATTACGGCGATATCGATGAGTGCCTGACTATTGGTCTTGCGCAGCTTCCCTCCATGTATCAGCGTGCGTTAGGCAGCAATACCGTTGAGGCCATCAGCGCTGGTCCGGATGCCAATCACCGTGGCACCTATGGGCGCGCCGCTGCAGAGTGGAAGAAGTGGTTCGATTCGTTGCGAGCGAAGTGACGGGGATCGCCCTGAACGATCAATCCTTGACGAATGCCATGCGCTGGTAGTCCTTGCGGACGCCAGGAAATGCCAGCACGCGGTTATGCATGGATGCATACACCCCGGGCGGCAGAATCTGCACGGCACAAAGCGCTTCAGTCAAATTCTGCACTGAATCCGTGCGCCGAAGTTCATACGGCCGCATGGCACCGGTGAGCACCACCGCCTTGCTGCATCCGCCGGTGGCCTGCATCCGCGCATGAATGCGTTCGCCAGTGACCGTCAGGCGATCGGTGCCGTGCACAATCACCACACCGTCATGGTCAGCGCAAAGCGCCAACGTGCGATCGGCAATGAGCGCATGGTCCGCCTCATTCATATCAAGGCTGTCCTTATTCATGAGCGGAACGCGGGTGATTTCCACGCCGTCCAATTCAAGAGACGCAAGAATGGCATCCAAGACGCTCAATCGATTATGCAACACGCCGTGCAGCTCGTCGTACGTCTTCTCAATGGTGCCGCCGGTGGAGATGAGTGCTACTTTGAATGGCATGTGTGTATGCGCGCTGCGCGAAGTACGGGAAACCGGAAGTCTAGCTATTCACCATTCACCGCTCACCACTCCCCACTCATCCTTGAAGATCGCTGCCTGTTTCACGGAACGCGGTCGCCACCCGTCGCGCGGCCAGCACCGTTGCGCTGGCTGCCACGGGCTGCTCGCGAAGCGCAGGCGCAATGGCTGCAATGGCGCGCTGGGCGCGAACGAGCATCGGAGCATCGCGTTCGGCAGTGGCAAGGACGGCCATGGCGCGCAGAATGCTTGAGGTTCCGCTGGGCACCGCACCGTCATCAACGCTTCGTACCCGGGTGAAGAGATCCGGGGCGGTAGCAGGCGAGTCAAACCATGCACCGCTGACCGGATCCAGGAATCGAACCTCCGCCGCCGCAATGAGCGCGCGCGCCTCGGTGCGCCAGCGCCAATCACCACTTGCGTGCGCCAGGGCCAAGCACGCATTCGCCATGTGCGCGTAGTCCTCCAGGAATCCGTCCACCGATGCTGTGCCGCCACGCCACGTGCGCAGCAAACCGCCATCAGCGGAACGCATGCGTTCCAGTACGAAACTGATGCCACGCCCGGCAGCCTCCGCAAAGTGCCGGTCGCCCAACGCGTCCGCGGTATCGGCAAGACCTTCCGCCATCAAGCCGGACCAGGCTGCGATCGTCTTGTCATCGGTCATCGGTTGCGGACGGAGCATGCGCGCCGCCAAGAGGACGGCATCAACACGCGCGCGGCGCGTTCGGAATTCGGCGTCGGTGATGCCCATGGAACGGGCCAGTTGGTCGGGGCGCTCCGACAATCGCAACACGTGAACGGCCGGCGCATCCGGATGATGCGGGTCTTTGAAATTGGCAGCGCTTTCAAGCCCGTACATGCGAAATGCAAACGCAACATCATCTGCACAACCGGCGCTCTCCAGATCCGCGCGCGCTTCCTGCGGCGTCCATACGTAATTGGCGCCTTCGCGCGCTGCAACCTCCGCATCTTGCGCACTGAGAAATCTTCCATCTTCGCCGACCATCTCGCGAATCACATATTCGCAGGTACGCCGCGCGGTTTCTGCATGCAACGAATCACCCCAGCGACGAAACGCATCGGCATACAGTGAAGCCAATTGACCGTTGTCATAGAGCATCTTCTCAAAGTGCGGCACCGTCCACGTGGCATCAACCGCGTAGCGATGAAATCCGCCACCCACTTGATCAAAGATCCCGCCGATGGCCATAGCGTCCAAGGTGTGCCGCAGCACCTGATCAATCGATCCAGCGCCAGTTTCTAGTAGGAATCGCGGATACGGCGGCGTCGGGAACTTTGGTGCACCGCCAAAGCCTCCGTTGGTTGGATCCGACATACGCATCAATGCGGAGGACACTTGCCCAACGGTTTCTTCGTTACCAAGCGCCGTTGCATCCGCGGCATCGCCTGCAATTGGTAACGCCATCTGCCGCCGCACAACGTCCGCAATGCGCCGCGCCTGCTGCGCCATTCCGGCGCGGTCCGATTGCCACGCGCCAGTCACCGCTCGCAAGAGTTCAACAAATGACGGTCTGCCAAACGCAGTCTGCGGCGGGAAGTACGTGCCGCAGAAGAATGGCTCAAGTGAGTCGGGATCAAGAAATACATTGAGTGGCCAGCCACCACTGGAACGCCCCTCGGTGAGCTGCGTGAACACTTGGCACGCGGTCATCATGAGTTCGTCTACATCGGGGCGCTGCTCGCGGTCCACTTTCACGGGAACGAATCCAGCATTCAAGTGCCCCGCCACCACCACACTCTCAAAGCTTTCGCGTTCCATGACGTGGCACCAGTAGCACGTGCTGTATCCGATGGAGACAAAGAGCGGCACTCCGCGCCGGCGCGCTTCGGCTATGGCCTCGGGACCCCACGGCAACCATGCCACCGGGTTATGCGCATGCTGCAAGAGGTACGGGCTCTGCGAACCGGCAAGGCCGTTCGCTGGGTGCCCAGGCGCCCCACGAGTACCGGGGGCGGGATGTTCATGCGCGGAGGAAGCGTCTTTCACAGGCGACAGGCTAGGCGAGCCGATAGTGCCATGACACCTCACCGCGCGCAAGGCACACCATGATCACCGCTCTGCTACCGATTTCCACCCCCGAAATCCTCGCCATGACTGACCTGGCACCCACCGCTAAGGGCGTCTTGGTTGGCACCATGGTGGGGGCCACGCTGCTGCTTCTCTTTGGCGCACAATTGCTGCGACCGGCGGTGGTCTTGGCAGCCATGCTGGTTGGGTTCCTGGGATCAGTGGTCGTAGCGCGCGCGCTTCTGCCGGGCGTACCGCTCTGGGCAGCGGCCGCGTTCGGTGCGGTTGCCGGACTTCTTGCCGGCGCTCTGCTCTATCGACCAACCGTGGGATTGATGGCTGGCGTGGTGGGTGCTGCAGTCGGAGCGCTGATCGCCTTTGCCATCATCGCTGGCGGCACGCTGGACACCGCCCCGCGCGACCTGAACCACGCGCTGGTTGTGAACACGCGCGAGACGGTGCGCCCCGGCGAAGGCAGTCGAGCAGGCAAACATCTCTTAGAGATTCTGGTCGGCCCACGCGGCGTTGATGAATCCAACCCCAAACGCACCGCTACCGACGCAGCACTGAGTGATGCTGCCGATAGTGCGTTGCCGGCTGGCGATCGGGTACTGCGATCAACGGTTGATGTTGCGCATCGAGCCGGTGATCGCGTCGAGGTTGCGTTTCAAGAGACCGCACCGGCGTATCGAACACTGCTCACCGCGTCCATCGCGGCTGGCGCAGTCGCAGGATTCCTGATGGGGCTGCTGGCAACCACCCTGGTGGCACGAATTCTGACCAGCCTGGCGGGTGCATGGCTGTTGGTCGTCGGCGCGCTGCCGCTCCTGGCCATGCACGGGTACGAACCCATGCCGACCGGCGCACGCGGATGGTTAATCGTTCTCGTCAGTATGGCGATCCTTGGAACGCTGGCACAAAGTGCACTCGGGAGCGGCAAGGCACCCAAGCGTTCCAGTGCGGGGGCGGGCGCCAGCACGCGCGCGCCTGCAGCAAAGCAGTCGTCCAAGTCAAAGTCACCCACTGCGCCCAAGGCGGTCGCACTTGCATCCGCTGCTGATTGACGCAGTCAGCGGCGCAACTCATACACTGCGCCGCTCATGGACTTCTTCAACTACTACGACGGATCGTTGCACTGCGAAAGCGTTACCGCCCGCGATATCGCCAGCGCTGTTGGCACGCCCTGCTACGTGTACAGCCGAGCCACGCTGGTTGAACATCACCAGCGCATCGCTGCAGCCTTTGCTGAAGTGAATCCATTGATCTGCTATTCCGTGAAGAGTTGCGGAAATCTATCGGTGTGCCGCACGTTGGTGGAATGCGGAGCCGGTATGGACGTCGTCTCTGGTGGCGAACTCTTCCGTGCACGGGCAGCCGGCGCGCCGCCATCCAAGATCGTCTACGCCGGCGTTGGTAAGCGCGATGATGAAATTGCAGCTGCCCTTGATGCGCACATCTACCTCTTCAACGTTGAGAGCGAAGAGGAATTTGTGAACATCGCGCGCATCGCCAAGGAACGCAATGCCGTCTGCGAATGCGCGCTCCGTATCAATCCGGATGTTGATCCGCACACGCATCGATTTACCACCACCGGCACCAAAGAAACAAAGTTCGGCGTTGATATTGAACGCGCCCGTGCCTTCTTCCGAACCTACGGACGCGACCAACACGCGCGACTGGTTGGATTGCACTTACATATTGGTTCGCCGGTGTACACCACGGAACCGTATGTTGAGGCAGTGCGCAAAGCATTGGCATTGCGTGATGAACTGATCGCCGAAGGATTTACCGTGAGCGTCCTTGATGTCGGTGGCGGGTTCGCCGCTGATTATGAAACTGGCAAGAGCCCGGCTGCTCTGGATTACGCGCGCGCCATCGTTCCACTGTTGCTGCCGGCCGTACGCGCAGGGTTACGCATCGTCCTTGAGCCAGGGCGATCGATTGCCGCAAACGCAGGCATACTGCTGACCCGCGTGCAATATGTGAAACGATCCGGTGACAAGACCTTCGCCATCTGCGATGCAGGCATGAACGCCCTCCTGCGACCCAGTCACTACGACGCATTCCACTTCATCTGGCCGACTGATACATCTGCATCGTTCATACCAACGCGGCGCATGGAGAAGCCAGAGATGACCGGCCTTGTGAATGTTGATGTCGTTGGACCACTGTGCGAAACCGGTGACTACTTAGCACTCGACCGGGCCATGCCGCCCGTGGCGCGCGGCGATTTGCTCGCCATCTTCACCGCGGGTGCGTACGGGATGTCCATGGCGAGTCGCTACAACAGTTCGCCACTTCCAGCAGAGGTGTTGGTGAACGGCATGGAATTCACCACCGTTCGCCGTCGCGAAACCTATGAAGATTTGGTCGCGCATGAACGTTGAACGACTGACGTCACCCAGTCCAATCAGTACTTGTCACTCACGCAAAGGTCACTCCATGCAGCACTCCCCCACCCTCATCGTGGCACTCGTGGGATCACTGTGGGGCGCCCCGCTTGGCGTGCCGGCGTTTGCCGGTGACCCAGTCGCCACCACCCGCCCGCTCACCACGGTGCGCAGCGTCATCACCGCCGATGAAGTTCGGAGTGACGTCACAGCACTTGCAAGTGATGACATGGGTGGACGCTTCTTTCGCAGCCCGTTTGCAGAGAAAGCGGCCGTCTGGATTACTGAAAAGTTCACGTCGATCGGCTTGAAAACCGGCGTGACCAGTGATTCATTTCGGCAACCGATCGATAAGAATCCGGAGACCGGCCCAAACCTGGTGGCGGTGTTTCCAGGTCCGGTTGCCAATGGAAGCACAGTGGCGGGCGCAGGTACGGGCTACATCATCGTCAGCGCGCATTACGACCACATGCGCCCGCGTCGCAGTGGTGACGACAAGATCTATAACGGCGCCGATGACAACGCATCCGGCATTGCAGGCATGCTGGCCGTCGCGCGCGCCATGAAGGCGTGCAGCGCCGCAGGCCAAGGCCCCGCATGCACAGTGATCTTCATTGCCTTCAATGGTGAAGAGGCAGGACTCTTGGGCTCCAAGGCCTATGCAAAGACGCCTACGGTGCCACTAGGGGAGATTCGCGGCGTGTTCAACATGGACATGATTAGCCGCGGTCCGGCACGGCAGATTTATATTGATGGTGGTGAGATTGGCGCGCCAGTGACCGCAGCGCTGCGCGCGGCCAATGAAGAAATCGGGCTGAAGTTGCGCACTGACGAACATCCCGACTGGCTCGATCGCAGCGACCAAGGCCCCTTTCTTGCTAAGAAAGTGCCCGCCGTGCTCTTCTCTGTGGAAGACCATGAGGACTACCACCAAGTCACTGATGAAGTAGCGAAGATTGATGCAAGCCTTGCCGCCGAAGTAGCACAGCTGGTGGCGTTGGCGGCGATCGATATGTCGCGGCATGCATTCGTTCCGCGGGTCGCAGTGCCTGCTGCGAATCCGGATTTGGCGCCGACGCCAGCAAAGACTGCGCCTGTGACGACCGCAACACCGGCAGCGCCTTCACCATCGGCACCATCGGCACCAACAGCACCTCACGCACCGTAACTCACCGTCAATCACTCACCGAGCCAGCGGACCAACCACGTGCATGACAATGCACGCGTAGACCCCGGCCAACACGTCATCCAGCAACACGCCCCAACCGCCACCAATGCGCTCAAGCGCTTTGCACGGCGGCGGCTTCAGCACGTCAAAGAATCGAAAGAGTAGGAACGCCATTCCGACGCCAAGGACCCCGGTCCCTGCCCACGACCATGAGCCCGCGTCCGCCATGGAGCGCAGCGGCAAGTGCAGACCAAGCAGAGCGATCGACATACCTGCAATTTCATCAAGCACAATGCATGACGGGTCCTTGATGCCCAGCGCCTCCTCAGCGGTTGCGGTCCAGCGCACACAGCCGAACGCTGCCCACGCCAGAAGTGCCACGAGTACAGCATCGATCACCCAGCCAAGGTCAGCCGGCAAGAGCACCACCAATCCGAGCACTGCAATGCATGGTGGCAACGAACCCCAAGTTCCCGAAGCAAACGGCGCGAACCCCAATCCGCCCACGGTCAATGAGAACCGCGGAAACCAGGCGATTCCTGCCATGCGCTGTCGTGCGACCGCTGGGTCCATCTTTGGTTCACCGAGAGCACGCTTCGCCGTATTCATGCTGCGTTCATCGGCGCGTTCAGCGCGCGTCCTTCGAAATCGACCGCAGTAACGCAATGCCGCGAATGGAATACGGCACAGCGCTCCACACGGTGATCGCGGTCATGGCCCACACCGAAAGCATCTGCGCCATGCGATAGTTTGGGCTTGCCAAACAGCCGGGATTGACTGCAATGAAGAGCGCGGTCGGAATGGCCGCGCTCTGCGCAAACATCTTGACCTTGCCAGACCAGTCCGCTGCAAATGCAATGCCGCGCGCTTCCAGAACGCCGCGCAAACTGGTCACCAACAACTCCCGCGCCAGCACTGCAACCACCATCCAACTTGCCACGCCCGTCGCGCAATTGATGGCACCTGGCTCCGGCTCGATACCAAAGGCCCGGCTCCATTCTGGCTCTGCAAACTTGGGACTTGCCAAATACACAAACGCGCCAAGCACCAGCACCTTGTCAACAAATGGATCCATCACGCGGCCAAAGTCCGTCACCACGCCCCATTTGCGGGCGAGGTACCCATCAAGAATGTCACTCAGTGCCGCTGCGATAAACAGGATGAACGCCGCGTTGCCCCACCACTGCCGACCGTCAGCGGATGTTGGCGAAAGCGCCAAGGCAATGATGGCAAAGAATGCCGTCGCCATCACAAGGCGAATCACCGTGATCAGATTGGGCAGGATGCGGCGCACCTCATCAGACATGACGCGAGGGTAGCGGAGGCGGGTGGACGGTGATGCGAGAGACATGACCCACCCGCGCTCCTGTGCATCCGCCAGCCCCGCTCCACGCGATTCCCGCCCGAACCGGTGATGCAATTGCCCGCCGCCGCCACCAGTCCCTCGATTCCGTCCCGGGAGCCGCCACGGTTTCCGCCACTTTCCCCCGCTATCTCGGTTGCGAACCGCCTTCGTCCCTTCTATTATCCGCCCTCCCCGCCCGGATTCCCGTGCGGGTTGCCCGGAGCCTGAGGCCACCATCCATGAACGCGAACCTCTTCTACGCCGCCGCCGCCCTGGGTGCCGTCGTGCTGTACCTGATGATGGAGCCGCGCCCCGCGGCCTTCCGAGCCGCCCTCACCGTCTGCGGCCTTGCCGCGGTCGCGCTGATCATCAGCGCCGTCGCACGCAACGCACCGGTTCCCGAATCTGCTGGCACGGACCCATCATTCTGGGTGCATGTCATGGTGGCATTGGTTGCCGTCGCCGGCGCAGCACGCATGGTGACGCACCCGCGCCCGGTCTACGCAGCGCTGTATTTCGTACTGGTGATCTTGGCAGTGTCGGTGAATTTCTTGCTGTTACAGGCTGAATTCATGGCATTTGCGCTCCTCATTGTCTACGCCGGTGCCATCCTGATCACCTACCTCTTTGTACTCATGCTTGCGCAACAGTCCGGCGATCAGTCCATGCGCGGCGAAGAGTCTGCGTGGTACGACCGCACCCCGCGCGAACCAATCGCCGCACTGATCTTGGCGTTCATCATGCTGTCTGCAACAGGCGACGCGCTGTTCCGACGCGACAACTCGGTGCCGTGGCTTGCCTCGCCTGCTGTGGTCGCGCGCGCCAATATCCGCGCTTGGGAGCGCATGGAAGACATGCCGGAACTCCTCCTGCGCGAGTCTTCTGCGATCGCTGAGACAGCCGGCATCACTGACATCGCCAAACTGGAGCGGAGCGCTGACGGACGCATTATTTCCGTGGATCCTTCCGGAACCACCGCCAGCCTCACACTGCTCAGCGCGAACGGCGATCGCCACCCCATCACGCTTGATGGAACCGCCGCACCAGCCAACTCCACTGCACTCGGCCACGCCTTGGTGGCGCAGTTCCCAGTCAGCCTTGAACTCGCCGGCGTGATTCTCCTCATGGCACTGTTTGGCGCCGTTGTCTTGGCGCGCCGGCAGATGGCCATGGCGGAAGACGAACGCCGTGCAGCCGCCGGACTTCCCCGCATTGATGACGGCGGCTCCCTCAGCCGCGGAGGTGCAGCATGATCACTCTCGCTTCGATGGGTTCCGTAGCACCCATGACCCCCGCCATGCCTGCCAACATCCAAGTGACGTTGGCACTGGCCATCATCCTCTTTGCGATCGGCCTCGTCGGATTCTTGACGCGTCGCAACATGATCCTGATGTTCTTGTCCACTGAACTGATGTTCCAAGCCGCCGCGCTTGCGTTCGTTGCATTCGGCCGCATGTGGATGGATCTCTCCGGACAGTTGATGGTGATCTTCATCCTCACCGTCGCCGCTGCAGAGGCAGCACTTGCGCTCGGCCTAGTGGTCCTCCTGTATCGCCGCAAAGAAACCCTGAGCAGCGAAGCATGGGCGGAACTGAAGGAATGAGCACCGTCGCGATCATTGCGCTCGCATCCGCTTTCGTCACTCACGCCACGGCACACACACCAACGGCTTCCATGGAACCAGCACTTCTCACCACCCTCG
>Ga0247834_1003906_pt1 | contig 19600 bp, 17 predicted proteins | sample LaCruzMarch2015__8_FD_187118 | JGI IMG/M metagenome (GOLD analysis project Ga0247834, IMG submission 187118) | Freshwater microbial communities from meromictic Lake La Cruz, Castile-La Mancha, Spain - LaCruzMarch2015_12m | ecosystem: Environmental > Aquatic > Freshwater > Lake | place: Spain...
CGGTGCTTCAGCTGCAGGTGCTCCCGCGGGAGCAGCTCCAAAACCACCTGGGGCAGGTGTGTCACCTGCAGGGGCAGGTTCTGCAGCACTAGGTGCAGGTCCAAATGCAGGTGGAGTCGATCCTGATACACCAGCACCGCCTCCCATTTCTGCACCCATTTCACCGCCTGCAGGGGCTGCAGCAGCTAATGCATTTTCTTTCCAATTCGGTCCACCAGATTTAATTTGCTCTAACTCCCAACCAAAAGCCATGTCTTTTCTCATGAACTCTCTATTTGCCAAGACCTCAATATCGCTCCAGTCCATATATTTCTTAAGAGCATATGTTTTACTAATAGTATCAGAAGAAGCTACAATATCAGTAAATGTCTTGGTCTTAATCTCTTGCTTCTGTGCCTCTCTCATCTCAAAGAAGTTTACAGGCACGTTAAACTCTATATCAATATGATTTTCTTTTAGATCATATTTGTCCCAAAGGTTTTTCAGCTTAAGATGGGTAATAAATCCGTTCTTTAATCCTTCAGAAAATTGTTGCTGCATACGAACAATAAATTTTGCGAATTTTAACTCCTCTCGCAAGATATTCATGTCATCCTTGTATCCGGTGTCTGCGTTTAACCGAGAAACAGGTACCTTGAGACTCTTATAGAGTTTCTTTAAGAAATACAACATCTCTTCTAGGCCCCAAGCAGAATTTGCACCTTCAAGTTGCCTTACATCTGTACCTTCAGAACCCTGACGTTTTGCAAACCAAAAATTATCAAGAATGCTTTGTGGGTTATACTTCTTAACAGCACTACCAGGCTGCTGCGAATCATAGGTTTTTGAAGACCAATATTGATTCATTAATTTCTTTAGATAAGCTTCCGCTTTTGGTGCAGGCATATTACCTACATCAACATTAAACACTAGACGTTGTGGTGCTCTTGCAAGTCTATATATAACCACTGCATCTTCTAGTAAGCTAATCTGACGATATGCTCTTCGTGCATTCTCCAGGAAAGGTAACCTAATGGTCTTATTCTCATTCCAAATGCCCGAATTGATGTAAGTTACTTGATTTTTGTCAAGAGGTACAAGCTTATACTCTAAAATCTTAGTTGGGTTGGTTTTATCAAATACAGGCTTACGCAAAAGAAAGCCTTTGATCATCATATTTTGCACATTACCAAAGATAGGATCAACAAATTCATTAGGAATAGTTACAATGCCGAGGATACCTTCCTCTTCATAGCTTTTATGAATAATATGTTCAAAATAGATTTCACCATCAACAAGCAAAGTGCGGAAGTACTCCCAACCTCTATGAGGCAGATCAAAGTAGTTTATGTATTTCTGGAATTCTTTTTGTAAGGTATCTTTGTCCTTGTCATCGATATCGAGCTCTGGAAACTCAAGTTTAACAACTTTACCCTGTGCATCTCTATTAATAGCTTCATCGCATATTTCATCTAATGCATCTGCTATCTCAGAAAATGATGCCATGGTGCGGTAATCGCGTAAACGTGAGATTTTGTCGTGTTGTATGTTTGCATACATGTATTGTGTGAAGTTATTATCCAGACCAATTATACCAGATGGATCTAAGTTGTTATAATCTGTATTGCTACTAATGCTCTGTCGTGCAAGAGCTTCTGTTCTCTTACTCCCTGTATCCTGGAAAGCCTTGTATTTCGGGTTTAGCTTACTGATTGTATCAATAGCTGTATAGCTTTGGTATGGCAGGCGTGAATTAACATAATTCATTAACGAGCGGCCGAACGTTGATTCACGACTGCTATCTGCATTTCCATACTCAGGCATATGTTATTTATGAGTTTTAAAGAATAATTCAATTAAAAAAAAACCAGTTGATTTTTGTAAAAATTTCATTATAATATATTGTGGGTTTTAAAGACGTAACCTATAATAATGAAAGAAAAAAATTGCCGGAACAGTTACGCGCTTGACTCAACTCACAACTGTTTTTCTTTCTCTTTAGACAACGTCTTTTATATAACTTTCGATAACATCTTTTCACTTGATACCCATAGTACGTGCATGCGCGCGAAAATTGAATATGAGAATAATTAGTACTAATAATTTTATAATCGAACTCACCCTTCCATCTCTTCTCTTCTTCAAGAAGACAGATTATGAAGGAGATTCAAAATATGGTATGCATATCAATGATATTAATGTTGGTTGCTGGTACATGCGCTATGATTTTGGAAGTGAACTAAACATTTCATGTATTTTAGGGTTGAGATTTTGGTGGTCTAACTTATAATAGGTTTTATGATTCTAACTGACATTAAATGTTACGATGGTGTTCTATTGCATCATAGATTTGCTTACAAGTATTTTCGTAAACAATGCTTACCAATTGGTAATATTATTGCTTTTCGTGCTCCTGCTAAGGTGGAAACGGAAGGTTTAATTGATCAAGAAGATGCGCTGAGTAAAGACTTTATTTACAGTGAAGATATGGTTCATTTTCTATATGAGATTCCTCTGATCACAGAAAGCTTTGGTGCAATTGCTTACCAGAGATTATTCAATACTAACGTTGCAAACATCTTGTTTAAATATCTCAAGGCGCCTATCACTGTTGATGGTGATGATTTGATGGTAACAAAAGAATTTACACAAGGTGGTGTAACACAGCAGTCTGGTAAATGTAGCGTGAGTATTGTGCATGTTAAAGATGCAGCAGCCCTCGGTCATACCGGTATTAATGTTAAAGCAGGTAAACAGGCCCCTGCTTTTGCGTTCAGTACTGAGTTGAGTGATACCGATGTGACAAGCTTCATGCAAGATGTGATCAATTCTTTCTATCAGATAAATGATGATATCTTCATTGCATCGACAAAAATTATATCTCATTGAACATATTTGATATCATTGATAGTGTAGCCTTTTCCAAGAAGAAAGATATATTTAATACACCAGAGGCAGAAAAAGAATATCAACCTTTTTTGGTCAATAGATGGTTGTCAATGCTAGATCCTACTGCAGCCAGAATTGTTAATGATACAGTCAATCGAATGAGTCGTGTGCTTACAACGCCACAAGATCAATACAATCTTCTCGTTAATATACTACCAAAATATCCAAAGCAACGGATTAACTATATTAAGAAACCCAAGAGCTCTTGATTTCCATATAGTTCACGTATAAGTGACCATATGAGCAAACAATGTATTGACCAGGTACCAGTAAAGAAGAGTTTAATTGATTTAAGCACACATTCAAAAAATAATTTCAATAGTCTGTTCACTGGCTATGATATGGCGGCTTTATTGGATGATATTTTACTTGTAGAGTTTGTTGATGAAGGTGAATCAGGCGGCAACACAATTGTACGCAATGGTATTCTTGTACCAGTAAATGCAGAAACAAATGCTTGGCGCATTGGCAAGGTTATACTATGTGGAGGTGGGTGTCGACTGGTCAAGAGAGGTGACTTTGTATGTTTCCCCAACAACATGGGTGTACCTATTGCCAATATTGAGGTAGTGGATCACGGACCTGTTAAACATGGTATTTTCTTAAACGAACAACGCATCTTCGGCGTTGTGCAACCCAGAAAACAAGATGCTAGTCTCATTAATGAGTCTAAAAAGCGTTCTGCAAAACAACGTTTGTGAGATTAAATTTGCCCGGCGACGCCCTCGCCCCGGTAAACCTAATACACGCAGAATGTTATGTACAAATGCACAATCGCTACTTAATAGTACCGATGGTAGAGTAGCATTAAACTTCAAACCAGCAATGAAATCTACCCGCTATAGCCCTGACCAAAAGAATTTAGTTATTGTGTGGGATGTTTTCATGCAAGATTACCGGGCAGTAAATTGTGATAATTGTGACTTGATCACATCCATACCTGCAGGTGAAGCTTTTTGGAAATATTTTAGAAATAATCTGGCCCGTCTATCTGCTGCACAAAAGATAGCTTATATGGACTCATAATGAAAGCAGAACAACTGGAGAAGGCTATCAACAGTTTATTGCAGCAGCGAGTCAACTTCACCATCAATAACAAAATAATAAAGAGTGGCAAATTAATTCTGTTTTGTATTAAAGATTTCTATTTAGTATTTACAATTGGCGTGAACCATAGTAAGAAAATGTTTGAAATACCTTACCCATATTTCTTTGATCAATATACAAATAAAATTATTCTCAATTATGCCACTTCTATCTTTCATCATGGATCAGAGGAAATAAAATTTAATGCCAAGCAGCTCATGCCTAAAAAACCTGGTAAATTTTTTAATACACAACTTGAAATAAATGTCATTGAAGATTCCATCTGAAAGTATAAATAAAAAACATTATGGTTAATTGCGAGGTAAAGCTAGAAAAAGGTAAAAGCACAAATAAGCTTTATTTTGATAAAAAACTTCGTCAATTTACTAATGCTGTAAAGCGTTGTGGTGTGTTGGAAGACTTGAAAATTCGTAGGACTTTTATGAAGCCATCTCTACGCCGTAAGCTAGCTCCAAAGATATCTGCCTTGAAGTGGAAGTTCTATAAGTAATATATTGCACCTAGTATTCTACTAAATATAGAATATGAAGATGCAGAGTCACTATTTTGAAATTAAGGATTTATTAATCCAATTTCTTGCTGCATTTGATGATGTTGTAATTAAACGATACGACAAAAATAGAGTACCTGGTGCTACACAACAAGTAAGATACATTTATGCACCAAAAGAGCGGGTGCTTTTTGACTTAGTTAATCCTGCACAAAATATAACTTTACCTGTTGTTAGCATAACAATAAGTAGTATTTCAAGGGATAACAATCGAGTCTTTAATAAGAATGCAGGGTTTTATGCTGCAGGCACACCCTTTGAAGATAATCCCGGGCCTGCAACATTTTATTATAAAGCACCGGTACCAGTAAACATCGATGTGAAGATGAGTATTCTAGCTCGCTACCAATCCGATATGGATCAAATTCTCACTAATTTTGTCCCGTTTAATAATCCCTATATAATTCTTAGCTGGACTATACCAAAAGAATTTAATTTACCCTATACCCAAGAGATAAGATCTGAGGTTTTATGGAACGGTACTATCAACATGTCTTATCCCACAGATATCAACGGAAATCAGAAAGCACAAATTATTGCTGATACAGGATTTACAATCAAAGGATTCTTATTTCCAGATCCTCAAGAAGTAGTCAAGAACATCTATAAAATTGACACACAATTCACTGCTGTGAGCACTGGCATGTCACTGGACTATGGAGCATATGCTTTTCTCAAGTCACAAGAAATTACCACAGATTCACCATTGTCTGCATTTGCCAATTCTGAAACTGTGACTGTGTCAGGCCGCCCTGTCATTTCTGGCATCAGACTGTACACACCACTGGGACCTTTGCCATGAAGAGCTATCCCTCACACACAGTGACAGTGGGCACTTCAGGCAAACAGATAACTGTGAATGGAAACATGTTCAACTACAAGACTGATGTGGGTCTTTATTTGAGTTCCAGCAAGTTTGACGGTACACAGAAATATTACGATTTTTTTAGCGACAGCAGAAGTGTCAGTGCCAGTAGCCCACCATTCTCAGCATATCCAATGCCAAACTATAGAGATGTGTCCAACAACACCTTCACCTTCACTCTGCCAGCCTTCTATGTCCCACAAAAACTGGATATAATATTTGCAAATGATGCAGGATATGCATTAGCTTCATCTAGCAAACAGTTCTCCTATATTGAGGTAATCTAACCAAACAAAGTATAAATATTATACAATATGGCAATAGAAATCACAACAGCAGATAGCACTACAATAACTGGCATAAGAAATGCATTGAATTCTGCACCCTTGAGTGGTGCAGCAGATTGGGACAGTGTGTACACCACTACAAAAGGTAATAGTGCCAAATGGTCTGTAGCATATACCAATTTAGTCACCAACAGTGCTGCATATCTGTCAGGTGGAGCAAGCACAGACATCAGCTTGCTAGCAACTACCTCTGCTTCATGGAACAGTGTGTACGCAACCACCCATGCAAATAGCGCTAACTGGAATACCGCTGGCATTGGTGATGTAGTAGGTCCAGGCATTGCTACAGACAACGCAATAGCAAGATACAACCTGTCCACAGGAAAATTGCTGCAAAACAGTCTAGTCACTGTGAGTGATGTTGGAGCCATCAATGCTCCCGGGGTAGGCAGTGTAATACCATTCTACTTTAACAACCAAGCGGCCTTTCCCAATGCCTCTGTGTACCATGGTGCCATAGCACACAGTCATGCTGATGGCAGAATGTATTTTGCACATGGTGGTGTGTGGAACGGTCTGACAAATGTAACAGACCCAGGTAGCAGCACTGTATTAGTATCTTCTGGCAATGTCATTCTGAGTGCATGCACAGTCACCACAAACCTATCTGTTGGAGGCATAATATATTCCAATCAAATCAATACAGTGGGTACAGGTACACCCACCTTATCTTCTGGCAGCGATATTCAATTGGATGCAGTAACCCGTGTAACTGTTGCAAATACTCCTCTTCGCCTAGTGAACCTTACTTCAATACAAAGGGACACTATTGCACCTCTGTATGGTGACATGATATACAACACCACAACAAATACTTTTCAAGGATATGCTTCTGTAGGATGGGTTGATCTCAATTGATACTAATGAAGGAGTACATTGTAACACTCAAAGCAGGTGTTGATTATGATGCCTTCTATGATGCCATGGTGCAGTCTTCAACTGAAACACTGGTACCTAGCAGAGAGGTAGAGATTGCTAATGAAAGACCTTTATCACAAAGAAATACGCATTATTTTTTAACCGATCAAGAAGCTAATTTGTTACGAAAAGATCCAAGAGTTTTAGCTGTAGAAATTCCTCCAGACCAACGCGATGACATAAAAATATCTCCCTTTGTTTTGCAATCATCAAATTTTAATAAAACTACAAGTGACAGCGGACCTTTTGTGAACTGGGGGTTGTTGAGATGTGGATTTGTTAACAATACAATTTATGGTAGCACAGGGTTTCCTGCAGTGTGTGCATATCCATATCATCTGGATGGCACAGGGGTGGATGTGGTTGTGCATGATTCTGGGCTGCAGGTAGATCATCCAGAATTCACTGATAAAAACAATGCATCCAGAGTGCAGCAAATTGACTGGTATGCAGCTTCAGGCATTGCAGGCACACAGAGTGTAAATTTTTACAGAGATTTTGACGGCCATGGTACACATGTGGGTGGTATAATGACCGGTAAAACATATGGATGGGCTAAGAATGCCAGTGTATATGCTCTCAAAGTAAATGGTTTGGAAGGATTTGGTGATTATGGTACAGGTATTCCCATAGAAGACTGTTTTGATGTGGTAAAGGGGTGGCATTTGAATAAACCTGTTGATCCTCTAACCGGTAAGAAACGACCAACAGTAGTTAATATGAGTTGGGGATACAGTACGTCATATTATTCTTTAACAGGTGGCAACTATCGCGGTACAAATTGGGCGGGTGCATCACCAAATTCTTCTTATGGCATGGTAAATTACACAAGCAGAGTGCCTGTGCGCATAGCTTCTGTAGATACAGATTTAGAAGAATTAATTCAAGCAGGCGTAACTGTGTGTGTTGCTGCAGGTAATGATTATTTTAAGATAGATGTACCTGGTGGGGATGATTATGATAATTATTTCAGTCGCAGTGGTGGAGCAGAGGTGTTTTATCACCGTGGGTCAAGTCCATATAGTTTGAGTGCAATAATGGTTGGATGTATAAATTCAACTGCAACGCCCACAGAATATAAAGAAGGATTTAGCAATGGTGGGCCTGGTGTGGATGTGTATGCACCAGGCAAAGATATAATGAGCAGCACCAGCAACACAAATCGTATGGACGGTGTAGCGTATTTTTTAAATTCAAGCTACAAACAAGTTAATATATCTGGCACCAGCATGGCTAGTCCACAAACTGCTGGCATGTGTGCTCTGTTTCATCAGTTAAATCCTGATGCCTTGCCCCATCAAGTGAAAATGTTCACCATCAAAACAGCCACAAGTGGTGCATTGTATGATACTCCTGGCTCATCAACTAGCTACACTGGTATCACCACCTTGTATGGAGGCAACAACAGGTACTTGCGTAACCCATACGCAAGTAATACTGGCATGATTTACACAAATATCTATCAAGGCATACCTGTGCAACAACAAAACATTTTGAACACAGCTCGTGATGAAGTTGTAGTGTTCTACAATCAAAACAGCACAGACAGTGTGGACGTTGCCAATTACTACAAAACAAAAAGACCTAATTTCTCCAAAGTAAACACTGTGGGCTTGAATATCCCATATCAAATCTACCCACAACGAAGATCAGGTGATGGTACAACTATTATCAGTCAATCTGGAGCTGATATAGGAGTACCGTATGAGGGTTGCAGAAAATATGACTTGATACACAACATTAATTTCAATGCAAGTGTGATAGCACCCATGCAAGCATACCTTGCATCCAACATCAAAACCAAATACATTGTATGTTCCCTTGACATGCCCCTGCACATCATTGATCAAACCTCCACTGCAGTGCCCTACCTCACAACACTAGCATCAGTGTCTGGTGTTCCCTACCATATCAGCAAGAATACTGGAATATTTCCTTTTTATCTGGCAGGTGAATACAAGGAAGATGTGTTAGCCTATATAGACAAGCTGTCTCGTGCATCAGCTGATGGAACAAAGTTATACACAAACAGATTGTCTGCATATGCAGAAGATTCAAATTTGTATAGTATTGATTATTTTAGTCTATACAATGCAGGTGATAACATTTACCGTGCACTAAGTGGGGTGTATTTTTATAGAACTGGCAGAACAACAGCACTTTCAGCCGGAACAACGTCAGTCAGACAAACCACAGGCATGTTTTGCAATTATAGCAATGCATGGCCTCACAATACAGGAAATCTATCAGCCAGTAGCATGTGTTATTTTGGCAGTTGGGGCTTCAACGGCAGACGGTTTATTAATCCCAATGGCCCCTATATTTACAACATCAGTGGTGAGGGAGAGGTGGCTGGTCTTTCAGCCATATCATATTATACAGACCCAGCAAGCAGTGGCAAACTTACTTTCAACAACCCACAAAAAATAGACAATTGGTCTTTTGTGTACACAGTGGAATCCTTCAATGCATCACCAGGTGGTGGCTCTTATGGTCCATACACAGCACTGGTACCCGGCTGGGGCCTTTTCCCCACATCATATACTGGAGTAAAAACATTTTCTGCATTCAAAATGTCATGGCAGTATGCAGCTGGCATGAGACCCATCAGACATTCACACTTTACACAATATTTCTCCAAAAGTGCATTTGGTGGATCAAATTATGAGAACACAGCTGTCAATTGGGTAGGAAGTCTGTATGAACCTTACTATCCAGGTGCTGTTAACGATACACACATTACAGCATGGTTGAGTGGAAGCATTTCTTATGATTGTGTGACAAATAATTTTGCCAACAAGTTTCCAGCCCTGGCCATAGGTGATCCTCTGGTGTTTGTAAAAACTCCATTGTTTAACACCATTATTTCTTAATAAAAATAGTGGAAAATAAAATATGCACAGTAAATACCTACATGTCTGAAACAATCAATACACTCACACCGAGGGAGCAGGAATTGCTGGAACTCAAGAAGAAGGTGGAAGATCTTCTCACAGAATACAAAGCCGCACTTGTCCCAGTCACATTGATCAGCGGGACCCGTGTTGCAAGCCGCGTAGATGTTGTTCCTCTTGAATCGGTTGAAAAAGAACAAGCCATCACCTGATAGTAATTAAATTTAATTTAGCACACCTGTTAGCAGGTTGTTAAAACTAAATAATACTATGTACAGGTCTTTTGCGGATTTCTCAAGAACCAGCCCGTTACCTTCAGATTTCCTGGTGGGCTACAGACCCAATCAAGGCGAATTCCAGGTGGATTTCTACACAATATCCAACCTCATCAGTGGTGGATTGTGGCAAACACCCAATGTGCTGTATGTCACCACCAGTGGTGCAGATACCAATGTAGGCACAGCAGAAAACTACCCCTTTCGCACCATCAAGAGAGCATGTCAGTTTGCTGCTGCCGCCCCCTCACGTCAATTCACTATTTTTGTCAAGACAGGAGACTATTATGAAAAAAACCCTGTGTATGTGCCACCAAAAACTTCCATCATTGGTGACAATTTGAGACGCACAAACATCTTTCCACAAATTCCAACCAATGATTTACTGTGGGTAACAAATGCAGATTATGTGTGGGGGTTCACATTCAGAGGTCACAAGCGACCTGGTGCTGCCATAGCATTTCCAAATATCAACGTTGCTGATCCACAATATCAAGTGGCCTTCAATACACCTAGTTACATAGTGTCACCACCAACTGGTAATAAAAATGTGCCAGGCCATCCATTGTACATTGTCACCAGTCCATATGTGCAAGGTTGCAGCTCCATCACACAATCAACTGCTCCAGGATTAGATAATGCTGGTGCTGGAATGAGAGTTGATGGTGATAGAGTGGGTGGATTCATACGCAGTATGGTGCTTGATTCTTACACCCAATTCAATGAAGGTGGTGATGGCATCATCATACAGAACAATGGTTATGCACAACTGGTGAGTGTGTTCACCATTGGAGGCACAACTGCAGTCATGGTGAGTGCTGGTGGTCAATGTGACATCAACACTTCAAATGCTTCATTTGGTCTGTCTGGGCTTGTTGCATTTGGCAAATCAAATAGTCCTGTGTTAACAGGCACACTTGTTGCAGATGTGTCTGCAGGTACACAAATTTTCACAGTTAACAAGGTGGACCCATCAATAATTGCATTGACTCCTGCACAATTGATGGTGTTTGAATGTGAAGCGGACAAGGATACTCCTCGCACATTGTTTCAGATAACCTCTGCAGGGTTGATTGGACCAGTAACCTATCAAATTGCAACCACTGATGCAGCCGTGTCCTACATCTCTGGTGGCAAGGTGAATTTTTATTTGAGAAGCTCAATCTTGGCCAGTGCATACACCATGGAATATGTGGGATCAGGCAGCACCTTGAATACTGCATTGCCTGTGTTGGGTGGCATATCCAAACCTGAAAATGAAGTGTGTGCACGAGATGGCGGTATTATTTTTGTGACGCTCACAAATGAACAAGGTGACTTCAAGGTGGGCTCAGATTTTGTCATCAGACAGGCCACTGGAACCATTGAAGGACGCACATTTAATAGGTCAATATTTTCACTTATAACCCCTTTTGTATTGGCTCTGGAATAAATAAACTATATGGCACAGGTACCCTTAAATAAATTTGTCCGTAAAATACTCACACTGCCTGTGTATACTTTGGATATTAAACCGCTCTATGTGTGTCCATCGCAACGAGCTACAATTGTTTTAACCATTCAAGGTGCCAACAAGACAAATGCTGTAACAACAATGTCGGTGGGCATTTCAAGCATTGATACAAAAACATTATTTTATTTGGTCTCTGGTTTTCCCATTCCTGTGAAAGACTCAGCCAATGTGGCACTTGGCAAGGTGTTAATCACAGCTGGGGATTCCCTTGTCGCATTCAGCGACACAACAAATGCAGTTGATGTGAGCTTTTCACTGCTTGAAGCATTTAATGAAACCTAATAATGAGCGACAACACACCGTTTCTATTAAGTGGTAAGGAAAGACCCAATTCTCCAGGTAATGTAAGCCCGCAAAGATATCAATTCTTAAGCTTAAAAGATGCAGAACCCAATTTAGGTATTCCGCTCACCAATGCACTGCCTGCAAGTGCCACATGGGTACTGACCACAGATTATTTGGGTAATAGATATTTTGCAACTACGATTCTCAGCGATTCAGTTTACACCACTCTCAAAGATACCAGCGGCAATTATGTGTCTGTGTTCAATACTATGCAGGCCAACAGTGGCACATGGGAATCAACATACACAACTTTAAATGTAAACAGTGGCACATGGCTCACAGTCACTTCAGCCAATGCATTGTATTACAAAGCGTCTGGTGGTGATCTGTTTGGCAGCATGAACATCTTTGGCAATGTGCTCATTTATGGCAGTCTGTCTGCACTCAGTGGTTTGGAATTCATCACTACCAAGGCCACCACCACCAGTTCATTGAGCATTGTGAACATTGGCATTGGACCAGCTCTGTATGTTGAACAAGATGGGTTCTATGACATTGCTCGATTTGTGGACAGAGAAGGTGGCATTGTTCTGAATGTGGGTAACATCACACCTGCTGCTCCAGGCGCTACTGGTGGTGTCATTGGTATAAGAACAGATTTCCCAAACCACACACTCACTGTGGTGGGCACATTCAGTGCCTCAAGTGATATCTATACAGATGGTGTGATTGTGAGTGCTGGTGTTCCGCTGGATACAATTATTTTTAATGCCACACCACCTTCATTAAGATCTGTGGTTGCCACCATGAGCGCAAACAGCGCCAAATGGGAAAGTTCTTACAGCTATTTAAACAGTAACAGCGCAAATTTTGCAACATTTCAAAACCTATCAACTACACCAGTGGTGTTGAGCGCAGCCAACATAATGGGCAATGTGAATATTTTTGGTAACTTGTTTACTGCTGGTAGTGCGTTTTTTGCTAATACGATTATCACAACAACAAGTGCCTTGAGTGTCATTAACTCTGGTACAGGACCTGCTTTGTTTGTTTCTCAAGGCCGTGGCATTGGCAGCATTGCTGAATTTTATGATGCAGATATATCCCAAGAAGTGCTTCACATTGGCAGTGCTGCAGATGCTGCAGGCAATGAGGTGGATGGGGTCATTGGCATTAAAACGAGCCACCCAAACAAAACACTAACAGTGGTGGGTGACATCAGTGCCACCGGCAGCTTTAACAACCTAACAATTGATTGCACACAAGGCAATGTGGTTGTAGGCAAGAACACAACAATTCTATCTTTTGGATATGACAATGTGTTCATTGGCAATTATGCTGCATCAACCAACACATTTGGCATATACAATGTGTTCATTGGTGCACGTGCAGGTCAAGCCAACACACAGGGTAACAGCAATACTTTTGTTGGTCAAAATGCAGGCCAAGGCAACACCCTTGGCAACAACAACAGCATATTTGGTTCACAAGCTGGTGCAAGTATCCAAACGGGAAATTCTAATTCTATCATGGGCAATGCAGCTGCATCAAACCTTACAATAGGTGGCTACAACATCATCATGGGTGATAATGCCGGGGGCAGCATAGTAACAGCAAACTATAACATAATCATTGGTCGAAGTGCTGCATCACAGTCAACTGATTGGAGCAGAACATTAGTCATAGGCAACAATGCCAATCCTTCTAAAGATTTTCAAGCCATCATTGGTGATCCAACTTTTCCCTTTGTGGAGGGAATTTATCATGGCAACATGGCGTTCTATGGCACGCTCAGCGCCACCGGCAGCTTAGCATCAACAGGCAATGCCACCATACTGGGCAATACCACCATCAACAGCACTCTGTCGTCACTGGATGGCACAGTGAAGATCCTTGGCAATCAAACCATCACTGGTGCACTCTCTGTTACAACTCTTTCTGCTACCAACATAGTTGGTTTTTATTCAATTCTGCCCTATCAAAACTTTACTGGAAATGGTAGTGATACCGACTTTACCTTACTAAGTGCAGCAAGATCGGTTAATGATATTATGGTGTTTGTTGGCGGTGTGTACCAAAGCAAAGACTATTATACCCTCATTACACCCAATCTATTGAGAATGTCAACACCCCCACCAAATGGAACATTGCTTGAAGTTTCATATCAAAAGCCTTCTCAAATACCATTCAGCGTGTTGCCACTCCCCGGTCCAAATACAATTCAGTATTCAATGTTAGCAAATAGAATTGTAGATTCTGATAAATTAACTTTTGATGCAGTAAGTTCCATCAATATTGCAGACTATAATATACCACCAGTAAAACTAACCAGAGGTGGCCCGGGATGGAGCACTGCTGGCACCTTAACTGCTGATAATATCTTTAGTCCCGGTTTGATAAGTTCAATTCAGAATGCAGTATCTTCATTATCCGCACAAGATCTATTGAAAGGCACATTCATTCATGCAACAAGCTCATTCCTATTGCCAGCTTTTGGTATAACAAGAAGAGGCAAAAGAGAAGTTGGCAGCATGAGGTACAATACAGACACAGGCATTTACGAAGCTTTTCATAGTCAATTTGAAACCCCTGCCACAGGCTTAGCTGAACCTGGATGGTATGGGTTGGGCAGAACATTAATTTCTTCTAATAGGTTTACTGCAGGGTGGTCATCCATTAACGTATTCTGGATGACTCCTGGTAATATTGAAAGACACAACTATTCTGCATTTGATATAGAAGCATTTATCCCTCGAGGGAGTAACCCTGCTAGCTCTAACAAATTGCGCTTAGGGTTTAGATTTATTCCTTATAGTACTTTTGCTGCTGACACTAGTAGTTCATATTGGACTGGTGGAAGATATTTAAGTAACAGTAATAGATCTGGAGAACTATATAATAATGGTCAGAATGCAACAGGCATTTCTTACGGCATGTACTCTTCATATTCTTATAATGGTGATGCAAACGATTGGTGGAGGGCAGATGGAAATTCCGGGTATCAATCTTATTTGAGAATGAGAACTATGCCAGGTGCTGGACTTAACAGTACCTGGCAAGGAAGATTATATGCTGCATCACAGTCATCGTATGCTTATGGATCACACATTGATTTTCATGTTCAATATACCCCCCAAGTTTCAATATCACAAACATATCTCGGACGAACAATTTTTCCAATCGCTGGGTTTAATATATTTACCCAAGAAGGCTCTATAAATGCAGATGCTTATTGTAATGCCATAATAAATGTTTATGGTATTAACGGGTGGGAAGGAAACCAAGTTTATGAATAATGAATTACTAAAGAAGAAGAAGTTTTATGAGTCCAAAGGTATAACCAAAGAAACAAAGTATGGTTATTTCTATGATGGTTACAGACAATTCAATGATCAAGAGTTTGAAGATTGGCTTAAAGCCACTTCTACTGAAGAAGAATATATTAGCTATCAGGAAGACAAATCACATCAAGGAAAAAGATGTCCTGAGTTTCCTGATATTAGAGACCAATTGGATATCATATACAAAACCTTCAAACACCTTCAAATCAATGGCATTGATTTAGGAGATGAAGGTAGACAATGGGTAGAAAAAATAGATTCTATAAAAGAAAAATATCCAAAACCCCCGAAACCTCTTGCCCCGGGACCAGTTCTCCCACCTGAATAATATATGCCTTTGCAGAGAACAACTGGTCCACTTTTTCAAGATGGCTCTCTCACACAATCTAAATTTATACCAGATACAATAACCTGGACTTCAAATGCATCTCTATCTTCCTCTACTGTAATAGCTGAAAATTCTAGAGTCTTAGAACTCACAGCTGCCAATGTTACATATTCCTCAGGAGCGCTGTATACAGATTATATTACAGGTCCTAATGAGAGTGCGGGGCTAAGCTTATCTGCAAATAATTCCGGAACAATTAATTATGTAATCGATAGATTTAGATTTACTCTAGATGCGGCGGTAATGATACCTATAATTAACACCGCCCGTGTTGTGTATCAATACACTGGTGACATTCAAACGTTTGTTGTCCCTGCTGGAATAACTTGTATTTTTGCAAAAATGTGGGGTGGCGGAGGCGGTACCGGTATACCGGGTGCCTGGAGTTATGGTGCAGAAGGTGCCGGGGGAGGATTTTCACAAGGTATTATACCTGTTGTACCAGGAGAAACGTTGTCGTTAGTTGTTGGTCGTGGAGGCACCACATGTAATACCAGCACACCTATATATGGTGGGGGTGGATTACCTGGCATAGTTGGTGGTGTTGATCCAAAATATGCCGGTACAGGCGGTGGGTTGGCTGGTATTTTTGGAGCATCTGCTTCTCTTACAGTGGATGTGTTGATTGTTGCAGGTGGTGGTGGAGGTGGAATGGATATGGGTGGTGGCGGTGGTGCAGGTGGTGTTTTGGAATATAACAATGTTGTCATTACACCCAATGTGTACAGCATAAATGTGGGTGCAGGTGGTGCCGGAGCCCCAGCAGCAAGTACAAATGGACAACCAGGTGCACACCAATACAGTATTCCAGCAACACAAGGTGGCAATTCTTCTGCACTGGGATACACTGCAATAGGTGGTGGCACTGGTGGAAGTTCTTATTATCTGTATTCTCCAGGAGCCACAGGGGGCAACGGTGGATCTGGTGGAGGTACTTCTGGTTATAGTAATGGAACTCTCAGAAATGGGGGAACTGCAACTGCTGGACAAGGATATAATGGTGGCAGAGGTGGAGGACAGTATTATTCTGGTGGTGGAGGTGGCGCTGGTGGTCCAGGTGTTGACTCCCCAGCTAGATCAGATGGAGGACCAGGCAAAATAAGCACCATTTTAGGCACAAGTTATTATTGGGGTGGTGGGGGAGGTGGATCTGGGTACAGCATTGGTGGTGGCAATGGAGGACTGGGCGGAGGTGGCGGTGGAGCTGTTTTAACTACCACTGGTGGCACTGGTGGTATCAACAATGGTGCCCCTGGCGGTGGTGGTGCCATTAATCTTGTATGCAACACACCTGGTGGCAATGCTGGCGCAAACACTGGGGGTGGGGGCGGTGGGGGAAGTCATTATAATGCTAACAATAAAGGTGGCGATGGTGGGTCAGGCATGGTGATCATAAGATATGCAGGTACCCAACAAGCAAGTGGAGGAGATAATGTGTATCAAACCACCATTGATGGACAGGTGTACACCATACATGAATTTACTACAGCGAAACAATCTGTGTTTGCCACCGTTGGTCATGCAAAGATGATAGCTGGTGGTGGAGGTGGGGGAGGATCATCACGGTCTTGGCATAGTAATGTGGGTGGTGCCGGGGGAGGGATTGAGGGTGTAGCTGGGTGTGCACCCTTTCCTGATACTGGTAATACAACCTATTCTTATGGAGGACTCGGCGGAACACAAACTGCAGGTGGCACTTCTATTAACGGTACAGCAGGTACCCAGCTACAGGGCGGTCGCGGCCTCACTAATGGTTATGGTGGAGGCGGTGGCGGTGGTTGGTGGGGTGGTGGGGGTGGAAGTTTTGCTGAACCTAATACTATGGGTGGGGGTGGTGGTGGCTCTGGTTATATACACAGCAGTGTAGTTTTGGGTGGAACCTTTGCAGGGGCTGGAAGAATGCCCGCATTTTTCTGGGATCCAGATTTGAATCCGTCTACTAGACAGGGTGGAGCTACTGTACCTGGTTATGGTGGAGTTTATAACCATGACGGGCAAAGTGCAGAGGGGTTTACACCGAAAAATGGCACCGGAGGAATTAAACAAAGCGGAGGACACGGTAAAATCGTGATTTACTACTAATGCCTCTGCAACAAATTCAATCAAACATGGTGGGCACAGGGTCAGTCTCCACTTCCAAGCTTGCAATTTCTGGCGTAGTTTTTTCTACAGGCGGTACACTGTCTGCAAACAACATATATATAACTCAGACAAATGTAACAACATTATGTAGTATAGGTATCAGAAGTAATAGGGTGAGTCTGTTTAACAATACACCCATAGTAAATTTGAACAGTACCTGGGGGATGTACATTGACAGTTATACTAGAGAATTAAAAACTATAGGAGGCTCATACTCATTTACATATAATGGAATGGATATGAGACCTGTGTCTCATATTAGCAAAACAACCTATTCTGGAAGTGCGGGTACCGATCAAACGTTTGTTGTTCCTGCGGGTGTAAATTATATATTTGTAAAAATGTGGGGTGCTGGTGGAGGTGCAGGACGCGCAGGCGGATGGTCGTATGGTGCCCATGGCGGTGGTGGGGGTCATTCTAGAGGTATTATCCCTGTATTTCCTGGCGAAACATTAACTATAGTTGCAGGAAGAGGCGGATTAACCGTAAATAGTACTCCACAATATGGTGGTGGTGGATATCAACCAAACCAAGCAGCAGATGGTAGCAAATACAGTGGCATGGGCGGGGGGTATGCTGGTATTTTTAGAGGTGCTGCTTCACCAACAACGTGTTTAATGGCTGCAGGCGGTGGTGGTGGAGGGGGGTCATCTACCTCCTGGACAGGTAATGATGGTGGGGCCGGTGGGGGACGCATAGGTTGTCAAGGTGAAGCTCCATTTAGTAGTCAAATAAGTTGGGCGGGATACGGGGGATACATGGATTCGCCAGAGTTTCCTCTTGCTCAAAAATATGCACCACAACCCGGGTATTCTCCCTCATTTGCCTCCACTTCACAAGGAGGTGCATTTGTGGGTGGTAATTCCTGGAATATAAGTTATGGTGGAGGTGGGGGTGCAGGATACATGGGTGGTGGTGGTGGTGGTCAAGATACTACTCCTACCATGGGTGGTGGTGGTGGCGGTACCGGGTTCATTAGCTCTACTGTTATACATGGTAGTATGTACACCGGCACAAAGCGATACCCTGCATTTTTCTGGGATCCAGATTTATCTGTTGCAACTAGATCTGGATCAACACCACAACCACATGCTTATGGAGGTATAAATACACAAAACAACCAACCAGCCTCTGCCTGGAGTGGAGGACATGGTTGGGTTGTAATATACTATTAATATATGCCCTTAACACTTATTACAAATGACAATATAGAAGATACTTCTATACAAATACCTGTTCTATCTGGTTACACAGTGCTAAGCACTGGTAATTCATTATCTGCTCTGTCTGGTTTAGACATACAAATTTTTACTAATTCTGTTGGTGTATCCACAAACAAGCTATCTGTATTACAACGGCTAAATTCGCACGGTCCATTTACCAATTTTAATGGTGGTATAAATCTTCTATTCAATCAAGGAACAAATTCTGCCGTACAGGACATAAGTGGTTTTAGATTTAAGTTTGAGACGGGTACAATGACACCAACAAAGTGTAGTTCTTATAAAGATTTTTACTGGGCCGGTTATGATCAATTTTATACAGTGCCTGCTAATGTAAAATATATATTTGTAAAAATGTGGGGTGCTGGTGGAGGTGCAGGACGCGCAGGCGGATGGACATATGGAAGTTTTGGAGGTGGGGGTGGTCATTCTCGAGGTGTCATCCCTGTTATTCCTGGGGAAACTCTAAGAATTGTTGTAGGAGAAGGTGGAAGAACTGTATCCACAACAGGGCCGCGGTATGGTGGTGGAGGATATCAACCAAACCATGCAGCAGATGGTAGCAAATACAGTGGTTCAGGTGGAGGGTATGCTGGTATTTTTGGTACAACTGCAAGAGGGACAGGTTCTCTCACAGTGGATGTGTTGATTGTGGCAGGTGGTGGTGGAGGCGGTTCTGACATGGGAGGTGGTGGAGGTGGCGGTGGTGTTTTGGAATATAGCAATGTTGTCATTGCACCCAGGGTGTACAGCATAACTGTGGGTGCAGGTGGTGCTGGTGCTGCAGCTGGTATAAATCAGGCCAGAGGATCCAATGGTGGCAA
>Ga0247834_1003908_pt1 | contig 19598 bp, 10 predicted proteins | sample LaCruzMarch2015__8_FD_187118 | JGI IMG/M metagenome (GOLD analysis project Ga0247834, IMG submission 187118) | Freshwater microbial communities from meromictic Lake La Cruz, Castile-La Mancha, Spain - LaCruzMarch2015_12m | ecosystem: Environmental > Aquatic > Freshwater > Lake | place: Spain...
GTCTTTTCGACGTGAGCGTCGTTGCGTGCTCGGTCTGGCCACGAGGGCCAGCCCTGCGCCGCGCCTTGCTCACGCCGAAAATCCGCGGCGCGATATGTATTCACTACGTCCCGGTCACGGCACTCGCCTGCGCCAGGGACGGTGGTAGGCTTCCCCACATGTCCCGACATCCCACCTGGCTGTGCTGCGCCATCCTGAGCGCTCTCGTTGCTGCCGGCGGCTGCGCCCGCCCCATCACCGACGAGGACGATGGGCCAACGGCGGACGCGGGCCCGACCGATCCGACCGATCCGACCGACCCGACCGACCCGGTCGATCCCACGGACCCGACCGACCCCGTCGATCCGACGGACCCGGTCGATCCAGTCGATCCAACAGACCCCGTCGATCCGCCGGCCTGTTCGACGACGCCCCCCGACGACGACGGCGTGGTGCCCTTTGTGGTGCAACAGCAGGACCTGGCGGTGGCCAACGATCGCACGGTGGGTCTGACGGTGCTGCTGCCGACGACAGCGACGGCGGCGCCGGTGGTGGTGTTTCAGCCGGGCTTCCAGCTGGCGAGCACCCTGTACACGAGCACCGCCGAGCACCTCGCCAGCCACGGTGTCGCCGTGGTGCTCCTCGACATGCCCACCGCCCTCGTGGGCGGACCGAGCCATCGAGACCTGTCCGATATCGTCATCGCCGTGCTGGATTTCCTGGCCATTGAGGGCGGCGCCGCGGGCAGCCTCGCCGGCCAGATCGACGTCAGCCGGGTGGTCCTCGCGGGCCACTCCATGGGCGGCAAGATCGCGCTGTTGACGGCGACGCGGGACGTGCGACCCGTGGGCGTCTTCGTCGTCGACCCCGTCGACACCGCCGGCGGCCCCTTCACGTCGCCGAGCGAGGAGAACCCCTCGGTGGCGCCCGAACTCATGCCGTCGCTGACGGTCCCGGTGGGCATCATGGGGGAGACCACCAATGCCACCTGCAGTGGCTTTCTGTGTCAGCCCTGCGCCCCCGCCGACGAGAATTTCCAGACCTACGTCGACGCCGCCACCGGCCCCCTGTGGATGGCCGAGGTGGCCGGCGCCAACCACATGTCGTTCCTCGACAATCCCGACTGCGGCTTCACCTGCTCTGCCTGCGGCGACGGCAGCGACGACCCCGCGCAGACCCGTCGCCTGATGCGCCGGTTCCTGTTGGCCTTTGTGCAGTTGGTGGCCAGCGACGACACCTGCGCCCGCCAATGGCTGGTGGGCCCAAGCATTGACGCCGAGGTCGCCGACGGCTTGCTGGCAGCGACGACGGTCAACGGCCTCTGACATGTCCCGCTGAAGCTGCCCTTTGAAGCTGCCCTTTGAAGCTGCCCTTTGAAGCAGCCCTCTGAAGCAGCCCTTTGAGCAAGGGCTGGTCCCTCGCCTCGGGAGAGCCCTGGGGTAGGCTGCAGCTCCGCCCGCATACCGGCGGAAGGAGCCGCCATGCCGCCGTCCATGCAGGGAATCCGCCACGTCGTCACTGTGGTCAGTCTCACGGGCCTTGTCGTGTCGGGCGGCTGCTTCGTCCTCGACCGCACCGACGCCCTTGAGCCTGGCACCGTGCGCGGCATCGCCACCTTTGACGATGTCGGCACCGCCGGCGCCACCGCCAGCCTCGCCGGCCTCGTCACCGGGGCCCGGACAGGGACCGACGGCGCCTTCGTCCTTGGGGGCATTCCCGTGGGCGAGCATGCGCTGCGGGTGAACGACGACGACGACGACGATGGCATCGTCGACCGCGGCGCCGTCGTGCGCTTCGCCTTGCCAACCCTGCCTGGCGGTGCACCCGCCGGCGTCGACCTTGGGCCCGTTGCCCTGCGGGGCACCGTGCGGGTGAGCGGCACCGTCATCGACGGCGATGGCGGCGGCCTCGACAACGTCACCGTGGCCGTGGTCCGCCTGGACACCGACGCCACCGCCGAGGTGCGGGTCCCCCTTGCTGCAGATGGCACCTTCGCCCTCGACGGCGTGGTGCCCGGCACCGTCAGCGTGGTGGCGTTTGCCGCTGGCCGGGCCAGTGCCCCCGCCGAGTTCACCATCGAAGGGGACCGCAGCATCGACAACGTGGCCCTGACCCTGCGGGCCGCGGGGCCGGCCTCGGTGACGACGACGCTGCTGCCCGCCGTGGACGGGGCCAGCTACGTCATCGTCCCCGCCGATGCAGGCATCGACGAGATCGTCGGCGCCGCCAATGTCGGCGTGTTCAGCGACGTTGACGCCGGCATCTACGACGTTTTTGTCAAGGACGGCAGCGGCGCCATCGTGGGCTTCCTCGCCGACCAGCTCGCCATCGCCGGCCGCGAGACCATCTTTGGCCCTGCCATCCTCGGCGGCTGCGGCGAGGTCTGCAGTGGCGAAGGCGAGGGCGAGGGCGAAGGCGAAGGCGAGGGCGAGGGCGAGGGCGAACCAAACAGCCCGCCCGTCCTCAACACCACCCGCATGCGCCTGCCGGCCAACGCCCCCGGCCAGTTTCAGCTGGCCTTCAGCGATGTCGACGGCGACGCCGTCACCATCACGGCGATCCGCGGACTGCCCGCGGGCCTTGGCGCCGAAACCATCCTCAACGGCGACACGGTGGTCTGGAACCCGACGGCGACCCGCGGCGGCTTCTTCAACGTCGACGTGGTCTTCACCGATGGCACGACCGAGGTCACCAATTCGATCCCCGTCCACATCGGGGACCGCGTCTTCATTCCTGCCGCCGATCCAAACCTCGCCGAGGGCTGGGACCCCGCCGGCATCCCGGGAGCCGGCGACGTCGTCCTCATCCCCACCGGCAGCGGCACGGTCATCTTCGACGTCACCAGCCGCGAGTGGGCGGGTCTCCATGTCGAGGACGCCACTGCCGTCGTCGAGCTGGAAGCACTCCTCACCGTGGGCCTCGACGTGAAGGCCTTCGCCATCCGGGGCGGCGGCCTCATCGTCGGCTGCGCCACCAGCGCGACACCCGGGGACTGCAGCGTCGTCATCGCCGACACCGACAACCCCGTCACCCTCACTGGCCCGGGCACCATCGGCGACCTGTCGGGTACTGGCCTGTTGACGATCGCTGCCGACGTCGTCGTCTTTGGCGCCATCAACGTCGGCGGCCTCACCGTGGGAAGCGGCGGCGCCATCGCCTTTGACGGCGGCAGCCACTTCCTGGAGGGACCGGTCACGGTGAACACGGGCGGCAGCCTCGCGATCACCAACGGCATTCTGCACATCACCGACAGCCTCGTCATCGACGGCAGCTTCGCGGCCACTGCCCCCGGCGGCGTGGCCTTTGGGGTGTTTGGCAGGCCGGGCGTGCCCATCGCCGTCAGCGGCATCGGCATCGCCGCAGCCACCTTTGGCGACGTCTTCGTGGTCGCCGACTACACCGTCTCCATCTCGGCCGGCAGCGGCACCGACATCGTGGCGGACTCCGTCACTGTCGAGGCTGGCGCCAGCTTCGGCGGCCTTGACCTCGACCTGGTGGCCGCAAACGGCATCAACAACCAGGGCACCCTGGGCTTTCAAGGTACGACGACGGGGGGCGCGCTGACGGGGACCCTGACGCGCCCGTTGCAGGTCACCACTGAACTCCATTTGACGGGCACCGTCTCGGGTACCTTTGCCTCCATCAGCGACGGCGGCATCCTGTTTGTTGACGATGCCACCGCGACCTTCAGCGCGGGCTTCTCGGTTGCGCCTGGCGGCACCCTGCGCTTTGGCAACAGCGCCGGCAGCCTCGCCGTCGACAATCTGCAGATGAACGGCACCCTCGACCTCGCCGGCGCCGGTCGGCTGGCGGTGGCGTCGAACTTCAGCAGTCTGTCGTTCGGGGCCGGCGCCGTCGTGCTGCGCGGGCCGGCCGGATCCCGCACCCACGTCACGGCGTTCACCAATCCATCCAGCGCCGAGCTGCGCATGGTGGCGGGCGAGAGCCAGGCCCTGGAAGATGTCGAGGTCGGCGATGGCTGCTTCCTCGACGCCGGCAACGGCGGCGTTGGCCTGACCCTGACCGTCGACGACCTCGTGATGGGGACAAGCGCCGGCTTCTTCACCAACACCAGCGTCATCACCGTCGAGGGCACCTGCAGCGGCGCCGGCAACCCGCCGGGCTTCTGCCCCTGAACCGTCACCCACGGTGATCGACGTCGTCGAAGCCATCGGCTACCGGGCCGGACATGGTCCATCTATTGCTCGTGTCCCTGGTGTGGGCGGCGTCGCCGGGTCTGCTCAAGCATGAGTTGGCAGGGGTGCCGTCGTCGGCGATTTCGGTGATGCGGCTGGGGCTGACGGCCCTGATGTTTGCGCCCTGGTTGCGGCTGCGGCCGGCGACGGGGCTGTCGGCCGTGGTCGTCGGCAAGCTGTTGGCCATCGGCGGCGTGCAGTTTGGCCTCATGTATCTGCTGTACCTGCGGGCCTTCGCCCATCTGCAGGCCCACGAGGTGTTCATCTTCACGGCCCTGACGCCCATCTTCGTCGTCGCCCTCGACGGCCTGTGGCAGCGGCGGGTGGCGGGCCGTCATGTGGTGGCCGCCGTGCTCGGCGTGGTGGGCGCCGTCGTCATCATTCCCCGGGGGGCGAGCACGGCGTCCGTTGTCGAGGGCTTCCTGCTCGTGCAGGGGGCCAACCTGTGCTTTGCCCTCGGGCAGGTGGCCTACCGACGGCTGCGCCCGACGCTGACGGCGCCGGACCGCGAGGTCTTTGCCTGGCTGGCCGTCGGCGGCTTCATCGCCACCACCGTCGTCGCTGCCCCCATCACGCCGTGGCAAGGCCTGCCCGGGCTGCTGACGGAGCGGCACCTGGTGGTGGTGGCGTTTCTCGGCGTCGTCGCCAGCGGCCTGGGCTTCTTTGTGTGGAGCATCGGGGTCCAGCGGGTGAACGCTGGCACCCTGGCCGTCTTCAACAACGCCAAGATCCCCCTGGGGGTGGTGGTGTCCCTGCTGGTCTTTCGGGAGCCCGCCGACCCCCTGCGCCTGGCCCTGAGCCTGGGCCTGCTGGGGGTCGGCCTGTGGGTGGCAGCAACGGCCGCTGGCAACCCGACAAAGACCTGAACAGGATCTTGGACACCAAAGGGCGTGCGAACGCGATATCCTACAGGTCGTACCTTGTCTGACCCGCAGATCACCGCGTTGTGGAGCCCTCCGATGCCCATCCCCGTCACCCGCCCCTCGACCGCTGGCGTCTCAGGTCCGGCAGCGACCACGGCCCCGACGGCCGAGAAAGCCGCTCCCCACAATGCGGCCGCCCTGCGCGATGCCGCCTACGACAAGCACACGCCGGTCAAAAACGGCGAGGGCTACAAGGTGAAGACCGACCTCAAGGCCAACAGCATGGCGGCCGTGAAGCAGGCCCTGGCGTCGTGGGGCCACTTCGAGGCCAGCAAGATGACGGCGGTGCCCCAGGAGGGCATCACCATGCGCCTGGTGGCCTTCGAGTACCACTCGGGCAAGCCGATGGAGGCCTGGCTCGACGCGGTCCCCGAGGACAAGATCCTCGAGCTCAACGTCGCCACCTGCGTCAGCGGCCACGACAACCTGCCCCACGCGAAGTTCGCCCTCGAGAACGTCTACATCGCCGAGGTCCGCGGCCCGGGCGGCAAGACCGTGCAGACCCCGCCCTTCGGCCCCGGCGTCACCAAACAAGAAGAGTACGCGTCGGTGTCGCCGACGTTGACCTTCGATGTCAGCAAGCCCGGCGACTACGTCGTCACCTGCGCCCCCCGCGGCTCGGCGGGCTCGGGCGGCTACATCGAGGCCCGCAAGCTCATCATCCACATCACGGGCACCGAACCGACCGTCGCCGTCTGACGTCGCCATCTGACGTCGCCATCTGACGTGTCTGACGTCGATGGCGGGCTGACATCGGCGACGATGCGTGGCGGGCTGCCACGCAGGGGCCGAGACCGCTGACGACGGCGGGTGGATCGGTACACTGGGTCCATGTCGTCTGACTCCGAATCGGCCTCGGCGGGAACCCTCGGTGGCTACATCGCGCGCCTGTTTGGCGTGTTCTTCGCCGCCATGGTCATCGTTGTGGTGTTTGCCCCGACCCCGGTGGTGAAGGCCCCGTCGGCGATGACGACGACGGCGCCGACCTCGGGCTGCGACCTCGGCCTTGGCCCGTGCACCGAGCGCTTCGACGACGCCCACGGCGTGACCTTGAACATCACCCCCCGGCCCATCCGCGTCATCTCGCCGTTGTCGGTGGTGGCGACGTTCCCCGGCCCCGCCAGCAACGTGCGCGTGACCTTCACCAGCACCACCATGGACATGGGCACCCTCACGGTGAACCTCGCCAAGCAGCCCGACGGCACCTTCGCGGTGCCCACGGCCCTGCCCCTGTGCACCAAGAGCACCATGCGCTGGCAGGCCGCCATCGACGTCGACCTCGACGGCGAAGCCCATCGGGCCTCCTTCGCCTTTACCACCGAGCGCTCCACGGGCAGCGATGGCGACCCTGCTGTGGCTGGTGTCGCCGGCGCCAGCAGCGGCACCAACAGTGGCAGCGGCACCGTCGCCTTCGCCGACCCCGTCACCGCCGTCGACCCGCCCGTCCTCGTGGACTTCACCCTGCAGGGGGCTGCTGGCCCCGTGAACCTGCGCGACAGCCGGGGCAAGGTCACCCTCGTCTACTTCGGCTACGCCACCTGCCCCGACGTCTGCCCCACGGCCCTGGCGTCCCTCGGCTCGGCGCTGAAGCAACTCACCCCCGACGAGCAGGCCCGCGTCACCACCATCTTTGTGTCGGTGGACCCCGAGCGCGACCGCCCCGAAACCCTCGACAGCTACGCCAGCTTCTTTCATCCCGGCATCCGCGGCGTCACCGGCACCCCCGAAGCCGTCAAGAGCGCGGCCACCCCCTTCGGCGTGGCGTACGCGAAGTACATCGACCCCGCGGTGGACCCCAAGAGTGCCGCCGCCGCCGACTACGTCGTCGACCACACCTCGTTCACGGCCCTCGTGGGCCCCGATGGCCGCTACAGCGCGCGCCTCGCCCACGCAGCCCCGGCTCCCGCCGTCATCGCCGCCATCCGCGCCTCCCTGGCCACCACCCGCAGTCCCGGAGCCTCGCCATGATCCGCCCCACCATTGCCCTCGCCGCAGCCCTCGCCGCAGCCCTTGCGGCCACAACGGCCCTCGCCGACAAGGCACCAGCGACGACGCCACCGGCACCGACAGCAGCGACAGCACCGGCAGCACCGGCCACCACCGTTGCCCTGGTGGTCAGCGGCGCCTGGGTTCGCCTGCCGGCCCCCGGGGCCCGCCACCTGGCGGCCTTCATGACCTGGCAGAACACGGGCACCACCGACATCGAGGTCGTGTCGGCGTCGTCGTCGCTGTCGCCGCGCACGGAGCTGCACACCCACCTGCAGGAAAACGGCGTCATGAAGATGCGCCAGGTGGAGCGCATCGTCGTCAAGGCCGGCAGCAGCCAGACCCTGCAGCCCGGCGGCCTCCACGTGATGCTGATGGACGTGCCCAAACACCCCGTGGCTGGCGACGTCGTCGAGCTCACCCTCAAGACCGCGGGCGGCCAGACCGTGACCGTGAAGGTCCCCGTGCAGGCGACCGCCCCGACGAGCCCGACGAGCCCGGCCCCTTGACCTTCGCGGAGTCCGTCAGCGACAGGTGACGCTGGCGCCGACGTCGTAGGCGCCCTCGGCGACCCCCGCGCCACGAACGCGCACCAGCCAGGTGCCCACCGCCGACTGGTTGAGGGCCGTGATGCGCTCGAAGTCGGTGATGCCGGTGCTGGAGCCGATGACGGTGTCGGTCGGCGACAGCAGGTCAATCTCGAGGTCGCCGTCGGCGTGCACCAGCGACAGCTCGATGACGACGTCACAGGTCGTCTGGCCGCCGGCGAGGCTCACGGGCACCGCATAGAGGTCGACGTCGCTGGCGCAGATGATGCCGGCCTTGACGCCGCCGCTGCCGAGGGCCGTGGCCGTCAGGCGGGCGTCGTTTTCTTCGAAGACGTCGTCGGTGGGGCACCGCAGCCGCGTGGGCGCCGGCGTCCGCTCGTTTTGGGCCACCAGGGGCATCGGGCCGATATGGGCCGAGTACACGTCGTGGACCCGGTCGCTGGCAACGCTCGGCTGGACCCACACGAGGTGGTCTCCCTCGAGGCGCATGTTGCTGACGTTCTCGGTGCCAAAGCCCAGGGTGCGGGTGCTTCCGTCAAAGACGTCGCCGACGACGACGCGGCGCAGGCCACTTCGCTCGTCGATGAAGGCCACCCGCTGACCGTCGAGCTCGACGGCCTCGGTCATGCTGCCGACCGTCGGGAAGCGGAGGGTGGGCCGACCGGGCTGGCGAACCTCGACGCTGGCGGGGCTGCCGCTCACGGCCGCCAGGCGGGTACCGTCAAAGCCCGTCAGGCGACCGGACCCCATGGCCGTCGTCGTGCAGAGGCCACCCTGGCTGGCGATGACAAAGGAGTTGGTGTCGGTGAACGGTGAGCAGCCCTCGCTGGCACACTCGGTCAGCAAAGCCCGCCGGCCGGAGGCGCGCACATGGACGAAGCCATCCACCGAGGTGCGGGCGTCGCAGGTGACGTCGCTGCCGTTGAAGACGTGGTCGGCCCCCGTGAAGCGCACCACGCCCGCGAACTGGTTGCCGCTGCGGCTCTGCCAGGCGAGGACGTCGCCATCAAAGGCCAGGCGGCGGGTGGTCTCGTCGTTGCCGCCCAGGGCGATGAAGGGGCGGTTGGCAGCGCTCAAGGTCACGGCGCTGTCGGTGCGGGGATCGAAGAACGATTCAATGGCGTTGTCGAAGGCCTGCACGGGCTGGCCCAGACGACAGACGCTGGCGACGCAGACGAAGCCGGCCCCGCAGCTGGCGTCGCTGGCGCAGGCACCGGCGGTGCTTGGGTTGCTCGGCACGTGGGCCCAGAGGTCGTCCCTGACCCCCGAGGTCTCCAGTTCAATGGCGCCGAGGTCGGTCCGGCGCCGCATGGCCCGGTTGCCGCGGTCGTAGGCGCCGCCGCCGGAACCAAAGACGACGTTGTCGCGGTCCATGTCGACAGCGTGGGTGAAGATGCGGCTCTCCACCTGGGTGCCCTCTGTGCGCAACCACAATGGCCGGGAAGCGCCGAACTCGAAGCGCACCAGGTCGATGCTGGGATCGGCGCGGACGCCCACCACAACGCCATCGTGGACGCTGGCGCCGTCGGTGCGCTCGGGGAGCTGGACCGCCAGGTTGTCATCAGTGGTGGTCAGGCAGCCGTCCTGCCCGCCAAACACGACCTCCCCCGAGGGGGCGAAGAAGTCGTCGACGAAGAGGGCGTCGTCGTGGAGGCTGAAGCTGCGCACGTCGTTGTTGAGGCCTTCGTTGCGCGAGATGCGCACGGGCCGGTCGCTGGTGGTGAAAGCGCGGTCGGGCCCGATGCCAATGGCCATCACGCCGCCGCCCGCCGCCCGCGGTGCGGCCCAGGCCAGCGTCGTCCGACAGGCACTGCGGCCCTCGTGCTCGGGGGCAAACAGCGCCAGGCCGACGGCGTCGATGGGGCCGGCCTGGCTCATGACGGCGGCGGTCCCGGCGGGGACGCCCGTGGCCTTGAACCCCGGAGCACCGGCGACCGCGCGCACGAAGCCGTTCACCGGATCGGCGGTCACGACCACCAACCGGAAGTTGGTCGCCGGGCAGTCGCCCTGAAAGCCATCACAGCGCAGAAACGCGATGTGGCGCCCAGAGACCACGGGCGAGAAGTCGTTGCAGGTGCCACCGGGGGCCAGACACGGCACCATGGTCGACAGGTTGGTGACCTCGTCGTCGTCATCGAAGGCGGTGTCGGGACCGACCTCGCGCACCAGCACGTCGCTGCCGGGACCGCTGGTCTGGCGCCGCCACACCACGGTGCCCCCCGAGATGGACGGTTCGGCGTCGCCCTGCTGGATGGCGTTGTCGAGGTGCTCGGCACCGGCACCCCGGTTGACCCCGGGGAGGCTGGTCGCGTCGCTCACGTCGATGTGCGACCCCTCATTGACGGGGCTGCCCGCCTGCAGCTCACAGGTGGGGTTGCTCTGGCACACGAGCCGGATGTCGGCGTCGCCACCGTTGTCGACAGTGACGGCGACCACGCCACCGGTGACGGCAATGGGCCGCAGGCCCGGGAAGTTCCCGCGATTCACCGCCGGGTTGAGGGCGAGTTGGGTGGTGTTGGGGAAGATCTGGTCGTCGCCAGTGCCGTAGACGTTGTCGAGACCGGGCCGGTGCATATGCAGGCTGCCCGTGAGCGCGCCGTTGCCCACCGACATGTAGGTGATGGTGTCACCAAACGCGACGACGCCGCTTTCCACCGCGGCGGTTCGCGTCATGAGCTGCTCGGAGACGTCCGTGGTGGTGACCGACTGTTCCAGGGAGACATTGCCGGCGCCGTCCACCGAACGCAGCGAGAAGACGTTTTCCTGCCCGGGCACGACGGGCACGCGGAAGCCTACCACCAGGCCGTTGTCGGTGATGGCCACGTCGGCGGCGGCGACGGGCGTGCCGTCGTCGGTGACGATGACGGGCGCGCACAGGCGGGTGGCCGTCAGGCAGATGGGCACAAAGCCCGCGAACGACGGATGGCTCGAGCGCACTTCGTAGTGATCAAAGTTCGCGTCGTGGTCGATGGGATTGCTGGACTCGGCGGGGTCGAGGAACACGTCGACGGTAGCGGTGCTGAAGGCCGCGGGGCCGGTGACATTGAAGCGGTCACGGGTGACCGGAAAACCACCAAGCACGAAGACCGGCATGGGGGCCAGGGCCACGGGCTGGGGGTTCACCGAGTCTTCGATGACCGTGATGCTGTCGCTGCCACCGACGTTGCCAGCGACGTCGACGCCGCGCAGGGCCAGGGTGGTGGTGCTGTTGGGGACGATGCCCACCGTGAAGGCGCCATCACCGGGGATCTCGGCAAAGGGACCGCCGTTTTCGGAGACCTCGTAGTGGTCGAAGTTGCGGTCCTGGGCATCTCGCTCGAGGAAGAACGTGAAGGTGTCGGCGTTGACGATCTGGGGCACGGCATTGTTGGCAATGACGGGCACCGTCGGCGGCGTGATGTCGAACTCCACCCGGGCCAGGGCTTCGGCGCTGGTATTGCCTGCCCGGTCGACGCCTCGGACGCGCACATTGTAGACGCGCTCCTCGGAGAGGGTGAGGGAGACGACGCTGCCGGTGACGACGGCGCGCGGGTCGTCGAAGGACACCACGTCGACGCCGTCGATGAACTCATGGCGCAGCAGATTGTTGCCCGGGTCCACCGACAATTCTTCGATGACAATCTCGAAGGTGGGGTCGTTGGTGATGGCCTCGTCGATGGCCAGCACCGGGGCGGTGGGGCCCGCCCGATCCAGGGTGATGGTGTCGGAGAACGCCGTCGTCGGGTTGCCAGCCTCGTCAAACACGATGGCCTGCACGGTCTTTGTGCCGTCGCCGCCGGGCAGCACACAGCTGTTGACGAAGGCGAAGCCCGTGATGGGTTTGCCGGCGGCGGTGCCGTCGCAGCCCACCTGCATCTTGAAGGGACCATCAAACGGATCTGCCGGGTCGCTGCCGCAGCTCACCTCGGTGACGACGGCGGCGCTGTCGCTGAAATCGTTGGCGGCGTCGCTGCCGAGGATGCGCACGGTCCTGCTGCCACCGCAGGGCGGGGTGGTGTCGTTGGCGAAGGACACCACCGAGAACGGACTCTGGTTGCCGAGGGCGTCGATGGCCGCGATGCGCACCTGGTGCACCACGTGGGCGCCGGTCTCGAGGTCGGCCTTGACGTTGCGGCTGGTGTTGAGCACGCCATCGAGGGTGACGTTGACGATGGGCGACGCGAAGGTGCGGGCCTCGGTGGTCAGCTGGAAGCGGTAGGCGACGGCCCCCGATGGCCCCTCGGGGGTCCAGCCGATGACGATGTTGCCCGCCAACAACGACGACACCGGGTTGCGCACCGGCAAGAGCGACGGCGCATCGGGCCCGGTCCGGTCGACGATGAACTGGACGGGCACCGAGGTGGCGCTGTTGCCGGCGTCGTCGAGGCTGCGCACCCGCACGGCATAGGTCCCATCGGCGATGGGCACGCCGACGTCGAAGGCGCTGCCGTCGCTGCGCACCTGGCTGAAGACCGGGCTGCCAAAGGTCGGGTCGGCGCTGTCGGCGACCTCGACGACGTGGGTCAACGCGGTGTCGATGGCGTCGGTGCCGACGGTGAACGACAGGCGGGGGGTGTTGTCGTTGAGGCAGGGGACGGCCACCGAGCACGGCAGCGGGCTCGTGACCAGGCGGCGGGCAGCGTCGACGGCGACGGTGATGGCCGAGGCGGCGGTGGGTGCGGTGACATCGAGGGTGACCCGCGGCGCGCCGACGAAGGACTGCACCGACGTGCGGCCCGAGGCCTTGGTGGCCACCACGATCCAGTCGAGGGCACCCTGGGGCAGGTCCGCGACGGGCGTAAAGCTCAGCCCCGTCAGGTTTGCCTGGGTGAGCACCGTCGTCACGCCGCTGCGGACCAGCAGGGTGAAGCTCACAGCCCCTGGCACAGTGGCCCAGGTGAAGGTCGGACGCCGGGTGCGCACGATGGCCCCGTCGGCGGGGGCGACGGCCTGGGCCAGGGCCGGGTTTGTGGGATCGAACGTCACCGTGCGCTCCACGCGGGCCACCTGCCCGGCGGCATCCTTGAAGCAGGCCACGATGGTGCGGCTGCCTTCGCTGCTGGTGTCGGCAAGGGTGACAGCACGGGTGCTGTCGACGTTGCGGTCCAGGGTGGTAAACGTCGCCGTCGCGCAGTCGAGGCCTTCAGCCACTGCGGCACTGGCAATGTTGGCGTCGCTGCTGCGCAACACCGCGTTGAACGGTGACGCCGTCGCAAACGCCGCCACTGTCAGCGTTCCCGCTGGCGGGGTCAGGTCCAACACGATGTCGTCGCAGGCGGTGGCCGTGCGCGCCAGCTCGTCGGTGACCTCGACGCAGACGGTCTTTGAACCCTCCACCGTCGGGCTCGCCACCACCAGGCCAGCCTTGGACTGGGCGAAGGACTCGGTGGCCCCACTGAAGGTCGGCGTGGTGTTGGCGAAGCGCATGGATGAAAAAACCAGGCCGGGCTGGTCGGCGTCGACGGCGCTGACGGTGACCCGCACCTCGCTGGACGTCGTAAACGCCGCGCCGTCGTTGATGACCAGCGTCGCCGACGGCGAGGTCGTGTCAAAGAAGATGGCGTCGGTGGCGGCCACCGTGCTCTTGTTGCCAGCGGCGTCTTCGAAGCAGGCGTCGGCGACAAAGGAACCTGACGCTTCCGCGGCGCCGATGCTGAGGGCGGCGCTGGCCGTGAACGCCACATAGCCGACGTCGAGGGCGCAGTTGGTGATGGTGGCCGTGCTGCGACGCAACACGACCTTGAGGCGGGCCACGTCGGCGGAGACGTTGTTGAAGGCGGCCACCAATGACCGGTCGGCGGAGAACGCGGCGCCGCCGTCGAGTTCGACGCTGCCCGTCGGCGCCACCCGGTCGAGGGTGATGAAGTCGGTGGCGATGGCCGCGTTGTCGACGAGGTCGCGCAAGCAGGCCACCACCAATTGGCTGCCGTCGGCGTCGGCCAGGGTGACGGTGGTGGGGGCGGCGGCACTGGCGACGTAGCCGACGTCGCTGCTGCAGTCGGCGGCGTTGCTGACGAACTTGACGGTGCCGCTCTCGCTCAGGTCTTCCAGGCGGGCGGCGACGGTGAGGCTGCGGGTGATGACGGCGCCGTCGGCGACCACCAGGCGGGCGCTCGGGGCGGTCTCGTCGAGGGTGACCGTGAAGGTGAACGGATTGGGCTCGACGGCGGAGGCGTTGCCGGCGGCGTCGACGAAGACGGCGAAGAGGTCGTAGTCGCCTTCGCCCGCCAGCAGGGGCAGGCCCGCGACAAACACGGTGCCATCACCGTCGCCGTCGGCGGGGAGGTCGGTGGCCTCGTCGGCGTCGATGGCCCCCACGAATGAGAGAGCGAAGGCGTCGGCGTCGGCCACGGGATTGCCGTCGAGGTCCACCACCACGTCGTCGGTGGCGGTGGCGGCTTCGCCGATGGCGATGGCAACGGAGAAGGCCGGACGCCCCAGACGGAACGCGCCGGGCCCCGTCTGCACCAGGCGGTCGCCGGTGGGCGAGAACGCCACCCCGTGCAGGGCCGACGGTGGCGTCTCGTCAAACACGATCCGGGCATTCCCCGGAGCCGCCGAGCAGTTGCCGGCAGCGTCACAGGCAAAGCTCCACAGGTCATGGGTCCGTTCGACGATGACGCCCGCCAGCGACGGCAACAACACCGTGCAGGCCACGCCGTCGTTGCACAGGGCGACCCCCGCCGACAAGGGTGCAGCCGGCTCGGCATCAGCGAAGAACGTGGGCGCCCGCACCAGGGGCGACTCGCGACCGGCCTCGTCGGCGTCGGCGATGGCCAGGGCCACGGTGGCCCGCACCAGACCCTCGTTGGTGAAGCCGTCTCGTCGCGCCGCCGTGCCGCGGGCGATGACGACAATCGGTGCCTGGGGCCGCACGGTGTCGCGGAAGACCTCGACGGGGCCGAGGACCTCGCGGGCGCCGTCGCGCTCCACGTCGAGAAACACGGCGATGGCCCCCTGACGGTCCGGCAACGGCACCACGAGTTCGTTGCCTGCATCATACGTCGACAACGGCAGCACGGCCTCGGCAGGCAAGGCGTCGGCGGCACCGCGGACCCGGGTGACGCCGTCGTCGTCGAGCAGATGAATGCGCACCGACGACAGGTTGGTGAACTGCAGGGCGCTGCAGTCGCTGGCAGCGTCCAGCGGCGAGCACACCACGAAGTCTCCCGAGATGGGCTGCAACAACACGGCCTCGGCGGCGGTGGGGTCGGCCGCCGTGGGGTTGGCGACGGTGATGGCGTTGTCGCCGACGGCGAGGTTGTCGACGACGGCGCCGCTGTAGCCCTGGGCGGCGGCGGTCAGTTCCCAGCCCTCGCCCACCAGGGTGGCGGGCACTTGATCGAGGACCCAATCGCCATCGGCACCGGTGACCGTCACCCGGCCAAGGGCCTGGCGGCTCTGGCTGACCAGGCGGGCGTTGACGCTGATGTCGCCGTGGCGGCCGTCGGCGGTGTCGAGGTCGGCGCGCCGAAAACGGCCCACCAGGGTGCCGCGCAACAACGGCAGGAGCGTGTCCACCGTGAAGGTCTCGTCGGCCTCCAGGAAGGCCACATCGGTGCTGAACGAGCGATGACCGGCGCGCCGGGCAGACACGGTCACCCGCCCCTCGCGCAGGCCCGGCAGGCGCCAGGCACCAGCGGCATCCGTCGTCGTCGACGCCAACAGGCTGCCGTCGGGGGCCCGGGCCTCGATGGCTGTGCCCGCCCGCTCGCGGGCGCTGCCGAGTTGCTCCACATCGGCGATGCCCGCCAGGGTGCCCCGCAGGGTCACCAGGGTGGTGGTGCGGACTTCGACGACGTTGCCGACGTCGTCAAACAGCCGGGCCTGCACGAGCAGGGTCTCACCATCCTGGGCGGTGGTTGGCAGCGGGTAGCTGGCGTCGACGTCGAAGGGCTGACGGCCAGTGACCAGGTCGATGGGCAGGTTGCCGACGGCCACCTGCACCTCGGTGGGCAGGTTGACGGCGGCGGTGTCGTCGAAGCGCACGGTGACAAGGACCGAACGGCCCTCGAGAGGCGCCACGTCGTCGACGAGGATGGGCAGGGCGTCGGCAGGTGTCCCGTCGCGCCGCACGGCCAGGGCCACGGGCAGCGAATCGTTGCCCGCGCGATCGCGCACGAAGGTCCACACGACATAGGCGCCGTCGGTGGCGGGCAATCCGACCACGCGACGAACCCGCATGGCGCCCGCCGCCGTGCTCAGCTGGTCGAAGGTCACCGCGGCGGCCGTCGGCGCCGGCGCATCGGCTGCGGTCACGAGCTGAGCGATGGCGGCCACGCCCGAGGCATCCTGGGCTTCGACGTCGACGGTGACCGTGTCGCTGTCGACGACGAGGGGCGTGCTGCCGCCGTCGACAAAGACCCGGTCGACCACGGGAGCTGTGACGTCGCGTATGACGGTGGCGAGGAAGGTCGGCGAGGTGAAGACGAAGCCGTCGTTGTTGCGCTCGAACTGGGCCACGATGCCCACCCGCCCCTCGACGTCGGGGAGGGCCTGCTCGGCGGCCGCGCTGTAGGGGACGAAGGCGCTGTCGAGGGTGACGTCGCTGCAGGCGGGGGCGGCTTGATCACACCCGGCGGCCCCCAGGCGCATGCCGGACACACCACCAAAGGCGAGCACGGCCAGGGGCACGCTGCTGCCGCGGGTGTAAAACGCCCCGTCGGTGTCGTCCCTGGGGAGCTGGGGCAGCAAGACGGCGGTGACGGGGAAGAGGGTCAACGGCTCGCCGCCACCGTCGTCAGCGGTGAAGGTGGCCGCAAAACCGGCGGCCCCATTGAGGGGAATCGCCGTGCGGTAATCCGGCGTGAAGCCAGCGAGGGTGGCTGACAAAGCATAGTCACCGGCGAACAGCCCGCGGAAGCTGAAGCCACCGCCAGCATCCGTCGTCGTCGTCGTCACCGGCACCTGCCGCGCGCCGTCACGCTTGAACAACGACACGATGCGTTCGGCGCCGCTGCCGCCTTCGAGGGTCACCGTGCCCGTGATGCTGCCGGGCCCTTCTTCGCCGCGCGCCGTGAAGGTGATGGTGCCCACGTCGACGTCTTCGCCGGGGGACACCGTGAACGGCGCCAGGGTGGGGGTGCTGAAGCGTCCATCGACGCCGCTGATGACGACGCGCACCGTGCCGGGAACAAGGTCGGGCAGCTCGAAGGTGCCGCGGTCGATGGCGACGGGCGGGACGGACGGCGGCGCAAGATTGAGTGGCTCGTCGATGACGACACCGTCACGCTGCACGGGGCGGCCAGCGGCGTCGACCAGCCCGATGCGCACCCCTTCGAGGTCCGCCCTGAGGTCAACGTCGACCACCTCGTCGAGGACCACCACGCCGCGCAGGCTCGCCGGGGCCTGCTGTTCGGGGTCTGCCCCCGGGTCGAAGGGATTGGTCGCGGGGACCACGTCGCAGGCGGCGCCCGTGAGCAGGGAGATGACGCAGAAGGAGCGGATCAACAGGTCGTGCGCGCGCATCAGCCACGGTATCACAGCCCCCGATTCGCACCGAACCACGCTGCCCCGCGCGAACAGTCCGTGACATCGTCAGAACGTTGACGCCGAGGGTGCGGCGCGGTCGGTCGGATTCGACGCTTCGCGGCCGAATGCTGATGCATCAGTTGTCAGGTGCTGCACCAAGAAACTGGAATACCGGTGACGTTGTCGAGGTCAGCGACGGGATTGCTCGCACAGTTCCTTCAGCCGACTGAGGTCGCTGGCGAGTTCGGCTTCGACCCGGCGCTTCAACTTGCCCGCCTGCAGCGTGGTCAACAGATTGATCGGAAACTTCCAGCGGATGGTGGCCTTCACGTCGACGCGGGCCCCAGCGCCGGCGCTGTCGCCCGCGACGATGTAACAGACATCGACAACATTGGCGCGGCTCTCCAGATGGAAATCGATGCGTCGGTTCGGCTGAAATGCCGTGATGACCCCCTTGATGGTCAAGCTGCCGGCGGCGTCGGCAACCGTCTCCTGAAACGTGGTGCCAACGCGCCCCGGCTCCTCGTGAAGCACCTGGGTATGGCTCACGTTGGTCATCCAGGCGACAGCCTTGCCCGGGTCCTCGATCCAGCCAAAGACCGCGGCTGGTGGCGCGTTGATGGTGATGGTCTGCGACACGTTCACGGCGACCCCTGGCACCCATGGTCCCTGCAATCGGCAGCCCACGGCAAGGCGAGCCGTCCCGGACGTTGTCAGGGCGCGCTCGCTGAACTCTGGTGACATCGACGAGGGCCCCAGCGGGCGTTCCCACACAGCGTCTCATCACAACCGAAATATCTGTTCTCTTTCGTGGCGTTTGGCTGACGACGCAGGACTGCTTCGATAGGAGCGACCCATGAATTCCATTTCGTTGGTCGCCGCTGTCGCGTTCCTGGTCCTCGCCGGGGCCTGCGTGAACGGCGCGTTGTCGGGGGTGCCGTTCTTCGACAGCGTCAGCGCGGTCACCGACAACCCCTGGGGATTGACGATGCTCGTCGACCTCAACGCCGCCTTCGCCTTCGCCATCGGGGTCATCTGGTTGGTGGAGCCGCGACGCGGGGTCACAGTCGTCGTCGCGGTGTTGACGCCCCTGCTGGGGTCGTTCGTGCCACTGGCGTGGTTGTTCATGCGGGCTCCCGCCCTGCGCGCGCGCTTCGCGGCCTGAGGGCGCCTGTCCGTCGACGACGCCATCAGGATCGGTTCTGCTCGCGCATCAGCTGACGCTGCTCGGCGAAATGCTTGGCGGCGAGGGGACGGCCCTCGCTCTCCAACACCACCATCAAGCGCAACATCAGCTCGGACGCCTTGCGATGAAGCACGGCGGCCTCGGCGGCATCCGTCGACACAGCCTCCATGCGATCGAGCTGGGCGATGTCTTGGAGGAGCTGCACCTCGAGGGGCAGCCCGGGCTCAAGCGGCACCGACGCCGCCTCCCGCTCCGCAGCGGGCCGCTGGAGCCATTCCCGAATGCGCGCTTCAGCAATCGAATCCCACACCGTCATGGTGCCTCCTCAACGCTCACGGCCCGTTCGGTACTCGGCGGCGAGGACATCGACGGCCTCCTTCGCCTCCTTCAGTCCGGCCCCCGTGACCTCCCGATAGGTCTTGATGGCGTGAATCATCTGGCCCGCTTTGACCAGGCTGACGACGTCATCGATGCTTGCCGCGAGCGGCAGGGTCGGCGCGACCTTGATGGCCTCACCACGGGCCATGGCCTCCACGGTCTCCTTCGCCTCCCTGAGGCCGGCGCCCGTAACCTCGCGGTAGGCCTTGATGGCGTACATGATCTCGCCCTTGCGGATGAGCTCCTCAACGTCGTTCATCGTCGGCGTTGGCGGCTTCATGCCATCGGGCTTGATGCCGTGGCCCGCACTGGATGATGGCCCGGCTTCAGCAGACTTCGTGAACCGGCGGCGCAGTTTCTCGAGCATTCGTCACCGTCCCGTGTGCACCACATTGTGAACACGGCAAGGACCCATCGCGCAACGACACCGGTGTGCTCCCGCATCAGGTGGAACTGGTGGCGACGTGTCCGTCGTACACGGACGAGCTCAATCCTGAACCTCTTTGCCGGCAGCGAGGTTCGCCACCAGTTCTGCTACCGGGGAACCGACGCCGATGATCACGTCGTGGTGGTTTTCGCAGACGAGCCAGTCAAACGCCTTCGACACCAGATAGTACTCGAACGCAAAGCACTCGCCGATGACCGCGCAGATCGTGGAGACCGACCCCTCAAAGACAGGGTATCGAGCAAGGGAGTCGTCTTCGACAATGAACCAGACGACGTCGTTCGGATCAGGAACGACTCGCGGAATGCTTCGATATCCGCACGAATCCGGCGAGCGCCAGGCTTCTGAAGGAAGCCTGAAGTCTTCCCACCACCACCGTCGGTGTCGATTCTTAGGAGCATGGGACCGCTGGATTCTCACCAGCATTCCACCCCTACGTGACCGATTGATCCTCCCTACCCAGCCGCCTTTTGTCCAGCCCTTCGGCTCGGCTTGAGCCGCGGCCGG
>Ga0247834_1003910_pt1 | contig 19595 bp, 15 predicted proteins | sample LaCruzMarch2015__8_FD_187118 | JGI IMG/M metagenome (GOLD analysis project Ga0247834, IMG submission 187118) | Freshwater microbial communities from meromictic Lake La Cruz, Castile-La Mancha, Spain - LaCruzMarch2015_12m | ecosystem: Environmental > Aquatic > Freshwater > Lake | place: Spain...
TCCGCCTTGGGCTGCCCGGTCTTCCATAGCTTGCATCCAGACATCGACAAGCCGGTGACGTTTGCTTGGACGGCGAGAGAGTGAACTCTGCCGCGAGGAGGTCCCTGGTGGCAGCGTTGGTATCCACGTTCCAACTCCACCATGAACCGTCGCCATTTCACCACCACTGCCCTTTCGGCTGCCGCGATCTCGACCTTGCGGGCGGCTGACCAAGTTAACAACAAAGTGCGGATCGCCGTGTGCGGTCTGGGGCGGGGGATGGGGCATGTGGCGGCGCTGCTGAAGTGCCCCGACGCGGAGATTGCGTATCTGTGCGAGATAGACGAGAGCCGCTTGTCCAAGGGCGTGCAGATGGTGGCGGACAAGCAGGGCAAGGCCCCGCAGACGGAGTCCGACTTTCGCAAGATCCTGGAGGACAAGACGGTGGACGCTATCACCTTCGCCCTGCCAAATCACTGGCACGCACCGGCCACGATCCTGGCCTGCGCGGCTGGCAAGCATGTGTATGTGGAGAAGCCGGGCAGTCACAACGCGCACGAGGCGGAATTGATGGTGCAGGCCGCGCGCAAGCATGGGCGCGTGGTGATGATGGGCAATCAGCGCCGCAGCTATCCGCTGATCGCGGAAGCAGTGCAGAAGCTGAAGGCGGGTGTCATTGGAAAGGTGGCGTATGCGCGCAGCGCCTATACGAACTCGCGCAAAGAGACGGGCATTGGCGCGCTGAAGCCGGCGGCGCATGTCGATCTGGAAATGTGGCAAGGACCTGCGCCCTTGCGCGACGATGTGGCGAAGTATGTCCACTACGATTGGCACTGGAAATGGCACTGGGGCGGTGGCGAGTTGGCGAACAATGGTCCGCACGGTATCGACATCGTGCGATGGGGCCTGGGCGTGGACTATGCGCTGAAGGTGTCATGCACGGGAGGGCGTTATCATTTCAAGGACGAGCAGGAGACACCGGACAGCTTCGTGGCGGCCTATGACTTCGGCCATTGTGGGGCCGCGTGGGATGGCAGCAGTTGCAATCCGCGTGCCTTCGACAAGCCCGCCTTTGTGGAGTTCTACGGCGAGGGTGGCAGCCTGGCGATCAGCACTGGCAACGGCTACAACGTCTATGACATGAAGGGCAAGGAGGTGGAGAAGCAGACCGCCCCCGCCACGGATGCGCTGCACTTCCAAAACTTCCTGGATGCGGTGCGCGGCCTGGCCAAGCCGAACTCGGAGATCGAGGAAGGCCAGAAAAGCACGCTGCTCTGCCACCTGGGCAACATCGCCTATCGCTCCGGGCGCACGATCCATTTTGATCCGACAACGAAGAAGATCGTGGGCGATGACGAGGCGGTGAAGCTCTACTGGGGCCGCACGTATCGGGATGGGTGGGAGCCGAAGGTGTGAGCGCGGGCCACGGCTGCCTAAGCGCACGCCACCGCTGCACGCGGGACACCCCCCTCGACCAGCTCGACCTCGACCCCAGTCTGCCCTTAGCCGAGGCCAGACAGCATCAGCATGCGCTCCGCCAGTTACAGCAGCAGTGGCTTCAGCGTCTCAAGGACCAAGGCCACGTCCGCCACCAGCTCCAGGACGATCACGCACTCTCCACCCTGCTGCAAAAGCTCAACGACCACGCTAGCGAGCTGCACCAGCGCTTCAGCCAGTGGCCGAGTTTCATCACCTGCGGTCTTCAGCGGATTGAGGACAAGCAGGACCGCACCGAGCAAGGTGACCAAGAGCTCGCCACCCAGCTCAGCCAAGTTCAGGCAGCCCTCTCTGGTGTCCAGCGGCACGGCGATCCGAAGATCGATCCCATCACTAGTTGGTCGCAGGACCGGCTTGAGACCACCCTGGCCAGCGCTACGACCATGGACATCGCCGCCCTGCGTGTCATTCTCACCGCAGGCAAGACCAGCCTAGACGCCCTGTTGCAAGGCCAGGCCCTGCTCGCCTGTGGCCAGCGGGACGAGGCCGGGGAAAAGTTCGACCTCGTCATCCAGCAGGAGCAGAGTACCTCGGATCGGCTTAAGAAGGCCTATGAAGGCATGGCCCAGATTGCCTATGACCAGGCTCATTTTGAAGCAGCCCTCGCCTACCGCCAAAAGGCCGCCGACTTCATCGAAAAGCAGGCCGATCCCTGCGGGTGGGCCTCCGCGCAGGGCGAGATCGCTTACATCTTGGATGACCTCGGTCGCCACCAGGAGGCCGAGCCCTTGATGCAGGAAGCCCTTCGTCTGATCGAGCAACATCTGCCTCCTACCCACCCCGATATTGCCACTGCCCTCAACAACGTCGCCACCTTGCTCTGGTCCGCGAACCGCCTGAAGGAGGCGGAGCCCCTAATGCGTCGCGCTTTGAAGATCGACGACGCCAGCTCGAGTCCCGATCATCCCAATGTGGCTGTCAAGCTCAACAACCTCGCCACCTTGCTCTGGTCCACCCAGCGGCTCAAGGAGGCAGAGCCCTTGTTGCGTCGCGCTTTGAAGATCGACGAAGCCTGCTACGGCCCGGATCACCCCACCGTGGCCATCCGCCTCAACACCCTCGCCACGCTGCACCAGGCAGCCCAGCGGCTCAAGGAAGCGGAGCCATTGATGCGCCGCGCCTTGAAGATCGACGAAGCCTGCTACGGCCCGAATCACCCCAAGGTGGCCATTGACCTTACCAATCTCGCCACCCTGCGCAAGGCCACCCGCCGCCCCATGGAGGCCGAGCTCATGATGCGTCGCGCGTTGCAGATCGACGAAGCCAGCTACGGCCCGGATCACCCCCACGTGGCCACTGACCTGAGCAATCTCGCCCTGTTGCTCCAGGCCACCCGCCGCCCCATGGAGGCGGAGCCGTTGATGCGTCGCGCCTTGCAGATCGACGAGGCCAGATACGGCCCCGATCATCCTGAGGTGGCCATCGACCTCAACAACCTCGCCACCCTGCTCAAGACCACCCACCGCCTCACGGAGGCAGAGCCTTTATCGCGGCGGGTGGTGGCTCTTCTGGTGGGTTTCAAGCGCTCCACCGGCCACGAGCACCCCAGCTTTCGCACTGCGATGCAGAACTACTGCACCATTCTCACCGCCCAAAACTTGCCGCAGGCGGTGGTTTTGGAAAAGTTGCGTGCCGTGGGCGTTCACTGAGGCGGCCTGTGTCGCCTTTGATGGGTGGGAGCCGAAGAGATGCGTTCGTTTTGCGTGGCTTGTGAGCGTTTGCTTGTGCTCATGCGGGGCACGCATTAGCTTTTTCACCTGATGCCGCCTGCCGACGATCCGCTGGAACAGCCCCTTCTCACTCCTGATCCGCCGGAGTGCGAGGCGGAGACGGCTGTGCCGGAGGAGGCGTATGCGGATGAGGTGCCGCCTCCCGTGCACCGAAAGTCCACGCTGTCTTCGCTGCGCGAGGATGTGCACATTCAAGACTACACGCTGATTAAGCGCATCGGTTCTGGGGCGTATGGGGAGGTGTGGCTGGCTCAGAGCATCACGGGTGCGCTGCGGGCGGTGAAGATCGTATGGCGCGAGGACTTCGAGCTGACCAAGACCTTCCACCGTGAGTTCCTGGGCATTCAGCAGTTCGAGCCGATCTCGCGCGGTCACCCGGGGCTGGTGCACATTTTGCACGTCGGCTGGAATGAGGAGCGCGGCTTTTACTACTATGTGATGGAGTTGGCGGATGATGCAGTGACGGGGCCGCACATTGAGGACTTGAAAGCCTACACGCCGCGCACGCTTAGCTCGGACATGAAGCACCACGGTCGCCTGGACCTGCACTTCTGCCAGGAGGCGGGGGCCTTCATCGCGGACGCGCTGCACTACATGCATGAGCGCGGCCTAACGCATCGTGACATCAAGCCGGCGAACATCATTTACTGCGGCGGCATCTGCAAGCTGGCGGACATCGGCCTAGTCGCGGTATCGGGCGAGCGCACGTTTGTGGGCACGGAGGGCTTCGTGCCACCAGAGGGACCCGGCACGCCACAAGCCGATCTCTACAGCCTGGGCAAGGTCTTGTATGAGATGAGCAGCGGCAAGGACCGCATGGAGTTCCCCGAGGTGCCGGACGACATCGACGACAGCGAGTGGCCGTTCTGGATCAACTTCAACCACGTCATTTGCCAAGCCTGTGCGCCGGACTTGAACGAGCGCTTCCAGACGGGAGCGCAGTTTGCGGATTCGCTGCGCGCGGTGACGGAGCAGTCGCCGCCGACTCTTTTTCAAAAGGTTAGCAAGGTGCTGAAGCAGGCGGCGATGCTGGTGTTCACCTCTTTCCTGGCGGGTGGTGCATGGGCGTCTTATCAGCATCAGCAAGAGTGGGCGTGGACAGTGCCACTGCCGCAGCGCCCCCCACCGCCATCGCTGCTGCCTGAGTCGGGCAAGCCGTGGCAGTCCGTGTATGCGAACTGGTTCTCGTTCAAGAAGGACCGTCACATCGCTGATCAGCCGGTGGATTTGACGCTGTTCAATCGCTTCCTGGAGGCGACGATGCGGCCCTTCGAGGGGGAGGTAGTGCCCATGCAGACCTCTGACAAGAAGACTGTGTATGTGGTCATCGTGCCCGCAGTAGATGCGATGGATTTCTGCGAATGGATGACCCAGCGCGAGCGCAAGGCGGGTCGCCTGACGGATGGGCATGAGTATGCCTGGAAGCCCTACCGCCAAGTGAATCGCCCAGCGGGGGCTCCGCCCACGCAGCCAGGGTGGTCAGCGATTGTGTGCGAGATTTCGAAGGTTACCTTTGGCAAGCTGGCGGTGCAGAGCACGCCGTCGCCCGCTCAGGTGTTCGAGGGGGACACGCTGCTGGGGCAAACCCCGCTGTCGCTACCTCGCATGAGGTCGGGGCCACTTGAGATCGAGGTGCGCTACCCTGGCTACAAGTCCGAGGTGCTGAAGGGCAAGGTCAACGTGGGCCAGACACTCGCATTCAACGTGCGGCTGAAAAACATCAGTGCGGTCATCTTTGGCAAGCCCTGGGAGAACACGCTGAAGATGAAGCTGGTGTCGCTGGGCAAGGCGATGATCGGCGTCAATGAGGTGCGCCGCCGTGACTACCGTGAGTTCATGCTGGCAAAGAAGCTGCCCTGGATCACAGACCAGCATCTAGAGGCGGAAGCCGACTTGGACAAGCCCGTGACCTTCGTGACTCGTGCTGAGGCCACCGCGTTCTGCGAATGGCTGACGGAAAAGGAACAAGCGACCGAGATCATTGACGGCAACGTCCATTACCGTCTGCCTACCGATGACGAATGGAGCATGGCCGCGAACCTGCCGCGTGAGAAAGGGGCCACCCCTGCGGATCGGCACCTGCGCATAGAGGGCATCTACCCCTGGGGCTTCACTTGGCCACCTTCTCCGCGATCGGGGAACGTCTTTGACATGAGCGCCGCCAAGGCAGCGAATACCAAGAGCGCGATCAAGGATTACAACGACGGTCAGTCAGATAGCTCGGTCGTGGGCAGCTTCCGCCCTGACTGGCGGGGGCTGAATGACCTGTCGGGCAATGCCTGGGAGTGGGTGATGGAGGACTACGGTGGGAGCGATGTTACAACCCAAAGCCAGGGCACTTGCCGTGGCGGCGCCTACACGACGCAGAAGCGCCAGGAGCTGCTCGCTTCGTTCCGTCGTGCTCTGCCGATTGATTCTCGGTTGCCCGACGTGGGCTTCCGTATCGTGCTGACGGATGGGCGTGCCGCAAGGGATGATGAGTAGCTTGACCGGCAGTCGCGGATGCATTGTTGAATCGCGAATCGAAGTAACGTTCGCGATAGCTTGGCATGAAGCTTGTCGTTATGGGCGCACCCCCCACCCATGAAGTTACCCCTCCTTTGCATCACCACCTTATTCCTGGGCTGTTCTTCGTCTGCCTTCGCACAGACGGCCAAACCCAAAGGCGCTTGGCAGCAGCCCAGTGTCCTCGCTTTCAAGAAGCAGCTCGAGGATAGTACGGACACCAAGGCCAGTGAGCAGTCGACATTTCGCCTGTTTGGCCGTCAGAATCTGCTGATGGGCAAGACGGGGGCTAAGGTCGAAGCGACTACTGTCGCATGGGCCGTGATCAATGCCTCGCCGGCGAAGGTGATCGATGGCAAGGGGAAGGTTCTAGGCGAGATGAAGCGCATTGGCGACAGCGGCTTGCAGGCGCTGGCGGTGGAATTGAAAAACTTCCAGGAGTTCGATTACAAGGTCGAGTCTGAGGGCATGGCGTTGGTCGCGGGTATGGTCCGAATCGAGCACTATGAGGTGCCAGCCGAAGCCAAGCCTCAACCTGATGTGCCGCAGGGCAAGCAGGAGAAGTTCGAATGGAAAGATAGCAAGGTCTTCCCCGGCACCGCGCGCACAGTGACCGTCTATATACCCGCGCAATACGATGCGGCGAAACCTGCGAGCCTGATGGTCTGGCAGGATGGTAGCCGTCACGCGGACCTGAATGGCGGGCTGAGGGCGACGCGAGTGATGGACACGCTGATTGCCAAAAAAGAGATGCCAGTGACCATCGGCATCTTCATGGATCCCGGTCGCAAGCTGACGCAAAAGGCCGAGGACAAAGCTGCCAATCGAGGCTTCGAGTATGATTCCCTGGGCGCAGCCTACTCGCGCCTCGTGCTTGATGAGGTGCTGCCGGAAGTGAAGAAGCGCTTCGGCTTGAACCTCAGCGATCAACCCGCAGACCGTGCGATTGGCGGGGGCTCGTCAGGCGGCATCTGTGCCTTCACGGTGGCTTGGGAGCGGCCCGATCAATTCGGCAAGGTGCTGTCCTGGGTCGGCAGCTTCGTCAACCTGCGCGGCGGCCACGTGTATCCCGCCATGGTGCGCAAGACCGAGCGCAAGCCGATCCGAGTTTACCTGCTCGACGGTCGCAATGACCTGGACAATGCCTTCGGCAACTGGCCGCTCGCCAATCAGAACATGGCCGCCGCGTTGAAGTTCGTGGGTTACGACTACCGCTTCGACTACGGCGAGTGCTTCCACGGAAGTAAGGGCATGAGCGCGTCGTTGCCGGAAGCATTGCGCTGGCTGTGGCGTTGATGGCAAGCAATTTCAGCTTTCTGTGCTTGCCATCAAAGTGCTAAGTGTTCAGTGCTAAGCGATACGTTCTGACCCATCACTGAGCACCCACTACTGAGTTTCTTCTTCGCCATGAACCGCCTCGTCGTCTTCCTCCTCGCGTTCTCGTTTGTCTCCGCCTCCGCGCTCGATTGGAAAATGGAAACCTTTGCCGGCACTGGCGTGAAGGGCTTCAGCGGCGATGATGGCCCGGCCACGGCAGCACAGATTGACAACCCCTTCGGCATCGTGCGCGGCCCCGATGGTGCGCTTTGGGTTTGTGAATACACCGGACAACGCATTCGCAAGATCAACCCCGATGGCACCATTCAAACGATGGCTGGCACGGGCAAGGTTGGTTACACAGGTGACGGTGGTCCGGCGTTGCAGGCGACCTTCAACCTGCCGCATGAGATCCGCTTCGATAAAGACGGCAATTTCTACCTGACCGACATGAAGAACCACGCGATTCGTCGTGTGGATGGCAAGACAGGCATCATCACGACCTTCGCTGGCAACGGCACGGCCGGTTACACGGGCGATGGTGGCCCCGCGAACCAGGCCACGCTGAAGCAGCCTCACAGCCTTGCCTTCGGACCTGATGGCAACCTTTACATCTGCGACATCGGCAATCATGTCATTCGCAAGGTGGACATGGCCACTGGCACGATCAGCACCTTCGCAGGCACTGGCAAGGCGGGGCCAACACCGGATGGCTCCCCGATCTCCGGCACGCCCTTGAAAGGGCCACGTAGCATGGATTTCGACAAGGACGGTAACCTTTGGCTCGCCACGCGCGAGGGCAATCAAGTCTTCAAAATGGATCTGAAGGCGGGTAAAATTTATCACATCGCAGGCACCGGGAAGTCAGGCTTCACGGGCAACGGTGGCCCCGCCAAAGAAGCGACGCTGAGCGGCCCCAAGGGCATCGCCATTGATGCCGAAGGCAATGTCTGGCTGGCCGATTGCGAGAGCCACACGATCCGTGTGGTGATGACAGCGACGGGCAAGCTGGAGCATGTCGCGGGTAGCGGCAAACGTGGCAACAGCGCGGACAGCGATCCCCTGAAGTGCGATATGGGCCGTCCTCATGGTGTGTTTGTGGATGCTGACGGTGCGATCTACATTGGTGACAGCGAAGCGCATCGTGTTCGTGTTCTGCGGAAGAAGTGATTTAACCACAGAAAACACGAAACACACGGCAGGGATCAAGAGCCTGCCGTCATTCCGTGTTTTCTGTGTATTACGTGGTTAATGATCAAGTCCGCTCTCGTAGCTCTCATTGATCAGGCAATCCTCGCCCAGGGCCTCCTTGAGCGGATCGTGATCTTTCGCGCTAAAGCCGAGATGCAGATGCCGGCGCCAGCCTTCGGCGAATTCGAACTGGCCAGACAGCGTGCCGACCTCGCGCGCGGAGTCATCCATCGACACCAGATATGAGTCCATACCTTGGCTGACATCCAGCCAATGCTTCTGGCTGACATGAGCAGCGAGCGCTTCTCGCTTCTGGGAATGAACGCGGGCCGTGTTCACATACGATCCCGCGTGGATACGTTTGCGTAGGCCATCGCGCAGGCCATGCGGAAGCGCATGATAGACCACGACATCGCCTTCATACGGCTGTGCTGGCGGTTCGGTGATCCAGTTCGGCATGCCATGCGTGAAGGCGGCTGTGACCGCTAGACGGCAGGTGTTCATGTGGTCCTCCATGTAGTCATGCGGCGAATGCGTGAGCACAATGTTCGGCTTGGCCTGCCGAATGACCGCCGAGACCTGGCGAAGCAGGTCCACGCTGTAGACGATCTCCAAGTCGTTTGCGATGGGTGGATAGAAACTAGCCCCCAGGATGCGGGCCGCGTTTCGCCCTTCCTCCAATCGAATGCGTGCCGTGGTCTCGGAATCATGCTGCACGCTGCCGCAGTTGCCTCGCGAGACATTGAAGTAGTGAATGTCCCAGCCTTTCTCTTTCAGCAGCAGCAACGTGCCTGCAGCGACGAATTCGATGTCATCAGGGTGGGCGGTGATGGCGAGGGCGGAAGGCATAGGAAAGGGCGAGGGGAACTGTGACCAACGACGAAAGTCGGGCCGGTTGGCAAGCGTGGAAAAGAAACGTCACCCGCGTCGAGTTCTCACTTTTCACTTCTCACCCCTCACTTTCCGCTTCAATCTGCTCGCCATGCCCAAAGCTCTTCAAATTCTCATCTGGATTGCCATCTCCGCGCTCGGCGCAGGATCGGTCGCTTTCTCCGCTCTTCACACAGGCGAGACGATCAATGCCCTCTGGCTCGTTGTTGCAGGTCTGTGCTCATTCGCTGTCGCCTATCGCTTCTACAGCAAGTGGCTGATCACCAAGGTGCTGGTGCTCGACAAACACCGCGCGCCACCCTCGGTCACTAATGGCGACGGCAAGGACTATGTGAAGACGAATCGCTGGGTGGTCTTTGGCCACCACTTCGCCGCTATCGCAGGCCCGGGGCCGCTGGTGGGGCCGGTGCTGGCAGCGCAGTTTGGCTATCTGCCTGGGATGCTGTGGATTCTGATCGGCGCGACCCTCGGTGGTGGTGTGCATGATGCGATTGTGATGTTTGCCTCCATCCGTCGCGGTGGGAAATCGGTGGGCCAGATGCTGAAGGAGGAAGTCAATCCGCTGGTCGGCTTCGTGGCGATGATCTCCGTGCTCGCGATCATGACCATCTTGCTTGCGGTGCTGGGATTGGTGGTCGTGAAGGCCCTGGCCGAGAGCCCGTGGGGCTTGTTCACCATCGTGATGACCATCCCGCTGGCCTTCATCATGGGCTTCGGGCACACGATCTTTGGCGTTAGCGTGCGCGACATCACCATCTTCGGCATCATTGGCCTGCTGGTCAGTGTGTGGGCGGGCAGTCATCTGAAAGACTGGGGCATCGAGCACTACTTCGACTACAAGGGCGAGACCATTGCGTGGTCGATCATGATCTACGGCTTCGCTGCCTCTGTCTTGCCGGTGTGGATGCTACTGGCTCCACGCGACTACTTGAGCACCTTCATGAAAATCGGCACCGTCGCGGTGCTCGCGGTGGTGATCATCTTCGTCGCGCCGGATCTGCAAATGCCGAAGCTGACGAAGTTCGTCGATGGCACCGGCTTGGTCTTCCTGGGCTCCGTCTTTCCCTTCGTCTTCATCACCATCGCCTGCGGGGCCATCTCTGGCTTCCACGCGCTGATCTCGTCAGGCACCACGCCGAAGCTGCTCGACAATGAAACGGCCATCCGTAGCGTGGCCTACGGTGCGATGGTGACTGAGATGCTCGTCGCTCTGATGGCACTGGTCGCTGCCTGCGCACTGCAACCCGGTGAATACTTCGCTATCAATGCGGGCATCAACAAATCGATGGCTCCGGCTGAGGTCGTGGGCGTGATCACCACAGCGGGCTTCCCGGTCACGGTGGAAGGTATGGACAAGCTGGCGGCTGACATCGGTGAGAAGACCATGTTTGGTCGTGTCGGCGGTGCGCCTACCTTTGCAGTGGGCATGGCACACATGTTTGCTCGCGCCTTTGGGACGGCGTGGATGTCTTTCTGGTATCACTTCGCCATCATGTTCGAGGCGTTGTTCATTCTCACCACCATCGACGCAGGCACGCGAGTGGGGCGCTTCATTCTGCAAGACTTCCTCGGTGGTATCTGGAAGCCGCTGGGCAACACGCGCAACATCTTCGCCAACATCTTCTCCAGTGCCCTGCTCGTCGCGGCTTGGGGCTACTTCTTGTATCAAGGCGTGGTCGATCCGTTGGGTGGCATCAATACCCTGTGGCCGTTGTTTGGCATTGCCAATCAGTTGCTCGCGGTGATCGCCTTCTGCCTGGGCACGACCATTCTGATCAAGATGGGCAAGGCCCGCTACTTGGCAGTGACGGTCATCCCGCTCATCTTCCTCATGTGCGCCACGTTCAGCGCAGGTTACGTTAAGCTCTTCGACGCTGATCCTCGCATGGGTTTCATCTCGGGCTCCAAGTTCTACGCGGATAAGATCGCTGCTGGTGGCACGCCGCAGGAGTTGAAGGTCTGGGCTGCGCAGCAGTTTAATTTTACCGTGGATACCGTCGTGACGGCGTTCTTCCTCCTCGCCGTGGCGATTATCTTCCTCGGTTGCTTGCGTGAGTGGATCAAGCTGCTGAGCGGCTCGAAGAAGATCGTGCTCAGAGAGGACCCTTATGTCGCTCTGCCGGAAGGTGCAGCGTGAGACGCGTACCCAGGCAGCGATAGAGGGCCGTTTAATCATCTCTCGTCGCGGAGACGATGGGCACCTCATGCCCTGTCTCCCAACGAGAGACCGCCTTGTTGGGCTGTCCCGCGCGAGTTCATTGCTCATCATGGCCCGCACCCTGAGCTCTGGTGACGCTGAAGCTTGGTAGGATATGGGGTTTTCTGAACGTTGGTCCTTCCATGAAGCTTCGTCTTGCTCTCACTCTGTCATGGTCGCTCCCGCTTGCAGCAGCATCCGTGGACTTCGTGCGTGATGTGCGGCCCATCTTCGAGAAGCACTGCTACTCATTCCATGGACCGGAGAAGCAGAAGTCGGGGCTGCGTTTGGACGTGACGTCCGAAGCGTTGCGCGGTGATGACACTCATGCGCCGGGCATCGTGGCGGGTAAGGCGAAGGAGAGTCCTTTGATCCAGTTCGTGATCAGCAAGGATGAAGGTGAGCAGATGCCACCCAAAGGCGAGCGTCTGTCTGCAACTGAGATAGCGTTGCTAAAGCGGTGGGTGGACGAGGGAGCCGTGTGGCCGGACGGCATAGATGCCGCCAAGGTTGTCGACAAGCGCGATCACTGGGCCTTCAAACCGCTGGCCAGCAAGGGTGGCCCCCTTGACTCCTTCATTGAAGACAAGCTGGCGGTACAGGGCCTCACGCTCGCGCCCGAGGCGGACCGCCGCACCTTGATCCGTCGCTTGTATCTCGTGCTGCACGGCCTGCCACCGACGCCTTAGGAGGTCGATGCCTTTGCTGCGTCCAATGATCCGCGTGCTTATGAGCAGATGGTGGACCGATTGCTGGCCTCGCCGCGTTATGGCGAGCGCTGGGCGCGGCATTGGCTGGATGTCATCGCCTTCAGTGAAACGCATGGCTTCGAGGTGAACACGCCACGGCCTAATGCTTGGCCGTATCGCGACTACGTCATCAGTGCCCTCAACAAGGACACGCCATATCCGCAGTTCATCCTTGAGCAACTGGCGGGTGACTCCCTGGGTGTGGATGCCGCCACGGGCTTCATGGTTGCCAATGCTGCACTGCTGCCAGGACAGATCGGCAAGGATGAGGAGTCCAAGGCCAAGGCGCGACAGGATGAACTCAACGATATGGTGAGCATCACCGGCGGTGCGTTTCTGGGCCTGACCCTGCACTGCGCTCGCTGTCATGATCACAAGTTTGATCCCGTGACATAGGTTGATTGCTACGGCTTGCAGGCGGTCTTCGCTGGGGTGCGCCATGGCGAGCGCCCCATCACTCATCCGGGGATGAATGCCCAGCAGGATCAGCAGTCGACAGTGCTGCGAAAACTGGCCCTGGCCACGCATCGGTTCATTGGCTTCGAGCCGTTGGCGATGACGAAAGCAACGCGCGTGCCCGTGCATACGCACCGGAATATTGACCGCTTCGCTCCAGTACAGACGCGGAAGGTGCGGTTCACCGTGAGTGCGACTTCGGACAACAATCGGTATGAGCCTTGTTTAGATGAACTTGAGATCTACACCACGGATGGCCGGAATGTCGCGCTCGCATCGACGGGTGCCAAGGCGTCAGCGTCCTCCAGTCAAGACAGCTCAAGACATCGCCTTGAACACGTGAACGATGGGCAGTATTGCAATGATCGGAGCTGGATCAGGAAGACCCGAGGCAGTGGTTGGGTACAGATTGATCTGCGCAAGGTCGCGACCCTGGAAGCCGTGGTCTGGGGGCGTGATCGGCTGGATAAACTTCGGGATCGACTGGCCACCAGGTATCGCATTGAGATCGAACGCGGTGGTCAGTGGGTGTCTGTGAGTGACTCGGAGGATCGCAGGCCCTACCCAGGTCCTGGGGCTCGCCTGGAGATGCCGGAGCCCAGCGAAGCAAAACGAGTCGCGGCTTGGCACGAGGTGCGTGGCGAGATCAATGCGCTGGAGGCCAAGCTACAGTCCTTCACCGCAACGCCCATGGTGTGTGCAGGGCGCTTCGAGCCTGCTAGCCAAGCCTTTCGTTTGAACCGAGGCGATGTCACGCAGCCGCGGGAGGAAGTCGCGCCCAGTGCCGTCAGCGCGCTTGGCTTGCCTTTGAAGCTGCCGCGCGATCTTCCTGAGCAATCGCGGCGCATTGCCTTGGCCCAGTGGCTGGCCGCCCCGACCAACCCATTGCCAAGTCGCGTGCTAGTGAACCGTCTCTAGCAGCATCAGTTCGGCGAGGGCATCGTTAGCACTCCGAACGACTTCGGCCGCAACGGTGCGCAGCCGACCCACCCTGAATTGCTCGACTGGCTCGCGGGTGAGTTCATGCGCGGCGGTTGGAGCATCAAGCACATGCAGAAGCTCATCGTCATGAGCAAGACATGGCGGCAGAACAGTGCGCCCCGTGCCGACGCCCTGGCCAAGGACGCACAGCCAAAGCTGCTCTGGCACTACCCGCCGCATCGTCTAGAAGCTGAGATCGTGCGTGATCAAATGCTCGCCATGTCGGGTAAGCTGGATCTGAGCATGGGTGGTCCAGGGTTCAGCGTGTTCGCGCCGAATACCAATTACGTGCGTGTCGATGATCCGAAGCCGGACTTCGGCCCCGCTGAGTGGCGGCGCATGATTTACATGACCAAGGTGCGCATGGCCCAAGACTCCACGTTTGGTGCCTTCGACTGCCCCGATGCTGGGCAGTCGCAACCCAAACGCTCGCGCTCCACCACGCCATTGCAGGCGCTGAACCTCTGCAACAGCACCTTTGTGAATCAGCAGGCGCAGCTGCTAGCTGAGCGTCTGCAAAAGGAAGCTGGCGCTGATGCCGCCCGTCAAGTGCAGCGCGCCTTCCAACTCGCCTTCAACCGAGCACCGTCGACGATCGAGTCCCAGACCTGCCAGCAGCTTGTCCATGATCATGGCCTCGCCGCGCTGGGACGTGTGATCTTCAACACGAATGAACTGCTGTTTGTGCCATGAACTCAACACCCCTTTCATCAGCCGGACGTGCTCTGCTGAGCCGCCACAGTTTCCTTCAAAACGCGACCACGGGTCTGGGTGGTATTGCTCTAGCAGGTTTGCTGCAGCGACAGGAGTTGTTGGCATCTACGCCCATTCGGCCTTGGATTCGCCCAGAGAATCCGCTCGCAGCGCGGGCACCGCATTTCGCGCCGAAGGCGAAGCGGGTGCAGATCATGTTTTGCTCGGGAGCGTGTAGTCAGTTGGAATCTTGGAACTGGAAGCCGGAGTTGGCGCGCATGGATGGCAAGCCTTTGCCTGGGGCGAAGGATAGCTTCCTCACGTTCCAGGGCGAGAATGGCAACCTAGTCAGGCCGCTGTATGAGTTTAAGCCGCGCGGGCAGTCGGGCAAGATGATCTCGGAGATGCTCCCGCATCTGGCGGGGCTGGCGGATGACCTGTGCTTCATCCACTCGATGACCGCGAAGTCGAACACGCATGGCCCGGCGGAGAACCAGATGAGCACGGGCTTCACGCTGGATGGCTTCCCGAGCATTGGCTCATGGTCGAGCTATGCGCTGGGATCAGAAGCGGATGACTTGCCGGCGTTCGTTGCGATTCCTGATCCGCGCGGCGTGCCGCAAGCGGGGGTGAATCATTGGTCGAATGGCTTCCTGCCTGCGGTGTTCCAAGGCACCGCCTTCAATGCGCGGAAGCCGATTTACAACCTGGCGGCACCAGCGGGTATTTCGCATGCGAGCAATGTGGCGGCGCGTGATGTGCTGAAGCGGCTCAACGAGGCGAACCTTGAGAAGTTCCCTGGCGACTTCGAGCTGTCGGCCCGCATCGCGAGTTACGAGCTGGCGGCGAAAATGCAGCTCAGCGTGCCGGAGGTGAGTGATTTGTCGAGTGAGTCCGCTGCGACCTTGAAGGCTTACGGAGCAGACGATCCAGATCCTGTGAAGAGCGGCTTTGCCAAGAACTGCATCCTCGCGCGTCGTCTGCTGGAGCGGAACGTGCGCTGCGTTCAGCTTTTCAATGGCGCGTATGCGATGGGCGAGGGGATCGGCAACTGGGATGGGCATCGAAAGCTCAAAGAGCAGTATGACATTCATGCGCCGATCTTTGACCAGCCGGCGGCGGCGTTGATCCGTGACTTGAGGCAGCGGGGGCTGCTGGACGACACGCTTGTGGTTTGGATGACGGAGTTTGGCCGCATGCCGACTTTCCAAAAAGGCGCGTGCGGGCGCGATCACAATCCCAATGGGTTCACCACCTGGATGACGGGTGCAGGCGTGAAGAAGGGCTTTAGCTATGGCGCGACCGATGAGCTGGGGCACAAAGCTGTGGAGAATGTGACGAACATCTATGATCTACACGCCACGATCCTGGACTTGATGGGCCTGGATCATGAGCGGCTGAGCTACTACCACAATGGCATCGAGCGTCGCCTGACGGATGTGCATGGCCACGTGGTGAAGGCGGTTCTTGCCTGAAGCGGGTGTTTTGTGACAGAACTGTGATGGTCACTGCATTGTTGCAAAGCTTGGAAGACAGCACCACTGCCCTATGCCTTCGACCGGCATAACCAACACACCCAATATGAAGACAACACTCGCACTTACCACTTTGGCCGTCCTTGGCCTCAGCGGCTTGGCTTCGGCTGAAACCAAGATCACGGTGAAAGGCTCCGACACCATGGTCATTCTCGCTCAAAAGTGGGCCGAGACCTACATGGGATTGCACAAAGACACCACCATTCAGGTCACCGGCGGCGGCACGGGCACGGGTTTCGCGGCACTGCAAAACAACACCACCGATCTCTGCAACGCCTCGCGTCCGATCAAGAAGGACGAGGTGCTGAACTGTGTGAAGGCCTTCAAGGCTAAGCCGACGGAATACAAAGTCGCCCTCGATGGCCTCGCTGTTTACGTGAGCTCCGAGAACCCGGTGAAGGAACTGACCATGGCACAAGTGGCCGACATCTTCCTTGGCAAGACCACGAACTGGAAAGATGTGGGCGGGAAGGACGCACCGATCACCCTCTACAGCCGCGAGAACAGCAGTGGCACCTACGAGTTCTTCAAGGAGCATGTGTTGAGCAAGAAAGACTTCTCAGCCAACGCGCAGACCATGCCCGGCACCGCCGCTGTGCTACAGGCTGTGGCCAAGGACTTGAACGGTATTGGATACGGTGGCGCTGCTTACGGTGCTGGTGCGAAGCATCTGTTCATCAAGAAGGATGAAGCTTCCGTCGGCGTGGAGCCCATAGAATCGACGGTGCAGAGTGGTGAATACCCCATCTCTCGCGGCCTGTTCATTTACGTGAACCCAGCCGTGGATAAGGGGGGCATGAACGCCTACCTGAAGTGGATCATCAGCGCCGAAGGCCAGGCCGTCGTCAAGGACGTAGGCTACTTCGCGCTGCCGAAATAGTCCTTGGAAAAAGTGAATTCGCGAGCTGGCGGGTGCTTCGGTGCTTGCCAGCTTTTGGCATCTAGGGGGCTGGAAGTGCAGCGTTCGAACATCCTATGAAACCGCGTTGCTCCCGCTCCAAAGAATGAGGACTGGACTACCGATACGCTTCAATACTCGCCCCAATGTCCGCCGTTGACCGATGGCTGGAGTGGAGAATGGTCAGGTGGCTGGGGGCACGGCCTTGGCCTTGTGTAGCAGCCATGTCACATAGGGTGCTGAAAAACGGCAAGCCGTGACGATTTCGTCACGCGACCCCGCTGGCAGGCAAACCTGGACTTGCCACTCTCCGCACTGTCTGGAGCGGTGGCAGCACCGGAAATCAATCATTCTGCATGAGCGCACCTCTCAATAACAAACGCACCCAAGGCTGGATGGGCCTTAAGCGCGGCCACCGCGCCCGTCCGCTGGAGTGGGTGGCTGAGAAACTGATCTTTCTGGTGTCTCTGTCGGCCATCATCACCACGCTGCTGATCTTCGTTTTCATCACGCGAGAGAGCTTGCCGATCTTGTTTGGTCAGATGGACAGCTCGCACCAGACTTTGGTTATTCCCGTGGCGGACATGAGCAAGTATTCTGATAAGGAACTGAGCAAGTATCTGGACATGCCGGAGACCGACTTCAAGGCAATGGACGCCGAAACGCGCCAGCTCATGATGGAGGTCAAAGCCGAGGCGACTGAGGAACGCCCCAGCGACAAAGACGCGGGCATTAACACCGCGAGCTGGCGCTACCTGCTGATGCCGCACCAGTGGACGGGCTATGACAAGTCAAGCTACATTTGGCAACCGGTTTCAGAGATTCACAAATACAACATTGTTCCGCTGCTCGTGGGCAGCTTAAAGACGACACTTGTCGCCATGCTGTTCGCAGTGCCATTGGCTTTGGGCGCGGCAATTTATGTGTCGCAACTCGCATCCAACGCGGCACGCGAATGGATCAAGCCCATCATTGAGATGCTGAGCGGGATTCCTTCCGTGGTGATGGGCTTCTTTGCTCTTTTGGTAATGGCGACGGTGCTGCAAGATGTCTTCGGGTATGCTTCGCGATTGAATGCCCTGGTTGCGGGTATCGCGCTGGGTTTTGCGATTATCCCGGTGGTATTCACGATTGCAGAGGATGCGCTGACGAGCGTGCCGCGTGCGTTCTCCCAGGCTGCTCTGGCCTTGGGGGCAAGCCGGTGGAAGGCGACGTGGCAGATCGTTTTGCCTGCAGCGTTGCCGGGTGTGCTTGCAGCCGTAATCCTGGGCTTTGGCCGCGCGATCGGGGAAACGATGATTGTGCTGATGGCGAGTGGCAACGCGAGTATCATGAGCTTTAGCCCGACAGATTCTACTCGTACGATTACGGCAACGATCGCCGCAGAGTTGGCGGAGACGGTCTTTGGTAGCCATCACTACCGGTTGCTTTTCATGATTGGCTTACTGCTTTTCATTGTGAGCTTCTTCTCTAACCTAGCAGGTGAGCTCATCGTGCATCGCCTGAAGAAGAAATTGGAGGGACGGGCATGAATTTTGCGACCAAAAAGCACGACTACGAGTCGTCTATTTTCTCCGGCCTCACGGCTGCCGCAGCGTGGCTGATTGTGGCCATCCTGGCGGTTATCTTGGCCAATATCACTTGGTATGGACTACCAGGGCTTTCTTGGAACTTTATCGCGGGATCGACGGAGAAAGACATGTTTAACCCTGATCATGCGAGTGTGATGCCGATGATCTTTGGCACTGCAGCTTTGGTGATTCTCATGACAGTGATGGTGGTTCCTGTGGGCGTCATCACGGCGATCTATTTGACGGAATATGCGCACTCCAGCTCGCCAATGACGCGTTTCATTCGTGGTGCCGTGAACAATCTGGCAGGCGTGCCCGCTATCGTCTTTGGTCTTTTCGGTTTGGGATTCTTTATTAGCTTCGTAGGCGGCGGCATAGACGAGCTTTTCTATGGGGCAACGGCAGAGCCTGTTTGGGGTAAGCCCGCCATTATTTGGGCTGCGCTAACACTAGCAACCCTCACGCTGCCGGTGGTGATCGTGGCGACGGAGGAATCTCTGAAAGCCATTCCACCGGGACTACGCGAGGCGAGTCTAGCCTTGGGCGCGACGAAGCTGGAGACCGTGGTCAAGATTGTGCTGCCTCAGGCATTGCCGGGCATTCTCACGGGCAGTATCCTCGCGGTTAGCCGCGGGGCAGGGGAGGTAGCACCGATCCTTTTCACTGGCGCGGCCTACTATATGGCGCACCTGCCTTCGAAGCTGACTGACCAGTTCATGGAGCTAGGCTACCACGTGTTTATCTTGAGCACCCAGTCGCCGAACATTGAGCAGACACGCCCGATCCTCTACGCGACCGTGTTGGTGCTTCTGCTACTCACTTTTGCTCTCAACGTGGTCGCTATTGCCATTCGTATGCGCATCCGCAAGAAGCTACGCTCCCTTCATTGATCTGATATGTCCGCCATCACCAATCCTTTGATCGAGACCCGAGACCTCCGTCTTTTCTACGGCAGCACGCTGGCGCTGAAGGGTATCAATGTGGACATCCCGGAGCGCCAAGTTACGGCCTTCATCGGCCCTTCCGGCTGTGGCAAGAGCACACTGTTGCGCTGCTATAACCGAATGAACGACTTGATTGATAACGTGCGCATCGAAGGCTCCATCAAGATCGCTGGGCAGGACATCAATAGCAAGGATGTGGATGTGATCGAGCTGCGCAAGCAGGTAGGGATGGTGTTCCAGAAGAGCAATCCGTTCCCCAAAACAATCTATGAAAACGTTGCCTATGCACCGCGCTTGCATGGCACCAAAAACAAGGCGGATCTGGACGCGATTGTCGAGGAAAGCCTGCGCGGAGCCGCCCTGTGGGATGAGGTGAAGGATCGCCTGGGAAGCAGTTCATTGGGCTTGTCAGGCGGGCAGCAGCAGCGCCTCTGCATCGCACGAGCGATTGCGATCAAGCC
>Ga0247834_1003915_pt1 | contig 19565 bp, 12 predicted proteins | sample LaCruzMarch2015__8_FD_187118 | JGI IMG/M metagenome (GOLD analysis project Ga0247834, IMG submission 187118) | Freshwater microbial communities from meromictic Lake La Cruz, Castile-La Mancha, Spain - LaCruzMarch2015_12m | ecosystem: Environmental > Aquatic > Freshwater > Lake | place: Spain...
AACTCTGGGCCATTATCTGACCGAATGTGGCCCGGCACGCCGCGCAGGACGAAGAGATCAGACAGAACATCGATCACGTCGATCGACTTGAGCCGCCGGTCGATCCGGATCGCCAGGCACTCATGGGGGGATTACCGTCTCACCGCTCGCGGAATGTGCGCGCGATCTGCTGGGACAGCGGCCCGAGCAGGTACTGCAACGGTGTGCGTTCCTGCGTTTGGATAAACGCCTCGGCCGGCATGCCGGGAACGAGCGTCAGATCGTGCAGCCCCCGCACCTGCTCCTCGTCGAGGCTCACGCGCACGACATAATAGACTTGGTTGGTCTGGGAATCTCGCGTCAGGTCAGCGGAGATCCGCGTCAACACGCCGGCCACATCCGGCATGGTGCGCTGGTTGCCGGCCATGATCCGCACCGTCACCTTGGAGCCGATAACGAGTTGGTCTACGTCCTGCGGTGCCACTTTAACTTCAACCACGAGTTTGTCGGCGCGGGGCACGATCTGCATGATCGTCTCGCCCTGGCCGACCACGCCACCAATGGTATGGACCGAGAGCTGGTGCACCGTGCCGGCCTGCGGCGAGCGAATATCGGCGCGCCTGAGCTGGTCCTCGGCCGCGACATGGCGTTCCTTTAGCTCCGCGAGCTTGCCCTGCGCGTCCCGCAGGTCCCTCAGGACCTCGGTGCGGAAGTCCTGATCGATCTGGATGATTTGCAGCTCGATCTCGGTTACCTTGCCGCGGGCGCGCGCGATGTCCGCGACCAACATCCCGTGCTCGCCGTTTATCTTGGCCTGCTCGCGCAGTAGCTGCATGTAGCGGATGATCGTGATGAGTTTCTTTTGATAGAGCTCGCCTACGCCTATAAGCTCCTCGTCGATCAACTTGATTTCCTGCTCCTTGGCATCGAACTGAGCGGACAGGCCACGGATTTCCTCGCTGACCTGAGCGATGCGTTCGCGCAACTGAGCGCGCAGACCGGCCCGCGCGTTACGGCGCGACTCAAAAAGCTTCTCCTCGCCGAGGATCGCGGTTCCGACCGATGTCTCGCCGCGCCGCGCCGACAACGTCTCTGGAATTATTATCTCCAGCGCACCCTCTCGTTCAGCCAGGAGACGCGCCTCGCGCGCAAGGAGTTCGTTGAGCTGCGAGCGGACGATGCCAAGTGTCGCCTTCGTAAGCGTGCTGTCGAGGCGAAGCACTATCTCGCCGACTTCGACCAGACTCCCCTCCTTGACCCGGATATCCACGACGATCCCGCCGGTCGGGTGCTGCACTTTCTTGTTATTCGACTCGGCGACGAGCGTGCCGGGCGCGATCACGGCCCCCACAAGCTGGCTGGTGATGGCCCAGCCGCCGACACCGCTGACCAGCAGCACCAATAACACCAGGCCAGTAATATTGAGCGTGCGGATCGCGCCGTGCGGATCGTCCACATCTGGGCTCATCGCTCGTTCGCTCCGATTGTGTCGCTCACCGCCTTGAGATTGGCACCAACTGCCGGTTGCGGGCGCAGCGCCAGAACCTTCTGCAAAACCTCGTCGCGCGGGCCGAACGCTTGCTGAGAACCATTGGCCAGGAACAGCACCTTGTCGCAGACCGCCAGCGCCGACGGCCGGTGTGCAATCAGTACAACGATCGCGAGGCGCGCCTTGGCTGCCTGGAGCGCCCGTGTGAGCGCTATTTCGCCATCGCTGTCGAGGTTGGCATGCGGCTCGTCGAGAACGATCAGGAACGGATCGCCAAAGAGCGCTCGCGCCAGTGCGATTCGCTGCCGCTGTCCGGCGGACAGCTGGGTTCCGGCTTCGCCGATGGCGGTGTCATAGCCGTTGGGCAGCCGAAGGATCATCTCATGGGCACCCGCCGCGCGCGCCGCTCGGATGACGGTCTCGCTGTCGGGCTCGGGCATCATGCGAGCGATATTCTCGGCAATGCTGCCGTCGAACAGCTCGATGCCTTGCGAAACGAAGCCAATATGCCGGCCAAGAGCCTCCGGATCCCAATTCTCGATCGCCGCGCCGTCTATCCTCACTGTGCCACGCACCGGGCGCCAGATTCCGACTAGCGCCCTGACCAGCGAGGTCTTGCCTGCGCCGCTCTGACCGATAATGCCGAGAGCCTCGCCGGCGGCGAGCCGGAAGTGCACATCGCGCACAATAGGAGTCTGCGCTGCTGGTGGCGCGACCGTGACATGGTCGACCTCGAGGCTCTTGATGGGATTCGGCAGTTCGGTTGCCGCATGGTTCGGGCGCAAGCGTTCAAGCTGTTCGGAGAGCCTCCCGACGCTCTGCCGCGCAGCAACGAATCCCCGCCAGTTGATGATAGCCGTCTCAATCGGCGCAAGCGCGCGGCCCATCATGATCGAGGATGCGATCATGGCACCCGCCGTCAGCTCGGCACGAATCACGAGGTAGGCGCCGAGGCCGAGAATGGCCGATTGCAGCAGCAGCCGGATGACCTTGGAGGCCGCGCCATACGAGCTCATCACATCGGCCGAGCGGCCAACTGCCACGAGATAGCGCGAGTTGATCTTCTCCCAGCGCTTCGTCAGCGTCCCCGCCATGCCCATGGCGCTTACAGACTCGCTGTTGCGCCGGTCGGCCTCGATTGTTGCCAGTCGAACACCACCAATGCGCCCGACTTCGCGCGTGGGCATGCGCGTAGCCAGTTCGGTCAGAATGGTCAGCGCCAGCAGCAGGAGAGCGCCCGCAAGCGACAGCAGCCCAAGCCATGGGTGGATCAGGAAACAGATGAACAAGAACAGCGGCACCCAAGGCAGATCGACGATGGAAATGGGTCCGGCGCTGGTGAGGAACGAGCGGATCTGATCGAGATCGCGCAGCGGCTGATGCGCCTCGCTGGGCGATCGCGTCTGAAGGCCGAGCCGGACCACTGCGGCATGCACCGCGCTGCCGAGGTGCTGGTCGAGCATCGCGGCGGCGCGTACCACCACGCGCGAACGGATCACATCGAACGCGCCCTGGAAGGCGTAGGCCCCGATGAGCAAGATTGTCAGAGCCACGAGTGTAGGCACGCTGCGGGCGGTCAGCACGCGATCGTATATCTGCAACATGTAGAGCGGGCCGGCGATCGTCAGCACGTTCACCGCGGCGGAGAACACGGCCACACTCCAGAACGCACGTCGGCAGTCCCGCACCGCCGCGCCGACGTCCGGGTGGCCCCCCGGTGTTGGCGCAAGGGCGGGTAGGCTCATGAGCGTCCTCTTTGTCCAAATCGTGCTTGATACGGTCGGCGGACCAGCTATTGGTCCATATCCCCCCGTGCGCCACTTTTGAGAGCTTCTTGCTGCCCCCGGATCGGCCAACCGATCCCATAGAACGCGAGTGTCGCGAATTAGCCTAAATCCGGCAGTTGTAAGTGCATCACAATCAGAAAGTGGCGCAAATTCTGAAAGTTCGACGCCAAGCCCTGATCACCCTGCAGGTGATACAAGGGATTTCATCCCCTCGTGCTCCCTGACCAGGGTAGCGACCCTGGACCTTCTCCTTAATTGGAGGGTTTCCAAAGGGCTAGCCCTTTGGCAGGATCGAGGGACAGCGTCCCTCGTCTTGCGACCGACCGTTTCAACTGACGTTTTAAGGATGAGCGGTTCTTGGCTAAACTTCAAAACGAACAGGTTGTTGGAGACGCTAGCCACGCTTGGCTTTCCAGGTTCCATCATTGAACTCAAACACCAGCCTCCCCGGACGAGGCCGCATGGGTAAGACCGATCCACCCGTGCAGGCCATCGCCTTCCAGTATCTCACCTCAGATGATGACGAAATCCAGTGACGACATGGTGCCAGTCGGCGTCGTCAAGGTGGCAAACTGAACCCCTGCGATGCCGCCAAGTCCATCGGCGTCATATATAATGGCACCGGTTAGTTGATCGTAGATAATGCGATCATCCGCTTGCGTGGCGGCGGTCCCGGTGTTGTACGCCCCGACATTTAATGCGCCCATGGCAGTGAAGGCGGTGAAGACACCATTGTGATCCAGCCAGATCGTATCGTCCACCGTATTGAAGCCGGTGATGCGGTCGATGTTGGTCGCGCCGAGCGACGTGTTGAACACGAAGATATCCGCGCCGGTACCTCCCGTGAGACCGTCATTACCGAGGCCGCCATAGAGCTTGTCTGCACCCGCCCCCCCGTTCAGCGTATCCAGGCCCTCACCGCCGTCCAGCGTGTTCGCACCGGCGTTCCCGGTCAGCACATTCTTCACCGCATTGCCGGTGGCGTTGATCGCCGCCGTGCCCGTCAATGTAAGGTTTTCGACATTGGCAGTCAGCGTATAGGTGATCGACGAATTGACGCTGTCTGTGCCGGCCGACGACGCTTCGGTCACAACGTCATTTACGTTGTCTACATAATATAGGTCGTTGCCCGTGCCGCCCAACATGCTGTCGGCACCAGCCCCGCCGTCCAGCGTATCAGCCCCCCCCAAACCGCTCAACGTGTCATTGCCGGCGCCGCCGCGCAGGATATCCGCGCCGGATGTACCGACGAGATTAAGCGATCCATTGCTCCCCGTAATCGACAAGGTATAGCTGCCGGTACTGGCCGAATAGCCTTGCGCGCTGACGTAGAAGGTGCCGGTCGTCGTCGCTGTATAAGTCAGCCGCGAATTCAAGCCGACGGCATCGTCATTAAAAGACAGCTGATTTCCATTGACGTCAAGCAGGCGTAGATAAGTGTCGAGGCCAGAGCCGGAGGCCGCATCCATCGCAATATTATAACTAAAGCCGCTCATCAGCGAGACGCTGAACCAGTCCTGATCGCCCGAAAAACCAACAGCGGAGCCCTGTGGCGTGCCGGTGACCAGCGTCGACGTCGTGCTTGTGGATCCTGCAATGTCCTCGGGCGGCGGTGGCGGCGGTGGCGGCGTCACGGTGTTGGTATTCATCAGCGTCCCGACATCGAGGCGTCCGCCAGTGACTGTCTTGTCGGTGAGAGAGGAGGTAGCGGCCACGCTCGACAGCAGCGCGGTGCGGATTTGCGCAGCGGTAGCATCAGAATGCGTGGAGGCGAACAGCGCGACGGCGCCCGTCACATGGGGCGTCGCCATCGAGGTGCCGCTGTACGTGCCATACGTCCCGCCCGGCAGGGTTGAATAGATCGCCGATCCTGGCGCGGCGAGATCGACCGTGGTCGCGCCATAGCTAGAGAAGGAGGACAGTGCGCCGGTGCTGGTCAGCGAAGCGACGGCAACGACCGATTCATAGCCGGCCGAGACAGTGGTCGAATAATTCGACGGATAATTATTGGTCGTGTCGTTGTTCGAGGCACTGTTGCCAGCGGCTGCTATGAACAGGATGTCCTGCCGAGCCGAGCGGTCCAATGCGTCAATCATGGCCTGCGATGATCCGCCGCCGCCCCAAGAGTTGTTAGTGGCGACATAATTCTCGCCCAAAGCTGCGTGGGCCGCTGCGCTGGTGAAGTAATCCACCGCTTTCACAGCGCCAGCCGTTGAGCCAGAACCGGTAGCGCCCAGGAATTTCAATCCAACGACCTGGACGTCCCAGTTGACGCCCGCCACGCCGACGCCATTGCCGCCGATGCCGCCTATCGTGCCGCTGACATGCGTGCCATGCCCATTGTCATCGAAGGGATCGTTGTCATTGTTGACGAAGTCCCAGCCGATTAGGTCGTCAAACAGGCCGTTTGAGTTTTCGTCGATGCCATTTTCCCAGAGGGAAGAATTCAGCAGGTCGCCTGCGTCGATGCGGCCATTAGCATTCACGTCAGACGCATAGGTGGCGTTGGACGCGTCGTTAAGATCGCGGAAAGTGATCAGCCCGTCTGAATTGATGTCGCGCAGTGCAGCACGCAGGGCCACCGGAATTTCAGCTTGGTTCAGCCAAACGTTCAGATAGAGATCGGGATGGGTGTAGTCGATACCGGTATCGATCACGCCAACGATGGTGGAGGAGGTGCCAGTGGCCCCCGCCGCCCAAGCTTCCCCGGCTTGGCTGCCAAAGGCGTTCACGACCGTGGTCGTATCGCCGTACATGCCCCAGAGGTTGCCGCTGGTGTAGCCGGGGTCGTTACTGATGGCATCAATAAAGATTGTGTTGGCTTGGTCCGCCAGCAGCCCGCTGTCCTTTAGGGGCGCCGCCTCAGCGACTGTCGCATCGGACGTGGGTGGGGTATGGATGTCGTCAGAAGCAGTCAAAACGGCAGGATCAACGTCCGGAGCAGCAGGCATGCCGTCTGTCCAATCGGACGCCGCTGTCTCGACATACGACCGCGCAATGCTGACGTCAAAATCCGGCTTAGCGAAGGTGACACCCGGTGCGGCGGCCATGTGGCCCACCCAACCCGACGCCGCTGTCTCGACATGCGACCGCGCAATGCTGACGGCAAAATCCGGCTCAGCGAAGGTGACGCCTGGCATGCGTGCCAGCGTGGCGATAGCCTGCGCGGGGTACTCGCCGACGGCGGCTTCGACCTGCAGCAGGGGGCCCGAATTGTCCGAATAACTCTCGGGTCGCACGACATCCAGGACGCGCGCGCCGATCGTCTGCAGAGCTTCAGCCTGCTGCTCAGGCGCTGTTCCGAAATCGAACTGTACCAGAAACCGCTTCAGATGGAGTTCAAGATCAAGGCCAAGATCAGGACTGTTCATATCGGGGGTGCCTCAGGTTGAGCGCCTATATACAGGCCTCCTGCAAAACCTCATTTGCGCGCTGATTTTCGTCCTCAAATGGTATAAATCGGGGGCGTTTCGAGACGAAAATAGCGTTATATTTCTTCACTATATCACTAACAAGCAGGAACTCTGGACATTACATCCTTTGAAATTATCAGCCAAATGGGACCACGTCCATGGCTTTTTTCCGATGCTTCGCGAAGAGGCCGGGCCCCGGAGGGCCTGCTGTGGTGCCGCCGCTCCCAGAAGCGGATCTGCCTCTCATCGACGCCCAGAGCGGCCCCAAGGCTGCGCTGGGTGAGACCCGCGAGGACACGTGCGGCGCGGAGCTGACGCCCTGTGACGAGGTTTGAGGAGTAGCTGTGCAGGGCAAGCACCAAGCGCATTTTGAGGTATGTAATTACCCTATCATGATTGGTTGCTTTATGCATAAACGTGAGGGCGCGTCGAAGGCGAGCATTCTCAGCCTCAAGGTCCTTGAGCATGCGGACCTGATCATTCTTCCAGCCCCCATATTGCTGCCGCCAATGGTCATGGGTCACCTCGGTCACACCGATCGCGCGCTCCGTATCCGGGATCGGCTGGCCTTGCGAGGCCAGCGCATCAACCTGCCGGGCCTCCGCGACAATCTCCTCCGGCATATGGTGCCTTCTGGGTCTTTTGGCCCTCTCTCGCAAAGCCAGACCTCAGGGTGGAACAACCCAAGAGAGGGTCACGGAAAATTGTCGCCGCTCAAACATGACCATTTGACACCGTTAATGATTTTTTAAAAAAGGGGGCGGATTCAAGTTCCGGAGCGAACACCTCCGGGTCGGCTTCACCTGTTAGCAGGCCAGTCCTGCTAACAATGTTCTAAAGTGCTCCCCGGGTGTCGCGAAGTCCAGTGTCTTACGGGGCCGAGCGTTCAGGCTGTCAGCTACGGCGTCGAGGTCATCTTGGTCGAACTCCGACAAGGGCGTTCCTTTCGGGAAGTACTGCCGCAGAAGTCCGTTGGTGTTCTCGTTGGCACCGCGCTGCCAAGGCGAGTGTGGGTCGGCAAAGAAGATACGCATGCCGGTCGCCTCCGCCAGGCCCGCATGGCCTGCCATCTCCTTGCCCTGATCATATGTCAGGGTCTTGCGCAAGGACTCGGGGATCGCGTTCAGCGCGCCCGCGAAACGTGACCGGCCCCCACTGAGTGGTCCGGATGGAATGTTAGTGCGTTGACGGCTTCAGCGCCAGAGCGGGCGGCGAAGCTGGTCGGGGTTGCGTAGCCGCCCGCGAAGCGATTGCGGGCACGAAGACCTCTGGCGCTAGCGGTTTGTATCCAAGTGAGCCGTGCGGTCGCACGGTGTTGTAATGGCGGCGCCAGCTCTCGATGACGATTTTGGCTTCCGCAAGGGAGTAGAAGATTTCGCCATCAAGCAATTCGTCCCGCAGTCGGGCGTTGAAAGATTCGATGAAGCCGTTTTCCCACGGCGATCCCGGCGTGATGTAGGCCGTCTGCGCGCCGACCGCCGTAATCCACTTTTGAACGGATTTCGCGACGAACTCTGGGCCATTATCTGACCGAATGTGGCCCGGCACGCCGCGCAGGACGAAGAGATCAGACAGAACATCGATCACGTCGATCGACTTGAGCCGCCGGTCGATCCGGATCGCCAGGCACTCATGGGTGAACTCGTCGATCACGTTCAGCATCCGATATTTCTTTCCCTCATGCGTACGATCCTCGACGAAGTCGTAGCTCCAGACATGGTTCGGATATTCCGCCCGCAACCGGATGCAGGAGCCATCCGCCATCCAAAGTCGCCCTTTTTTTGGCTGCTTTGCTGGAACCTTGAAGCCCTCTCGTCGCCAGATGCGTTCGACCCGCTTGTCGTTGATCACCCAGCCAGATGTTGATCGCAGAAGCTCCGCGATCTTCCGATAGCCGTATCGGCCGTACTGGCGGACCAGCGCTGTCATGTCATCGATTAAAGCCTGCTCGTCTCCTAGCCCCGCGGGACGCCTGCGCTGCGTTGACCGATGCTGCCCAAGAACGCGGCAGACCCGCCTCTCGGACAGCTTCAGCTCAGACCGCACATGGTCAATGCAGGCGCGACGCCTCGCGGGGCTCAGAAGTTTCCCCGAGCCGCCTCCGCAAGGATCATCTTGTCAAGCGTCAGATCCGAGACCGCGCGCCGGAGCCGCGCATTTTCCGCCTCAAGATCCTTCATCCGCCTGACCTGATCACTCTTGAGCCCTCCAAATTCTTGACGCCAGCGGTAATACGTGACCTCCGTAACGCCTATCTCGCGGACAGCCTCCGCAACCGATTTTCCCTGCGAAACAAAGACATCAACCTGGCGCAGCTTCGCTACGATCTCTTCGGGTTTATGACGCTTCCTAGGCATGGGTCAGATCCTCCTCGTTGCCATAAGACATACTTCAAGGTGGACCAATTCAATGGGGGTGGATCACTTCGGCATCGCGCCGTTCATGCGGCCCCCTGCTTAAGGCCGCTTGTGGGATGACGCGGCTTTGTGCGGCGCGGCATCAGAGGCGATGCGTTTGGCAGCTTTTGGCCCGTTGTGCCGCATCCTGACGCGATCATCGTAAGCGGACTCGCGGTTGCCAGCTAAGGACCTAGTTCGCAACTTCCGCTTCGGGCACGGCATGGAATTGGCACAAAGTGGACGCGCGCATGCCAGACTGGATAGGGCTAAGACTGTATTATGTCATGCCTAAAGGAATCAGTGTCGGCCGACCTTGGGTTAGCTACTTTGCTCTCATCTTCTGGGACTAATTGGCACTAGAGTGGCACTAGGCGTCTCCAAGGCGTCAGCGGATCTTCGCTAAACAATTGAAATAATTGGTGCCGCGTGAGGGACTCGAACCCCCGACCCCCTGATTACAAATCAGGTGCTCTACCAACTGAGCTAACGCGGCTTGGCCGGATCGACGGCGCATCGCGGTGTATACCGGTGTCTCGAGCCGCGTGCCAGTCCTGAGTTAATGGCCTGAGTTATTGGCCCGAGTTGGCAGCCCGAGTTGGCAGCCCGAGTTGCTGATCCCACCTGGCAACACAGATCGACAGCTGCCGCGTCGGTGAGTTCGGCCGCTGCGACGGCGCGAACGCGCAACCTCCGTCCTGCAACGGTCGTGTCGGCCTTGCTATTTGAACGCCAGTTCGGCCTGAGGTCCAAGGTCAAGCCGTTGCAGCACCGTCGGGATTTTCTCCTTGAGTTTGAAAAACCCCGCCGTCGCGTGCGGCCAAAACAGATCGTCCCACGGACGGCGAAGTTCGGCGACGTCCCAACCCGACGTCCGCATAGCGTTGAGAATCGGCCAAACAGCATCGCCCGTCGGCCCGACGGGGCAACCCATGCTGACAATCGCTGCGGCGCCCGCTTTCTGCGCCAGCGCCATCAGCGATGGAGCCGGATCGACGGTCCCGTCATCTTTTAACTGTCCTGTGGCGGGCAGCACCAGAACCGGACAGTGAAACCGCGCCTGCGATCGTGCGATCGCGTCGGCAAGTGCAGCCTGCTTAAACGCGACGACAGCGTCCGACGTTCCCGGGTAGGTATCCGCCGTCCTCAAGCCGGCAACAGCAACCACCTGATCACGCGACATCGGCCAATCCTCCGGTGTCAGATCGTCTTCGGTCAGCAAAAGCATCAGTTTGCCCGGCGGCACCGGCCGCGCGGCTGATGGCTTTACCGGTTTGCCGATGTCGAAGTTTTCTTCCAACGGCGGCGCAACGGTTGCCAACTGTCCGTACGGCGTGAAGCGGCCGCCCGTGTAGGTGTCGATGTTGTCGGCGCGCGCGAGGTACGTCTTGCCCGGCGTTTGCAGCCCGACCACCCAGCGCCACGACAGCGTGTTCGACGCCGGATCGCCGTCGAGCAAATGCCGCAGGAAAAAGTCGGCTCCGAGTTGCCATGGCAGCTCGAGCGTGTAGGTCCAAATGCTGGCAAACCACATGCGAGTGTGATTGTGCAGATAGCCGGTGGAAACGAGTTCACTAACCCAGGCGTCGAAGCAGGCGATGCCGGTTTCACCGGCTTCGGCCGCTGCCAATCTGGCGGCAAGTTCGCCATCACAGCTGACCGAAAAGCGCTGCCGTTGCAGCCCGTCGAGATAATGCCGCCACACGCCCGGCCGCATCTCGAGCCAACCTTTCCAGTACGTCCGCCAGCACACTTCCTGAACGAATTTCTCAGCTGCCGTCAGCGAGTGGTGGGCGAGCACGGCGGTCACGATCTCTTGCTCGGTGATCAGCCGGTGCCGAACATAGGGCGACAGGCCGGATACGTTCGCGTGCGGCCGTCGGGTGTTGCCGTCGGTTCCTGCAACGTGCGGTCCGGTGTCATGATTGCGCTGGTTGGCGTAGTTGCGGCCGGCATCGGGCACAAAAGACGCGAGCTGGGCGAGACCGGCTGCCCGGGTCGGCGGAATCCGGGTCGGCGAAAGACGAACGTTATCGGGCATTGCCACTATCCTTGTTCGTTGGCGACCCGTTGTCGATGGTCCCGGTCCCGGTCGGAGCTGGCGCGGCCGCCGCCGGTGTCGGCTTGGCAAGCTCGGCCTCGATCGCGGCCCTCAGGTTCGGGCTTTCTGGCGATGTCTGCGTGCCGAATGCCGCAACGAGCTTACCGTCGCGGACGACCAGCACAACCTGACCGCGAAAGTCCGACAGCGGCCTCGACTTGGCATCGATCGACCGGAACACGTGGTCGTAAGCCGACCCAGCCGCCAAGGCCCGATCAGGCGGCACGAGCAGCGCTGCGCCCAACGTACCGAAAACGCCAAAAATCCGTCGGCCGACCATCCAAGTGCTCCCTATCGCGTGCCGATTCCGCAAGACCGCCCGGATCGGCCATTCACATGCCACGATGCAATTTTAATACGCTCGTCCACCGCGCCGAGATCGCACGGACGACACTTTAGTGCGTGCTGTTGGCGACATCGGCACGAGTTGTGCTATGTCCGATCAGACGCTTGATCGCCGGGTCGGACGGGATGAACGGCCGAACCCGAAAGGAATTTTGTGGTTTTGAGAGTTACTCGTGGGGCCTCGGAATGGTTGTGTCTAAGGATGCTGGGACAACCTAAGTGATCAGCTAGACCATCGAATAACCATCGTGCTTATGGGTGACCGGGGTGCATGTGGGAAACATGAAATTGCGCGGCTACGACGCGGATAAGGACGACCTGGTGTCATCGCCGATCAGCAAGCCCGGAGCGCCGCGAGACCGCAGCACCCCAACCGATACGATCATCGATATGACGCCGGCCGCTGATCCCCATGCCGACGCTCCCGTTCGCTGCCTCGTGCCGTTTTCAGGCATTCAATTCCTCGACCTCGAGATCGACGCTGGCATCCTCCCGATGATCAGCACGTGGTTTACCGAAGAAGCGGTCGACACAGCCGCCGGACAACGCCGCGTCTTGCTGCCCCTGCAGAGCGAACACACGCCGGACGGGAGCGTGTTCCACCCCGTGACGTTCAAGCCGCTCGGACCTGCCGACACGATGTCGTATTCCGGGATGGAAGCCGTCGAACCGTTTCTCGGCTCGTGGACACCACTTCCCTACCTCCGTTACCTCGGCCGCGCGCCAGCCGGCGACGCCCGTTTCGACCAAGGCCCGTCCAACTGGGCCCGCATTTTTATCGAACGCCCGTCGGAAGGCTTGCGCGGTTGCGAGCGACTGCGTGCCGTCCTCGCGTTCGACACCCGTCTCGATCCGACGAGCCGCTCCGACACGTCACCTTACACCGCGCCCAACGTCGAGGACGCGTTGTTTGCCTCGACATTCACCCTCGTCGACAACCCAGAGCAGGTCTCGGCGTTTTTGAGCCAGCCCTGGATCGCCGCTTGGCTGAAGGACGTGGTCGCCTCCCAGGCTGGAGAGCCAGCCGACACGCAAAGATTCACGCTGGCCCATCTTGGCCGTTACCTCGGTCTCCTCAAGGTCCTCGACAAAGCCTCGATGCTGCCACGCATCCGCTTCATCGACAGCGTCTCGCGTAGTTTACCCTTGCCGGTCATCGGCCTCGACCTCGTCATCGATCTGGGCCCGAGCGAAACCACAGCCGTGCTTGTCCCACGCGACCTACCCCTGTCGCCGGCCAACGCATCTGAATTCGCAATCCCGCTTCGGCTGCGCGATCTCGCCGATCCGGTGGTCATCCATAGCGGTCCAATTCCAACCATCGTCGAATTCGACAACCAAACGTTTGGCAATGCGCAGATATCGCGCCGGAGCGGCCGCACCGATGCCTTCTCCTGGCCAAGCCTTCTTCGCATTGGCGCTGAAGCCCAGCGACTTGCATTACGCGGCAATGCCGTCGACGGACTGACCGGTGTCGCCGACGTTCACGCAGGCTTGGCCAATACGGCGCGCTCCGAGCATCTGTGGCGCTACTCGACGACCGGGGTTGCAAGAAGCAAGGCCGGACCGATGGTCAACGGCGAGATCATGCGCCACGTTGGTGAAGACGGAGATGTCCCCCAGCGCAACGATCTCATGATCACCGCGCAACCCGGTTCGGAAACATCCGGCTGGGCGACATCCGCGCCATCGGCGAACCAACCGGCTGTCCGCCCTCGATTTTCTCAATCCGCACTGAGCGGGTTCTTTCTTGTCGAGTTGCTGCTCCACGCGATGGGCGAAATCAACAGCGCCGAACCGACCAGTCCGTTCGGCGCCCAGTCTGCCAGCCGAACCGAATTGCACCGGATCGAGCGCATCATCGTCACCTCGCCGTTGGCGATGGCCGCCGACGAGCGTCAGCTGCTTGTCGAACGCGTTCACAACGCGATCGACATAGTCTGGCGTGCCCAGCGCTTCGATGATGGCGGGACGCTGCCCCACCCCGAAAAGCCGCAAGTCGCACTCAGTATCGGCGCCGACGTCGGCCTGCAACTCATCCACCTTTACGACGAGGTCCAGCGCAAGTTTGGCGGTTCGTTCAGCGACTTCGTCGACTGCGTGCGCCGCCGCACCGGTGATATCGACGCCGCCGACCGCTTGCGGATCGCGTCCCTCGAAGTAGGAATGCGCGCGCTCGGCCTCACGATCATGGATTACGACGTTGGCCAAGATGGCGTGATCGAAGCAGAACTCGTCTCCACGGATCGAGCAGCCCAAGGTGCCGAGCGCATTGTCGATGCGTTGGCGGCCAGCGTCGTTGCCCGCGCCATCGAACGGGCGCTGGGCAAAGCTGGCATGCCCGACCCGCGCCAGTTCTTGATGCGCATCGGCGAACTGAGCGATGGCGATGCGGCGCAAAAGTCCACCAAAGCTGTCGGAACTGAGGGTAACCACCTCGCGCGGCGTCTAGAAACCAAAGTCATCAAGCCGGCCGCTGCGCAGATCTTCAAGCATTATGCGATGTTGCCGCCGCGGGCCGGTCTCGGCGTATCGCGCACACGGCTCGACGCACTGGCCGAAAGCGGTGGTGGCGCGCTCGACCCGACCGCCGAAGAGTTCGATGCGCTAGCGCGCGCCCACGGCGCCCGCAATTTTCAGCTGTCCGCCGTCCTGGTCGAGAGCAGCCGGCGTGAGTTCGAGCGCCATCTCGCCGCTGAATTGTGGCCTAGCATCGATGCCGTCTGCGAGGCCGTCCGGTCACTCGATTGCGATCTGGTCGTCATCGGCGGCGATCTCGCTGAGCTCGACGACCTGCTCGATAGGCTGACGGCCAACGCTCCAGTCGCGCCCGGTCGGATCGCTTGCCTCGGCGGAATTGCTGCTGCCGTCGGCAGAGGCGCCACCGCCATCGGTATGCCTGCCGCCCGGCCGACAAGTTTCGATGCGGTGCTCGGCGCCTACATGGCCAGCCGCAATTTGCTGCATGCCTCAGGTTTCCGGCTTGCCACACGCAAGGTAGCCGACCACCTTGCGCTCGATGCCGATCCAGCCCGGACCGCGTTGCCACGTGGCACTGCGCAACCACTGACACTCGAGGGCACCGCGACCATATCGCCGCTCGCCACCTCGCGTTTCGAGCGCACGTCGTGAGGGGCGTAACCGCGTGAAACCTTCCCAAAAGATAATCGTTACCTGCCGCCACACTGCCGACAGCGCGCGACGATTGTGCGACTGGCTGGACGCCAACCCAGCCTTGCTCGGCGCCGCCCACGCTGGCGTAATCGAGGATATCGAGGGCTTGGCCAGCGGCCTTGCCCCGATCGCGATCGCAGCCGAAACGCCACCGGCCATCGCGGTGATCGGATCGTCACGGTCGGGCAAAACCGATCTCGTCGTTCAATTGCTCGGACCACGTGTCCCGTCGCAAGCCGGCGAACTTGGCACGCGCGCCATCGACGTCCAGACCCTTCGCAACATTCTCCCGACCGAACACGCCGACGGCGGCTCGCTCGCCGTGCGCCTGACGTCAACGGAATTGCCGCCAGCCCCGCGCGCATATCCGATCCGGTTCACGCTCCTGCCTGAGGTTGACGTGGCCGCCATACTGGCGCTGGCCCGATTGGCCGCTCCGGGCTCACCCCCGGTGGCTCCCAGCGCGGCTGAAGCCGAACAGCTGTTCGCCGAGGCCGCCGCACAGGTATCCCTCCAGCCCGTTCCTGGTATGGCTGGCCGAGATATCCTCGATCTTCGCGAAGCCTTGACGTCGGAGTGGGCCGGGCACCCGTTCATCAGCGGGCTTGCCGCGATCCGCTTTTTCGAGCGTTTGCGAGAGGTCGCCGCCCATACCAAAGAAGCCGACCGGCGCCGCCTACTGTCGGTGCTTTGGGGGCGCGACGAGGCCATGACCGCGCTGTTCGTCAAACTGTGCGATGCCCTCGACAAGCTGGGGCATGGGGCCGAAGCCTACGCAACGCCGGATGCCCTGATCGGGAAAGACCGGGTGACGGGTTGGCTCGTCCGCCACCCCAACAGCATCGCCGACGCGTCGACCATGCTGGCCCTCAAACGTACGGCAAATGACGCGATCACGGTAATGAGCCGCTATGGCCAGACCGTAGAACTCGACCGGGCCGTCCTCGCCGCTCTGGCCAGTGAATTACCGATTTACGCCGGGCCGAGCCGGCTTGCCGACATGGCGCCAGCGGATCTGATCGACTTTCCAGCTCCGCCCATGATCGGCGACGTGGCGCCTCAAAAGGTGAGCGACGAACGCGGTGCACGTTCATCCAACAGCGTCGCTCACAGCGCGTTCGGTATAGCCGTCGCGCGCTACGCCAAGTCAAAACCGCTCTACCTGTTCCAGCGCGCGACCCGCCGCCGAGACATCACCTGTCTGGTGCTCGCGGTCGACCCCGACGGCGACGACGATGCCGCCGGCCCCGCCCTTGCCGATTGGGTCGAGACCGCCCAGGGCGTGACCGAGCACGCCCGCGAGCGTGTCCGTCGCGGTCTGTTTATCGCGGCCACGCCGCCACCACGCTTTGCATCCGCTACATCAGAGCAACGCCAAGCAGCGAGCCAACGCGTGCTCACCGCCGTGCGCGAGCGGCTCGGGCGGGGTCAAGTTTGGACCATGCACTGGTCGCCGGGACGCGCGCTCGACACGGTTTACTGGTTCGCGCGCAGCGGCGAGCAGATGCAGCCGTCGCAACCAGCGAGCCCCGCGTCGGCGTCGATGTTGTTTTCTCGAACAGGCACGCCCGACGCCGCGACGGATCTCGCCATCGCTGGGCGATCGGGCAGTTTCCTGCTCGATGCCACAGACGGCGCAATCGTCGGCGCCTCGGACCAATCGAGTGGCAGCCCGTTCCAGCCTGCGGCAGGCTCGGTTCGATTGGGGGCATCCGGCGTGGGAGAACTCACAGCCGATCTCGCCCGAACCGCAACGGCACGGGCCAAATCGGTCCAGTTGACCCGCGCTATCGCCGAATTGCGGCGGCAACTGCGTAACGCGATTGCGCGCCATCATGTCTCGAACGATCCAGCTGCGGTGGCCGAGTGGCGGCGCGCAACCGCCATCGTCGTCGGCAACCGATTGTCGGCGCTGTCGGAGCACGGACGGCTCGGCCGCCTTCTGCGCACGTTGCTTCCCTCCGAGGCCGAACTCGAAGCCGCGATCCGGGCCGCGGCCGACGATGCAGCATCTGACGCCGAAAGCGAGCTTGGTTCAACGAGCGGGCTTGGTTACGCACCGGCGTCGTTTGCCGTCTCTACAGGTGGCGTTGCCCTGTTCGACACGATTGGCGACGCAAATCCTGCCGGCGATGCCCAACGGCTATCTGACGCCGCCGTGGCCCACTGGATCGCTGCCATGAAGCGCGTGGCGCGGTCGCGTCACGTGTGCCGCGAACTCGGCATCGAAGGCGTCATGATCCAGCATATCGTCGATGAGTTGCAGCTCGGCGCCGGACGGATCGGCCTTTCCGATGAAATCGCAAGACTTTATCGCCGCGCCGTTCCGGGCCTAGCGCCAGCCGACACCGTGCGCCTTGCCGCCTATGCATTTCGCTTGATCTCCGCCTATCTGGAAATTCTGTCGGCCAGCGGAAATCGAAACCAAGTGTCTGCGCAAACACACCGTTCACCCGATGTCGAGGTTGCCGATGTCCCCGGCAATGGCTATGGACAGGACCGCAGGCCACGACAAACGGCATTGCGGGGTGCCCGGGGGGGCGACGAAAACTGGGAACAATCGTTCGCAGCGCTCGTGGATGACAATATTTCTGCCACAAATTTGGGATGGCCGCGCGGTGACAAGGATCGGGAGTTGGGCAGCCTGATCCAATTGTTTGCTCCTGGTCCATTCGAGGGTGACGCATGAGCATGATGAAAATCGAGGTGGTCCCCGACCCGTCGGTTACGACAGGCGGACATGCGATCATCAGGCTGCGCGGCGTCGCGATCCTGCCCCCGGGAGCAACGCTGCGGATCGACCCCATCGATGAATCACTTGCCGACGAAGAAGGCTGGCCGAACGGGGAATTTACGCCGCTCGACAGTCGGCAGACGCCCGACGGGCTCGAGTTGCGGGTCGGACCTGACATCGTCGATGCGCCCTTGCTGGAGCCCGGCGTTCCGGTGACGATCACGGTGTCGGAAGCCGACCTTAGTGGCGAACTCGTCTGGCCCGACCTCCCGATATCTTCGAGCCCAACCCTTGCCCCTGTGGTGATGTCGGCATCGCAAATGGCGGCCGAGTTCGCCGCCGCCGAGCGCGCGAAGGCAGACGCCAAGCGGCTATTGTCCGTAACTCAGACAAAACTGGACCACGATCGCAGCGACGCAGCTGTGGTTGCCAAGCGCGATGCGTCGGTCGCTGCGGCGATTGCAGCCGCTGTCAAAGCACCCGTACCGACGACCATTTCCACCCACCCGGCGATCGAGCCGATGACTGGCGCCGTCCTGGCATTGGACAAAATGCTCGCCAATGGCCGCAGCAAAGATGTCAACGGAGAGGCACCCCGCAAGCCGGTCGAGATGCTGTCGACGTTGCCCGACGCCAAGCCAAAGACAGCCAACGGGGCGACAGAGACTCTTGCCTCGAGCTCGACACTGCCCGTTGGCCCAGCATTGTTCGTTGGCCCGGGACACTCCGTTGGCCAGCCGATTTCCATCGACCGAAGTGTCAGCTCCATTTCGGGAGCTGCTGTCAAGCCGCTGACACTGGAGCCAGCCGCAGCTGGCCCAGATACGCTGTCAAGCTTGGCAACCAAGCGGGCGCCCGATCCCACGCCGGTCGACGGGCGACCAACGCCAGCGTCGGCGGTCGACGGGACGCTGCCCACGATCCTCCTCAAGCAGGCGACCGAAGCCGCTGCTGCCCGAACCGCCATACTCGAGCCAGTCCCGCAAAGTGACGTGCCACCCCAGCGCGGGAGCGGAATCGCCGCGTTTTTTGCCGGTGCCGCCTTGGCAGCGGCGTCTCTCTTGCTTGCTGTATTCGCCGCGCCCATCATCGGGATTGGCGCCCCGCCTGCCGCAGCGCCTCCACGCACCGTAATCGCTGACGCATTCATGGCAGGCCCGCAATCGCCGCGCGGTGAAATCGCGACCAACATCGATCTTCCAACGGCTTTGCGCCTCGCCGATTACAACCTCCACGGGGTGGATCGAGCGATCGATCGTGCAGAGGCAGAGTTCTGGTTGAAGAAGGCAATGTCGTTGACAGCCAGCCACACCCAGTTGCGCTGGGCTGTGACGCAGCTTGGAACGCTGGCCGCGCAGCCAGTCACGGGATCGCCCGATTACGACAAGGCCCGTCTTTTGTGGGAAATTTCAGCCGGCAACGGCGACCCCATCGCACTGTGTTTCCTCGGAACACTGGCTGAAAACGGCCTCGGTGGTCCAGCCGACCGCGCCAAGGCGCTCGAATACTACAAGCGTTCGAAAGAGATCGGCGGCTGCCCGTCGACTGATGAAGCCATTACCCGATTGAGCAAGTAGGAGTGGCTTTGATGCCGAACGTGTCACGTGCGTTTCGTGTTGGTCTCGCAGCACTGGCGATGGCGGTCGCAAGCGGCTAACCAGCGTCGGCTCAACAATCGGGGCCGTTTTTCGACAATCGTCGCCTTCCCGACCTCGAGGCCGAACGCCGCAATCAGGACGTCCAACAGGAGCAGCGCCGTCAACAAGACGCGGATGCAAAAAACAAGCCGCAGATCAGCGCCTCGCCGCAGAAGCCGAGGCCAAGAAAAAGGCCAACGAGCAACGCCTCGCCGCCGAAACCGAAGCCAAGAAAAAGGCCGACGAGCAGCGCCTCGCCGCAGAAACCGAGGCTAAGAAGAAGGCCGACGACCAGCGCCTTGCCGCCGAAACCGAGGCCAAGAAAAAGGCCGACGAACAGCGCCTCGCTGCTGAAACCGAGGCCAAGAAAAAGGCCGACGAACAGCGCCTCGCCGCAGAAGCCGAGGCCAAGAAAAAGGCCGACGAACAGCGCCTCGCCGCAGAAGCCGAGGCCAAGAAAAAGGCCGACGAACAGCGCCTCGCCGCAGAAGCCGAGGCCAAGAAAAAGGC
>Ga0247834_1003918_pt1 | contig 19553 bp, 17 predicted proteins | sample LaCruzMarch2015__8_FD_187118 | JGI IMG/M metagenome (GOLD analysis project Ga0247834, IMG submission 187118) | Freshwater microbial communities from meromictic Lake La Cruz, Castile-La Mancha, Spain - LaCruzMarch2015_12m | ecosystem: Environmental > Aquatic > Freshwater > Lake | place: Spain...
AATCAGCAAAATTACGTGGTGATTGGAATAGTACCAAGGATTTTATTTCAAAAGGTCGAGACTGGCTTATTGAAGAAGTTAAAGCAAGTGGCTTACGTGGCCGTGGTGGCGCTGGTTTTTCTACTGGCACGAAATGGTCATTTATGCCCAAAGATAGCTCAAAACCTCATTACCTAATAGTGAATGCAGATGAAAGCGAACCTGGCACCTGCAAAGACCGCGATATACTACGTAACGAACCTCATAAATTACTAGAAGGCACAGCCTTAGCTAGTTGCGCTATTGGAGCGCATGTAGCCTATATTTACATCCGTGGTGAATATTTTCGTGAAGCTGAAATATTACAAGCAGCTATTGATGAAGCCTATGATGCAGGTTTTTTTGGAAAAAAATCAGAAAAAACTATCGGTTGGAATTTAGATGTATACTTGCATCGCGGTGCTGGTGCTTACATATGCGGTGAAGAATCTGCATTAATGGAAAGCCTTGAGGGCAAAAAAGGCTTCCCAAGATTAAAGCCCCCCTTCCCTGCACAATCAGGATTGTATAATTCACCAACCACTATCAATAATGTGGAATCTATAGCAGTTGTGCCAACTATTTTAAGACGTGGTGCTTCTTGGTTTTCAAGCATTGGCAGACCTAATAATTCAGGCACAAAAATCTTTTGCATATCTGGTCATGTAAATAATCCCTGCAATGTCGAAGAAGAAATGAGCATTTCTTTGCGTGAATTAATTGATAAACATGCGGGTGGAGTGCGCGGTGGTTGGGATAATTTAAAAGCAGTCATCCCTGGAGGATCATCAGTTCCCCTACTTCCCAAGTCAATTTGCGATGAAGTGTTAATGGATTTTGATTCACTAACGGCAGTGCAAAGCGGTTTAGGAACTGCTGCAGTAATTGTTATGGATAAATCCACAGATATCATTAAAGCTATTGCAAGATTATCAAAATTTTATATGCATGAAAGCTGTGGCCAGTGCTCTCCTTGTCGTGAAGGCACAGGATGGATGTGGAGAATGATGGAACGACTTGTAAAAGGTCAGGCTGAAATTACAGATATTGACTTATTACAGCAAGTTTCAAAACAGATTGAAGGTCACACAATTTGTGCATTTGGTGATGCAGCAGCATGGCCTGTTCAAGGATTGATTCGGCATTTTCGACATGAAATAGAAGCACGAATCCTGAAAGCAGTAGCATAGTTATGGTGAAATTAGTTATTGATGATCAAGAAATTGAAGTAGAAGCAGGCACAAGCATCCTGAAAGCTTGCGAAACACTTAAAAAAGAAATTCCAGTGTTTTGCTACCATCCTAAGTTAAAGGTCGCAGGAAACTGCCGCATGTGTTTAGTTGAAGTAGACAAATCATCTAAACCAATTGCCAGTTGCGTAACGCCAGTTGCAGAAGGCATGGTTGTTCATACAAAAACTCCTATGGTAGAAGACGCCAGAAAAGGCGTTTTAGAACTGCTTTTAATTAATCATCCGCTTGATTGTCCTATATGTGATCAAGGAGGTGAATGCGATCTGCAAGACCTGACCCTCAACTATGGCTCGGGAAATAGCAGATATAAATTCTATAAACGCGCTGTTTCTAATAAATACATGGGTCCATTTATAAAAACGGTAATGAACCGCTGCATTCATTGTACCCGCTGTGTACGGTTTGCAACCGAAATTGCCGGTGTGCAAGAAATAGGTACTCATGGACGCGGTGAACATACAGAAATTATTAGCTATTTAGATAAAGCTGTCAGTTCTGAACTTTCAGGAAATATGATTGATATTTGCCCAGTTGGCGCACTTACAAATAAGCCTTACGCATTCCATGGACGACCTTGGGAACTACAACATACCGATTCTATTGATGTACTTGATGCAGTAGGTAGCAACATTCGTATTGATGTTCGTGATGGAAAAGTATTACGAATCCTGCCTCGAACAAATGAGAATATTAACGAGGAATGGATTAGCGACAAAACGCGCTTTGCTTATGACGGGCTGTCTTGTCAACGCCTTGATAAGCCTTACATACGCAAAAATGGAAAATTAGCTCCTTGTTCTTGGGACGAAGCATTTAATACTATTCGCAAAAAAATAGCGAAAACTGATCCTTCAGAAATTGCAGCACTTGCCGGTGATTTAGTTGATCAAGAGAGTCAACTAGCCTTAAGAATGCTACTAGATGCAATGGGTGTGAAAAACCGAGATTGCCGAACCGATGGTGCCATGATTCCCTATGACCACAGAAGCAATTATCTATTTAATTCCACAATCAAGAATATAGAAAATGCCGATGTTGTTTTGCTAGTAGGGTGCAATCCACGACACGAAGCGACAATGGTTAATGCGCGTTTACGCAAAGCTGTTACACAAAACAATTGCACGATTGGATTAATTGGTGAACAGGTTGATTTAACATATCCGTACCAATTTTTAAGCGATGATCCGTCGGTATTAAGTGAAATTACAAAAGGATCACATCCATTTTCTAAGGTTTTAAAATCTGAAAAAAACCCATTGTTAATATTAGGAACCAGCTGCTTTTTGAATGCTAACTCGACATCGATTTTACATCAAACAAATGAACTACATAAAAAATTTGGTGTCCAAGTTAATGTATTACACACAGCAGCGAGTCGTGTTGGTGGACTAGATGTTGGATTTGTTCCTGCACCTGACGGCAAAAATTTTCACCAAATTCTTGAAAGCACAAAGACCTCAGACATTAAAATATTGTATCTGTTAAATCTTGATATTGATGATGATTTTTCAAATGCATTTATAATTTATCAAGGGCATCATGGTGATAAAGGCGCACATAATGCAGATGTAATTTTACCAGGTGCCGCATATACAGAAAAATTTGCAACTTATGTAAACATGGAAGGACGAAGTCAACAAACAAAACAAGCATTGCTCCCTCCTGGAGATGCAAAAGAAGATTGGAAAATCATTAGAGCTTTGTCAGAAGTGTTAGGAAAAACCCTTCCTTTTAACACATTAGATCAACTGCAAAATTTACTACCTAAGTTTAATGACTCAACCGCATTTGAACCATTTAATGCACCAGATTCAAAAATTAACTCTAATCATTTTGAAACAACAATAAAAAATTATTATATGCACGATGTTATCAGTCGGCACTCTGCCAATATGGCAAATGCTACAAGCGAAATTCAGGGAGACCAGCTTGGAATTATTTAATATTTCATTTCCTGACGCATTTTTTTATGTATGGTCGCTACTTCCAAGTGTCCTATGGATTGCCGCCAAATGTTTCTCAATCATACTGCCTTTGATTCTAACGGTAGCTTACATAACATATGCGGAAAGAAAAATTATTGGAGCAATGCAGCTTCGTATTGGACCAAACATGGTTGGACCATTTGGTCTGTTGCAACCTTTTGCAGATGCCATAAAGCTTTTACATAAAGAAATTATTATACCTTTTTCATCTAACAAAATACTATTTATTCTAGCTCCACTACTAACTTTTGGTTTTAGTTTGGCGGCTTGGGCTGTTATTCCATTTGATGAAGGAGTAGTAATTGCGGACATAAACGTTGGGATTCTTTATCTATTTGCCACAGCTTCACTTGCTGTATATGGAATAATTTTAGCTGGCTGGGCTAGCAACTCAAAATATGCTTTTCTTGGAGCTCTACGTTCTGCAGCACAAATGATTTCTTATGAAGTTTCAATGGGGTTAATTATTATAACTGTATTAATTAATGTAGGTTCTCTCAACATCTCTGCAATTATTAAAGCACAGCAAAATACTTGGTTTATTGTCTATCTGTTTCCTATGTGGGTGATTTTTTTCATCTCATCATTAGCAGAAGCAAACAGAACACCCTTTGACCTTCCTGAAGCTGAAGCTGAATTAGTTGCTGGATATCATGTTGAATATTCTTCATTTCCCTTTGCATTATTTTTCTTAGGCGAGTATGCAAACATGATTTTACTAAGCGCAATGAACGCAATTTTATTTTTTGGCGGATGGCAACCTCCATTTAACACACCTCTATTTTTAATGGTTCCTGGATATATCTGGTTTGCTTTAAAAATTTCATTCTTTTTATTTTTATTCATTTGGGTTCGTGCTAGTTTACCTCGATATCGCTATGATCAACTCATGCGTTTAGGCTGGAAAGTGTTTCTGCCAATATCGTTGATAGCCGTAATACTAACAGCAGCTATAAAACTTTTACAAATTGAGATCATCTGATGTTACAAAAGATCGAAAAATCAAAGAAGCACATAAGAAGATTAGTGCTCTACGATATTCTTGTGGGGCTTATGACAACGTTCAGATATATGTTCAAACGCAAGGTCACAATTCAATACCCATTTGAAAAAACAGAACAAAGCCCAAGATTTAGAGGAGAACACGCTTTACGACGCTATCCCAATGGTGAAGAGAGATGTATTGCCTGTAAATTATGTGGAGCAGTGTGCCCTGCGCAAGCGATTGTTATTGAAGCTGAACCAAGTGCAGATGGCAGCAGAAAAACCACACGCTATGATATAGACATGACAAAATGCATCTACTGTGGTTTATGCCAAGAAGCTTGCCCTGTTGATGCTATTGTAGAAGGACCTAATTTTGAATTTTCTACACTTTCTCATGAAGAGCTTGTTTTTAATAAAGAACGATTACTCAGCAATGGAGATCGTTGGGAATTAGCACTTGAAGAAAACATAAAAAAAGATGCAGAGTATAGATAATGGGTGAAAGCATTCTTTATTTAGTATTTGTACTAGGCTTGCTTGGCTCCGCAACAGGTGTCGTACTTATGCGCACGCCTATACATAGCCTGTTATTACTAATCATGACCTTCTTTAATGCAGCAGGTTTATTTTTAGTATGGGGTGCTGAATTTTTAGCCATGATGCTTGTCATTGTTTATGTGGGTGCCGTCGCAGTTTTGTTTTTATTTGTTGTGATGATAATGAATGTTGATGAAAAACAACTTAAATTTGAATTCAGTTCATACACAGGATTTAGCACTATTTTAGCTTGCATACTTTTCACAGAGCTAATAATTGCTGTATTACCATGGAAAACCTGGGAAAAAGCAATCGATGTTATAGCGCTTCCTATTCCTCAAATGACAACTAATGCTAACGCTATTGGCAATCACTTATATACTCAATATTTTTATATTTTTCAGCTCTCAGGCTTGTTACTTTTATTAGCGATGATTGGTGCCATTCTTTTGACGTTACGTACACGCAACCATATTGTGCATCAAGACATCAAGCAACAAGTGAATAGAGAACCTACAGATACGCTAAGCTTAATAAAAGTTCCTTTTCATAAAGGAGTTGATGTATGACTCATCTGTTAGTTTTAGTGCCTTCAATATACTTATTTTGTTTAGGCTTATTTGGCATTTATCATCGCAGACATAATATCATCATGGTTTTGTTATCCATAGAAATTATGCTTTTAAGTGTAAGTGTTAACTTTGTGGGGTTTTCTTGTATTTTAAAAGACTTAGACGGTCAAATATTTTCTTTGTTTGTTTTAACGACGTCTGCAGCTGAAGCAGCAATTGGGTTAGCAATAGTGCTACTATACTATCGTAATCGTGGTAGCATATTCTTAAGTGATATGAATCAATTAAAGGGGTAATTTTTTATGCGGTACTTAAATATTCTGTTAAGTTTTTTGTTTTTTGTCGGTTGTGAAAAATCTCCAGAAAAAAATACTGATTCAATTTTAAATTTTGCTGTTTCTAGTGATTATCCGCCCTATATTTATAGCGAACATGGCAAGTTGGCTGGATTTGAAATTGAAATAATTAATACTATTGCAGGAAGCTTGAAAAAAACTGTTCATTTTCATGATATCTCTTTTGAAGGAATTTTAAGAACAGTTAAACAAAAACAAGTCGATGGAGCTATAGCTGCAATTGGAAAAACTCCAGAACGTGAAAAAGACGTTGATTTTACGATTCCATATCATCGTTCAATGACTGTAGTCGTTGTCCCATTCGCAACATCAATACGCAATCTTGATGACATATCTAACAAGACGGTTGGAGTGGAATCAGGAACTACTTACGTGAATGATCTAAAAACCCATTTTAAAGATGTTAAGATACTAATGCGCTCAAAATTTTTTGAACTCCTAGATGCATTACATGAAGGAAAATGCCAAGCAATTGTTACGGGATACTCAGAAGCATATGAATTACAAAGCATCAACCCTGATTTAAAAATTATCCCCATAGAAGAAACTGTTATCACTTTTTCAATAGCCTTACCAAAAGGATCCTCTCTACTTGAGCCTATCAATGAAAAAATACGAGATATGATTAAAAACGGAGATATTCATAAGCTTGAAACTCAGTTTTTTAAAAAAATTATCAAAGAATAACATCTCTTTCTCCCTAATTTTGCTGACCACTACGCTGTAAGTCGGCAAAATTTTCCTTAAATAATTTTATTTCGGCAAAATTTGCCGGGTTGTTAACCAATTATTTAACTCTTCGGACTACCTTTAGGGTATAAACAAACAAATTAGGCAACCCCTTGAACGAAATCCTGCAGCGTTTTGGCACCAGCCGCGTTATAACTATGGCTGGAATTGGCCTTGGTTTAATGACGTTTTTTGGTTACATCATGGTGCGTGCGAACCAAACCGAAATGGCCTTGCTATATAATCAAATAGAAGCAGCCGAAGGTGGTCGTGTCTTAGAAAAATTAAAAACTATGGGAATCCCTTTTGAAGTCAAAGGTGACGGAACACAAATTTATGCTCCTATAGATGATATTTCAAGATTACGGATGGAATTAGCACAAAGTGGCATGCCATCTGGTGGTGGGGTAGGATATGAAATTTTTGACAAGCAAGATATTTTAGGCACAACTAATGCTCTATTAGGTATCAATCAGATCAGAGCTTTAGAAGGAGAACTTGGAAAGTCAGTCCAAACTATTCAAGGGATACAAGCTGCACGTGTGCATCTCGTCATTCCTAAACGCGAACTTTTTAGCGAAAACAAGCAGGAACCTTCCGCATCAGTAATGATACGTATGAAAGGTGTAGCTGTTCTTTCTGCAACTCAAGTTCAGTCAATTCGCTACTTAGTTGCTTCAGCAGTTCCTGGCTTAATTTTAGATCAAGTTTCAATAGTAGATGACCGAGGAAACTTGCTTGCCCGAGGAAAAGATTCTGCGGAAACAAAAGATAATCTTACAGTGCAACAAACAACTCAACGTGAATATGAACAACGCATTTCAAGGTCAATTGAAGCACTACTAGATCGCACGCTTGGATTAAATAAAACCAGAGCGGAAGTCTCTGTCGATATGGACTTTGATCAAGTTTCATCAACATCTGTATTATTTGACCCTGAAGGACAAGTTGTAAAAAATCAAATAATCAATGAAGAAGGTGTCAGCACAAGCGAAAAATCTGCTTCTAGTGATGCTGTTTCCATTCAAAACTCTTTGCCTGTTGGGCAAGAAGGACAGGGAAATACTGGTAATAACAATAAAAATCAAACTAGCAATATTGAAGAAAATATCAATTATGAAATTTCAAATACTACAAAAACGTATGTCAAAGAATTGGGCACCATAAAGCGATTATCAATTGCAGTTATGGTTGATGGAAATTACAAAAAGAAAGATGATGGCACTCAAGAATATCAACCAAGATCAGACGAGGAATTGAATAAACTAAAAGACTTAGTGAAAACTGCAACGGGATATAAAGAAGATCGCGGTGACGTTGTGAGTTTAGTTAACTTAAAATTCAGCGAATTTCCGCAAGATACTATTCCAGAAAAGCAAGAAAATCCATTTTTTGGCCTAAATTTAAATAAGCTAGCAGAATTAAGCATTACAGCACTTGTTGTTTTAATTGGCTTGTTTACGGTAGTTAAACCATTTATCTCATCTTTAATGAGAACAACTTCCTCTAGAGCACTATCAGGTAATTCAGAAATTTCATCTGACAGCTCCACAAAAATTCATGCGGAAGAACAATCAAACACAAATAGATCTACAAGTTCAAAGCAAGCACAACCCCCGATCAATATAGACCATATTGAAGGAATGGTTAATCAATCATCGACTAAAAAAATTGCAGAACTTGTTGATCGACACCCAGAAGAAGCTGTTTCAATTATTAGATCTTGGATGTATTCGGATAAATAGGTATGACTGAAAAATTCTTAAACATCATGAAAGAAGAAAAAGTTAGCTATTCAGGAAATGAAAGAGCAGCAATTATGATGTTCTCTCTTCCAGATGAACAAGTGCAAAAAATATTTTCTTATCTAGAAACAGAAGAAGTAAAAGATTTATCACAGGCCATGGCAAACTTGGGCACAGTAAGTTCTGAAAAGGTTGAAACGTTATGCGTTGAATTTGTCAATGAAATATCAAGTACAGGGTCGTTAGTTGGTTCTGTAGAAAGCACAAGACGATTACTTTTAAAACTCATGACACAAAGTGAAGTTGATAAGATTATTGAGGATGTTCGTGGGCCTGCAGGTAAAAACTTATGGGATAAACTTAGCAGCGTAGATGAAGAAATATTGGCAGGATATCTTAAGAATGAATCCCCACAAACTGTTGCTGTTATTTTATCCCGTATACGCCCCGAAACTTCAGCAAAAGTTCTTTCTTGCTTACCTGAAACTATGGCAGATGAAATAGTTCTGCGTTTATTGCGTATGGATACTGTTAAAAGAGAAGTCATTGAAGAAATAGAAAATACTTTGCACCGAGAATTTATTAGCACATTAGGTAGATCTGTAAAGAAAGATCCATATGAGATAGTTGCCGAGGTATTTAATAATCTAGACCGCACATCAGAAATGCGTTTGCTAAATAGACTTGAAGAAAAAAAACCAGAAATAGCTGAACGAATTCGCAATCTAATGTTTACCTTCGAAGACATAGTTCAATTAGATAAAACAAGTATTGTAGTAATACTAAGAACTATAGACAAATCCAAACTAGCAATTGCCCTAAAAGGTACACAAGATCGCATTAAAGAGAAATTTATTAAGAATATGTCGGAACGCGGAGCAAAACTCTTATTAGATGAAATGGCCAATCTAGGGTTGGTAAGATTAAAAGACGTGGAAAAAGCCCAGAATGAAATTGTAATGATTGCAAAAAACTTAGCCGCTTGTAATGAAATTAGCATTAACAATGGCTCTGAAAAGGGCGAACAGTTAGTAGAGTAATTATGGAACAGAAAAATAAAATTTATACAAATTTCATCAGTAAAAATTCCACACCGCTAATAATGCGTGAGTTTGCCATAGAAAATAATAAACTCATCTTTACTGAAGATGATATCAAGAATGCAGAATCTGAAGGTTATACAAAAGGGTTCAACGAAGGAATTGAATTAGGGGTATCTCAAGGCGAGCTAAAAGCTACCAGAGAAATAGATACCATTGTTCAAAAAGCTCTTTTAGAAATTGAAAGTTCTCTAAAAGAAATTATAAAAATAGAAAAAGTTTTTTCTGAAAATTTTTTCTCAAGTATTTTAAGAGTTTGCTCAGCCGTTCTCAGTAAATCTATGCCTTTCTTTTTTAAAAAACATGGCCAAAAAGAAATGAAAAAATTTTTAAAAGAAATTGTTGAATCATTAGTAATTCATATGCCTATTCAAGTGAAAGTTCCTGAATTTATTTATGAGGAGACATTGGAGCATTTAAAAAATTTATGTTCTACTTATCCTGAAACGATAAACATTATAAAAACTAATGAGCTTATAGATAACGCATGTGAAATTGAATGGAATGGTGGGGGCGCACAATGGAATCTAGAGACACGGTATCAAGCAATTGAGTTAAAGATGCAAGAATATCTAAATACTTATGTAGAACAAGGAGAGCACCATGGATAATGTAGATAATCCAGGAAATGAAACAATAGCAGATTTTAGCAAAAAAAATGTCATTCATGATGAACTATCAACATCTTGGTCGGACAAATTTGAAGAAGATACTGCTGTTAACACAGAGCAACTAAAAAACTTAATTTCTGACAGCAATGACCCAAAAGACTTGGAGGCAGTGTTTGAAGTCCCTGTTATGGTTTCAGCTGTTTTAGGCAGCGCCCGAATGCCAGTTCACCAGTTATTAAAACTTGGACGAGGAGCGGTTATTGAACTTGATCGGCGCGTAGGTGAAGCAATTGATATCTATGTCAATAACCTTCTGATTGCCCGTGGGGAAGTTGTTATGGTTGAAGATAAACTTGGCATTACAATGACAGAGATTATTAAAACTAAAAGTAAAACATAAGGGAATAAAAATATGCGTTTATTAATTGTTGGATCTTTGAATGGATATGTCAGCTCAGCTGCAAAAATTGCAATTGCAAGTGGAGCGAAGGTTTCACATGTTCCTGAAATTGACGAAGGACTTGAAAGTTTGCGTTCTGGAAAAGGCGCTGACATGGTCATGGTTGACTTAACGCTGGATATTTTTAAATTTTTAACAGCGATAAAAAATGAGCGTATTGTTATTCCTGTGGTTGCATGTGGTGTAACCCCAGACCCAGATCGTGCTGCTGAAGCAATTCGTGCAGGTGCAAAAGAATACATTACCTTACCACCCGATCCGGAATTAATTGCAGCAGTGCTTCAGGCAGTAACACGAGAAGATTTATATGTTATTCATAATGATCCTAAAACAAAGCAAATTTTAACCTTTGCAAATAGAATTGCACCAAGTGAAGCAAATATCTTAATTACCGGTGAATCAGGAACTGGTAAAGAAATAATGGCAAATTTTATTCATCAACAATCCAAACGAAGAGAACGTCCATTTATTTCTATAAATTGTGCTGCCATCCCAGAAAATTTGCTTGAGTCAGAATTATTTGGTCACGAAAAAGGATCTTTTACAGGTGCTATTGCTAGACGTATAGGAAAATTTGAAGAAGCTTCTGGTGGTACTTTATTACTGGATGAAGTTACTGAAATGCATCCTCGACTACAAGCTAAACTTTTACGTGCAGTGCAGGAAAGGGTCATTGATCGCGTTGGAAGCGCGCACCCTATTCGCATTGATATTCGCATTATTGCCACCTCAAATCGAAATATGCTGGAAGCTGTAAAAGCTCAAGAATTTCGTGAAGACTTATATTTTCGCCTAAATGTGGTAAATATTGAAATGCCAAGCCTTCGCGAACGCCCAGGTGATATTGAGCCGTTAGCAACGTATTTTATTCAAAAATATTGCGAACTGAATCTTATTAGTCCAAAAAAATTATCCACGTTTGCTCTTGATAATCTGCTTGCACATAGTTGGCCTGGTAATGTCCGTGAATTAGAAAATAGTATTCATAGAGCTGTGCTTATGGCCCAAGAGGACACAATTACACCTGAAGATATTTTTGGAATAAATGGGCCTGTATCATCACAAAAACCTGATTCTAATCCAATTTTAGTAGGCAGGAAAGTTTCCGAAGTGGAACGTGAATTAATCCTACATACTTTGGATCACTGCCTTGGAAATAGAACACATGCCGCGAATATTTTGGGAATTTCTATTCGCACACTACGAAATAAGCTCAAAGAATATTCAGACTCTAATGTTTCTTCCACTTACCTATAGGAGAAAACAGAATGGCAGCTGCAATTGAGTTCAAAGCTACCGCTCCTAGCTTTGCTGATCTGATCAAAAGAGCCGATATATCATTCGCTGTTGGCGTTCTTATCATCATGGTTGTTTTGCTAATGCCAATGCCAAAACCATTAATGGATTTTGCTTTAGCGCTTTCCATTACTTTTTCTGTAATGATTTTAATGACATCACTATTCATTATGAAACCTAATGAATTTAGCTCATTTCCCACTGTTCTTCTTATAGCCACAATGATCCGTTTATCTTTGAACGTGGCCTCAACTAGATTAATTTTATCTCATGGACATGAAGGCACATCTGCAGCAGGCAAGGTCATTGAAGCCTTTGGTCAGTTTGTAATTGGGGGAAATTTTGTTATTGGAATTGTAGTTTTCATTATTCTAATCATTGTAAATTTCGTGGTTATTACTAAGGGTTCAGGACGTATCGCTGAAGTTGCTGCTCGGTTTAGTTTAGATGGAATGCCAGGTAAACAAATGGCTATTGATGCGGATTTAGCCGCTGGAATGATTGACGAGCCCGAAGCACGCAGACGTCGCAAAGAAATTGAATCTGAGAGTAATTTTTATGGAGCAATGGATGGTGCTGCCAAGTTTGTGCGCGGAGATGCAATTGCAGGACTACTGATCACATTCATCAATATTATTGGTGGAATTATTATTGGAGTTGCTCAAAACAACATGAGTTTTGGCGATGCTTTTCATACCTATACGCTTTTAACAGTAGGTGATGGCTTGGTAACGCAGATTCCTGCGCTTATTGTTTCTATGGCTTCTGGTTTGTTGGTATCTAAAGCTGGTATTGAAGGAGCAACCGATAAAGCTTTGTATCGCCAATTAAGCGCTTATCCCACAGCTTTAGGAATGGCTTCTTTTGTAATGGCAGCAATGGGTTTACTACCAGGCATTCCTATCATGCCATTTGTAATTTTAGCGTCTCTTGCAGGATATGCTTCGTGGAATTCATACCAAGAACAGCTGAATGTTGAAAATAAAGATAATCTCGATAAACATACTAAAGACACCGATGATAATCAAAAATCCTTAGAACAAACATCGGCACCTGCAATATCTCTACCGTTAGATATGATTCGTCTTGAATTGGGCTATGGCTTATTAACACTTTTAAATGGTGAAAAAAATAGACAGCTTGGTGAGCAAATTAAAAATCTGCGTACGCAGCTACAGCAAGAAATGGGTATTTATCTTCCTCAAGTTCGTATCCAAGACAATATGCAACTTGGTAATAATGAATATGTCATCCGCATAAAAGAATTAGATGCCGGGAAAGGATACTTAAAACCAGGGGATCTAATGGTTATGGATCCTCGCGCGGAACCAATTACATTAATAGGTGAGCATACAAGGGAACCAAGCTTTGGATTACCAGCAATGTGGATTTCTGGCTCAGTGAAAGCAGATGCTGAAAATCTAGGTTACACCATAGTTGAACCATCAGTAGTTCTAACAACCCATCTAACAGAAGTTATCAAAGATAATATCGGCGAACTAGTTACCTTTGCTGATGTTCAAAAATTACTTGATGATATGAGTGAAACCTACAAAAAACTTCTAAATGATGTTGTTCCAGGACAAATTACAGTAGGTGGTATTCAACGAGTGCTGCAAAATCTGGTTGGTGAGCGTGTTTCAATTCGTGATCTTCCAACAATTCTTGAAGGCATTGCCGAAGCGTGTAATTTTTCAAGAAACATTGTAACCATTACTGAACACGTGCGACTACGCTTAAGCAGACAAATTACTTTTAGTAACGCCGACAACGAAGGTGTTTTAAACATCGTCACTTTAAGCCCGCAATGGGAACAAATCATCAGTGATTCCGTTGTTGGTGATGGAGATGCACGTCAATTAGCTCTACCTCCAAGCCAGATGCAGGAATTTATTTTCCGTTGTAATGAAACCTATGACCGCCTCGCAATGATGGGCGAAATGCCAGTTCTTGTAACCACTGCCTATATTCGTTCATTCATCAGATCGATTCTTGAAAGAGTGCGCCCTTCCGTAGTTATTATGTCGCAGAATGAAGTGCACCCGAAAGTAAAAATCCGCTCTCTTGGTCAGCTTGAGTAATCTTATACTCGTAACTTCTGCATCAATTCCTGACGCGCTATTGGTAAGGATTTGTGATGACTCGCATGATTCACCAGAAAATGTCCCGTAAGAAGTAATGAATTTACAAAGTCTAATTTTGTAGGTGCACAATTTTTATTAATTAGAAAATCAGGCAGCACTAGCAGTCTGTCTATATATGGCAGTGCAGCTTCATAACAAACAGCACAACCTGTCTTCGGTGAAACATGCGTTAGGTTTTCAAGCGATTTAGTCACTGCACAAGAATCTAAGCTTAGACCAAATCCCAACTCCTCAATCAGTAACACTTCAAAAAAGCAATAGGCTTTAATCGCTTCAGATGGGTGATAAAAAAGCTGCAGCGTTTCATTCGCCTTATTCCATAAATTTAAATATGGGTGATGCTCAGGCAATAACGAACCTAACATTTCCAGCATTGTTTTAAGAGCGTAAACTCTCAAAGCATCACAAAATTGTAAACTCGAATGACTTTGCTTTGTTTCTAGTTTAAAAGTTCCCAAGTGTTGCTCAAGCCTTGCTTTCTGATAAACAGAACACAAGTCTCCAGGTTGAGGCATAGATGATTTGGTACGCGTGATCATCCCATCTACACGTCCACGCTGTTGTGTAAACACGCTAGCAATCAGTTGTTTTTCAGAATATGTTCTGTACTTCAGAACAATTCCCGTATCTTCCCAGTTCATAAAAATCACAAAGCTTTTTTTATTAATAATTAAGTTTTTGACTTGTCACAAGAATGTTTTACACTTAAAACAGAAGATACCGGGGTCTTAGCTCAGTTGGGAGAGCGCTACAATGGCATTGTAGAGGTCAGGGGTTCGATTCCCCTAGGCTCCACCAAAGAAAGTGTGAGTGTGAATTCTTTAGCAAAATCGTTCGATACCTGTTCTGAAAGTTATGAAATAAGCCGGCCCGGTTATCCAAATGCAGTAGCTGAACTTTTCAAGAAAAATCTTAGCTTTAGAACATCATCAAAGTTGCTTGAGCTCGCTGCAGGCACCGGAAAATTCACTGACCTGCTTGCACAACATGACTTCGCCCCTACGGTAACAGAATGGTTACCAAATATGCTGAAAGTTTTAAAATCAAAACATCCAAAATTATCTTCTGTAATATCAAGGGCAGAAGATATTCCCTTTAAGGATAATATTTTTGATGGCGTATTAGTGGCTCAAGCTTTTCACTGGTTTGCTAATCTCTCTGCTCTTGCTGATATAGCGCGCGTATTAAAACAAAATGGCTACCTAGTAATAATATTTCAAGAACGAAATGATGCAGTGAATTGGGTTCATGAATATCATAAAATACTTTTCTCCTATCCTCATGACGAAATTGTACGTTTTGATCTCGATAAATGGAAAAAAGTATTTAACAATCAAGATCATTTTTCTTCTTTGCAGCATCAACAATTCAATTACTCTCATCATTTTTTTAAAGAAACCCTTACTCACCGAGCATTAGGCATGAGCTTTATTGCAGCCTTACCTGACCACAAAAAACAAGAGGTAGCGCAACAAATGAAAAACTTATGCACAACACATGAACAACTTAAAAATAACGAGGTGATTGAATTTCCCTATATTACCCATGTATATTGGGCAAAAGTCCTGAAATGAATCTGCAGCCGTGCATAAAACTATCGCATTTAAATATCTCCAGGATTTATCTGATACTTTAGAAAATGATTGGGATGCAGATTACGTTGAAGGCGCTTTGTTAATCAGATGCCCAAAAGGTCAATTTCTCTTAAATTATCACGGCACAATGGAACAAATTTGGTTTTCTTCCCCAATAACTGGAGCGCATCATTTTTCATATCGTTCAGGAAAATGGTTATGCACTAGAACAGATAAAGAGCTTGAAAGCGTTCTAAGGCAGGACCTAGATGCGTGAAAAATCATTTTATGATGATGTTACCCCCAAGAATGAATCAAAGGCCCCTATAGGCACATTATGGGCATTGCTTGGAAAATATGTTTCTACGTTTTATAAACCAATTATTCTAGCTTGTGTCATGCTTGGTGTCGCAGCTGGCATGGTTCTTGGTTTTGGAAAATTTTTAAGCTTTTCAGTCAATACGGGACTACTAACAAAAGGATCAGATTATTTCGGCTGGGTTTTAATAGGGCTGGCTATTAGCGTAGTATTACTGGCTTTTGCAAGTTACGCACGCACCTATTACATTAGCTGGATTGGCGAACAATTAATGGCTCGTCTGCGCTATGATCTTTTTGATCACATTCTTAAATTCCCTATTTCTTTTTTTGAAGAATACCAACCGGCAAATTTAGTTACACGCCTAACAAGCGACATGAATTTATTGCAACTTGTGCTAACAAACAGCTTGGGTATTTTCATAAGAAATGCACTGATCATTCTAGGTGGCATCGTCATGATGGTAATAACCTCTGGAAAATTATTTGTATTAAGCTGCGTAATTGTCCCCGCACTATTGTTACCAGTTATTTATTTTGGAAAAATCGTTCGTGTTCATGGACGATATGCTCAAAGTGTGTTGGCTGACCTTGCTCAGTTTATTGATGAAACATTGAACAATATTAAAACCGTGCTGTTATTTTCCCATGCTGCACAAGATCGTTCTTCATTTCATGGATACAATACTAACTTCGTTCATGCCGTTTTAAAGTCAGCAAAAGCACGGGCTAAGTTGGTTGGTTTTGCAATGGTACTGATTTTCTCAGGCCTATGCGTGATCGCTTACCTTGGGGCACAAATGGTTTTTGAGCAAACCATGACCAAAGGAGATTTGCTAGGATTTTTATTTTATGCAGTTGCGGTAAGTGGAGCTTTAGGATCATTTTCGGCACTTTTTGCTGATTTTTACCGCGCAGCAGGAGCAGGCGATAGAATATTAGAAATACTGAAGTTAGAGCCGCCTAAACAAAACATTGTTAAACAGCGTCTTGTACAAAATCACGGGATTTTAGCAATGCATCAGGTGAGTTTTGCATATTCTTCTCGCTCCGAAACCAACGTTCTAAATCAATTAAATTTAAGCGTACTGCCTGGTGAAACCGTTGCAATAGTTGGCCCATCTGGCGCTGGGAAAAGCACAATATTTTCATTGCTACTTAAATTTTACGAGCCCAATTCTGGTAATATTTATCTTAACGGCGTGAATTACCAAGACCTTTCCGCTGATAGCATTCGTCATCAACTTGGTTTAGTAACGCAAGATGCTGTGATTTTTTCCACAACAATTTTTGAAAACTTAGCATATGGTCTTGATACCGTTGATGAAAATGATTTGTGGCAGGCATTAGAAATGGTTCATTTAAAAGATTTTGTTCAAAGCTTACCTTATTCACTGCAAACAAAAGTTGGTCATCGCGGCGTTAGACTTTCCGGCGGACAAAAACAGCGTCTAGCTTTGGCACGAGTGTTATTACGACGACCCAATATTTTACTATTAGATGAAGCAACCAATTCACTAGATGCCGAAAGTGATTTTATTGTGCAGCAAAACTTAAAGGAGCTGAGTGCAGAATGCACCACTTTAGTAATTGCTCACCGCTTAAGCACCGTGATGGAAGCAGATAAAATTATGGTCTTGAACCACGGACACATAGAACAAATAGGAACGCACCACGAATTAATGCGTCAAAAAGGACTATACCGAAATTACGTAAACCTTGAATTTGAACCGTCTCAAATTTCAAAAGCCATTTCTATTTAAGAGAAGAATTTGTGAAAATTAACAGAAATATTTTTATTGTTTTTTTGTCGTTCTATTTTGTTTGCTTGCTAAACATTCCCTTTTGGAATGCAGTTTTTAAGATAGTAAAATTTGATAATGCTTCTGATTTAATTTATTTAGTGTCAATGTTCATAGGGTTAAGCGCCATGTTTATCATTGCTTTTAACCTTCTGTTATTTCCGTATGTTCAAAAAACGTTGATATTTGTATTTGCTATCGCAGCTATATTTTCAAGTTATCACATGCATTACTTCAAGGTCGTGATTGATACAGATATGATCCAGAACGTACTGCAAACTGACATTCATGAATCGTTAGATCTTTTAAGTGCTAAATTTGGAATATGGTTTCTCGTACTGGGAATTCCACTTTTATCTTTACGCTTTTTAAAAATAGTTTATCAACCCAAATTTTTTTCAGAGCTAAAATCTAGATTAATAGCAATTATCATAGCCGCGCTATTAATTGCTGTTTCAGTAGGCACTGCTTATAAAACCATCGTTATTATTCATAGAAATAATAGAAACCTTATCAGCTTAATTACCCCTATAAATTGCATTTACTACTTAGGAAAATATATAAAAAAGCAAAATCAAACGCCGCAAGAATTTACCAAAATTGCTTTAGATGCAGCCAAAGGACCCCATTGGAAAAATGTTACAAAAAAGTCATTACTTGTTATTGTGGTGGGCGAAGCTGCACGTTCCGATAATTTTTCACTGAATGGCTATGCACGCGAAACTAATCCCTTACTCAAAACTAAAAATGTCATCTCGTTGAAAAATGTTTCATCCTGTGGAACATGTACAGCCGTTGCTGTACCTGGAATTTTTTCAAAATTACCAAGGGAAAATTATACGCCAGAAAAGGCTGCGCAAGAAGAAAACTTACTAGATGTCTTATCTAGAATTGGTTTTTCAATTCTTTGGCGTGATAATAACAGCAGCTCAAAAGGGGTAGCAGCAAGGCTAAAAGAAGAAAATATAAGACATTTAGATCAAAATGATGAAGCCTTACTCACCGGGTTAGATAGTTACATCAAAAGCTTAAAACATGATTCTATCATTGTGCTGCATCAACTTGGCAGCCATGGACCTGCTTATCACAAACGCTACCCTGAAGAATTTAATAAATTCAAACCGGGGTGCAACACCAATGAAATTCAAAGCTGTAAAAAATCGGACCTTGTTAACACCTACGACAACACCATTTTATATACTGATTACATTTTGGCAAAAATCATCGAAACACTTGAAAATAATCACCAGCTGAACACTGCAATGATCTATGTTTCTGATCATGGTGAATCATTGGGGGAATATGGTATTTATCTGCATGGCACACCGTACCTGATTGCCCCTAAAGAACAGACTCATATTCCATGGATTATGTGGCTATCAGACAGCTTCAGCCAAGAATTTGGCATAGATGTAAACAGCTTAAGGGTTAAAGCTGAAACAGGAAAATATTCTCACGATAACTTTTTTCATTCAGTGCTTGGGCTGTTAGATATAAAAACCCACGAATACGATCAACGTTTAGATATTTTTAGAAATTAAATTAGATCTATTGTTATGAAAATTTTGAAAGTCATAAAAAATAAAATGCGCTCGCTGGTTAATTGCTTTTTCAGAACGCTGGTTTTGATAATATTATTAAAGCCTGTAATTCATTCTGCTCTTCCACTAAATGTACATTTTTTTCCGGTCCTGCCCATAGAGATGCGCCAAAATCATAAGAAAGAGGTGCAATCAGAAATTGAGAAAAGATGGGAAAAAGTATTACAGCAAAAATCTTCATTTGCACCTTATGAAAAAAAATCAGACCAAGAAATCATAAAGGAATTCCATCAACTCAATCATTTCAGACAACATCTTTGGTATAGAAATCCAGAACAATCACCTCACATTTGCCAAGAAGACTATATGGCAGCTCAAGATTTACTAGAAAAAGGCTAGGGGCTGTCCTAGATAACTAATTTAGAATGCCTTTAACCCATTGCTTCAACTGGGTTAATTGAGCTTTTGGATTTGGATTATTAAATCTCCATTCGCACTCTTTTAGGAATAGAGGAAAACTCTCTT
>Ga0247834_1003926_pt1 | contig 19508 bp, 14 predicted proteins | sample LaCruzMarch2015__8_FD_187118 | JGI IMG/M metagenome (GOLD analysis project Ga0247834, IMG submission 187118) | Freshwater microbial communities from meromictic Lake La Cruz, Castile-La Mancha, Spain - LaCruzMarch2015_12m | ecosystem: Environmental > Aquatic > Freshwater > Lake | place: Spain...
ATGATTTGGCGGGTGTTTGCGGCCTCTCAATCTCATCATCATTTTTCATTGGTAAAGCGGCTACATTGCCTATTCTACTTCCAGAGACAACATGTCGGACGATGATAGCAGCCAGGACATGCCATCCGACGTTATCCTCGGCGGAAGTGAAGTGGCCGTCGAAAATGACAACGATGATATCATTAATGACAAATCTGGATCTTCGACTCGAACCTCTTCTCGTCGATCTACTGCAATCAAAAAGTCATCACGAAAGTCATCATCGTCACGTACCCGTCCAGTTGTGAAGCTTTTGGTCACATCTGTATCTCGTTCGTACAGTGAACCCTGGCGACGAAGACATCAGCGTGAGGCCTCTGGAACTGGCTTCCTCGTACGTTGGGGTGGTGGTGGTGGTGGTAGTAGTAATGACAATAACAATTCTATACGTATCGTTACCAATGCCCATGTAGTCCGAAATGCAAGTACAGTCCGTGCTCGTGCAAGTTTTGGCCCGCATGTTGTGAACTGCGAGGTGGAATGGCTGAGCTTGCCGTTAGATTTGGCATTATTGAAAATCACCACAGCCGACTGGGATGATTTTCGTAAGGGATGGGGCATCTCTGATTCTTCGTCGTCGGGATTGGCGGATGCCTCGGTTGCTCCTGATGGAGAGTCAGCGCAGATCGCAAAGCAAGACGCTGACTCCATATGTCTAACCCTCTCTTCTGGACTGCCCCGCCTTGACGAGAACGTGACCTGTGTTGGATTCCCAACGGGTGGAACGCAGATATCTGTAACTCGTGGAGTCGTCTCGCGAATCGATGTTGACTCACACTCCGTTATGCGGCTTCAGATCGATGCTGCTATAAACCCGGGAAACTCTGGTGGTCCAGTCTTCGATGAGAATGGGCAAGTTGTCGGCGTAGCCAGTGCCCATCTCCGAGGTGCGGGCAATATTGGATACATCATCCCTTCAAAGATTGTCGATGTGTTCATGAAGATGTGCACCGATGGGATAGAGGTTGATGTGGAGGATAAATTTTGTGGACTGGGGAGTCTTGTTGTTGGTTACGACAATCCTGGAGGGGTACTGGGACCTAAACATGTCCCGGGAATTCCAAATCTTGCCACCGTCGGATCTCAAAGTCTTGAATCCAAGGCGCTACGACGACATCTTGGTCTAGTCGAACTAGACTTGGACGGTGGAATACGAATTGTGGGCGCCACTGGGACTGATGTGAAACTGGAAAAAGAAGACGACAAGACTGACGCAAACAATTGTCACAGGCTAAATTGCGATGACGTCCTCCTTGCCATAAATGGATGTTCTATTGGTATGGATGGCACAATTCAACTCTCCCCAAGCCGTCCAGACGAACGTATTAATTACCGATCTCTAGTTACTTGTCAACGCGTTGGTTCAAAGGTCACACTGGATGTGTTGAGAAAGAAACAACGTCAAGAGTTGGAGGTGGTATTAGACCAAAGCCGATTCCTTGTGTCACAATATGATGATTTTGACGCCATTCCATTGTACGTTGTAGTTGGGGGTTGTGTGTTTTCACCATTGACTCTACCCCTCGTGCAAGAGAATAACAAGAAAACTCCATCGAGTTTCAGTAAATACTACATGGACCAACGTGTTGGTCATGAACAGCTGCTTGTACTTTCAAAGGTCTTGAATGACGATGTAAATGTTGGATACCATGGATGGAAGAATCTCATACTGAAATCAGTCAATGGGTACGAACCAACGAATATTCAGGACCTAGTCAATGCCCTCTTACGGAAGTTGAATTCGGAGATGATCGAATTTCGTTGTCAAGTGGTAGGACAAAATGACGCAGACTATGTCATATGCATGGACTTGAACGAGGTGCTCAGTTCCGAACAACGAGTGCTAAAGCAGCACATGATCGCGTCGTGGTGTAGCACAGAAGCACTGTCAAAAGAATTACGTGATGAGGTAGAGAAGTGTGAACCGGTGGAAGCGAAAAGGATCGTGAGTTGGAATACCATGAAGGGTCTGCGGAATATATTAGACAAAAAGGAAGTCGAATGATTCAGAAACTTAGTCACATTTGCATAGAAAGAATTCAACATTGCTTCCTAGCACGAGTTTGATGTTTGCGTTAAATTCTGTGTGTAAAGATTTACTACAAATCTTTCTCGATAGAAATAGGATCTGATTGGCGGCGGCTGAAGAAGTATGTATTTGACTTTGGAAAGTACCGCTTGAACACAGCAGAAAATGGTACCACTAAAAATGAAAATATTGTAAAGTCTTACAGTAGCACTGATGCTTTTCACCATGATAATAATTGAACGTACAGAATTGAATGAATGAGCGAAAATCTTTCTCATCCATCAAGTCTTTTGGTAGTTCGATGCTCTCCCCATTTCTCCTTCTTTGACGTTTGTTGCCCCCTCGACTCTTCCTTGCCATCACTGCTACTCTTCTTTTTCATCCTCTTTCGCTCCCTCCTCTCCTTCTTCTTTCTATACCTTCGTTGTTCCTCAACGTCATCACTCCACATGGTGTATCCATCCATACTATTCAACTCACGAGCTCTGCGTGCCAAGTCTGGACATTTCTCATCCAGTTTCCGTAACCAGGTGCATGCCATCTTCTTACGACCAGACCGCGTCGCACACCATACATCATCAAAGTTCCTCCGAGAGCAATAATTCTGGGTAATGCCTACAGTGTCGGTTACATTCAGTACAGCATGCCACCAACCATGTGGAATATACACTGTGTCTCCGGGTAGTTGAGTGAATTCATAGCATTCGAAGTTGGTATATGGATTTGTAATCGTTGAATTCGTTGCCAAGCCTGCAACTTTACGTTTTATTCTTGGTAGAATGACTGTGAAGTAATGGACTGCTTCATCATCTTCTCCCTTTAATACTAGCCCACGACCTTTGACCACGTCTTTGGGTAGGTGCGGAGGAAATAAAACCCAGCGTTTGACGCCATGAATAAGTGTATTCCATGCGCTTGTATTCAATGGATCGATGTGGATTGTTGTTCCACTTCGTGCTGGACCAACGAGAAACCATCTATATGGCGGACGTCGTCGTTCGCCGACCAGTCCGAGCAGATCTTCATTGAAGTACGATGGGACTGTGTAATCGCATAGCAATCTCTTTGCTCGTTTGCATTCGTCAAATGTTGCATCGAAGATGTATAATGGTGAATCATCCTTGTTGTGTTGGAGGTATTCGAGGAAGTGACAGAGACGCATGCGGATAGTATGACCATCATCGTCTTCACCACATTTGAATTTCGCGTTACATAGAATTGGATCGGAGAGGAGAGAGGAAAGGGACCAGCTGTGAATTGCGGGCCATTCCGCAGTTGAAAGAGTCGATGCCGCAGCCGCAATGGAATCAATGTCGTCATAGCCATCTCGTCGTAATTTTTGTCGTGTGTAATCGTCGCGTCGACATTCCTTCTTCTCTTCGCCATCATTTTCGTAATCAAGATTTGTGGTGATTCGAATTCTTTCTTCACTTCTCATGCCCTCCTCTGTGAATGATGATTCGCCGTAGGGTATACCACGTATGACACAAGGAATCCGATTCGACTCATACCGCTCATGAAATTTGCAAGGCGAAAGTTGATTAGCATCCAGGACCACAGGATACATCCTTCGCTTCTTCGGTCGGTCGTGACCATGCTGCAGCAAATTAATATGATACAAAGAGTATCCACGACCATCCCTCTTGCCCTCCATAATATCATCCTCGCCAAGTCCACGTGCCTCGTACAATGACAAACTCAGCTCTTCCACCACACCCCTCCTATAATTATTGTTATTGTCGTCATTGCCACTCTCCTCTCCCACTCTGATTCCAAAGTAATTGTAGGGGCAATTGTCCCCCGATAGTATTGAACTCGCGTAGTTGGGGAAGGAGTCAACGAGACCGTCGCGTTCCCAATTCTTTAGTGAAGGACGATGTAAACGCTTTGCCCTTGCGGCGTCGTCTTCCCAGCCCATTGTTCTACGGGGAAAAAACGCATCCAACCCCGTGGCCAGCCCAAGGGAGTGGGGGGAGACGAAGGCGAAGGGCAGACGAGTGCGTGTGACGATGGGAAAAGAAACGATTGAAGTTTCCAAGCAAATCGAGCGTTTTTGGGTTGATTGAATGTTGAATCTTCGGAGAGTCTCGCAGCTCACTTAAAAATGAACCGACGATCTAACCATGTTGCTCTCCTCACGCGTACTCGGTGGAATCAATTCCATTCGCAAAGCTGTCGCCACTAACTCGCGTTGCTTCACGAGATCATGTCTTGATGCATTGGCCGCGGGAACGAAAAATTCGCAGAACAAAACCTCGTTGTTGACATCGAGGGTGACTTGCATGGTTGACATAAATACTCCACCGCTCAACAGAAACATTGTACGCCGTAGCACAATGAATCTCTCGCGCTCACCCACCTCCATAATCAATGTCGATGACTATGGTCCTGCGGCGCCCATGTTTTTTGGACACATACCTTATGTTGCGGCAAAAGCAACCAAGTCTCTCCTCTCCAAGCCTGCACCTGCAGCAATCAATCTAGCCGAGCTCATTGATACCCTTCCTTCGCTCCTACGTCTTCAAAAGGAGAATGCAGCACGTGTCATGTCAATCCGTGTGGCACAAGATGAAGCTCGGGGCACTTCCGCGGACCCTATCATGGATCTCTTCGGTCGACTCGATCTTAGTTGTGGCGAGTGGTGGAAGCAGTATGCTCATAGTGACCCAATGAAGAACTATACAAGGAATTTAATTGCCACAGACGATGAGACATTTACTTTGTTACTGTTGTGTTGGAATTCAGGTAAAGAGTCGCCGATACATGACCATCCTTGCGATGGGTGTTGGGTTAGGGTGTGTGAGGGAAAGATTTTAGAAACACGATATGAAATTGATAGCAAGACGGACAAGTTAGAAATGACGTCGGAGACAGTGTTTGAGGACAGTGCTCCAACATTTATCAATGATTCAATGGGTTATCACAAAATTGGAAACCCGGGATGTGAGCCAGCATTAAGCCTCCATCTATACTGTCCTCCCATAAAGGAATGTAAGATTTGGCTCGACCCCAGTGATGCCTCTCTCCCAAGCACTGCCGTCATGTGCAATTATACCGAATATGGTGTGAAGAAGAATGTAGATCCTATTTTGAAGGAGCCTATCAATAGAGGAGGAGGACAATGATTTGTTGTTGACAACTCTTTTTGAATAGCATAAGAATTCGTTCATTAAAATAAATGTCAATGAAGAGTTTTTGGTTAGAGAATGGAGCATATAATTCTTCATTTCTTCTCATCTTGATGCTAAACGGATCAAAATTGGACCAAGAGAAAGTGACAGCGCTGTTGCCAATGCATAACCCAATACCCCAACCAACAGAGCCGGCAACACTAATAATTTCCATTCCTTTGCCTGTGCCATGGCCGCAGCTGTCGTTGGACCTCCTACATTAGCATTGGATGCCAAATACAATTCATTCGTTTCCAAACGCAACAACCCACGTCCAACGCCCATCAATACAACAAAGTGTATAGCTAACTGTAACGCTGAAAATGCAATAAGAGACGGTGCCTGTCGAAGGACAAGGAGAAGTGACCCTCCAGCGCCGGATGCAGCAAAGAACAATTGAAGGAATAATATGCCCATAGCCGTACCAGATGATCGTAATCGTTCAAACCAAGAAGGATATATTGTTGCAGACACGACCGTAAGAAGAGATGTAATAACTAGTGACGAGAGGTTTGGACAAATAGCTGCCGTGATTGCGGATCCAATAGTGACAAGACAGGATGCCGTTGCGATAGAGTATGTTATCGAGGATGTAGTGATTGGTGTTGGTTCTCCATTTGTGGGTAGACTGATCTCTTCCCCAAGTGACGATTCCAACATGGTGGTTGATACAATAGAATCCTCGCCATTCGACTTTTTCATTTTGTCGCGTACATCATCAGGCTTCCCAGCGATAGCCATCCAGAACAGGAATGCAAAATACAGAGCGACGACTACATTGTCCGCTGCTATAGCTGCACTAGTTAGGGTCCCATCAATATTCAACGAGTCCGCAACTGCCACACTAAGTAAACAAGTGTTTTTTTTAGATGAGAATAAGTTCTAACAGATATCTCGACGGCGTCTCATAAAAGACTGAGCACTCACAAATTGATGGCACCTCCAATATGACGTGCGGTAAGAGCACAAGCCACTTTCCAACTTTGTTCTCCTAGACTTTTCATTGGTATTAAATACAATGCACCCAAAGTCCCTATGACTGTGCTTAGTGAACCGACGAAGAATGCAACGAGTAATGAACCAGCATCTCGTACGACACGATAGAGATCAGAGTCGAATAGAAATAGCGGCACCGCGAGTGGTACAAGAATTTGATTCACCAGCTTGTCTATATGATATAGTTATGGATCACTGAGAGAGATGATTCGGAGAGAAGGTTGAAAAGAATATTTAAATGTATAACGTACTTACAAACATTAGAATAGAATGGAATAATTCCCAAATTTGCCAAGCATAAAGATAGTAGCATCGTAACAAGTGGTGCAGAGAGGGCTTTGCCAAATTTTGTGCGTTGTTCCGTTGCTATACCACACGAAGAGACCACAAGTAATGCAGACAGTACGAAGCTATAACTGCCATGTAATGTTGATTGGAGTGTAGATACAGCAATGCTAGATGTTGCTGATATGTCCGCCAGGGAAGTCGACAATGACGAAGTAGTATGTATTGATGGATGACTTCGTCGAGACAAAGACATTCGATGTAATGAGTGGTCGGAGGAGTGGAAGACGACGCGTGATGACGGCGATGGAGCAAATGATTCTATCATTACTACTCCTACTATGAAGAAGATCCATAACACTCCTCGTGTGGAGGAAGACATCATCATGACCTCGAGATCGAGAGGGGAAGGGATGCGGGTTTGTGATATTCAAACAAGAGCGAAGGGTGTGCTCCACAATGCCCCACACACCGGCCTTTTTTGTTCACGCTTTCACTAACCAGAATTCTATGTGCAGACAAGACCTGTCGAGTAGTCGTCCGCAACAGCTCACTGAAACGAGGACGAGGTTGTCCGTATCACCCAAGGACGTCGCTAGTGAGAGCTTGTCCCCTGTGCGTCGTTGTACGGTAGCAGCCGCGCGACGTAGTCGGAGTAAAGAAAGAAGCATGAACCCAGACGTTGTCCGTCGAATTGATAGGACTGTGTCTCTACCATTTCAGAAAAATGGTTCAATCTCCCAATGCTATTCACCAACGTCCCCATTATCAATAGGCGCTGCTCATTCTGACAGCAGAAGCAGAAGTCGCGTGAGTTTCCGGGCAGACGAGCTATTGCAAACTGCAAGGAATCAAGAAAGCAAAGAAAGTGAATCAATCGCCGGTAATGGTCTGCATTATCTTCAGAATGTGCACCATTCGCAGCATTCACGCTCATCATCACAAGCATCTCGAGGGCGACAGGAAGTGAGAAGAGAGGGGATGCACCATGAAAGTAGGAGCATATCTCTTAGCCGCCACTCGCTGGTATCTCCAGAATATCAAAGTTTGTTGCTATCACTTAAAGCTTCACCAAAACCCAGGAGTAAGAGTAATCATCACGTCAAAGATATTTCGCGGCGGCATCATTTGCAGCGCAAAGTGTCAAATTCTGATGACGATGATGAGATTCAGTTTCTCAATGAATACAACGTCCAACCTTCGTCTTCTTCTACTTCACTTGAGGTTTGTGAGGATTCCTCAAAAGAGCGGAATAATCATCACGTGCAATCGTCGTCATCTGATGAAACAGGAATAGTAAATGAAAATGATGCCAACACCATCCAAATATCTAACAGCGAGTACGACCCGAAGTCTGGGAGATGTATCTATCATCCTAATGTACGTTTACGAAAGAAGAATATGTTTGGAAGGGGATGGAAGGTGTTAATGACTGCTTGTCCTGACTGCTGTATTGACGAACTACACAGGATTCGGTCGATTGATCAGAATAACAATATGAAGAAACAGGATCAAACGTTTGGTATCAGTCGTAGATCCAGTAATAATACAGCTGAAACCGCTACACTGACAATTGGTGAATATAGTAGAAGCAGCACTATTAGCAGCACAAATGAGGCGGAGCACGATATATCCAAGACTTATTGCAAAGGCAACAGCAGCAGTCCACATGAGACCTTCCATGTAAGTAAAATGCCATGGATTGATCCATTTAATGGCCAGAGCGGTAAGTACACCGGTAGCATAAACTACAACCATGTCCCTCATGGATCTGGATCGATGAAGTATGATCCTAATCGACTACATCCAGAAGCAGCAAGGTGTGGCGGGATAAGAGTTGCTGTAGTTGTTGTCAAGGCTGGCGAATGGAAACAGGGACAATTTTTGGGTCCTAAGCAATGGCAGTGAAGCAAAAAGTAAGAACTGTTCAAGAAAGTGAATCAGGTGTGCTACTATCCTTAATACACGACTCTTAGTCAACGACCTTCTATTTACAATTAAATCAATTATATCTGATTACCTTTTGATTATTGTTCTAGTACTATGATATCCTTGTGTGCAAATGAACCATACGCTCGTCGTATTGAAACGTGACAACTTTGCAGCAGCATTATCGGACCCCGACGTTTGTTGTCGTCACCAAACATTCAGCATAACTTGAGCTTTCCCCTCCTTTGCCAGCCAAAGCCCAGCACCTCTCTCCCTAACTGCTGCGGCCATGACATCCATGACCATTTGACACCCGACCATCGCAGCGTCTAATACCTGTGCAAATGCCTCGGCACCACCAGATAAACGACTTTCACATTGAGATAGTACAATCGTACCCCGTTGGGGCATTGTCGCTACTGGTAGATATATAGTGTCACTACATCCACCACCACCACCATCAAGACCCGTTGCTGTTTGAATTTCTCTCCGATTCAAATCAACAACAATTGTATCACTCCCTCCCGCATTCCATCGTCCCGCCGAGCAGGCACACACCATATCTTTCAATGGTATACCTGCATCTATCAGTGCTAGAGTTGATGCATTAATTGCCGCTTCTAACCGACCTCCATCATCGGCCAGGACCATGACAGTGACAGAAATTTTACATTTCGGATATAAGTGTAACAATATTGATGCCGATAGTGCCTTTTGTAATAAGTGTGATTGTTCAATTAATCGTCGGTCAGTGGTCGGGTTAACATTCCGTCGATCACCGGGAGGTGCGAACGGGGTCGTTTGCATACTAACATCTAGTGCGGCTCGATCGGACAATTCATCGCTTCGTCGACCCACATCACACGGACCTTTGACTATACATAATACCTGTGTCAAACCCATACCAACAAGGGCGCTGCCAGAGCAGGCACTGGTCGGTAATGAACTACCACACGCGGTCGTGGATGGTAGAGCCCCGAGATGGCATGACATGTGTCGAATTTCGTGCGGACGTCTACCATCCGAACGCAGATGTATCAGTGAGAGTATGTCGGTACGTCGAGTAGACGACGCCATCATCTTGACGTTTTATTTCCCCGGGGTCGTTTTAGACACAACGTCCGAAGGCCCGGACAGATTGTTTGTACAAATAGTGACAGTGTTTGTCCGAATAGTGACAAAAAATACTTAACTGTAGTGACGTTTAGATTTCTTTTACTATTTTTTGCTAATTATGAGAAGCGCGACTCATTTCTCCCTTCCGGTTCGTGATTGTCCTCTTTGGCTTCCCGCCGAGACGTTGAGTCTAAAACGACTCCTGAATAAGCAAAAAATAGCAAAAGAAATCTAAACGTCACTATCGTTAAGTATATTTTGTCATTATTTGGACAAACACTGTCACTATTGGGACAAACAAACTGTGTGGGCCTTCGGACGTTGTGTCCAAAACGACTCTGGGGAGAAAATAGATCGGTGGTGTGAAACAGAAGGGAGATAGGAGCTTCGCCTACTATTGGCTGTGACCACAAAGGGGTCGGGTCTAAGGATGTTTTGGTATTTAACGTCTACTTCTAAAACGTCTACTACTTCTAAATAATATCATCTATCTGATCACGGGGTAAGAGAAAACCGAAGTTCTTGTGAGGTATATCGAGGAAATCCGTGAGATGGCAACCAGGCACATGAATGACGAGCAAAAGGCCGCATGGATCTGGGATGGGAATATACCAGCAAGATACAAGACTCCTTGTGGTAAGGCTCTTGGGAGGTGGATTAATCTCAGATGGAACATGAAACAATGAATGAACAACATTATTATGAAAGCTGCTGTAACAATGAATAAAAACCATATGATACATACTTTCCAACAAAACAACTCATTTCGTTCATCTCTATTGGTGGTAAGATCATCACTGACAATATCCATCAACACAACCACCAGTACAGCAGGCAAAGTCTTCGGCATATGAATTGCACTCCGTCCCTGACCTCCAGCAGTGTGGATCACCTTCACTTATTTGAATGAAGTCATCGTCTTCTTCATGTATCACAACTTCTCTATCGTCCTGAGAGGATTTGAATATCTTGTATCTGCCCTCGTTGGTACTTATTGGCTTTCCTTCATTCAAGCCCGGCCGCACATTGTCGCTTTCTTTTTTGGATGGTACGAACTTTATCACTCCATATGGACTTGTTAGTTCAGGTGATGAAGGTGATGAAGAAAATGAATCGTCATCATCATCTTCATCTGGTTCAGTCGATCTACGACCACCTGCCGGTTTGCTTCGTCCATCGGTAAAATAGGTCATACCGGCTGCTGTTGTTGTAGGAGAGGTGTATACAGATGGTGCTGGAGCAGTCTTTTCTACAGACGATGATGGTGCCAAAGTTGACGCGCCAACAGGTGACGATACAGCCGAAGGAATACCATAAGAATTAGATGGTTGATAAGCATGAGATGGGCTTTGATTAGATATAAATGATGTAATAGAGGGAGAAGTACCTCCTGTGTAACCTCCAGAAGTCATTGTTGAGGGTCCTAACGCAGTTGTTGATGTCGAAGGAGGGTTTGTACCTGTCGAAGTAGGGTTTGTACCTGTCGAAGTAGGGTTTGTACCTGTTGGGGATGGCGTTGTCGATGGAGAACTGCCTACAGGTGATAGGGTCGAAGGACTTCGGCCCCCCACAGGCTTGGTTTCACCCATGGATGGAACAGGACTTGGTCTCATGGTTGGTCTCATGGTGACTTGAGGATCAGCCTGTGTAGATACCAACTCCGTTGTCTGTGTTGATGGCAATGCTGTTATCTGCGCAGACGGCATTGCTGTCATCTGCATAGATGGTATCTCTGTCATCTTCGCAGATGGCATCTCTGTCATCGTCGTAGATGGTATCTCAGAACTTTGCATCGAAGGGATTTCGGTCCAAGCCTGTGTCGGTGACATAGTCGGCCACTCGGTCTGAGCCTGTGTCGGTGGCATAGTCGGTAACGGATCACCACACTTGCCTTTTTTCTCCCACCCCAAGTCCTGTATCAAGTGTGCAGTTTGTCCATCGGGTGATAGACGTTTCCAAGTTGGGGGGTATATATTGCAATACAATCTTGCCGCACCAGTCTTACACATGTACACTTCGCCACTTTCACTTCCCGGTGAGATGGGTATTGATACAACGTCACGTGACTTGTAATTTGTTCCACTAACAAATGCAGGTGGACAGGGATCATAGTCCTTCGTAAAATTGGTTAACATTGGTTGCATACCATTATTCTTCGTGAGACAACTAGCTATTGGGATCCAGCTTAGCATTGCACGACAACATGATTCTTGTGTATGGAATACGTGTTGACCCCACTGTGAATTCCCATATGTGCATTGAGATGAAAACCAGTCAACGTCTGATTTATGAGGTAGGGGAATGAAGTACAAAGAGAAAGTGAGAAAGATGATGAGAGGGTTGAATCAAATAATGTTTGAGGAGTTTACTACGGCACGTAGACTCACACCATAGTTCTTCTGCTTTCGTAGTCATGGAGACGCTGGTATCAAGTAATTTAACATCATTCTCAGTATCTTGCTGAAGCGCCCTTATCGGGTCATGGTCGTAACCATTCGCAGAGTGTTTTCTACTCGTGAATCTCTTGTCGTCATCCTTCTCCGATTCGCCATGTGTGTGAGCCGGGAAGAGTCTGCCTTCCACGAGGGAAACCATTCTTGATAGAAACGAAACGTGCTGCTCCCGACGATGATGATTATAAGTATGATGTCTTCTCAGGTGAGAGTGCCGTGACTGTGCAATCACCCCACCTTCCTTGTTGAGGTCCGAGGCATGTTGTGGTACTGCTATCACAATGCTGCTGTCGTCGATTTCAGATGGTAGCAAGTCGGAAGCTACTGTAATTGAAATGAGCGCGGCCACATAGAGAGTGCCCAATGTTGCCGACCTTCGTGTCCTTGAGTTCACCATGCTATTTATTCGATATTATATTATCAAATTATCTTGTGGTTGCAACGTCGTTTGCAGACCTCAGCAGCACAGCAGCTTTGGATTCCGCTCAGCCGAAATTAAGTAACAACACTGGGGGCTGTAGTATTCACAAGGGGCTGTGGTGTGCAGCTTTCTCCTTTGTGGAAGAAAGCAAAAGGTTTTCACCTTTGAGTCGTTTTAGACTCACTCCTTAGAATTATTCTAGCGACAATATACACTTGAATACAACGACGTGTCGCCACCGCTCATTTATTAAACTCCGCTGCAATGGTAATAAATTAATAGCGGCGCGGCGCGATAGTTAAAGCTGCCCCCCTGGGTACCGGGGGTCCAATGTGTTGTCCTGACGTATGGTGAACGGAACCGCAGCGCTATTCCGTCGGAAAACGTTTACCATGTGAATTGCAGCGTTGTGGATTACCTACGAACTTTAGTTGGATGAGACCCATAATTCAAGCAAAGAAACGATTTTAAACTCGTATTAATTACCTACCCGATACATAGTACGTACCAAAGCTGAATCGTGAGGATCTGATCCACGTAAAGTTGATCAAGAAGAGAAAAGATTTGACTGTCGCTCACATCGAACGATGATTATTATTTGTGGTTAAAGCCTACTTATTGAGTCAAAGACTAGAGAGCATTGTTGCACTAGATGATATATTGCATTCAAATCATCCTTGTTTTCATCATCAATCACTTCATAAGAAGCGTAAGCTCCTCAGCCTTGGTGGATCCAAGCAGCTTCTCAATTGCGTCCATCTCGTTCTTGCCTCCAAAGCATGACTTGGCAGCATCTTCCCCATAATTGGATCTAACCGACTTCATCGCCTCTTCCATTACTTTGTACTTGAACTCATCCCCCATTACCTTGTTCGCGTTGTTGCAAAGCCAGTCCACGCTGAGAATATTTTCATTTGCAAATGCACAGAACAATTCACCAACAAAGTGAAAGACTTGAGGGTTGTCACACGCAAAGCTATCAATGAATTCAACTAGATCAGCCATAGCAGACTCAATGTCAGGAGTGGAAACCTTTTTGTTCTTATGTAGATGCACCATCATTTCAATTATAGGCTTGAGCTCAGCAGCTTTACAGTCTGCAGCAGCGTAATCGATGTTTACTTGGGTAATCGTTTGTCCTGCACCTGGAGTGACAAGTAGCTCGTCAGCGGTCAAGTACAGCTCCTTCTCGTCCTTACTCTGCAGCCATTCTTTACGCATATTGTTGACGCGTAGTTTGAGCTTTTCTTCGGAAAGGATTTCTCCCGTTACTGGTCCACTGCTAGCACCTGCACCGGGTGTGGTTCGTGGTGGCAAGATTCCTTGACCACCCATGACTGGAGGAGCCCGGGTAGATGCAGGCGCAAGGCCAGACCGACCGGATGATGCATTATTTCGGTCGGGAGCACGGTTATCATAGCCACGGACATCACCCCCTCGTCCACCGCGTCCGCCATCGTATCCTCTGCTGCCTCCTCCTCCTCCACGACCGCTATCGTACCCACCGCGTCCCCCTCCACGGCCACGCCCCCCTCCACCTTGCTGACTTTGCATTTGCGCCATCCTCTCTTCTCGCTCTGCATCCTTCTTAATCTCAGCCAATGTCTTTGCAGTCTCCACCTCACGTCGCAACTGCCACCCCTTGTGGCGCATCTCTATCAAATCCTTGTACATGAAACGTAACCTGGAACTAAGAGCTTTGTCATTACTTAATCGGTCCATCTTGGTAAAGTAAACCTTCATATACGGATGATTTTTCGAGTTGTCGATGGTGTCACCGATTGTCCTGAAGAGGTTGCAGAGTGCGTCATGATCCTCCTCATCCATCTCGCAATCCTCACCTGTCTGGGAGCGCAATCCGCCATCGTGTTCTTCGATTTTAAGGAGAGAATGAATACATTCTCTCATTATCTTAACTTTGAGCATTCCAAGCTTGTATAATTCACCAACTAAGAGTGGATGCATGTTGAGATGTTTGGGTCGAAGGAAATGTGAATGCAAAAGTACACAAGCCACTTACTAAATTTGATGTTGCCAAGCATTTGCTTCTTAATCTTCATCTTTCTAAATTCAAAGTCCTCCTCCTTATCTTTGCGTTCTTTGTCAGATAGATCCGCCTTATTCTTCTCGTACTCCTTCTTTTCCGACTTCCAATCAGTGTAAATGTCCTGCTTCTTGAATTCGTCCTCACATTTGTTCAGCAAGCTTCGTTTAAATGTATTCATCTTGGTGGCATGATTTTGTGCCTCTATTTCGCTTGTGAAGATTTCGAGCGAGAGCTGCTGTCCGCATTCAACAGCCTGCCCAATAGGAAAGAAAACGGTGTAGTACTTGTCTTCCGATGCCGCATGCATGATTTTGATAAATGTTCCACGTCTTATTAGAAGACGGTGCAATGTCAACTCCAGTTCGCCACGCTGAACGGGTTCAATATCCTCTTCCGCCAACGCAGCATCAATACTCTGCTGTTCGTCCTCGAATGGGCCCATAATCTCGGCATCGCTCGTACCGACATCATTACTCCATCTATAACTCACACTACCGCTAACGCCTTCACTGTAGTCGGCACCCTCTTCCGCCATCGGATCCTCATCGCTTTCAATAATCTTTATGAACGTACCCTTTTTCGCCATTTGGCTTAGTCTGTAACAAAGATTTGCATACATATCGGAAAAGCTAGGCTCGGAAATTGCCTTCTCGTAGACAAGATTGATCACTAGAGTAAGCATCTCATAACTCAGTATTGGAATATCGCAAATCTGTGCAGATAGTTTGTCAAACTTCTCCTTTGTAATTTTGTTCAGGAAACTTTTCATTTGCTTCTCAACCTTGGCCATTACAGAATTATCCTTTGAGGGCTTCCAATGATTTTCCGAACGGACAAGAGGGACGTAATCATCGTCAACATCGTCGTAGTAGTCCTGACCACCACGATTATTTGATTGACGACGACCGCCACCTTGATCTTGTCGTTGAGGTGGCGGAGCTTGCCCTGTGAAATGCACAAGAAAGGGTAATTACGTGAGCTAGAATATCGATAATGTTTCGCCAACGAACAAATCAAACGAGTCTCAAAAGAAACGCACCTCGATTCCATTCGTTTCCACCGCCCCTACCTCCTCCGCCACCAGCTTGATCGTTAAACCGATTACCCCCTCCACCAGGAGTGTTCGGCATGGATCTGCCTCTTGACCAATCGTCGCCGCCGCCTTGAGGCATTCCTCCACCTCCAGCGCCGCGAGCACCTGAGTTCTGTCTGCGCACTGTACCACCTGCTCCACCATTGCCACTCTTTACGGTCATGTCAGGCAGATCCTCAGGCCTGCAGACACAATACTCCTCATCCCGTAGGCTCATTAGCATTTGCTTGCTGTAGATGAATGGCTTACGTGCCGACGATGAACTACCACCATTGCTGGGCACGGCGACACCGTCATCAACGCTAGCCCCGTTGGTATTCATGGGAGTACCAACTCCTGGTCGGAACCCACCAGGGCGGAAAGAGGACGGCACGGGGGATGTCGACGATGGTGAGACGACGGCGCTCTCTGTTTTTTGTGGGGTTGTAACCTCGGCTGCATCTACGTCATCCTTCGGCGCGTCGACCACAATTGCCGCTTGCTGTTGCTGTGCAGCAGCACGATCTGACTCGGCTTTGGCACGGGCAGCGACCTCCTCGGCCTCTATCTTTTTACGTTCCTCATACTCACGTCGGGCCCTTGTCTCAGCCTCTTCTCGTGCCTTGGCTTCGGCCGACTCGATGCGTTCTTTCTCAATGCGTTCAGCCTCCACCTTAGCCGCATCTTCTTTAGCTTTTGCCTCAGCGGCGAGTTTACTGACAGCTAGATTCTCCTCATCGAACTTCTTCGATTCAACGTCGTTCTGTCGACGCTTCTTCTCAGCCTCTTCACGTGCCTTCTTTGCCGAACCAGCTGCAATCGCCTCCATTGCAGCCTTGCGCAATGCATCGCCAGCATCGGACGACGATGCGGCTATTTGTAGCGATGACACCTTGGTTTCAACATCGGCAACGCCACCATCCTTAGTAGATGCGACTACAGCATCAGATCTAGCGACGCCATCAATTGGGGCGGCAGCAGCATCGCTTCCGCTCACTGTCGTAGGTGACGGCGTAATCGACGTGGCGGGGGTCGTCTTTCCTTTACCGAAATCAATGGGATTGCCATTCTTGTCTGTAATTACCAGCACTTTCTTCTCACGTGGTGGCGGTACCGATGCTGTCGGTGAAACGACTCCTCCACCTACTGCAACTCCACGATTCATACCCGGTTGCACCATAGGATAATGCTGCACGCCACCTCTGCCCCGTCCACCTTGATTATTGTACTGTTGTGGAATGCCAGGTCGTTGTGGTTGCATCATCGGACCACCCGGCACGAATCCGTATCCACCAGGACCTCCTCCAACTCGCCCAACATTCGGGCCCTGTTGCTGCATGGGGTTGTACCGCATCCCGCCCGGTGGGACACCCTGCATCATGCCCATCTGCTGTGCATGCATCCCATAGGGAGGAGGATGTCCACCGTAATACCTGGGATCATACCCTCCCTGCATCATCATCTGTTGCTGCTGTAAACTGCTGAGTGGGGGTGGTCCTCCGGCGAGCTGTGGCGGCTGCTGTTGCTGCTGTCCCATGGCGCCGCGACCAGCAGGAGAATTATTATTGGGTTGCCACATCCCTGCACCTCCACCTCCGGCAGCCCCCGCTGCTGGTGTTCCTCCATTACCACGACCAGCTGCGGCGGTCTGTAACGACGAATTACCTCGTCCCGATGACATGGTTCAAATGCAATGTTGTAATACGAATGAATGCCCGCCGCACAAACACTCTCTGTCCGTCCGTCCGTCGCCCGAGTCTTTCATTCGACACTCAGAAGAGACTATCGTACCGTCCTAGAACGATACATCCTAACGCCCTAACGCATATCGTAACCGTTGTTGTACTATCTAGTAACCACTAGTGGTTACTAGATAGTACAACAACCGTTGCCATGGCATCTTCTCATCACCATACGACACACTTCCAAACACGCAAATTGAACTGCTTGTCAAAGCGAGATAAGTCCTCTGCTGGACGAATCGACCCCCGTGCAGTTGATATTTGTGATGCATTGAATAAAAGAGAGGAGTACTACACCACAAGTTCTTGTGCTGGGCGATGCTTCCTGTATTGTGGCGATGGTATCAAGAGTTGGCACAATAAAGGCGGTGATACTATCGATAGCAGTGGTGGATTAATTAGCGATGCTGTCGCTCCTTCGATGGTTGATGAGGTGGTTGCTGAAACTGCGAAGCTGGGATTCTTTCAGCGTTTTCGTGTCAATCACGATTTGATCAGAGAACCCGCTCGATACTTTGATTTAACAACCCTCGTTGGTGGACAAGATCTAACCGGTGGTGATGGAGATCCGATTCCAACTGTAGGACAATTTGATCATGGCAATAATGCTGCATTTAAAAGCAAATTGGAACAAGGGTCGTCAAATATTCCTGTCACACCTATCTGGCTTAGATATGAACCCTTTATATTGCATGTCATGTGTCGCAGCCTTCAGGCATCGTCGGCTCTAATGGCACTGGCTCGTCCAGCATTTAAAAATGTCGGGCTAACCTCCTGGCACAGTGGTTCTGATGACAGAGATGATGATGAGAATGACATGATCAGCACTGAAAGTAAGAATACTCAACAAAAACAACAATGCAAAGGAGGTGGACCGAGATATTTAGTTGCAATATGGGGAGACGAGGGGTTGGATATGCCGCTATCACTACCTACCTCTGCGGGACGTGGATTGTTTTACAACCCCGATGATGACGGGAGTGTCAAGAACGCGGAATGGTTGGCCAGATTGGTTAACGAACGCCATGTAAGGAATTGGAAAAAGATTGAAAGGTTTGTCGAGTCAATGAGAAGTTTAGAAGAAGAAATTCCTGTAGATTCAAATAATCGTGACAGAGATGGAGAAGAGCAGTGGACTTACGTAGATGCAGATGAGAACACAAATGACCCCTTCCAATCAGAACGAACATCGTCAAGACTACTACCGAGATCGTATGATGTCGTTGGAGATGTCGCCATACTCAACTGCTTACCTGAGGGTGATGAAGACGAGCAACAAAAAGTGGGCGAGCTGATAATGAGTCGAAATAAAGCGATCAAGATTTGTGTTGCTCGAACGAATCCATTATCAACAACCAACCGGTCACCGGGAGTTGGTCTCCTTCAATTGGCGGGTCCAGCACGCAATCCAATCATTACCTCTCATTGTGAGTATGGCGTTAAATGTTATGTGGATCTGCAACATACTTTTTTCTCTCCAAGAATGGCTCTAGAGCGTCTTCGGTTGAGTCAACAAGTTGCTCGTGGGGAGCGGGTACTTGTAGTCTTTGCTGGAGTGGGTATGGAAGCGTTGCAGATTGTATCCCGAACAGAGGCAAGAGAAGTCTTAACAATAGATAAGAATGTGGTGGCAGTGGAGTGTTTACGACGAGCAAAACAAATATTGCACAGGAATCAAACAGCGACATGCACTGGAGGAGGCGCGGCAGCAGCGACGCGTTTGACAATCATGGAAGGAGATGCGTTAGAAATTCTGCCCAAGTTGGAGAGTGAAAGCTTTGATCGAATAGTTGCCCCTCGTCCGAAAGAGGGGGCGTTAGATGGTGACATTGGATCAGGAGATTCGGGCAAGGAGTTTCTTTTGGCTTTGCTGCCACTGCTAAAGGTGAAGGGAGAGTGTCATTGGTATGACTTTGCTGCCGATCATGAGCTGCCTGAATGTCGTCGTACAAGAGATGCTGTGGAAGCAGCATGTCTGGCAGTTGGGCTCAGTATTGAGGTAATACATGTTGCGAAGGTGGGTTCTGTTGCTAAACGACAATTCAGAATATGTTTGGACTTCAGAATTACGAGCAAGTGCATTTCATAAATAACTTGTATGTCTTTCCAAACCAAACATCTCTATAACATTATAGCTTTATTATCTATGCGAATAGTATAAAGTTCAACAGTGATATGGAAGACCAGTGATATGGAAGACCACCCAACC
>Ga0247834_1003927_pt1 | contig 19506 bp, 22 predicted proteins | sample LaCruzMarch2015__8_FD_187118 | JGI IMG/M metagenome (GOLD analysis project Ga0247834, IMG submission 187118) | Freshwater microbial communities from meromictic Lake La Cruz, Castile-La Mancha, Spain - LaCruzMarch2015_12m | ecosystem: Environmental > Aquatic > Freshwater > Lake | place: Spain...
CTGCGACACTCAAATAATTTTTCATTGTGTGGAAATGTTTAGTAGGAGAGCATTCCATAATTGATGGGGACTGCGACATTCTGTCTTTTTCATATATATAAATTTGGGTGAAGTAGGAGAGCATTCCATAATTGATGGGGACTGCGACTCTGGTCATTATTACCTAGCACTATTTCCTCATCGTAGGAGAGCATTCCATAATTGATGGGGACTGCGACAATAGAACGATATTAGAGCAACATGGATATTCCAGGTAGGAGAGCATTCCATAATTGATGGGGACTGCGACATAACGAAGATACCACACGGTGGTACTCACAAAGTAGGAGAGCATTCCATAATTGATGGGGACTGCGACAGTAGTCTAAGCGGCATAGTTCCAGTATTAGTAGTAGGAGAGCATTCCATAATTGATGGGGACTGCGACCTCTATAAGTAGTCTAAGCGGCATAGTTCCAGTAGTAGGAGAGCATTCCATAATTGATGGGGACTGCGACCTAAGCGGCATAGTTCCAGTATTAGTACATTAGGTAGGAGAGCATTCCATAATTGATGGGGACTGCGACATAACTGGGCTTGGGTAGCTAACTTAGGAAGCTCGTAGGAGAGCATTCCATAATTGATGGGGACTGCGACTCGTACAATGTAGTTCCTTGAGCTTGATAATATAGGTAGGAGAGCATTCCATAATTGATGGGGACTGCGACCACGAATGTAGCTCCTAAAGGCAAGACCTTGAGTAGGAGAGCATTCCATAATTGATGGGGACTGCGACAAACTAAGTACGTGCCCAAAAGGGCGATAATGCGTAGGAGAGCATTCCATAATTGATGGGGACTGCGACGGAAACCCCTCCCTTTAGGTTCAAGTCTCCCCAAGTAGGAGAGCATTCCATAATTGATGGGGACTGCGACTGCAAGTCCATTCCCACACATTGCCGGTCAAATCGTAGGAGAGCATTCCATAATTGATGGGGACTGCGACTTTCTTCATTAAGAAACTGTGCAGCACCATCAATAGTAGGAGAGCATTCCATAATTGATGGGGACTGCGACACTCATGACTTTTCTTTTTAGAAGTCTTGCCGGGTAGGAGAGCATTCCATAATTGATGGGGACTGCGACAATTTGAATGCTCAAACATTTGAGCCGCTTTCCCGTAGGAGAGCATTCCATAATTGATGGGGACTGCGACTTTTGCTCGACTCATCAACAACACACTCGATGAAACGTAGGAGAGCATTCCATAATTGATGGGGACTGCGACAGTTACAAGCACTTTGTCACCAGTTTTGAAATCAGTAGGAGAGCATTCCATAATTGATGGGGACTGCGACCGTTTGTGGGATTCTGGGCAAAGCTTGCATCAGGTAGGAGAGCATTCCATAATTGATGGGGACTGCGACATTTGACGTCCACTGATCGATACAAATACATTGCGTAGGAGAGCATTCCATAATTGATGGGGACTGCGACAGTAAAGCATGATCTTTGGTTTTAGTTTGATGCGGTAGGAGAGCATTCCATAATTGATGGGGACTGCGACAAAATAAAGAAGTTTTTTTTACATGCAGAACAAGGTAGGAGAGCATTCCATAATTGATGGGGACTGCGACATCATCATACGTTTTACTCATATGTTCAATGTTGGTAGGAGAGCATTCCATAATTGATGGGGACTGCGACATGTTGGCATTTCGGATAGCTCCAATGTAATCTTGTAGGAGAGCATTCCATAATTGATGGGGACTGCGACATAGAAGTATTCGCAACTCATTGCTTTTTAGAATTGTAGGAGAGCATTCCATAATTGATGGGGACTGCGACCTTTTTCTTACCTTTTTCTTTTGGGAAGCGGTGGTAGGAGAGCATTCCATAATTGATGGGGACTGCGACAAGCCGCAATTCCCCCACACATCCAGCCAATCATGGTAGGAGAGCATTCCATAATTGATGGGGACTGCGACATGAATCGTTTTCAAAAAAGGAAGCTTCGCGTTCGTAGGAGAGCATTCCATAATTGATGGGGACTGCGACAAGCTTGTGTACGATAGTCCCTTCAACAGTTTTTAGTAGGAGAGCATTCCATAATTGATGGGGACTGCGACAAGTTCGTGGGATCGTCATCAACTTCGACATCGTCGTAGGAGAGCATTCCATAATTGATGGGGACTGCGACGCTTGATGGATTTAGAGCACAAGCAGTGCTTGCAGGTAGGAGAGCATTCCATAATTGATGGGGACTGCGACAACCTTACCGATGAAGTTTGCGACGTTCGCGACGTAGGAGAGCATTCCATAATTGATGGGGACTGCGACATAAAGCTGTCCTCCTTCTCGCAGTTTTTGTACGTAGGAGAGCATTCCATAATTGATGGGGACTGCGACGGTTAGCATTCTCTCGAATTGGATGATCTCCGTGTAGGAGAGCATTCCATAATTGATGGGGACTGCGACAATTTCCACCAATGTATGCTCCTCCGGAGTCCACGTAGGAGAGCATTCCATAATTGATGGGGACTGCGACCTGGCACTTCTTTGCCAAGAATAGAGGCTGCGATGTAGGAGAGCATTCCATAATTGATGGGGACTGCGACTTGTAATGGCGTGCTCTTTCAGAGAAAGATCCGGTAGGAGAGCATTCCATAATTGATGGGGACTGCGACAAACATGTCGAAAAGCCTGTTACGGCGTTTTTGGTAGGAGAGCATTCCATAATTGATGGGGACTGCGACAAACATCGAGCCCACAAGTAGTAGGCTAAAAATAAGTAGGAGAGCATTCCATAATTGATGGGGACTGCGACAAAAACCAAAATCTGCATCGTCCAGTTCAATAATGGTAGGAGAGCATTCCATAATTGATGGGGACTGCGACGAAATCATCGAAGCTTGGCTTCCGAGAAAAACCAGTAGGAGAGCATTCCATAATTGATGGGGACTGCGACATCGAAGCTTGGCTTCCGAGAAAAACCAAAATCGTAGGAGAGCATTCCATAATTGATGGGGACTGCGACATTCGCGCCTGTAAAGTCTTTTCAGCAAGTTCTACGTAGGAGAGCATTCCATAATTGATGGGGACTGCGACAACAAGTTTTCCATGGTGACGCCAGAATGCAAGTAGGAGAGCATTCCATAATTGATGGGGACTGCGACATCCAAAATTTCTTGATTTTTCATGTTGTTAGATTGTAGGAGAGCATTCCATAATTGATGGGGACTGCGACAGTCAGTCGTTTATCAGCAGTCTCAACTACATCAGTAGGAGAGCATTCCATAATTGATGGGGACTGCGACGATTCGTTTCATGGTCGTTGCGGTTTGTGGTTAGTAGGAGAGCATTCCATAATTGATGGGGACTGCGACAAAAAACAAAAAGAATTAGAAGCTACGTTGCTTAGTAGGAGAGCATTCCATAATTGATGGGGACTGCGACGTTGAAGTTGCGATCCAGCAGCGCCTTGACGGCTGTAGGAGAGCATTCCATAATTGATGGGGACTGCGACTGACACCGACTCATTGGAATACACGTGCAGCGTAGGAGAGCATTCCATAATTGATGGGGACTGCGACAACGTTACTGGACGCTCCCCTTGAGAGGGAAATCGTAGGAGAGCATTCCATAATTGATGGGGACTGCGACAATCTTATTCGGTTTGAGCGGTGTTGGGGATAGTAGGAGAGCATTCCATAATTGATGGGGACTGCGACAACCAACTTATTGATAAAAATGTGATAACCATGGCGTAGGAGAGCATTCCATAATTGATGGGGACTGCGACTTTTTTTTTGTGGTTACGCTTTTCCACCTTCCTGTAGGAGAGCATTCCATAATTGATGGGGACTGCGACGATCTTTACCTTTACCTTTTCCATGAGTCTTTTTGTAGGAGAGCATTCCATAATTGATGGGGACTGCGACCAGACTCAGATACTTTCCAGTAGAAGCCCGATTGGTAGGAGAGCATTCCATAATTGATGGGGACTGCGACGGTCTACTTCCAGGACATACCGAACACAGTTATGGTAGGAGAGCATTCCATAATTGATGGGGACTGCGACTAACCGCCTTGTCCTTGGCATCGAGGTAAGCCGGTAGGAGAGCATTCCATAATTGATGGGGACTGCGACATTTGGAGGTAGTGTTGGTCGTGGTGTTGGGGTGTAGGAGAGCATTCCATAATTGATGGGGACTGCGACAAACAATGGCCTTTTCCATAGCATTGTTTTTTTGGTAGGAGAGCATTCCATAATTGATGGGGACTGCGACATTTCTTCCATTTTGTTAACGTTTTAGAGTGAGTAGGAGAGCATTCCATAATTGATGGGGACTGCGACATTCATCTAATGCACCTGTGTAAAGTAAAGGCCTGGTAGGAGAGCATTCCATAATTGATGGGGACTGCGACAGAAAATGCTTCATCTTCAAGCAAGTTTTGGTTCTGTAGGAGAGCATTCCATAATTGATGGGGACTGCGACAATTGTGTTAATGATTAATGAATGAAAGAAATGTAGGAGAGCATTCCATAATTGATGGGGACTGCGACAAGACAGTCATTTTAATGATCAATGAATGTTAACGTAGGAGAGCATTCCATAATTGATGGGGACTGCGACCTTCGCCATACGTCCATTCCCCTGAGGTGTTCCGTAGGAGAGCATTCCATAATTGATGGGGACTGCGACTGAGTGGTAATTACTGTTCCGCCAGAGAGTCTTGTAGGAGAGCATTCCATAATTGATGGGGACTGCGACAATTTATTTTTCATGTTGTTGAGTTTTTTTGGGCTGTAGGAGAGCATTCCATAATTGATGGGGACTGCGACTTCGCATTTAGCTCCTCTAGCGTATAGGAGCGGGGTAGGAGAGCATTCCATAATTGATGGGGACTGCGACAAACAATTTGTCCATTCTCCCGTGTTATAGCCTAGTAGGAGAGCATTCCATAATTGATGGGGACTGCGACATCCTCGTCTACGGTCACCGTGCCACCGTCAATGTAGGAGAGCATTCCATAATTGATGGGGACTGCGACAAGGGCAATCAGGTTCCCCACACTGAACCAAGCGGGTAGGAGAGCATTCCATAATTGATGGGGACTGCGACTGTTTAGCCGCAGGCACAGAAGCCTACAATGGCAGTAGGAGAGCATTCCATAATTGATGGGGACTGCGACGATTTAGAAGACTGCTCCACCCATTTTGTTTGGGTAGGAGAGCATTCCATAATTGATGGGGACTGCGACTGTTGCAACATTCTACCCTCAAGGGCAATGGGTGGTAGGAGAGCATTCCATAATTGATGGGGACTGCGACGGAACAATCACCCCGATGGTGAAGATGGCGCCTAGTAGGAGAGCATTCCATAATTGATGGGGACTGCGACTTTGAAATTATATATTGCGCCAATCTGACAGAGCGTAGGAGAGCATTCCATAATTGATGGGGACTGCGACAAGTCGCGAATCTTCTGCAACGTATTCAGCCCCTGTAGGAGAGCATTCCATAATTGATGGGGACTGCGACATCTGCTCGTTCATGATCTTGCGCTCGGCAAGACGTAGGAGAGCATTCCATAATTGATGGGGACTGCGACTATTTCTTGCTGCCTTTAGTAAACTCAAAGCCGTGTAGGAGAGCATTCCATAATTGATGGGGACTGCGACAAGCTAAACTTCATGGTTGTAGAATAAAGTGGTGTAGGAGAGCATTCCATAATTGATGGGGACTGCGACGCCAGTCCTTGACCCATTCGCATTGCGAAACAGGTAGGAGAGCATTCCATAATTGATGGGGACTGCGACAAGACTAAAAGATAAATAAAGAACAGTCCAATGTAGGAGAGCATTCCATAATTGATGGGGACTGCGACACACTGAGAATTTTGCCTTCGATGAAACCGATGGTAGGAGAGCATTCCATAATTGATGGGGACTGCGACAATTTGTTACAACCCAAGCGTTGGTGCTACTGCTGTAGGAGAGCATTCCATAATTGATGGGGACTGCGACAACCCTTTAACGTCTTTCATCTCGCCGTAAACCTGTAGGAGAGCATTCCATAATTGATGGGGACTGCGACCAGTGTATTCTATTGTACAATAAATTATGGTCTGTAGGAGAGCATTCCATAATTGATGGGGACTGCGACAATTGCAATAATTCAATGTTTTCCATGTTGTATGTAGGAGAGCATTCCATAATTGATGGGGACTGCGACATACATTCATAGTCGTATATTTAATTGGTTTGAGTGTAGGAGAGCATTCCATAATTGATGGGGACTGCGACGATTAAACCGCTTCCTTAGGTGCAACTTTTTCCGGTAGGAGAGCATTCCATAATTGATGGGGACTGCGACATTGGCCTACCGTTACTGCCCAAATCCCTAACCAGTAGGAGAGCATTCCATAATTGATGGGGACTGCGACAATCGGTTAAGTCATAACGGACCTTGGCGCTAATCGTAGGAGAGCATTCCATAATTGATGGGGACTGCGACCGTTGTAGTGTCAGTCCCAGGGGGGGTACTTCGTGTAGGAGAGCATTCCATAATTGATGGGGACTGCGACGATCCCTTCAACCGAATAAATCTTGTGTTCTTGTAGGAGAGCATTCCATAATTGATGGGGACTGCGACTCATCTGGGGCTCTGCTTGGCGTGGAAGTGGAAGTAGGAGAGCATTCCATAATTGATGGGGACTGCGACAAATTGACGTAAGAAGACTGTGCTCGGAAGAGCAGTAGGAGAGCATTCCATAATTGATGGGGACTGCGACAGAATGTTAGACCCGTCAGGGATTTTCTGTTGGTTGTAGGAGAGCATTCCATAATTGATGGGGACTGCGACAAACACTGCGATAAAACACCTCCGATCTATGAACCCAGAAAAAAATTTCAATAGGAGTAATTGAAAAACCCTAATTTTGTAGGTAAAGCTTTTTCAGGATGGCGCGAAGAGACATTCATCACCAGGTTTTAAAATTAGCTCTGGAACGAGAAGGGTGGAATGTTACCGACGACCCTTTTTTTGTTAAAATTGGACGGAAGACAGCCGAAATTGACCTTGGTGCTGAGCGTATTATTTTGGCCGAACGCGCTACTGAAAAAATAGCGGTAGAAGTAAAGAGTTTTGTGGGAACTTCGATGATCACAGAATTTTACAAAGCCTTGGGGCAATTTTTAATGTACCAGCGTGCTTTACAAACTGCCGAACCCGAGCGAACGCTATATCTGGCTTTGCCTCAAGCTGCCTATGACGAACTTTCTGCGGATATTTTTGATTTCCCCAATTTGAGGACTTGCGACACCGTTTAATTATTTATCAACCTTCAGAAAACACAACGCTAACATGGATACTGTGATGAAGCACAAACACTTGGTTCGGCGTTTACTGACTGAAATTGCCGATCGTTTTCGGCAAAGTGACCGTTGGGAGATCATCGAAGCATTTGATGAAGAACATGGGCAGTACTTGTTGTTTACCGATGGGTGGCAAGGTGAAAAAAGAGAATATGGCTGTTTTATGCATCTGGAGGTCAAGCCAGATGGCAAAATTTGGTTGCGTAGAGATGGCACCGACCTGGATATAGGCCAACAATTACTGGATGAAGGTGTGGCTAAATCAGATTTGGTATTGGCTTTTCACTCTCCACTTATGCGTGAATGGTCGGGTTTTGCGGTATCTTAAGATGTAAAAGAAAGTCCAGAGTGGGGGATTCCAGTAGAAGGAGGATTAAGACTTCATGCATTCCATACAGTACCCACATCCAAAGGAACCCAGAACGGGTCTTCCATCAAAAGAAGTATTAAGACTCATGGTTGCGCTTGTCAATGCACAATTCCGGTGAAAGTGGACAGTAAAATCCGGCGTAAGGTGGGACTACTACGGCGTGTTTTGCTCAATGGGTTTTGGGATTTGTGGGAAGCGGCGCTTCGGCTACGCTCAGCGACCGCGCGTTTTGATCGCGAGACTTAGATCTCGCGTTGAGCGATCGCGTGCTATGCAGCGCAAAATCTAAAACCGCCATAGCAAAGTACGCGGTCGCTGAGCGCAGCCGAAGCGCCGCTTCGCAAAGTCTAAGATAGTCCTGGCAATGCACGCGGTCGCTGAGCGTAGCCGAAGCGCCGCCCAGAATTAACGTAGACTGCAATAGTGTGTTTTGCTCAGGAGGCTTTGGTTTGTGGGAAGCGGCGCTTCGGCTACGCTCAGCGACCGCGAGATATGATCGCGAGACTAGACTTCGCGTTGAGCGATCGCGTGCTATGCAGCGCAAAATCTAAGACCGCCATAGCAAAGCACGCGGTCGCTGAGCGCAGCCGAAGCGCCGCTCAGAATTGACGTAGACTGCAATCGTGTGTTTTGCTTAGAAGGCTTTTGGTTTTTGGGAAGCGGCGCTTCGGCTACGCTCAGCGACCGCGAGATATGATCGCGAGACCTAGACCTCGCGTTGAGTGATAGCATGTTACGCAGCGCAAAATCTAAAACAGCCATAGCATGTCACGCGGTCGCTGAGCGTAGCCGAAGCGCCGCTTCCCAAAATCTAAAACCGCCATAGCATATCACGCGGTCGCTGAGCGCAGCCGAAGCGCCGCTTCCCAGAATCTAAAACTTCAATAGCAACGCACGCGGTCGTTGAGCGTAGCCGAAGCGCCGCTTCCCAAAGTCTAAAACCGCTATAGCAATGCGCGCGGTCGCTGAGCGTAGCCGAAGCGCCGCTCAGCGAACAGCAGCTACACCTAACAAAAAAACACCACCATGAAAGGATACCTATACATCCTGCAATGTTCCAACGGTTGCTATTATACCGGAAGTACTGTTGATTTGGAGCGCAGACTGGCTCAACATCAAGCTGGAGAAGGGGCGAATTACACTAAGAAGCACTTGCCTGTAGAATTGGTCTATTTTGAAGAATATGCTCGAATTGACGAGGCTTTTTTTCGGGAAAAGCAGGTGCAAGGTTGGAGCAGGGCCAAAAAAGAAGCTTTAATTGCAGGGCAGGTGGATCAATTGCATGTTTTGGCGAAATGTAAGAATAGCAGTCATTTTTTGAAGGGGAAAGAGTAGTGGGAAGCGCGCTTCGGCTGCGCTCAGCGACCGCGTGATATGCTTATTAGGCTTTTTGATAGTGGGAGGCGCGCTTCGGCTACGCTCAGCGACCGCGCGTTTTGATCGCGAGACCTAGACCTCGCGTTGAGTGATAGCATGTTACGCAGCGCAAAATCTAAGACTGTCATAGCAATGCACGCGGTCGCTGAGCGTAGCCGAAGCGCCGCTTTCCAGCGTGGCATAATTCCGGTGAAATTGGACAGTAAAATTCGGCGTAAGGTGAACACTATCAATTTAAATTAACTTTTTTACCTCTTCGTTAATCAATTTTTTTACTTTAACCCAAGTGATTTTTTTGTCAAAAACAATAGGATCGGCGAATGCCTCTGCATCTTCAAAATAAGTCAGACTCTTGACAATATGGAAAACTTCATGCTGTTTGAATTTGTCCTGGAAAATTGACAGCATTTCTTCAATTGTCAAAATATCAGTAAGAAAGTAGATATCATAAAAATCCTTTTTGCTTCCTCTTTGAGCAATTGCCTTGAGTTTCATTGCTGCAATGTCCCGGATGTCCAACATTCTAATTCCCTCAACAACCAAAGTTGGAAATAAAATAGGATAACCCATTTTTACAAAATCAACTTTGACATCATCAATGTAAGTCAGCAGCATTTGTTGACTTTCTGATTCAACACTAACTTGAAAATCGGGGTATAATGACTCGAGTAAATGGTTTTTATCGAATACTTCTGGGGTAAATAGATCTAGATCAATGGATACTCGATGACCCATTTGAAGTGCCAAAGCAGTACCTCCAACCAAAAAAAAGGGATCAACACTAGGAAGAGTCATCAAGCTTTTTTATAATTCCAGTGTTCTGGGTTCAATTGTGCGAGTTTGTAGCATCGAAATTCACTTATGGGTAGATCAAAAAGAGCACTACAAAATGCCAGGGTTACTTTATCCAAATAGCGGGTTTGTAAAAGTGTTTGTTTAACGATATCCCAGCCATAATAATTCAAAATTTCTCTGAATTCATCGAGCCGCCCACGTGTGGTGATGCGTTCAATAACTGATGCACGATGCTGCTGTAGATCAATACTTTCTAAGTTAACATCCCAAAATAAGGAAGCTCTAAGTTGTAATTCCATAGGGTAAATATATCAGTTTTTATTTTATTTTTTTCATTTTTAGGGTTTTGTGGGAAGCGCGCTTCGGCTACGCTCAGCGACCGCGTGACATGCTTATTAGGCTTTTGGATAGTGGGAAGCGCGCTTCGGCTACGCTCAGCGACCGCGCGTTTTGATCGCGAGACCTAGACCTCGCGTTGAGTGATAGCATGTTACGCAGCGCAAAATCTAAGACTGTCATAGCATATCACGCGGTCGCTGAGCGCAGCCGAAGCGCCGCTTCGCAAAGTCTAGAATAGTACTAGCAATGCACGCGGTCGCTGAGCGTAGCCGCGCTTCGACCCTGCTCAGCGAACAGCCGAAGCCCCCCTCACAACACCTTCACCCCATCCGTCACATACACTCGGGTGCTCGTTGTATACGTGCCACCATTCGGGGCCTTGTATTTCAAGTCCAGGTAAAACGCCTGAAAGCCTTTTTTGGGGTAAGGCAAAGCTGCTTTTACGGTAGGCAAGGTATTCAATTTGATGTTTCTGCTCAGCCATAAGTTGTTGCGAAAATCGCGGTCTGCGGAGGTGGTGTACCACAACGTTGTTTCCACCAAATCGGTGGTGGGTGCATTGACCGACAATTCTACGCCTTCTTTGGCAGCGTTCACCGACCAGCTGGCCAAGGGATATTCCTTGTTTTGAATGGTGGTGCCAAAAAAAGCGCTTAAGGCTTCTAAAGCTTGTCGACCGCCACCGAGGTTGTGCCCGACGTTGGGAACGTAATGGATCAGGTTTTTGCCTGGAATTTGATCGTAGTAATGCTTGATGGCGTCTACGGTCCAGTATTCATCATTGGTACCGATGAAAATCATTTTGGGGACAGTCAATTTGCTCCGGTACGAGTACGGATCAATCATGGCCGTGATGGCTTTGCCATCTTCAGTATTGGTGCTTTGGGGGATGCCCAATTTGACATAATCTTCAATTTGATCACTGTATTCGCCGTAGGTTTGAAACTGATAATTGAGGGTGGCGGGCATATTGAGCATGTCGATGACCATTGGCGCAATTGCTTTAACCCTTTTGTCGTCGATGGCTGCCGAAAGCCAGGTGGTCCAGCCTCGTTTGGATGCACCGGTTACTACAAAACTATTGACGGCAAGGTTGAATTTTTGCTTGCTGAATTCCTGCACCGCATCCATCGCTTTTACGGCTGATTTTACCATCGGGAAAAGCAGTGGCCAGGTGTAGTCTTTGTCTTTTTTGAACTGGTGCAAGGTGTAGGAAATCAGGGCATCTTCGGTCAGGTCGCCATACAAAGGCTGATTGGGCACCTGTCTGATCAAGGCCACAATTCCCTTGTTTTTGTTGGCAACAGTGGCCAATGGGACCCATAAATCATCAGATTTTGTCCAATTGGGTTGTTCCTCTTTGTTGGATCCTCCGGTGATGAACAGTAGCGCCCCATCGTATTGGGTTTCCTGCGGCACAAAAACGGTCAGTTGGTGGCGCCAGGTGTATTGCCGCCATTTTTGAGAAGTCAGCAACAACTGATACACTTTTACGCCGCCAAGGTTGCTTGAGTCTTTCAACTCCCAGCGGTAGGTCTTGTCGTTGTTGTTGATGTAATTTTTGAGCGCCGTTTGTGGCGTGATGGATTGCGCAAAACTGCCCACAACAGTGCTGAGGCAGATGGCCAAAATTTGGCAGGTGTTTTTAAGGCAGAAGTTCATCTTGGACTGAAATTTTGTTCAAGTATAGGGATAAATTGGAGAAAAAACTTCGCTTTTGCTCATTTTCTTAAAATCACCAGGCCAATTCCTCCCAGTACTGTTACCGATGCAAAAACCAACCTCCAGGTTACCGGTTCGCCAAGAAAAATGATGCCCCCGAGCGCAGCAATGAGGGGTACGCTGAGCTGTACGCTTGCCGCATTGCTGGTCTTTAGGGCAGGCAGTACAGTGTACCAGATGATGTACCCAAGGCCCGAAGCCAGGGCACCTGAGGCAAGGGCATATCCCACGCCAGCAGGATCTAATACCATGTGATTGCTCATGATCAGGCTCAAGCAAATTGCCAACGGAGCTGCACGTAGAAAATTTCCTGCCGAAACTTTGGCTGGATCACCAGCACCCCTGCCACGCAAGGAATAGACTCCCCAAGCCGTACCTGACAGTAGCATCAATACCGATCCTATCAATGGCGGCGCTGAAAGGCCAGGTAGCAATAAACCGACTAAGCCCCCAATTGCAAGCACCAAACCCATCAATTGCTGGAGCCGCAGTCTTTCCCCGCTCCAAATGCCATACCCAATCATGGAGGCCTGTACTGCGCCAAAAAGCAGCAATGCACCTGTAGCCGCAGTCAGGCTTACATAGGCATAAGAAAAAGCTGCGGCATACGCAAACAGCGCAAATGCGGAATACCAATTTCCTTGTCCTTCCATTTTTGTGTTGCGCAAACTGGTAATGGCCAAAAGCATAATGGCGCCTGCGAGCAACCGAATGGTGGTAAAACTGGCAGCATCGATGTTGCTGAACTTCAACGCCAAGCGGCAAAGTAAAGAATTGCTGGCAAAGGCAAGCAGGGCAAGAATCGTGAGGGAAATGACGCGTGGACGGGACATATCAGGTGGTTTTAGACTTGATCGTTAATTCCAAGTCCCAAACTACAACAATCCTTTCTGTGTTGTTTGCATCGAAGTAAGTATGAATGGCTTTGAAACCAATGCTTCGGCGCGCTTTCAATAAAAATAAATTGTTATAAAATCAAAGAAAAAGATGCCTGCCCTGTTGCAAAATTCTGATGTAATTGGCACGTTCGTACTCTTCTGGATCGACCACTTGAGTCTGATTCATTAGCCCTCTAAATTCCGCTAGAGACTCATAATTTTTGCTCGACATCCAGTTGCGCAAGTCCTGGTGCATGGTTTCCAGGTAGCGGATACCGTGCTTGTACAATGCAGACGCGGTCATGGCCACATCGGCTCCAGCCAGGAGGTACTTGATCACTTCTTCGGCACTTTGTACCCCGGTACTGGCCGCAAGAGACGCTTCCAATTTTCCAGATAAAAGAGAGATCCACATCAAAGGAAGTCGAATTTCTGAGGCATTACTATATCGCAGATTTTGTAGAACCTGCAAAGTGTTGATGTCGAAATCGGGCTGGTAAAACCGATTGAAAAAAACCAGGGCATCCGCACCTGATTGTTGCATTTTGAGGCCTGTATTGCCGATGGCAGTGAAATACGGGCTCAGTTTTACTGCCAGGGGTATACTGATGTTTCTCCTGACTTGTTGAATGATTTCCAGGTAACGTTTTTCCACGTTTTCTCCAGTAAGATGAAGATCGGTTGGGATGTAATTGATATTGATTTCGAGGCCATCTGCGCCAGCAAGCTCTATTCGACGAGAGTAGTCGATCCAACCTTCAGGAGTAATCCCATTCAAACTGCCGATGATCGGAATCTGCACGCGCTCTTTGATTTTGCGCAAGTTTTCGAGGTATTCTTCGGAGTTGAACCGGTAATCTTCCATTTCTGGCAACTCACCTTCTTTTCTTAGAGTCTCTCTTTTGGGCCGAACGATGCCATTGAAGCAGTCTTGTTCGGCCTGGATTTGCTCTTCAAAAAGGGAAAACAGCACCACTGCTCCTGCGCCAGAATCCTCCATGAGCAGGATATTGTCCATCTCTTCCGACAAGGTACAGGCAGAAACAACTATGGGTGAACGCAACTTCAAGCCCATGTAGGTCGCATCGAGATTCATGCTCGCTTGGTTTATATAGATACTTTGTAATCTGTGCAAGATTAGCCTTTAGCTTTTTTTCCAAAATGATGGAAATCACTTTTTTTACTAATAAATGCCAGCATCAATTGGGATACAAAGTTGTAAGCCTTTTCTGCTCTTTTTCCCAGCACCAGTCCTTCGCAGCTTCGCGGCATTCGTTTTGCAAATTTTGGTACAATTTTTCATCAGTCAACAACTTTTGGATGGCCGCTACCAACTCGTCAACTTCCAATTGGGGAAGCAAATAAAAAACTGGATGCGCTGCTTGCAATGCCAGGTATTCCGGGAAATTCATTTGAATGGAAGGCACTCCGGCCTGGATGTAATCAAAAGCCTTGTTGGCCAGGGAATAATAGTAACTTTGGCCTCGATTTTCCAATAAATTGAGGCCAATATATGCTTTATTTGTGATGTTTCGCAATTCAGTGGGAGGAATATATCCTAAAAATTTCACTTTTGTTTCCAATTGTAAATCTTTCGCCTGTTGCCGCAAGGAAACCGATAAGTCTCCTTCTCCGGCCAGCCAGAGTTCGGCGCCCTCGATGTGTTGCATGGCGGCAATGGCCGTTTCGAGGCCACGCCCTACATTCAGTACGCCCTGGTACAGAATAATTGGCTGTGCTGGCTTTTGAAGGGGCTGATGTACTCCACTGCGCAAAGGAACATTGCGAACAACCTGAAAGGGCACGCCGTAGCGGTCTTGAAAAATTTGTGCCAAGGCTGGACCAACGGTATATGCTTTGTCAACCCTCGGTATAGCAAAGCGCGCCACGGCCTCCCAAATGCTTTTGGTAAATGGCCGATCCACCACTTCGGGTACTTCGGTGAAATACTCATGGGCGTCGTAAAAACACTTTTTGCCTTTGATACGGGCTACAAATAGATTGGGCAAGAGGGTATCCAGGTCAATGCCCGTGTACACTTCAAAAGAACGCCAAAGCAAGCACCACAGCAAGCGTAGGTTGTATTCGAGGTAAAACAATTTGCCGCGTTCAAACCAGCAAAATAGCCTGACTTGCTGGTATTTGGTGCTTGTCAGCTCCGGCGAAGACCGCCGTAACCTGCCCACCAGCGTTACCTCATGGCCGGCTTCTGCCAAAGTAGCACAAATGCGCTGCATCCGCTGGTCGTACACCAGATCATTGGTAACCGTGAAAACCAGTCGCATGCTAGCGCAGCCCCCGGGCTTCCAGGTTTTTTACGTAAGTGCGTACATTGCCCAAGTGTTGGTCATAGGTCTCCGCAAAAGCGTGCCTGCCTGAACCATCACCTATGGCACAAAAGTAGGTGTAGTTGTTTTTGTCGAAATTCAGTACGGCATCAATGCTGGAAATAGAAGCCATGGCAATGGGGCCAGGTGGCAATCCTGCATACATGTAAGTATTGAATGGCGAATCAAAAGAAGTATGGTAATTGGTGACCCGCTTGGTGGTGAAATCCCGGGTAGCAAACACCACGGTTGGATCGGCTTGCAGGCGCATGCCAATCTTGATGCGATTGAGGTATGTTCCCGCAATGATGGGTTTTTCATCGTCGCTGAGGGTCTCTTTTTCTACAATGGAAGCCATGGTATATACTTCTTCAGGCGTCATGCCCATGGCTTTGGCTTTGGCCAGTCGGTCTTTTTGTTTCCAAAAGTTTTTGTGCTCCAACAGCATGCGTTCCATGAAGCTTTCGGGGCTCAGGTTCCAGTATACTTCGTAGGTGTTGGGGATGAAAACCGACATTAGGTTGTCGCGGTTATAGCCCATCTTGCTCAGGTAAGCCTCATCAAATAAGAGTGCTTTCAAGCTGGTTGAATCCGGCTCGATGAAACGCGATACTTTTTCTGCCACTTCTTCCAGGGTGCGCTCGGTGGTCAGGATGACTTTGACTGGAGCCTGCTCTCCACTGCGCAGGTGGCGCACCAGGTGGAAAACCGTCCAACCCGGTTCAATTTTGTAGCGCCCACTGCGCATGGGGTCTTGCTTGTAGCCCATTTGCTTGGCAACATTGCGAAAAATTATTTCTTTTTTGACCACCCCTTCTTTTTTGAGCAGGGCTACGACTTCGTCAAAAGTAGAATTGCTGGGGATTTTAACAGAAAAGTCGTCGCCAATGCTTCGGGGTACTTCCGCTCCTCCCAGAATGAAACGATAACCGGCATAAATGCCGATCAGTAACAACAACAGCACGATGAGCAGTGTGCGGGCTTGGATTTTCATGGTTTTTGATGAACTGTTTATGGTGTTTAAAAGTAGCAGAAACGCATTTACTTAGCGTCAATTATGGGCTTAATATTGCTCCTGATCGTTGGGGAAATCGCTGGCTTTGACGTCCTTGACGTAATGTTCTACGGCGCCTTTGATGGTGTCGTACAAATCTGCGTATCGCCGCAAAAAGCGGGGAGAAAATTCTTTGTTGATGCCCAGCATATCGTGCGTAACCAATACCTGACCGTCGCAGTCTTGTCCTGCTCCAATGCCGATGGTGGGAATAAACAGGCTTTCGCTGACTTTTTTGGCCAGGTGAGCCGGGATTTTTTCCAGCACTATTCCAAAACAACCCAATTCCTGTAATAGTTTGGCATCTTCCTCCAATTGGATGGATTCAGCATCTTCTTTGGCGCGTACTGCATACGTTCCAAACTTGTAGATTGATTGGGGGATCAAACCCAAGTGCCCCATTACGGGAATGCCTGCGGAAAGGATGCGGCGAATGGAGTCCGCCACCTGTGCGCCACCTTCCAGTTTGACAGCATGCGCACCTGATTCCTTCATGATGCGGATGGCCGATTCCAGTGCCAGTTTGGAATTGCCCTGGTAACTACCAAACGGAAGATCTACCACCACCAAAGCTCGCGATACTGCCCGTACAACCGCCGAAGCATGGTCAATCATTTGATCCAGGGTAATCGGCAGGGTGGTTTCATGGCCATGAATGACATTTGAGGCGGAATCGCCCACCAAAATGATGTCAATTCCTCCTGCATCAATTATTCCCGCCAGGGAAAAATCGTAAGCGGTGAGCATCGCGATTTTCTCGCCTTTGGCTTTCATTGCCTGCAAAACGTGAGTCGTGATGCGTTTAACCTCTCTGTTGACGGACATGCTGAAGCTTTGAAAATTTGAGGGGCAAATATAGGGAAACCATTTTCAATATCCAATAATCAATATCCAATGTCCAATTTCCAGGTGGGTAGCGCTGTGTTTGTGGTTTTTGATCAGGGGTTAGTTTAAACTCAAATAAAAAAGCCTGTTTCCTCACAAACCCGAACTTATGTCGTTGACATTGCACTACCGTAATGGAAATTGGACATTGATTATTGGATATTGGACATTGAAGTATAGTTTGTTACTTTTGACATGATTTAGTAAACGAAAAACGGAGCTATTTTATGCGTTTCATTCCAGCTTTGATATTGTTGTGTTGTTTTTCCTGTACCACAGATTTCGATTTGGAAGGAGATTTTGAAGACCTTCCGGTGATCTATGCTTTTGTCAACAGGCAAGATACGGCCCATTACATTCGGGTAGAGCGTTCCTTTTTGACAGGCGGTGCCGATGCGACCCTCCTTGCCCAAGACCCCGATAAAATTTATTACCCCAGCGCCAAAGTAGAGCTGGAAAAAGTAGGCACTACTACCCAAAAATTCACGCTCAGTCGGGTGGATGGCAATAAGGAAGGTTATCCACGCGAAGATGGGCCTTTTGCGAAAGCGCCCAATTACCTGTATAAAATCAAGGCCAATCTGCTCAATCTCAAGGGCGGAGAAACACTGCGCGTAGTTGTTACGCCCAGCGAAAACCGCAGCAAGGTGAGTGCCGAAACAACAGTGTTGACCGATTTGCAATCCCTTGATCGACCAGCTAGCCCGGTTACTATGGTGGATTATAGCCGCAGCATCACCTTTGCCTGGAATGCGCCAACCAGCGCGCGCTTGTTCGATTTGCGCTTGCGCATCCACTATCGGGAATCCACTACAGGCAGTAATTTTGAAAACAAAACGCTGGACTGGACGGTCATCAAAGACCTGGAACGTACGGACGAAGAACTGCGGGTAGCACATACCATTACGGGCCAGCAGTTTTATACCTTTTTGGCCGACAACATCGATGGCACGGTCAACCGCCGCCGTATTTTTGATGGGTTTGATGTACTGGTTACCGCAGGAGGCAAGGAAATGGCCGATTTGCTGCGCATCAGTCGGGCCAATTTGGGCATCACCAGTTCACAGGTGACCCCCCAATACAGCAACGTAACCGGTGGGGTAGGGGTGTTTAGTTCCCGAGCTACGTTGCTGCGCACTGGCCTGCAATTGAGTGGACCATCCAGTGACTCGCTGCGATTGGGGCGGTTTACAAAACGACTGGGGTTTCAGTAGAACTTAAAAAATTAAGCGACTACTTCTTGTAATAAATCGGAATGACTTTACTTTTTGACAAAGAATCCAGCTTGGCCTTTTTTGCTTTCTTTTTAAAAAATCCACGGAGTAAAAAATTGTGTTGAACTGCTTCCAGGTCTTCTGCCAATTTTTCCGATCCGCCTTCTAAATTTTTGATGATTGCTTTGATCTGCGTACCCGCTTCCTGATTTTGGGTCAAAACTCCCACTGGCGTATTCGGATTGGTGCCCATTTCTTTGAGTTTTGCCATAAACACCCTTGCGGTATCCGCTATATGTTGCAACTGCACAACGGTAGTTTTTACCGAATTAAACACTAGGGTATCACTGGTCAATTCTTTGGCGAGGGTTCCTTTTTTGTTCAGTCCTGCGCTGAAGTGCACCAAGGAATTGATCAACTGATCCGCTTTTGCAGCTGTTTTTTGCAGGGAGGCGGTGGTCGCATTGATGTTGTTGTACACGACATCGTCTTTCAGTAATTTTCCGATGCTGCCTTCCCCTGCGGCCAGGTTTTTGCTGATTAATTTAAAATCAGTGGTAATGGCCAATACGTTTTTGTTGTTTTCCTGAAGCATATTGAGCATCTCCTCAGAGGAAAAAGTTTTTTCAACGGCCAATAAATCGCCTTCCTGAACCGCTCCAAATTTTGGTGTACCGCCATAAATCACCAGGATTTTTTTGCCAATGAACCCATCCGCGCTTATTTTCACTTTGGCATTTTTACGAATGTACTGTTGGTGCTTGATGTCGATTTTTATGCTCACCGACACCTGTGATTTTCCAAAAAAATGCATACTGTTTACCGTCCCAATTTTTACCCCTGAAAACCAGACGTTGTTGCCTTTTTCCAAGCCATTTACATCGTCAAAAAGGGATCTAATTTCTATTTTCTGTTTAAAGGTATCGTGCAGGTTGCCAATCATGAAAATGCCGAGCACCAGCAGTGCCAATCCGGCAAAAACAAAAAGTCCAACAATTACGGTGTATTTATGGTGTGATTCGTTCATGGCTTATTGAATGAAATTGTAATTAAAAAAACCTGTAACTATTTAGCACCTAAACTACTTGACAATCAATAAAGTAAAAAGCATTAGCATTAAACCTAATAAAATCAAGTCAATGATAGTCAATGACTTGTGTTTTTGAAAGATTTTTTGCTTTTGTGAT
>Ga0247834_1003931_pt1 | contig 19495 bp, 25 predicted proteins | sample LaCruzMarch2015__8_FD_187118 | JGI IMG/M metagenome (GOLD analysis project Ga0247834, IMG submission 187118) | Freshwater microbial communities from meromictic Lake La Cruz, Castile-La Mancha, Spain - LaCruzMarch2015_12m | ecosystem: Environmental > Aquatic > Freshwater > Lake | place: Spain...
TGGTTGTGGACAATGCATGGAGAGAAATTTTAAAAATCAATGGATTATAAAGCTGCAAGGTCTGCTGCAGCAAGCTGGACAGTGAATTTTTCTTGTTTTTTTATTGGTATACCTGTTGTTTGTAGTTTATTGTTGCTGTGGTTTGTCAGCCCCTTGAAATTAACACTTGGCAAAATCTTCTTTAAGCAAAATTTTCTTAGCCTCGAGCAATTTGATGATTTTCTGTTTATAAAGGCCCCTATTTTAGGTAAACTTTTATCATGTTGGATATGTTGCAGCTTCTGGCTGTCCCTAGCTGTAGGTCTTTTTTCAGTTGTCTTGTTGGATCAACCTTTATGGTATCCAATCCTAACATTTTTAACTTATCCAAGCTTGTGTTACTTGTTTAAAACTGCTATTAAGCACTAATCCCGTTAATTTTATTGAGTCTAACGCGCTGCGGGCTTCCATAGGGATGATTGAATAATTCTTGATAACAACCTAGATTCTCTGGATTCTCTAGCCACCTACTGTTGGCTTCTTTGCGTGCTGCGGCGCTAATATTCATGTATCTGCCCTTTTTACTCAAAACATCTTTAATCACGCTAACCATCTCGTCACCTGTTTTAAATCTAAACTCTGCATCTTTGTATGTGCACAAGTCTTGACAAGCTATCGGAAGCCCGAGACTATTCGCTTCAATCCATTTCAAATCAGACTTACTCTTATTGAAGGTATTATCCTGTAGAGGTGCAACAACCATGTTTATGCGAAGATTTTTTAACTTCTCACCATAATTGTAGAGATTGACCCAAGGGTGAAACTCTACCAAGCCACGATCAATTAATGGTTTAATAGGTAGTGGGAATGCACCTAGGAACACCCATTGGAACTGCTGGTGGGTATCATAGATTGCTTTGACAACATGTGCAAAGTCATCATTTTGATTAACACGATTCTCAACATCGAAATGTGCACCTGAACCAGCGTATAGAATGCGAGGTTTTTGCTTGTAGGTGTCATAGTTACTGCTAATGACCTTCTCATCGTAGAAGTTACCAAGCCAGAATTTTGGTGGGAAATTAGGAATTACAGTAATATTTTTATGCCCTGTCTTTTCGGCATAATATTCCTTCATAAAGTCGCATGTCACAGTAACTTCATCGCAAAGCGACATAATCTCTTGGGCATTTTTTCTAATCTCTGGATCAACAAATGCTGTTTTAAACTTGTTATAATCAGGAATATCTTCGCAGAAAACCAAATCATCAATTTCATAGATGATCCTAAACCCAACCTGTTTAGAAACTTCTCTTAAGAACTTTACAAATTGAAGCTGAGAGCTTGTGGCTTGTCTTTGAACACGCACTGCTTTGACATTAACATACCATCTAGGATCTAAAACCATTACTGTGCTACCATGCACCGTCATATGACCATAAGCATTAAGAAGATGTTCTGGCCATAGCATTCGCCAGAATCCACATCCAGAATAATCAGCATAGTATTGAACAACTCGTGGCAAATTTACTTCAGGTGGCTGTGAATTATCGGGTTGTAATACTGGAGCCCCTGGTTGTTGTTGTGTGAAACCAGGAACATTTTGAAGTAATGGAGGTGTGAAGAGACCTGAATTAAACATCTTTTATATATAGATTCAATTTTTAAGAATTCAACTTATACCTTCAGAAGCAAGTGTTGTTATTCCGTTATTTTTCTCCAGGAAAATGATATCGCCACTGACGAGACGCGCGCATTCTTTTCTATGAGAAATTACGTAAATACCGAAATTATTCTTAGCAACAAATTCATTCAGTAGATTTAATACTAGCTCCACACCCGTTTCATCAAGACTAGTATCAAGCAGCTCATCATAAAATTGTATATTATAAAAGATATTACCCTGCAGACTCAACATATCAATAAAGCTAAACATAATGGCAAGATCAACTGCTTTACGCTCGGCGCCACTAAAGTTAAAGTAGGTTGTTAGTTTGCCTTTATCATTAATAATTTGTTCTTCGAAGTATTCATTGAATGATATAATTGCATTAGAATTGAGCTTCTTAAGATAATATGCTAGCTTACTATTAAACAAGGCTAAGATTCTTTTAACAATAAAACTCTTTACCCCTTCTTCACTCACGACAAATTTAACTGTATCTAGTAAGTTTAACGCCCTCTTGAGAGCTTCAACCTTTTCCTTGATAGTTGTGAGCTTTTTAGCGGTCTCTTCAATCAAATCATTTGATGAAGTACTTGTATCGGTTAAATGCTGAAGATCTTGGTTGACTTGAATATTATAATTCTTGAGCTGCTCGGTTCGGTTTGTATTATGTTCGAGCTGCTGCTCTTGTAGAGTATGTTGGTTAATATTTGCTTGCCCTTTTTTAATAGCGTCCATTATCTTCGTCTTGAGTGTATTAAGCTCAAGTATCTTTCCCTCGAACTGCTTAATATCGGTCTCTCGGTTTTTAACTTCTTCCTTATATGCAGCTTTAGTTTTAACAATGTGCTGCTTGTCATGCTCTGCAACCGGTCTTAAGCATGTAGGGCAGATATCTTTATCAGTACCAATCTTTGACATTGTTGTGAATACGTATTCATTTTTAGTCTCAAGCGATGCAACTTGTTTTCCAATGTCCTGCACCTTGACATCACATTCAGCTAATTTTTCATTGAGTAGATTGAGATTCTTGCTGATCTCCTCAACCTGAATTGGTTTATAAGTTTTAAGTTTTTCCTCCAGTACTTCAAGTTCTTTTGTATTATCTTCAAGTCTCTTTAGCAACATTTTCTTACGATTCTCATACTCAAGATGAGACTTATCTCTTTGCTGTTCTAATGCTCTCACAGAAGTGGTTACTTCATCTTCACGAGCAGACTCCGTATCAAAATCTTTCTTAATTACACTCTGTTCATCACGCAATTGACTCAACATCTTACTAAAAATCTCCAAATTAAAGATACCTTCAATAAACTTTCGCTTCTCAGCTTTCTTCTTTGCCATGAATGGAACTGTATTATTAACAGTCATAATCACACAGTTCTGAAATACTTCTGGTGTACACTGAATTAACTGCGATATGTACTCTGTGGTATTAACAATGCTATCTCTAGTAATATCTCTATCGTTTTGATAGAGCAAGCAGCGACTCGGTTCCAGCGAGCGAACTACCTCATAATTCTCAACTTCCTTACCCTTTACCACGCTAAAGGTCAATGACACCTCACACGTCTTACCAGTAATGTTATTGATAATGAACTCCTTTTTGAGCTCGCGAATAGTGGTTCCAAATAATGCAAAATATACTGCATCTGGAACTGTACTCTTGCCTACACCGTTGCGACGATCAATTTGATCTCTATTAATACCAGTAATGCCATGCAAACCTGGTTTAAAATTAATCTTAACTGGTTTATCCCCAACACTGAGAAAGTTCTTTATGCTAAGTGTTTTGAAGATTATCTTTTTCATCTACATTGATTATAGAGTGATGTTGTATACTCTATGACATCTTTCTTGTTTTGTATATCAAGCATTTCAACGAAGTCAGTTATTGCTCTAGGTATATCCACACCGCTTAGATCGACGTCATCTTGATTAGCTGCACCAAATCGATCAAAATTCGTCGTATTATCAATAACATAACTTAGCGGTGTGAAGCCGCTAATCTTAGTAGATATTATCTCAAGATCATCGTTAGATATGGTCTTATCAACACCTAGCTTAATAATATTATTCTTGAATATATCTTTGGCTGCTTCATTAAAATTCTTTATTTTAATTAATTCGGATAAATTGATTTTAATATGCTTTGGTGAAAGGTTATTAGGATAAAAGGTATATTTCACGGTGTTAAGGTCGAGAATATAATAACCTTTGGTAGATTTTTCGTCCCCAAAATCTAGCTCAAAAGGACATCCGACATATAAAATAGTACCAGCTTCATACTGACGTTCTTCTCTTAGGTGAAAATGACCTGAAATAACAAGTGGTGCATACTTAAACAAATCACTAGACTTTATACCATGCTCACACAGCTTATAGGTATTCATCTTGAAGCTTTCAATCTCAAAATGACCGAAGAGAATATCGCATTCTTTAATCTCTTCGAGAGTTGTTCCCCAAGGGGCAAAGAAGCATTCCTTACCGCCTATCTGTAATAAAGTTGGCTTATCAATAATTACAACATTATCTCTGCCGCTAAAAATTCGAATACTATTGACACTACAATTATTCTTATAAAAGGAATCGTGATTGCCTGCAAGCATATAGACTTTAAAGTCTTTGAATATGTCTATAATCTCGCTTGCGTGATGAAGCGTATTAACAGTTATCTCGCTTCTGCTATGAAAGAAGTCGCCACAAAATATAATTTCAGTAATGTCTTTTTCTGTAAGCTCGCCGACAATCCACTTAGCCCACTCCAAAGATACATTATGCCAGACAGGGCTATTCATATGAACCCCGAGGTGTAAGTCTGAAAATATAGCTACTTTATTCTGACTAGGCATTACTCTCATTATAGAGGCTATTATCTAGACCTCCACCTGTATCGTTTGAGCATACACGGATACCGGTTTCATCTTCATCCTTATTGAGTAAGCTATCATAATTTCGCTCCCTATAATCGGCAATAAGCTGATGATGCTTCTTCTCTTTTTTGATGCGACTAATAAAGGCATGAAATGCAATTGTGGTAAAATAGCTAAATGGACTAAATCCATGATCAAGCTTAAACTTTTTATATTTCAAGGCTTGATACATCTTGACAACTGCATCACCGATCATTTCATCACGGTATGAGTAATTGATAAAATTAGGCGCAAACGATAGACCATACGCAATGCGTCGAATTGCCTCAGCTAGATATGATGTCATATCATCAGTCTTGTAGTATTGTCTGATCTCTTCTTCGAACTGCTTGCTATTTACATAGTGCGGCTTTTCTGAGGGCTTCAGCTTACGACCCTTCTGAGCTGGTGCTTCACCAGTCAACGAAGCTACAACAGAGCTAATTACTGCTAGCTCCGGGGGTAGTTCGATGTCTGGTTTAGACTTTTTCGAAGATTTTTTTTGTTTGGTATGGGATGTTTTCTTGTTCATAAAGGGATTGTCTTTTTAACTGGTGTCTTTTTCCGTACGTAAATTGATCTGCCAAGTCAATAATATAAAGCTTATCTTTTGCTTCATGTAATCTGAGTCCGCGACCTATGCTCTGAATGGTGCGTACCTTGGCCTTGCCGCCGCCTGCAAAAACAATAAAATGAAGATTCTTAATATTGACCCCAGTGCTGAATATCTTACTTATGGCTACACACACTATATTGTTGTTCTTCTCCATCAAATCACGCACCTTTTCGCGGTCTTGAATCTCTACCTCGCCGCGAATAAAGAAAACCTGCTTACGATTACATACTCTGGTAAGACATTCATGCAGAGCTTGACCATGCCGTATATAATCAATCAATATCAATACATTGTTTGGTGCATTATTTGATAATGCTGCAACAGTATTATTACGAAATTTGTTGTCAAATAAAAACTCGAGCTCTGCTTTGTATTTCTCTGCAGGGTTAAGAGAGTTTGTAATTGTGGGTGGGTTGTTAGTATAATGTAGCTCTAAAACGTTTGCTGATACCTTAGATATGTACTTCTCGTTTCGAAGTTGAAAACTGTTTTTCTCGTAAATTATAGGCCCTATTTTACCTATAATATTCCATTGATCTAACTTCTCCTCAGGCATTGTACCGGTGAAGCCAAATCGAATATTTGTTTTGAGATTTTTAAGAATATCATTCACCTTGTTGCCTCTTCTGGCCTTATGAACCTCGTCAAATATTACCAAATCCACATTCTCAATCCAAGAGAGATCTGAATTTTCAGATTGAAGAATACCAAGATTCGCAATAATAACATTAGCGGTATTTGATTTGCCCTCTTCAAGAGGATGACTTCCAGTCCATTTGCGACTTGAAAATGGAACACCATATGAAGAGAAATCTGAGAATGTTTGCTCCACTAAACCTAGATCTGGTACAATCAATAAACATTTAAAATTATTCTTCATATGAAAGAAATTGGAGAGGAGAGAAGCCATTATAAGAGTTTTTCCACCAGCAGTAGCAAGTACAACAACTCCTCTTCCAGACTCTAGACACTTGCTAACTACAGCTTTTTGATAATCTCGAAGCTTTAAGCTCAAATTGTCGTAGGGCTCTTTCGTAAAAGAAATATTTTGATGATATCCAACTGGAGCTGGCAGAATGTGTTCTAGGAAGCTCTTTGACGCTCTAATCTTATCTTGATCGCAATAATTGTTCTGAAGAAGAAACTTTGTTATATCATAAAACAGACATGGGTCCATTCTGCCGCCAGGGGTAATTACATATGTACGGGATGGTATGAATCTCCCTCTCATGCGAGCAAAACGTGCACCGTCGTTCTTTACAGAAAAGTGTTCACGAATGTCATTAAAATGATCACCAGTAATAATACCATGCTTACCGTTTTTATCTAAATCAAAATATACCATTAAGTTGTCTCCATCTTAATGATTTCAATTAGATTCTTGATATCGAATCCAATACTGTGCATTGTTTTTTCTACTCGCTCCAGAAAGTCAATAACATTTCTTCTCTCATCAATTTCATTAGTTATCTCAATTACAGCTGGGTGTCTTTCCGCAGCTTTCTCCAGCGTGGGTGTTGCTAGCTTAATAGCAGATTCCTTGCGTATCTCTTCAACAACCTCGCCCAGAACTTTGCTACGTTTTCGATGCAGCTCGTTAAGAGCATTCTTTTCCTGTATGAGTCTAGACACCCACTTGGCTTTTCGTGCAGGTAGCATCAATGCGGCTTCTTTTAAATTCAATTCGTCCAGTACTACATCAGTCTCTAGTTCTTTTACGTACTTGTCGAGCAATACCATAAATACATTATAGAGTATAGCTTATTATAATCAATATGAAAACTTTCAAGCAATTTATTTTGGACGAAGACGTGGCCGCAGGTGCAGGTAATGCAGCAGGGGCTGGCGGCGTGTTTGGTGATGCACCGAGCATGGGTCATGGTGGTGATTTTGGTAATTCAGATTTCTATGCCCCGGGTGATGCTAGAATACCTGTGGCACTTGGTGCTAAAAGAAAAGGCAAAAAAAAGAAAATACTTGTACAAAGAAGAAATTTGTTTAAATACTTCTGATGGATCTTGGACACTGGCAATTAGCCGATGGTATTCTCTTCAAAGGGGACGCTTTTGGATTTATATATGAAATATGCAATACTGTTACAAGTAAGAAGTACATTGGTAAAAAGCAATGCATCTCTAAATTAAAAAGACCACCATTAAAGGGTAAGAAGAATCGAAGGATTGAGTTGCGTGAATCAGACTGGAAAACATACACTGGCTCTTCTGTTGATCTTAATGCCGATATAGTAAAGTACGGTAAAGATAAATTTACCTTCACAATCTTACATTATTGTGGGTCAAAATGGGAGCTTGGTTACCGTGAAATTAAAGAGCAAATTAAAAGAGATGTTATCTTGCGAGAAGACTATTACAACGGCATTCTTAATGTTCGGATCGGAACACCACCGAAAGATTTTATTGAACAAAAATAGCTTTCCTATAAAATTAAAGCATGTCTTTCAAGTATAATACTGTCTTGGGCATAAAGATTATTGATTTGGACGCAGCTATTTCTACCGAAATAGAGCCACTTGTGCAAGAAGATGATCACAAGTTCTGTCTTCAGAGCAAAGATCAGTTGCTACGGAAATTCATCGTTTATAGGATATGTAATTTTGTAATTAAGTCAATCGAACACAATCAGTTAGGTGGAAGTAAGATACTCTTTTATATGCGAAAGAAGTCATCACTAGAATTTCTGCAAAACTATAACACATTCATATATAATACTTTCATCAAGTTATCCAAGATCTTATCCTTGAGTTTGCATATTAATACATTGTCAATAGAAGACTTTATAAAGCTACTTCATAACGAAAAAGGCGAGGGCAGGGAGATGCGTGCACGGGTAAACTTTATTTTTAACAGAAATCTCAAGAAGCCCGACCTGCAGAAGTTCAATAAGTTGCTTTTCAGATACAGTATTCATAAGATAGAGGGTGACATAGACACCGGATTTAAGGTAAAACTTGGGTTGTTTGTGACATAAATATATAGTAATGAAATTTTTAGACACACTTGCTGCAAAATACACCGCCCTAGGATTGGATCAACCGCAATGGGTTAGCGAGCAAGCACCTGGTGTAATTCCAACTATAGCTTCTGCAGCAGGCAATATTGCTAGTACTGTTGCAAGTACAGTCGCTCCAGGCGCTGTTGCTGCTGGTGGTGTGGTTAATGCCCTAATGAAAGCAATGGATGTTTTGAAGGATGACCCTGAAGTACAAAAAATTAAAACAACAGTTCAACAGAAAGTTACTGATGCAAAGAAACAAATAACTGATACTGGGTCAAAGGTTGTGAGTACTATCACCAAGGCTATTGATGACATGGGTAAATCTACAGCATCTCTAACAACTCCTACTGGTACAACTCCTACACCAACAACAACACCCGTTAAATGAAATTTTTAGATCTCGTTAATAAGAAATATCAAGAACTTAACGAGCAAGTACCAGGTGAACCTCTTCCTGGTGTTCCTCCTGCAGTGGATTTGGGCGCAGCCCCAGCACCAGTGCCTGCCACTCCAGAGGCCAGTGAAACACCCAAGCCTCTTACAGCTGAGGGTGAAGTATTTCTAGTTAGATTGCTCAAAAAGGCATTATTCATGAATCCAGGAGATCTAGATGAAAAATCATTGAAAGATCTTCCTGAGATCAACGAAACTAATGCCACAGAAGTTTTGAATTCTATTGTCGAAATAATGAAAAAGTATTCGAATACAATAGATGTAAATACAGAGCCTAAGTAAAACACCCATAAATAACATTGTGGCCTACAAATCTTTAAAGGAAATCTATTCTCAAAATGTTATCTTTAAGAAGGTTCCGCCTTTACCGCGGCAATCTATTCTCGCTGAACAAGATGCACAACCTGCTGCAGCTCAGGTTTCACTAGAACCATGGCCCGCGGACGTTCAGAAGATTGACTTTTATGAAAAAAAAGCTGTAGGTGCAAAAGAAGGTGCTGGTAACGGTGAGAGCCGTGTTGCTGCTTTGTACGAAAAGCAAAAGCCTGATGAAAGTGATGAGGAATATACTCGCAGACTCAAGAGTTATACCTCTGGTCAAAATAAGAATTATGATGTACAGTTGCCCGATGGTAGGAAGTTTGAGGTAAAAGAGATACCATTAAAGGGTGAAGTTCGAATTGCTAAGACAGGGGCACGTGCAGAAGCTCAGATCGCGCAAACAGTAATTCAGTTGATGACTTTTCTTGTAGATTACTATCGAACCATGGACAAGTCTGGGCAAGAAAATCTAGATAATTTCTTAAAGCAAAAATTAGCTGAGAAAAAAATTAAACCTACAGATGATTGGACTCTTGAGAAGTTTTGTAACGATATTATCTCGCATCCAAAAAATATAGGTAAGCAATTTCTACACCTTCCATCTCTCAAGAGATTTTTGAAAGGCGATAGAAAGAATATTGCTCTTATGACACTTACACAACTAGAGGCATATCTCGAAGAGTTTTGTCTTAAATCAGAAACAGAGAATGTTACAGCGGTAAATACACCCAATGCACGTATCAATGATAATGTAGATAAACTATTCAAATTATTATCTGATTTATATCTGCCTGCAGCACAAGGGGAGGATGCTACCAAGCACGGTAAGGAGTTAGAAGCTCGAGCTGAAAACATTGATAGAGAGCTAACTGCATTTAAGTGTACATTGGCCCCTGGTGAGTGTCGAACGAGCAACTGGTTCTGTGCCGCATGGAACAAGATAAAATCATCCAATATTATTCAGAACATTAGGGATCTATTGGCTGGTCCAAATAGTCTAGTAACAACTCTTTTTCCAAATGATGTTGAGGCTTTATATATTGTAACGAAGGATGGGTTTGAAATGGTATCTAGAGATCAATTAGCTTCCTACATATACATCTCGAACCTTGCAGGTCAAGGGGTCAAGATAGCAAGACTTGGCGACAAGGCAGCTGTTGATGGAGCAGAAAAATCTGAAGAGGAGGAAAATGAAACCTTTTAAGCTGTATGTTGAGCAGAGCGGCTCTTCTATAGGTCTCTTCCCTGGTGCATTTAAACCACCACACATGGGTCATTTTGAGACAGTAAAGAAAGCTGCAGCGGAGAATGATGTGGTTGTTGTGCTTGTGTCGGCAATTGATCGTGATAATATTTCTGCAGCAGAGTCGTTTAATGTTTGGAATGTATACAAGCCTTACCTACCAAAAAATGTTGTTATCAATGTTGTTTCTGGTTCACCGGTGCTCGTGATTTACCAAATAATAGATATTCTTAATAATGGTGCCTTTACTGCTACACCTAAAGTAACCACACCTCGTCCTGAGGCACAAGAGATTGCACAATATCTTCAGAGCTATAACCGACCATACAACGTTAATCTTTATGCGAGTGGGGAAGATGCCAAGGGCAGGTATGCAGCGTTTTTTAAGAATAACAATGAACAAATTTATAAGGGTAAAAATGTAAGCTCAATTAATGCAAAGGAAGTGTCTCGGCTTGCGTCGGCTACTGACGCGCGGGCCGCATTGGCTAGAAAAGATTTCGATGCGTTCAAGACTCTCTTACCTAGCATAACAAAAGAAGACATGAGCAAGATCTATAGGATGCTAGCAAAATGATACGGTTTAACGAATTCTTACAGAGAGAGACCACCATTCTTGTTGAAGATGATGCACATCTCAAGACACATCTGTCACATATAGAAGATCTTGCGATAGAACAAGGCAAACAAGGTTTTAATAATTTCATAGCGCATATTGATGAGATCAATAAAAAGGTGAAGGGGTTTGAAACAAATCAAGAGATGAATGCTAAGATTGATGGTAGCCCGATGATATTGTTTGGTATTGACCCCCGTCCACAATTTAAGGGTCAGTTTTTTGTCTCTCTTAAGAGTGGACTGAGCCAAACACCAAAGATAATGCATACAGAGGCAGAAGTGAATGAATTTTATGGAGACGTTCCTGCGTTAAGAGACAAGCTTAAGAATTTACTCAAGTACCTCAAGCCAGCTTATGATAATTCTGGAAAAATATATCAAGGCGATGTTCTATTTTCTTTGCCTACTGATAAGCGCAAAGTCAAAATCGGTGAAGAGGATTTCATTGTATTCAAACCTAACGTCATTGTGTATGCTGTTCCTGTGGACTCGAAGAGTGTTCTATCGAACCGTATACAAAAGTCTCAGGTCGGTGTTATTGTGCACGAGGCCTTCAAGGGTACACCGCAGGGTGAACAAGCCATGGCTTTGACCTCTGTAGGAAGGAATGTTACAAGCCTCGTAAAGCATAGTATTAATAGCGAGGCATTTATTGAGAGTAGTAATTTTGGTCAAGTATCGATAAATATTCCCGACGAAACGATTAGAAAGGTCAATGCCGAAACAAGCAAAGCCACATTACATATAAACAACATAAGTGATGATTTTGATCAGCAGTATCTCTCGAGCCCTGTTCTATCATTACTTAAAATTTTTCTTAACAAGCAGGTAGATCTAGCACCTAGAGGTATCTTTGGTTCAGCATCTCGTGGTGACGAATTTGTAGTAGATGCTTTTATGGGTGAGTTTCGGGACTTTGTTGCAGCAAGATACCGCAAGGAGGCTGATACGAAGAAGACACCTGCAGGTAAAGCGAGTGTAGAAAAGAGACTCAATCAAATATTAAGCTTTCTGGAAACGAATAAAGAAGATTTTAAGAATTTAATTATTGCCACCTATCACATGACAGTGGCGAAATACACCTTATTGAATATGCTATCTACATTGGAATCGAAAGTCGGAAAAACATTTATTCAAAATGCAGATGGTTCTTTCACCCCAACAAAGGATGAAGGGTTTGTATTGTTTGTTGGAACAAACCACGTAAAGATTGTGGATCGTCTAGAGTTTACAAAGATTAACCGCGCCTCAGGCGGTAAAAAAAGAGCAGATATTATTTCTTAGTTTCTTCGATGGTTTGAAGAGCTTCTAGATTGAATATTGCTTGTCTGATTACACCTTCAAGAACTTCTTTGCTTTCACCTTGAAGCATATCGCGGACCTTCATTACCATGTTATTATGATGACCGGTGTGATCTAGATCGAATTCACCTTCTTTCTTGAATTTATCGTATTCTAAATAATTTTTAACACCGTTAAGATAGCTAGCGGCAATAGTAATTTTGCTAAATACCCATGGTTCAATATCGCTGCAGGATTTAATCAAGCTATAAAGCTCTTTTGCATCTCTATGCATTTTGTAGAGCTCACCTCTCACCATATCACCTTCAGCTTCTGGCTCGGTATGCTCTTGATCGTTATGAGGTTCTAACTCATCTTCTGTCTTTTTGATAGCAATAACTTCGGGATGTTGTGGTGCTGGAACAGTAGAAAGACCATCTCCTGGGGTTGAGCCACCTAACTCATTAAGAATGACAGCTTCATAGACTTCGGAAAGTTGCTTTAACTCATTTTTTCTGCTCATTATTATTATTTATAGTTATAAATACTTAATATATGGTTACCTTCAAACAATTTTTCAATGAACAAATACTTGGACTCTTTGAAGGTATCACCTTGCAACATATCGGAACAGTAAAGGCTAAAGTTGATACAGGTAATAACGCCTTCAATGTATTACACGGTATAAACATAGAGGAGGATAATGGTAAGGTCACTTTTACCACAGTTGGTGACAAGCGTCTAACACTTCCAATAGCAGATAGAGTCTATGTTCATATTGGTAGTGGCAATAAAGAGGACCGACCAGTTGTAAGTTTAGATTGCAGTTTAGGTAAAGAGCAATTTAATAATGTTCCGTTCAGTTTAGCTGATCGAAGCGAGAACGATACACCAGTGCTCTTGTGTGAAGATTTTATCAAGAAAAATGGTGGTGTTGTAAATGTTAACTTGAATAAAGATTTAGATTAAACAAGTTTTCTATTTTGCGCGAACTCAACAAACTTATAAAACTCTGCACGAGAATTATCCTTATTATCTAAGAACGCACCAGACATTCTAGCAGTTCTCATAGTGGAATCGTGACGGATACCACGGTTCGAACAGCAAGTGTGACCGGCTTCAATCATGACAGCAACACCATTATTCTTTTCACACACCATATTAATATAGTCATGAATTTGCATGGTGAGGTTTTCCTGCACTTGAGGTCTGCGTGAGAACCAGTCAACAACACGGTTAAGCTTGCTCAAGCCAATGACTTTACCGCTCCTAGAAGGTATATATGCAACATGGGCAAAACCTGTAAACGGAGCATGATGATGTGAGCAGAGAGAGGTGACTTTAATATTTGTCTGTGCAACAATGCCATCATACTTATCTACATTATCAAATGCTGTAATTTTAGGTGGTGCACTATAGCACCCCCACGCGAAGTCCTCAACAAACGCCTTGGCTACTCTATGCGGTGTATTATCACTATTTGGATCATTGCGCCAATCATATCCTAAAGCATCCATGTAAGCTTCATAAGCTTTGGCCGCTTTCTGGATAATATCGTGTTTCTCTTGTTCGGTTACTGGGTGGTTATGGTTAGCAAAGGGTAAATTTCGTTTCGACATATAATGATTATATCTATAAACTAAGATAATCAAGATTAAATAATGAATATGCGTATAGACGGGTTAATTGAAAATACTTTACGTAATTCTCGTTTAAGAAGAGTGCGTGTAAAGGTAGATCCATCACAATTAGTTACACAAGGTTATGAAAATATTTCTAGCTTTGAAGGCTATGTACTTGAAGAGTGTGGTACTACTGTTCAGGTTTATCTACTTAACGTTCCTAAGGAATTTGATAACATTCAAAATGTAGATAAGAAGCATGTAACTCCAGCAGAACAACCAACGTTGAATCCGTCCTTTGAGAATTTCAAGAAAAAGATATTAAGATGTTTGGAGCAGGATCATATAACAGCTGAATCTCCATTATACAAACAAATAGTTGGAAGTTGTAGCGCAGATTTTATGGAAGCATTTTTACGCGATGCGGGGTATGATGATAAGAAGTTATTAGACCTTTATAAAAAAGTATCAATTCAAGAAAATATTCATGAAGGTGTGGCCGATGTTGTGAAGGATGTCGCTAAGGGGTTAAAGGGCACAGTAGACAGCCCCATTTTTAAAGTTGCTCAAGCCGCGGCAAAAGGTGTTGCTAATGTGCCAGGTTTGTTTGTAGGTAAGAAGAATATTATTGGCAGACTGGCAAACTTTATGAAAACTCTGGATGTCAAGGATCTTATAGAGTTTGACAATTTTAAAAAAGAATCACCTGCGTTTGCTGATGAACCTAAAAAAGGTAATCCGGTTTTTATAGACAACCTTCCGTTCAGTAATCTGCCACAACATAAAGCAGGCAATATATCCTATCAAATACGGGGAACATTAGGGTCTGATAAGACAAGCAATAAGAGAAGAAGTACAGTCATCCAGGAGCTCGATCCTTCATCTATCTCTCGTCAATTAGAAATAGCCCTCGATTATGCCGCTTTAAGTAACAATGATAAGACAGGTACACTGATTCTTGATTTTCTTGATGCCAAGCTCCCAACCCGTTATTATGAGGTAAAGGTGGATGATTATCAGAATAATTTAATTCTTACTGTGACGAAGCGCTTGGATGAACGCAAAGCAAGTATTAGTCAGCGCTTAATACAAGACGAAACATTAGCTATTGTCAAGAAGGAATTAGAAGAATTTTTAGGCGATAGGAAGATAGCAGGATTGGATCATACCATAAAGACAGTTGCTGAGAATATTCTAAAGAAAAGAGATGCAAATATAATGAATTTTGATAAAGCTATGTCCGAGTTACTTAAAGATCCCAAGGCGCAAGCTTCAACTAATCCGGATATATACATTAAAAAAGCACTCGGAAAATACAAATTACTATAATAAATAAGATATATGCCCCTCAAATCTGGCTCATCTCAAAAAACTGTTGGCAAGACAAAGAACGAGGGATTTGATGCAACTGTAAATAACTTTTTAAATAAATTTTACGATTTTAAAGTGGTTACAGAAGAGAAGTGTTATTATGCTGTCGACGGTTGTGATTGCAATGATTGCGCCGATTGTAAGGCTAATCAGAAATAATTGTTGATATCGTTACATCTCATATTACAATATTAATATGAGTTATCAAAGCACTAAAATTATTGAACTTGGAAGCTGCGCGTTTAGGCAATGGAGAGCCGATAGTCATTGTAAGTTTATTCATGGCTATCGATTGATTAGTAAATTTTGGTTTGCATGTGATTTTTTAGATGAAAAAAATTGGGTTGTTGATTTTGGTGGGCTGAAGGCGTTAAAGAGCGTTCTTGAGAAGCAATTTGACCACACACTATGCATTGCAGGTGATGATCCTTTACTTGAGCATTTTAAAAACCTGCATACTGTAGGTGCAGCAGATCTAAGTATTATGGAAAAAGGCGTTGGTATAGAGAGGACGGCAGAATGGTGTTTCGATGTTGCTGATGCACATGTAAGAGGCATTACGAAGAATAGATGCTGGGTGGAGAAGGTGGAAGTCTGGGAGCACGATAAAAATTCAGCTATTTTTACTATAGAAAAGAGTAATTGTAAGAGTGATAAGTGTAATAAAGAGCTTAAGATTCAAGCTGAACAATTTGAATTCAAGTTTAGTGAGAAACCAGCCCAACAAGAACCTATACCCGCGCCAACACCTGTACCTGCTGCTCCTGCACCGAGAGAAGCCCGCGTAGGTAATCATACAACTACAGGCTGGAGCAACCCGTTCGGTGGTACTAGTTGGGGTGCCTAATCTTTAGCACTTTTAATTTTTATCGTGGATATAACCTTCACGATAAACTTTAATAACTTACTTCTAGTAATATCTTCTTCAGTGAGATGAAATGCACATATACCATTTGCATGGCTTTCCTCTGTATCGAATGCAGTCATAATTTTTTCAAAACCTGATTTACCAAAGATATCGGATTGTCTGGTATCGCCGATAACAAATAGCTTACAGTTTTTTCCAAAGCGAGTCAAAATAGTAACAAGCTCGCTGTGTTCTAGATTTTGTGCCTCATCCACAATTACAACACTGTTTGTAAAGGTAGAGCCTCTGAGAAAATTAACAGGTATGCACTTCATATAATTACTATCAAAAAGCATATTTGTAATTTGCTTACCAACAAGTTCATCACACTTCTCTACTAATGGAATGCTCCAAGGTTTAAATTTCTCATCAACTTCACCGGGCAGACTACCTAATTTTCTGGTGGCAGATTCAACAATACTTCTAATGTAAACTATTTCATCTATCTTCTTCTCCTTTAGCATAGTTAATGCAACGAATACAGCACAGTAAGTTTTTGAGGAGCCTGCTGGACCATCACAGAAAATGATTTGAGATGAATCATCCATGGCCTTGTCCACGAAGGCTTTGTGTCTCTCGTTGAAGTGAAACTTTTGATCTATTTTGAAGTTTAAGAAGATATCGGGTCTAAGAATACCATCTTGATCTTTTGGAAACTTAGCAGCTTTTTTAGCCGCTCTGTCTTTTTTTGACATCTATATTATTTATGCAAAACAAGCAAGCGGTCCTATTGATTTCCATATTAATAGTATTATAATAATTGAATGCTAGCTGAAACAACGATATTCTTAAGCGACGATAAAATATTTTATACAATTGAAGGTGAAGGGGAGTATGTAGGTCAGCCATCGGTGTTCATGAGGCTGTCTATGTGTAATCTTACATGCAAAGGGTTTGCCTCAGCAGATTCTCCTAATGGTTGTGATAGCTTTGTAAGCTGGTCTGTCAAGAATAGATTTACTGTGGAAGAAGTTCTTAACTTATTAGAGAGCTCTGGATATGTCATACACTTAAAGCATAACGCAATATGGAAGATTACTGGTGGTGAACCGCTCATTCAGCAGAAAGCTTTACTAGAGTTGGTACAAGCCTTCGCCAAGCGTTTTGGATTTATTCCGAGAATTGACTTTGAAACTAATGCAACAATCATGCCTGATGAACGATGGAAGGTGTATAAAGCAACCTTTACAACTTCACCCAAGCTATCCAATAATGGTGACCCAGAGGAGAAGAGATATAAGCCAGTTGTCTTAAAATGGCATGCAGAAAATGGTTCTGGGTTCAAATTTGTTATTAATGAACCAAAAGATTTGGATGAGGTTTTTGAGAAATATATCCACAAAGACGGGGTTAATATCCCACACAATAGAGTGTGGCTCATGCCATGTTGTGGTAGTAGAGCAGAGCATGTTCAAAAAGCAGAACTAGTAGCATCCTTGTGTAAAGAGTATGACTTGAATTTTAGTCCAAGATTGCAACTTATTATTTGGGATAAAGCCTTAAAAGTTTAGAGTTGATAATACCTTTGTTAGGTATAAACATTGGTATGATTGTAAACATTGATGTTAATATTGCTGGTCAAAATGGTGGTAGTGAGGCTTATCGAGTAGTGCTCGATCAAGACCAACTAACCAATATTATTAAAGCTGAAGGTGTTAAAGCTGGTAACAAAGCGCTAGATAGCTTTGTTGAAAAGTTTGTACTTCAGTTTAAAGAGAGACTCGGCAAAGTACTAAATCGCTAATAATACTGCTTACCTGCGGTTCTATATATCTTGAGATAGTGTACGCATGCTTTAATAAATAATTAACACATGGTTACGTACAAGCAATACGATGTAGTTGTTGGTGAAGGGTGGAAAAAAGAAGCAGCATGGACAGCAGCTAAAATCCTGGACCCCACAGGTGTTTTATCTTACGGAGATCTAGGTCGTGCAGCAATGCACATGGGTCAAGACTTTGGGCCTGGTTCTGTTACACTGTTCGTCCTGGCTCTCTTTGCCGCATTACCTAATTTCGGAGTACTTGCTGGTGGTGTGGGTGCCGTACCATGGGCAGCTGCCAAGGCCGCAGCCAGGGGAGCTGCCAAGAATCCTAAGCTACTTGCTGTGGCTGGTGAAAAGGTACTTCTGGCGCTATCAAAGACACCAGGTGCAGCTGTGGCTGCAGAAAAATTACTCGCAAAACTTGAGTCCCAGGGTGTCATTAATGCAACACAAAAAACTCTTGTGAGTAACAGTGTCAGACAAGGTAAATTGACATTATCGGGAGTTAGAAATAAAGATCTTGGTATAGCTGCACCAAAGGGTAGTAATGCAACTAGCTTTGCAAAAAACACCCCAAAGAATATTGAAAAGGCTTTTTCCGGGCTTGATAAAACAAGCAAACTAACAGGTGCCATGAAAAAGAGTGCGACAAGTGGTTACGGAAAAGCACAACTCGGAGCGCGCGCTGTGCCAAGAATTGGTGATGCGTATAATTATACCACGGGTAAAATTAATACCTGGGCAAAAGATCAAACCGGTGGCGGTGCCGGAGGGGGCGATCCATATGCACCTCAAACAGAACCCGGTGAAGAAGTTGTAACATATACTGACCCAAGAACTGGCAAACAGGTTCAAACAACAAGACAAGCTTTACAGGATGCAGGTATTGCACCTTTGGAACAACCACAACAACCAGTCTATACTTTTGGAGACAGAGTTCTCACCCCTGCACAAGCTGCTGCATTAGGTCAATTTGCAACACCGCGTATCCCTGGTCAACCAGGTCAACGGGGTACACCTGGCACACTTATGCCACAGAATGTGCCTCAAGGTGCAACACAGGCGAATCCTTTTGGAAGACAAAACATGGCACCACAGCAGTTCATGAGACCTGATAATTTCAATAACCCACCAAACTTCTTTAGTAGGCCGCAAACATACAACCCATATAACCAAAATCAGTATGGTAATCAATACGGCAATCAAAATGATAATCAATATGGCGGTAATGTGTTCGGCGGAATAGCTGGTCAAATGGCAGGTACCCCAGCTGCAGGTATAGCTAACCTGGCTAGTGGGTTAATTGGTGTTCTGCCTGGTCTAGCCGGTGGTGGTGGTGCAAATATAGGCATGAACTTATTAGGTATGTTGCCTGGATTGATGGGTGGTGTTTAAATAAATATATAACATATATGAAGCGTGATGCACATTTAATATTTGAAAATTATAGTAAAATAGCAGAGGCTCAAGCTGCACCTGCTCAGGCCAAGCCCGCAACACCTGCAGCTAAGCGTTTAAAAGATCTTAATGCCTTTAATACAAATTTAAATGCAATTGATGCTTTTGAAGACAAAACAAATGCATTAATTGAAACTGCAGTAAAGACAGGTTTCTTCAATCAACAAGAATCGGCACAAGCAAAACAAGTGTTAGGTGGGTCAATTGCCGCATTTTTAATGAGTCTTGTTACTGTAACTGAAGTTAAGACTGCACAAGATATACAGCA
>Ga0247834_1003944_pt1 | contig 19450 bp, 9 predicted proteins | sample LaCruzMarch2015__8_FD_187118 | JGI IMG/M metagenome (GOLD analysis project Ga0247834, IMG submission 187118) | Freshwater microbial communities from meromictic Lake La Cruz, Castile-La Mancha, Spain - LaCruzMarch2015_12m | ecosystem: Environmental > Aquatic > Freshwater > Lake | place: Spain...
TGAAGATCACCGATCTACCGCCAGAATTTGTGGCACTATACAAGCTCAACGACATTGCCGACCAAAACGGAACAGTGTACATGAGGATCCAGAAAGGAATGTACGGGCTGCCGCAAGCGGGAATCCTCGCACAGAAACTGTTGGAACAACGGCTAAACGCGCATGGGTATCGACAAAGTCTAATCACGCCAGGACTATGGAAACACGACACACGACCCATCTCGTTCACGCTATGCGTCGACGACTTTGGAGTAAAATACGTGGGGCGCGAGCATGCAGAACACCTCAACAAGGTCCTCAACGAACACTACAAGTGCACGGTGAACTGGGATGGAAAGAAATACCTCGGCATGGACATCGACTGGGACTACGACAGCCGACAAGTGCACGTGTCAATGCTGGATTACATTCCAGAAGCGCTTGCGCGATTCCAGCACAAGACCCCAAGGAAGCCACAACATCAACCATACCCACACATCAAACCAACTTACGGGGCGACGAAACAATATGTGGAGGACAGCGACGAGTCTGAGCCAACAAGCAAAGAAGACAAAACCTACATCCAAGAAGTCATCGGAACATTATTGTATTATGCAAGATGCGTCGACGCATCAATGCTCCCAGCGCTTGGGTCCTTGGCCACGCAACAAGCCAACCCAACTCAAAACACCATGATGAAAGTCAAGCAGCTGTTAGACTACGCTGCGACCCACCCAGATGCAATAGTAACATACAATGCAAGTGACATGGTGTTAGCAGCGCACAGCGACGCGTCATATTTATCCGAAAGCAATGCAAGAAGCAGGGCCGGAGGACATTTCTTCATGTCAAGCGACAGTGATACTCCACCCAACAATGGAGCTGTGATGACGATATCACAGATAATCAAGGCAGTACTATCATCGGCGGCCGAGGCTGAAGTCGGTGCATTATTCATAATTGCCGAGAAGCAGTACCTGCACGACACGTCCTCGAGTTCCTGGGACACAAACAACCACCCACTCCAATGCAAACCGACAACACGACGGCATTGGGAGTAGTCAATCAAAATGTGATGAAAAAATTAAAATCAATGGACATGAAGTACCATTGGCTACGATGCAGGATCAGTCAGGAACAATTCCGACACTATTGGAAGGATGGTAAGTCAAATAATGCAGACTATGTCACGAAACACCACCCTGGTATCCACCATCTGGCCACAAGGCCCACATTCTTTACAGATATTTCGAAACTAGTAGAATTACGAAGGAGACAAAAAAGCTACGCAATGACGACATTGGCAAAGCCTCCACGTAGCAAGGGTGTGCTAGACGTATCAGGACGACCTAATACTAGAGACTACGGGAAGGCGTTGGAAGCACTAAAGCTTCTCACTGAGAACGTATTGCGAGAGCCACACGAATGCGTGATGGCTACCACCCGTTTAGTTAGAGCTCATAATTACAGCTAAATATAATTATCTATGTCTTATAGCACTGTCAGCAAAATCTGTCCAGTCGCCTGAATTTGATGTCCTGGACAATCAATGGCGTCTGAAGCTCTATCCAGGTGGATGCGAAGACGCAGCAGAAGGAATGGTGTCCCTCCGCCTCGCTAATATGTCAAACAAGGCCATTGAAATTGATCTTGGTTTCAGTGTCAACGATGGCAATGGAAACCTAGTGGCGTACAAACGAACAAAAACTCCACGTAATTTTGGACCAATGGGGGGCACAGCAACGAGCGCCCGGGTGTACACAGATTATGAGAAGCGATCAAAGCTATTGAATTCTCTTGTTGACGGTGCATTAGTCATACAAGTTCACATGAAAGTGGTCTCTCCACCACCATTCATCCCAGAAAATCCGTCAGAGTGTAAGATCATTCAGGGACTCTTCTTGAACGATAAATCTGCCGACATCGTATTCGAGGTTGGGGGAAATAAGGTGAAGGACAATGCAATGAAGGTCGCCAAGACTGAGCTAGTTCTATTTCCAGCCCACCGTTGTATCGTGGAGAATTGCTCAAGCATACTTGCTGACATGTGTGCATCAAGAGGATGTGACACGGGGGAGTCATCACCCATCGAAATCTCAGGTGTATCACCGGATGTTTTCCGTCTCCTACTCTTCTACATGTATGGTGGTAAAGTCTCAGATGATGATATGAAGTCACACGCCAAGGAGCTCGTCAACGCAGCTGATAGATATGGAGTTACCAGTCTGAAGCTGGAGGCAGAAGCATCTATCGTGGAAGATACTAATATCACAATGGACAATGTGATGGAGCTTCTACTCTATTCTGACTCCAAGAACTGTGCTTTATTGAAGGAGGCAGCGATGGATTTCTTAGTAGAGAACAAGGCCGATGTCATCGAAGAGCTATCTTTCACTGACATCCCTGGGACGTTAATCAGGGATGTATTGGCTACTGTTTTGCGAGGAGAGAAAGAGGATGGGATTGTTGGAGGCAGCGGTGGTAACCATTTTTCTTCCATGCGTGTCAGCGAACTACGCAAGAGGGCTCACGAGAAGGGACTAGATGTTGACGGGTCAAGAGAAATGCTAATCGCCGCTCTCAAAAAGGCGTTTGAATCAGAATCAGTAGTTGATGAGGGTGGTGAAGAATCAGATGAGGAACCAGAAGATTTGTGAGGAAGTTATGAAATGAGGAATTGCCAAAAAAAATTAAACAATACGTGTATGCTAATCAACATCGCTCAAAGGTCATTGTGTTATTCTACTTATTACAAGAGAATGATCTCATTCCTAACTTTATTGCAAATCGCCAACAAATATATGCAGCCCGTAAGATTGGACTTCTAACATAATAATGAAAGTCGTACCCCCAGCTAAAGCTATCATGTACATTATTTCTGTTCCATGATAGGAGAGGGAATCTTTATTCCATTCCTATTGATATTCTCCTTGAAACTCATCTTTTGATTACGCGGACTGTTGCTGTGTCCCCTACTAGGACTCTCAATCGGTATCGCAAACTCACCACTCCACATTTTCGTTCCCACTGAACTCGAACTTAAATTGGGTTGATCCATGTGCTGATTCTCATGCGCGAGCGCAATGCGTAACGGACCATGCTTATTCGAGTTTACCGCGAGCGTTAGTGGCGGACAGTCAGATGGCATATAATATGACCGTCCTGGACGCATAACAAGACGCTGTCCATCATCATTGTCGGTATTCCCCGATCCTTCAATGACGATGAATATTGCTGGGACTGGAAGTCGTGGCAATGTGATATCCTCCCCTGGATTGCAAGTGATGACCATAACCTCAAATTCCATCGTGGGAGGGGTGTATCGCATAATCCGTATGTCACCATATGCGGGAGTTCCGGCATTGATCGTCGGCCCGCCCATGGAATACGTAAGCATATTCACGAGGTTATCCACGTCCTTGAATTTAGGCGTGAGTCCAGCACGAACGACGTTGTCACTGCATGCCATACATTCGATAATTTCCCCAGCGACGTAGGCATGCGGTTCGTTGGCAGCCATGTAGAAACTCTCACCGGGCGCAATGAGGAGATAGTTGAGAAGGAAGGGGGCCATGGCACCGGAATCTCCTGGGAATTGCTGTGCTAATCGCAAGATGGCACGGGAACACTTTCTCTCCCATGGAGGTTCCTCGTGTGGATGAACGAAGTCACAGCTTTGCTCCTTCTGAAGTCGTTTGAGCAATACCTTGAGCTGGGCTGATGACGTTTCCGGTGGGCAACTCATGAAGCTATGGAAGAGACTCCGCAGTGCCGCCTGTTTGTCTGCTTCCTCCTGACTGCATAGGAAGACCTTGAGCTTGGCCTCGTTCGAGATACATGCCGCGAACTCCGGGTGTTTCTTAATGAGGATCGCAATCTCCTCGAGACGACGGAAGCCGCACATCGCCTCGAACGGCGTGAGCGCCACGGCCAGTTCAGGCTTGTGATTGTCATCGGCATACTCCTTCGGATTGTCGCGATGCAAATTCGCCGCCAGGTCTTTTGAGGGGTGAGCCTGGATGCTCAATGCCTTCCCCGCACTCAATATCTTGAACATGAATGGGAGCTGTCCACCATTAACGTCCTCGAGGGACGTACCATCCCGGATCGTCGTGGGTCCGCTGGGGTGAGTCCCGAGCCAAAGTTCGGCGTAGGGAACATCCGGATCGACCTCATCGATGATACCGGACTCAAGGGCATATCGTGCTACGCGTGAGTCAAGACCACGGATTCCCCAGGCGTAATCCTTCACTGCTGGTCGGAGGGGGAGGATGTTTGTTTTGGAATCGGTCGAGTATGTGTTGATCGCTGCCATCTTGTCTGATGTTGTGTTCGTCGACGTTTGCTCTATAGCGAGCGATTCAATTTGCTTCGATAATGAGGATGTTGGTGCTACTTCTTCGATGGCGGGTGATGATCGATTGCGGAGTGTTATTAAGTAATTCTCGTCTGCCATTGGAAGATATTATTGAGGAGCCGTTATTGCTGCCATCGCCCACGCGGTTCTTGTTGTTCGGAGGTGTTTCGGAAGCGGCGAGCTATTTACGTAAACTGTATGTATGCGGCAAGCCTTAGGAACTTGAACTCTTGAGGAGCACCATACTAACTGATACGGCGGCAACAACACCATCGCCCGAGGCAGATGTAGGAGCGGGGACGGAAGTGGAGACGATGAAAAACGAGGTCGCTGCCGGAACAGACGATGCAAAGGGAGGTGACGAGGAGGTTAGGGCGGCGCCCCAAGCTCGGCCTGATGAAGATGCTGAGTTGTTGACCACATCCAACTCGACGGATGGCGAAATGAATGATGTGAAATTAACCCCCATGGACATGCAGAATCAACGACAAAATATGAAAGACAGTCTCAATGGAGCGATTCCTCTCCCACCGCCCTTGTTGGAGGAAACCGGTGAAGTGTATGAGGGGCAGCAACAGCATCAGCAACAACATCAAGATTCGTCGCTTCATCAAAATGAATTCTCTCTTTATGACGATCCTGATTCCAATCACGATCCACGCTATCATGAATCAGCATTGGGGCAGGACCCCGCCTCATATAGGAAGAATGTACGTCGTATCGCGTCACACGGGGGCAAGGAGGATAGGAAACCTGGCATGCGACACTCTCATCCCCGAAAATCACCATATCGGAGCGAGGTGGCACGGCTACGGCATGCCCAGCAGCAAGAAGCTGCCGAGTTGGCGGCTACTTCGAACGGGGACAGCAGCACGACGAGTAGTAGCAAATCCAAGGCATTCGTGAGTATCAGGGACACCACTGCCCCTCCAGACACGGCATTTTTTGCTGTCCAAGTAGCCAAGACCAAGCATGCGATACTGGATTCGATTGGTGATTTCCTCACGGGAGCCTTTGCAGATGACGAGGAGACTTCTGGGTCGTATTACAGTGAAGATCTATTGGAGCAACTTACGGCCTCGAATCCCTACCTCCGTGGCGTATGGCTTCAGGCGAAGAACCTTAATGACTCGCATGTCCAACGTCTATGTGACGCTTTGATTCGGAACAAGGTTGTAACTGAGGTATGGCTACCCTCGAACCACATTACCGATGTCGGTGCTGGATACATTGCACACATGCTCAAGTTCAATCAAACTATCAAGGAACTCTTCTTGGGGGAGAATGATATTGGACCACGTGGTGCCGCGGCTTTGGCGTCGGCCGTGGCAAAGGGGAATACCACCCTCGTGGCTCTTGGCTTGGGGGATAATCACATTGGTGTAGAGGGTGCAGGTGCCTTCGCTGCCGCACTACGACACAATCACAGTCTGCACACACTTGATATCAAAAATAATGGCATACCCCGACGATCATCGATACGTGGCCTCCTTAACAAGATGCTTGAATATAATGCATCGGATCCAGGTGATGAGAGTTTAGTCTTTGGATTACAAGAGGAACTCGTCAAGCTAGTTACCAATTTACCACCCGATGTGGCCGAACGTGTTGTCGTACAGGCTGAGGATGCGCTCAAGCTGGCCATGCTGTGTCGACGTCGGGGGGATAAGGTGGGGGCAGCTGAAGCTGAGGGTAAATTTATCAAAATTTGCACCACTGGAGTTTCACCGATGGATCCACCCACAAAAGGTGGCGGTGGGACATCGAGGAGGACAAAGAAGCCGGCTAGGCCGATTAAATCTGATGTTGGTTTGGATGGGCTGAGCTCTGGGATGATGTCGATGAAGGTCATTGCGGAGGAGGATGTCAACGAGGATGAGAAATCAAAGGCGAGTGAAAATACGGTTGCAAACGAAGTAGAAGAAACGACTGATCCAAACGAGGCGATGGAAATTAAGGCTTCTGCTGGAAATTAGCCTGACTTAAGTGAAGTGCAAATGAGACAGAAGAAATTTTTCATGAAACACGAAACACATGTATCGATTATCCCATATTCATTAAGTTCGAGTAGAAGCAAATGTCCAGTATTAATTATTAACATTTGCTATCGCCAAGTTTGTCAGAATGCCCACGAAGATTTCGAAGGAAACACAACATTATTGCGAAGGCTTGGATTGAAATCCTGACATTTTCACCCTCTCTCATACCATGTTGCTTTTTTGAGTGGTAATTGAAAGTTGGAGCCATGTATCTATCCCATAAAATCCCTCGCCGAGCAATATCAATAAGCAGAGAATGTAGAAAAGATTGCTAGGACAACGTCAGATCTGTTTCCAATTCATCAACTGTCTTCCTTGCAGACTTTAGGCCAATCCAAGATATTTTTCGACACAACTCTCTTCACACCCATGAAGGTCTTTAAATTGGAGGAACAGGCATGCAGCAACATTTTAACGAAGAGAATGAAGATTTAATTTAAGGTATCTATCTTTCTAAACGCAGACTCGAAGAATTGTGCGCTCTCGTGAGAGTGGCTCGAAATAAGTATGCGGCACACATACATTCTAACTGGAAGTACTTTCGTGGTGAGTATTAAAGAACTGATTTGTGAAATCCGATACTTTATATGAATATATATATTATATTCATATTAACATGCTCGATCGTGCTGAACCATGAACAATGGCGTCGTAGTATTGATTGTATTCCGGTGTAAAAGTAACCTGGCCTGAACTTGGAGTCCAGGTATTTGATTGCTGAATATTGTGATCGTATTGCTGAGTTGACTGCTGATCCTGTTGGTATTGTTGCATTTGCTGCATGTTATACATCATATTGTTAACATCAATGTATGGAGACCCAACCTTACCCATCAATGTGTCGAGTGTTGACTCTTGTGGTGCAATCATCTCAGCATAATTGGTGTAATGAATTGTTGGAATAGGATAAGGATCCAACTGTTGATGCGTTTGCCTGCGCTGCTCTCCTTGATACTGCATTTGCAGAGCATTGTTGTTGTATAATAGACTCTTGATTTGATCCTCTGTCAATCTGGGCGTCGGCATTGGTGGTCGTTGAGACATCATTATTTGATGATTAGCAACGATTCCATCATGCCCTGGCTGACCCGTGATTCCATTTTGAGTCAGATGGGCATTACCATAATAATCACCAACGCCAAATCTAGTTGCTGCCGTCCCAACAGATGAGTGAGGAGCTCCATAGCCAACAAGTTGCCTGGCTGCATACCGATCCTCGTTGTTGTCATCTTCGGTCTCTAGTGATAAATTAGCATTGATCTTATACGAAGGTCCTCGTGAGACGGGTACTCGAGAATGATGATGTTGCTGTCCTCCTTCAAGCATGTTGGCGTTGCCAGCAGCACTGTTTTGATACTGGCCCGGCAAGTTTTGACTCAGCGTTTTCATAGTAAATGGGTTGCCAGGCTGAGGCCTTTGCGATAAAGCTTGATTATCATTTGCTATGATGGCAGGATTAATTGGAGGGAACTGGCTGCTGCCTGGGTATGGAGATACTCCTGGATGCCGTTGGTACATCTGTCCTTGCTGCTGCTTATGATAATCATGCTGCAGCTGTTGTTGTTGTTGTTGTTGTTGTTGCTGTTCCTGCTGTTGCACTAATATAAAAGGGTTCTCAGGAGGAGCTGATAGCACAGTGTCTACCACAGAATCTCTCCAGTTTGGATTATAGTCACTTTCCTCAGTTAGCACTTTAGTCTTATCTTCAGCCTTAATAACATCTTTATTGTCATTTGCTCTTTCTGCACCAGCCTCACGCCGCAATGACGAAATGCTTCCACCTGGAGAAAAGCGTTTGGAAGAAGAACTGAACGTTTTCATCAGAGTCTTTATCTTGGAGGAGGTGGGCTCAATGCTGGTAGTGCCAGTTAAAGTAGTGCTTACACCACTGTCTTTTGTCAAATTTGAAGATTTGATGTCCATGGAGATACTCCTCGTATGATTAGACACGGTACTTGACTTTGTGTGAGTATTTATCATGTCCACGCGTCTCGCTTTTATCGTCTTCATTGCTTTAAACTTCACCTCGTCCGACTTGGTGGTAATGGAAGCATTCCTCTTGCCCTTGTCCCTTCCACCCTTTGAGGAATCATCGGACACACCCGACTCACTACGAGTTGCCCATGAAACTGATTTACTCTTTGATGGGTCATCAACGTCAGTTCCATTCCATGCCTGTCCCTGATTTGAGGAGAGCTCCTGGACCACGTTGAGACTTTTCACGTGTGTGCCTTTATTGACGATGGGATTTCTCTCTTTTTTTCTTCGTAGATTTGTGTCACTCAATGACTTGTTTGTAACAACTGGAGTTGCAGCATTGTCGGTGGGGGTGGGGGTGGTTGCACTTTTCGAAGCAGATGATGGGGCTTTGTATTCGTAATCCAAACTTTCGCACGCGCTCATGCTTCCCAGAGTTCCGCTACCCCAACTGTCATCTTGACCTAAGGTATTGATTTCATAGTCATCTGGATTACCACAGCGGTCCGCCAAGGAAAATATCAGCTCAGAACAACATGAATATTTAGCATAGTCTGACTCCTCAACTACGTCGATGTGTGCCTGCCTGTCTGCCTTCTTCTTCTTGCCTTCAAGCTCGGAATCTACTGGAAAGAGTGCCTCGTCAACAGCTTGCATAACATTATTCAGCAACGGGAGCGAGTCCAAAATTCCCTTATCAAAGCTATCTTGCCTCGGAACAAATTTGGAAACAGGACGCCTTCTATAAACGGAAGGTATGTTACGAAGCTGATACACTCTACGGTCGCAGCTTTCAGCTGCAGATCCTTCATCCTTGGAACTTGAGCCGAACGACCTCGACTCACGATTGCTTGTTAAATCATAATCCGTACCACTATTGGGGATGCCCGATGGAATAATGGGTGGAGGATTGTCCTCATTAGCAATAACAGTGTCTATCTCAACCAGAGTCTCTACATTTTGTTTTTCCGCATAAGCTTCACTAGAAGAAGTGAGTTCACGTGACATTTCATTTTGTTCCGTAGTTGACTGTAATGTATCGGTTGTTGTGTGCACGTCATCACGGCTCTCTGCAGGCGGTTTGATCACTGGTGCAACTCTCTCACTCTCTTCTGTGGGTGTGGGTGTTGGTATTGGAGATACTCCCCATCGATACCGAACCGTCTTCTCCTTCTTCTTTCGACCCTTATTGCGCAACATGCTGAAGATGCCACCCCCCTTCTTAACTTCCGCCACCTTATTTGTTTCCAATGTCCCAACCACTGCACTTGTCGTCACTTTCTGCTCCTTTTCATCTTCCACTACGCTTGTCACCTTCAGCTCCTTCTCGTCTTTTGCAGCAACAGTTGCTGAGAGTTCCTTGGCAGGCTCATCAATTACTTCGATCGGAGCAGCAGCAGCAGTAGCCACTGCAGCTGTTTTCGCAGTTATTGTCGTTGCTAGCGATGCACTCTGCTGTTTAGCCTCTTCGAGTAATCTTCGTGCAGCCTCCTTTGCGGCTGTGATTGCCTCGGCCTGGGTGCCACCGTTGCGTATGATCATCTTCGCTTCTGTCATGGCCGCCAATTTGGCCCTAGTCGCAGCATCATCGACAACAACAACAACAACATGACGCTTCCCATCCTCATTATCATGTCCGGGCATTGTGGCGGAGGTGTCACTCGTTGCTTGCGGCTTCGATACCACCAGCGATTCTATGTACCAGTTCTTGGTTCGCTATCCAACGCATGTGTCCGTTGAAAACTTCTGGGATTTCTCGCAACCTGAGGCCCTAAAGAAAAAAGATGGTGCTTTGCTCGGCACCGATGCGGGCGTCGCGCTCGCGGACGCAACGCCGAGGCATGATGATGTTGTGCTCTCCACGCGACAGCATAGTTATTCCATATGCATTGAGCAGGCGCTCTCGTCAAATGGAAGTTGAGGCTCGTGACGATGGTGCAGCAACAAATGCTCATCAAATATCGGAGAGCTCCGAAGCTAGCGACGATATGGCAACAGAAGTAGGCACTGAGGCTGAGATGTCAGACTGTTCGGAGATACACGTGTTACCTCTCTCGCCGCACAATAACTCTCCCGAGTTGACTAAAGATGATGATGTCTCGATTAAACCAAATCGCCAAGCCTTCTTTAAACGATTAGGAGGAGGAAGGAAATATATCACTACGATGTTCGGCAGCAGTAGAGATGTTGTTACTAGAGACAGAAGAAAACCTATTAAGACCGAGGTGGATACAATACTTGAAGCAAAATCAGTGGATGTAAACGCTAGCGAGAATGTACAACAAACGAAGGAGCCTGGACACACTCACACAAATTTGCAGCCAAAGATTTCTGAGACGCCTAAAACACAGGAATTCATTATCGGTCATGCCGATAAAATCTTGGATTCGATTGTCTCTGATATTTCTGAAATTCTTAGTCCACACACAAATGCGACAATAGTAACGCAAAAATCAGGCGAGAAAAGTACGATTGAAGGACGCTCAACAAACATTATTCAATACGGCCCCTCAATAAAACCAAAAATAGAAATCCCTACTATACTGTGTGTGCTAGAAGACGTCTATAAGGGCACCGCCGATTTGTTGCTTGATGTGTATGATGATGTATTTCCGTTGCTTCCTTTAGATGTAAATGGTGAACTCTCATTTTGCACCTGTATAGGAAATGGAAGAGCGGGCAGCGAGGAGCGGTCTCAATACGATTGTCTGGATAAGTCGATTTCATTGGAACACACTGCTCAACATGGACTTTTAACAGGAATACAAGTTGTAAACTATGACGAATATAATCCTTCAGAAACAGAGATTGCAGGGGACACTCCAATTCGGAGTGATGGCGAGGTGGGCGACAGTGTTGATAGTGTGGCAAGTTCATTCCTCCCAGAGCCTGTATACCAATTCCAAATGAATTCATATCAACATGCACAAGGAGAGCCATACCGTCAATATCCAGGAGTACCCTCGCAATCAAGTAGCGGTCTAATCCCACCATCGATATCAAGCCTTACTGCAACTGCTCAACTCGGTAAAATATATCCACCACCAAATCCTGTCCACAATGAAATATTTGCAACCGAAGATATTGTCACTGGTGCATCCACCGCCAAATGTCAAAGAGGAACAATTTCCTCTGCTGCATCCATCATGATTAGTAATAGCTCATCTGAGGACAACATAGATGAGAGACAAGATCGATATGCTATCGTGGAAGAAGATCAGGAGCGTGACTTGACTCCCTCTTTCTCACCTACTAGGATGACAATGATTAATCCGCCCATGGATAGATACCATGTCAGCGACAATACAATAATGGTTCGTCAAGACCATCAAGGAATGCATGTTATGGGTGCCGACAGTACTAGCTATACTACTATGAACAATCATAAAATGACGACTCAAGAGCAATATCTGGCTACACCCAGAGTATTGACAAGTGATAATTCAGCGTACAATAATTTGCATCACATGCAACACCAGGTACATCAAATTTCACATCAACATCATCAGAGTGAGAGTAAAAAAGTTGCTTCTTTTGCCTGTTGAATTTCTTTGACAAGCTGGACAAAACAGAGAGATCATTAAGAAAAGGCTAAAAAAGCTCGTAAGACGGAGAACTTTGGTTAATTAAACATATGGTGGACTAGAAATATCTAAATTAGATTCATATCTCTTGTCTTACACTTCGTAGAGTGACTCCGGCTCAAACGTCAAACCGAGTAAAACGTTCCCGCCTTGAGCAGACCCCTTGCGAAGAAGAACCCCATCGCTCCAAACAATGATACTGTGGCGAAACGTGCTATTACTCAACAACAACATCAAAATACATGCAACAATAGGGGGATCATAACAAAAGGGGGAGGGGGATAGTGTGGTTGTCTACGGGGTAAAATATGGGCAACGATTCATCCGCGACCGCCAACGACGGTGTGTCCGGCGACAATAATCCAGCCGCAGCAGCGACGCGGCTACTTGATTTGGGCCCAGCATGCTGTCAAAATATTGGTACTATCCGCGAGGCTCTTCGTCTCGTCGTGACGCAAAATCCCGGGGGAACCGGTCCCGGGACAACCCAATGGTCCGAACCGGGCGTTGCACGATTGCTCCACTTCTTCTCCGTAGTCGGTACATCATCGGGGGGGATGGAATGGAACCTCGAAGTCGCGTCCCAAGTCCTGGTAACAGATTTCACCCATCTCAATTGGCAATTAGTGGCGCGGAACCTTGACTTTCCCGAATTTAGTATTCGTGGTCCCAAACAATTAGAGGTCCTGCTGAGTCTGTATCGCTCCGGTGCGAGGGGGCAGCAGTTACCCCTAGACGCGCTGACTGCCGAGACATGGACGAACCGATTTGGTCAATTATCGCTATTACGACACCTTTTGGCAGTTTCACCCAACAATTACAATTTTCCCCTTGACGCAGAGGAGGCACTCGATGCGTCCACAACGGTGGTTGAGGGAGGGATGTCGAACGTGGTTGTCGGTGTCAATGGTAACATCAGTGGCAACGATTGCCTACCCCTCGCCAGCAATCCGCGGGGTTGGGCATGTGCCAAAGTCTTGCAGCGACTGCTACACCTAAGTGACGACAAGTCCATCCTACCCGCGGTCCATGAGGTCTTTATCGTTGGCCTACTTAGCTGTCCGGAGGTCATCCTGAACGCAATCGTCCGATTGCAAATTCTATCTACGTCGAGGAGTGGCGATCAGGGGGGCATGCCTATGAAGGGGACTCTAATGCGAGAGCTTGTGCCGCTTTTCTTCAAACCTCCTAAGACGCCGGTGGGAGGAGGAGAGGCCACGCCGCCTGCGGCCAAGAACATTCCGGGTGCGCTACGACGATTGTGGACCATATCTCAAAACACAGTCATTGCTGCTTTCCTTGAGGCGTGGCGAACTACCGCAAATGACCCTCCCCAGGTACGACTGCAGACTGTGATTCACCTTCTAGGAATCGTCCGTATTCTACCATCCCCCCAGGATGCCATTGGTAGCATCATCAATGGGTTTAAAGATCCAGAGTTGTCGATCACGGTTGCGTTTGTAATGACCGACAATGAAATGATCCCATCCCTCCGATCTTGGCTCGGTGATAGATGGAACGGAGTCAAAGCTACGCCGGGTCGTGATCTTGCGTACGCCATGTCGCTTGTGTCCTATGCTCGCAAGAACTATGCGATATCCACTCCACGTCAGACAAAGTCACTGGTCAGTGTTGAAAACTTGACCACAACTCTCCAATTCGTTATGTCGTTCGATAGCGAGATTATGAATGCAACTGTACCGGGTGGTCATCCCACATTGAAGGAGGGCATCACATTGAAGGAGAACATCATGGCTGTTGTCGATTTGTGCGTGGCAAAGTATCCGGATTTGAGAGAGGCTTTGATGAGCAATAGCTCTGCCAGTATTAATAACACCGTTGAGAATCGATCCATGTCAGCGTCGCCTGTCAACAATCTCACTCCGGCGGCGCAGGAAGATATCGAGGAATCCGCCAACCAGTACTTCCAGCAGATATACGCTTCCGAGGATTCGGCGCGTAAGGTCGTTGAGATGCTAAAAACATTTAAATCCTCAGGGAATTCCCGTGAGAATGACATCTTCGCGTGCATGATCCATAACCTCTTTGACGAGTATCGATTCTTCTCAAAGTACCCTGAGAAAGAGCTCCGTATTACAGGGATACTCTTTGGTCTGCTTATCAAGGAGCAGCTCGTGAGTAGCATCACACTCGGGATAGCTCTGCGCTACGTGTTGGAGGCATTGAGGAAGCCACCGGTCCAGGGTCCCCAGAGTGGTAAAATGTTCCGCTTCGGGATGTTTGCGCTGGAGCAATTCAAGGAGCGGTTGCATGAGTGGCCTCAGTATTGTTCACATATTGTACAAATTCCGCATTTGCGTGATGGCTATGCGCAGCTTGTGGCAGAGATAGACGGCGTGATAACCAGTGATAATGAGATCTCTGCTAGCTCGATTCCGACTGGTGGCTTAGCGGCGACTGGATTAGGAGGGGGTGTCATTGACATGACGACCTCCGGCAGCACCGGTGACAATGGGTGTGTCAGCACCACTTTGTCAGACAGGGGTGTCCTTGGAGGAGAAATAAGCATACCCACTCACAATAATAAGTATCAATTGTCGGGGGGTGGTGGTGGCGCATTTGAGGCGAACGCACCCATCGCACCAATTAAGGAAACGACAAAGCCTCGCAAGGCCGTATTTGGTCCGGGACTGGGACGTGCAGTCAATGTCCCCACTACTTCTACCACCGCCAGCTCAGGAGAGTCAAGCGTGAAAGCGGTGGTAGAATCGGACTCCACTCAGAATGAAACACCTCCTGATGTGGTACTCGATCGTGTCCAATTTCTAATCAACAACCTTGCTATGTCCAACGTGGAAGCGAAAGCTCACGACTTACGTGATATGCTTGAACAAAGATACTTTGGTTGGCTTGGCAACTACTTGGTAGTGAAGCGCATTTCAACGCAACCTAACTTTCACGGTCTATACTTGAGCTTTTTAGATAATTTGGGTATGGACTATGGAAGAGGGTTGGTAGAAGCGATATTGACTAGCGTGTATGTCAATGTTGGTAAGTTATTGCGCTCTCAGAAGATTACAACAAGTACATCGGAACGTAGTCTTCTCAAGAACTTGGGCAGCTGGCTGGGACAAATTACACTGGCACGAAATCGACCTATAATGCAAGTCATGCTGGATTGTAAGGAATTGCTATTTCAAGGCTTTGAAACTGGAATGCTGATTGCAGTTGCACCGTTCGTTGCCAAGATACTCGAGGGCGCAAAGAAATCTTTTGTGTTCCGTCCGCCAAACCCTTGGCTCATGGGACTGATGAGTGTGTTCCGTGCCTTATACAACGTCGATGATCTGAAAATGAATATTAAGTTTGAGGTAGAGGTGCTGTGCAAAAATTTGGGACTGAAATTGGAGGACATACCCATGAGGAAAGATGCCGATTTGAGCAAGCGGGTGAGTCCGGTTAAGGAGAAAAATCCTGACTTCAACCTCAAGAGTCAAGCTTTGGTAGCAGCAGCAGCCACGCCGTTGAAGGGTAGTGATCAAGGATTAGCAGTCTCGGCAGCCAACACCATGCTTATTAGTCCAGACAACAAGTCCAGTACTGCGTCGTCGGGGGGTGATTCCGCCAAGTCTGTGGGTACCTCTAATAGCGGTGAACAGCAGCAGACAGTCATTCCCAACCTCGCCGCGTACGTCAATGTGAACCCAAATCTAACCCAGTTATTCCACCAAGTCCAGGGGAGTCCACTCTCTACTCATATTTCTGCAGACTTGCTAAAGCGTTTGGTGCCCATTGCAGTCGATCGCGCAATACGTGAAATCATTCAACCTGTTGTCGAACGTTCTGTATCCATCGCATGTATCACTACTAAGGCAATCGTCACTAAAGACTATGCCATGGAAGCTGATGAGAACAAAATGCGCAAGGCGTCACAGCTTATGGTGGCTAATTTGGCAGGGAGCTTAGCGCTGGTCACCTGTAGAGAACCGTTACATACGAGCATTTCAACTCATCTGCGTACTTTGTTGATGAATGCTCTTAAGTTATCGCTATCTGGTAATGCTTCAGCATCGACAGCGGCTGACGTCCAACTCCAAGACCAGGAAAAGCTTGCCCTCGATCAATGCGTTGCTATCTGCTCCACCGAGAATCTTGAACTAGGATGTATGCTCATTGAAAAGGCTGCCACAGAAAAGGCCGTACGTGATATGGATGAGTCCATCGCTCCGTCGTTGCTGATTCGAAAGAATTCGCGTGAGCAAAAGGGGAAGCCTTATTACGATATGTCCATTTTTCAGGATGGGAATGGTCAGCGCTATCCAAAGGAGCTTCCTGATCCGTTGCGGCCCAAGCCCGGTGGATTGCGTCCTGACCAGCTGTTGGTGTATGAGGCCTTTCAGAAGATTTCCCGGCAGCCTATCGCTTCGTCTGGACAATTGGGATCCACTGACGGTCAGGGAGCAGAGGACCAATTGGGTGGCGATCAGCAACGACTTGGAGAAGGTGGCGTTGTCTCCGCAGGACAGCTGAATTTAAATGCCATCAATGCAATTGCAATGAAGTTGGATAGTTCTGTATCGACGCTCTTAAATACGGCTGGGCCCCGTGCCCAGGAAATCAGTCTAGCTATGATCCCACCCGAGCACGAGATAAAGCAGCTGATAACCGCGGTCCCTCGTGTCGTTGCCGCTTCGTCTGATGATCCATCTCGTCCGTATTCGTTGAGCTCTTCCGAGACAGATTCAATTTTGAGTTTCTCTCAGGGTATCTTCAAGCGTCTATATGAGGTAAACTTGTCGGAACGTCTACGCTTGGAGGTCTTGATTTCCTTACTCGAGATGCTGAATAAAATCTGTCCTCAACTTGGTCGGGATATGTGCACTTGGGCGACTTACGCCCCCACGAAGACGGACATGCAGCGAAAACTACATCGAGCGGTGCTGTTGCTCCTTGTTCGCGGTAATCTAATCCAGATTGGTGAGCTAGATTCCTACCTTGCGAAGAATGCAGATGAGGGCCGTGATCAGGTGTGGCTTGAGTTTTTAATCCTCTTCGTTCGAACGGCGGTATTGGAGAGCATTTCATCACCCACAAAAATGCCAAAGATGATTTACGTTGTTCAATTAATTGCCGAAGAGAGGTCGCCGGTTAGTCACGAGATTAATCCAGCATTCCGCAAGGCAGCGACGCGGCTGCTGGAAGAAATTCGCAGTGTTCTGGAGTCCGGAGATTCGCGTGGACGTTTGGGCGAGAGTGGCAAGGGGGTATATGCAGGTGGACGTAGTAATCAACACAGCTACGAGGAAAGCAGCTGCTTATCAACAGCCTCACTGAATAACCTCTTTGTCGGCTCCGTGGTGATTGCCAAGTCTTCTTTAAGCTTTGCTAGCGCCGATCCCCCAAATGCCAAACAACTTGTGACAGAAATCCTTGTTGGTTGGCTCCGTGTCCAGAACGAAGCTGCTGGCAATGATAAAATCATGGCCCAGTTCCTCCAACGTTTGCAACAGCAATTCGGTGTGGGATCAAACGACGATCAAACTGAGCGCTTCTTGCGTATTGCGACGGAAGTGGTCGTAGAATCTTGTACTAAGAATGTCGATGCGTCAAGCAGCCTCAACTATCAAGCCATTGACGGCTACACAAAGCTCCTGTTATGCATTGTGAGGTACATGAATAGCGGAGGGACGACCGAGCAGATATCTCAGCAAAAACTAACCTTGCTGAATAAGGTGTTAGGTGTTGTCACACGCTCATTGGTAACAAGCTACGTGAAAGCTCAACAGTCTGCCGCGCAGTGGGACCAGCGGCCTTGGTTTCGTCTGCTGCTAGACTTAGTATGCGAGTTGAACCTTCCGAACCCGGCCTTGGACGTGATCAATGTTGGTATTGTCAGCACCTTTGGAAGCTCTTTCCATGTTATCCAGCCACTTGTTGTTCCGGGTGAGTAGATTCTCTCAGCTATCATATTTCGCACTCATTCATTCTGACTCTCTCTCTCTATTTTCTCATGTTAGGATTTTCTTTTGCCTGGTTGGAGTTGATATCGCACAGGATGTTCCTCTCTAATCTACTCCTCGCCAACGACCAGAAAGGCTGGGCAATCATGCACCAACTCCTGATTGACTTATTCCTCTTCCTTGAACCTCATTTGCGCAAGATTGAGCTCACGGATGCCATCAAGAAGTACTATGATGGAGCGCTTCGTGTAATCTTGATGCTGGTCCATGACTTCCCTACATTCCTTGCAGCTTACCATCTATCCTTCTGCAATGTTATACCGGAGAATTGTGTGCAATTAAGGAACCTCATTCTATCGGCAATACCCAAGGGCATCCCTCTGCATGATCCCATCGCACGTAATTTCAGGATTGACCAACTCCCTGAGATTTCGCAGAGTCCGCTGATTCTTTCAAATGTCGTGGGGCCATTGCTGTCATTCAAGAACGAGCTTGACGGTTACCTCAGGAACCAGCAGCCGGCTGATTCTCTCGCCAACATGATTTCTCACCTCCGTAAGGAAGGCAGGAAAGAACTTGACGCACCCAAGGTAAATTCCTTGGTTCTTTATGTTGGTATGCAAGGCCTTGCTCGCCTTCAAAATGAGCAGATCGCAAGCAATCTTGGTCGATCGCCTGAGACGGAAGTCTTCCAAGTATTGATGGATCTAGATGATCATGGAAGGTACATCAGCCTCAATGCCATTGCCAACCAGCTCCGATACCCCTCCAGTCACACACATTACTTCTCATGTGTGATGCTTTACCTCTTCATTGAAGCGAAGGATGACGGTGTCAAGGAGCAGATTACCAGGGTTCTGTTGGAGCGTCTCATCACCCAACGTCCTCATCCATGGGGACTACTCATCACCTTTATTGAGTTGATAAAAAATACCAAGTATAATTTCTGGAGCCATCCTTTTACTCGCTGCGCCACCGAGATTGAGAAGGTAAGATTGATTTCGTGCTTTCGTTGCGACTGCTATTGAAATTTTGTGACCATATACTCATCCTTAACAAACTACTTCTAACTCACTCTCCACCGAAAAGGTTTTCGAAAATGTTGCTCGATCTTGTATGGTTGCAGGGAGTAAGACTAACTGAGGCTTTGGATACCAGACATATCCTCCATAATGTAGCAAAAAGTATAATCAATAGACAAATTTGGAACAAATATTTGTATCAGAACTATCGGATATTATTTGGGTCACTATCTATGCTGGATTTGCTACTGTCTGTTTCTCTACCCCTAATTCCCTTGAACCCTCGTTTCTTCTAATAATCACGGAACACGAGTGAAACGAAATCGGAATTAATTTACAACCCCCATCCCTTCATGGTCCGTCGTTTCACCACCATGCCCACAAGAGAAGACAGCGCATTTTTATCTCTACCCCTAATGCCATCGAACCCTTGCTTGTCCCTATCGAAGTACTCAACTTTAAGTGAAATCGAAATTAATTTACATCAACCTCTCCATCCATCATGGTCCATCTTCTTTTCACACCATGCCCCCCCCCCCCCCCCCCCCCCCCCCCCCACACCAACACCCCC
>Ga0247834_1003946_pt1 | contig 19449 bp, 20 predicted proteins | sample LaCruzMarch2015__8_FD_187118 | JGI IMG/M metagenome (GOLD analysis project Ga0247834, IMG submission 187118) | Freshwater microbial communities from meromictic Lake La Cruz, Castile-La Mancha, Spain - LaCruzMarch2015_12m | ecosystem: Environmental > Aquatic > Freshwater > Lake | place: Spain...
CATAGGTATTCTCATCGCGGGGGCCCGTCTTGAACCCTGGTATCTTATCCTGAGATGATGCGCCTGGTTATGACTGTCGTGTTCTCACTGCTCCTCGCAGCCCCGCTGTCTCCTATTGTCACAGCAGGCGATGAAATATCATCTATGCTGGTCAGCGCAGAAGAACCTCATGAATCTTCTTCTGGAAGTAGCATCTCTCGTCTACGTTTCCTTGCAATCGGTGATTGGGGTGGGCAGAGTAATCCACCATACTACACCAAAGGTCAGTGGGAAACTGCTAAGGGAATGGCAAAAGTGGCCGCGGGACACACGTCAGGAGCATTGAATGATGATGTAGACAATACTGCTTCTCGTCCAGCAGCATCGTTCGTCCTCGCATTGGGTGATAATTTCTATAATGGTGGACTGTCAGATAATGAAAAACAGGCACAGATGAGATTTGAGGAGACTTTTGACAAGATATACAGTCATCCTAATTTACAGGTACCATGGTACGTCCTGGCTGGTAATCATGATCATTGTGGAGACATTACTCAGCAACTTAAACTATCAGAGACAAATCATCGTTGGAATTTTCCTGGTCTTAATTACCGTATCGTAAAAGAATTAATTATTAACGAGCACTCCCCTGCCGTCAAGATTGAGATACTAATTATTGATACAGTCCAGCTTGCGGGGAACCTACAGTGTGATATGGCTGCTGAGGAATTCTTCGAATCTCCTACCCCTCCTGAACTAACCAACGACGAAGAATCAATTAATCAAGCACAAGCGACACTGGAATGGATCGAGGCAGCTCTAGAGAAGTCTGATGCTGACTACCTATTGGTTGCTGGCCATCATGGGATATACTCGCCGTGCAGTCATGGGAATAATGCACACCTAGTCAAGACATTGGATCCATTACTGACAAAGTATGGTGTAACAGCCTACCTCTCTGGGCACGACCACTGTCAATTTCACTTTGCTAATGAGGATATGAATTACGTCCTGTCGGGAGCGGGAGCATATTGCTGTTACGGATCCAAGAAAGCAACGAAACTACCAACAGAAGGGGATTTAAAGTTCCTACATGCCGATACATATGATTATTCGGGTACATCTAAACTCATCCACAATAAGGAGGATGATGGTGATGATTATTCGGGAATAATTAACGGTGGGTTCCTTTCGTTCGATGTCGGTCATGATTCAATGTTGCTGACCTTTCACAGGGAGAATGGAAACACCCTCCATGAATCTCGTCTCTTACCTCGAGATAGTCGCTTTAAGATGAGAATAAGTGAGAATGTTGTGGTTCAGGTTGAATGATAATAGGCAAAATAGAATACATGTGTACATTTCTTTCGCTGTACATGTTAAATAATGTTGTGGTGTTAAGTACATTATTTTCAAGAGGTTTCATAACAACTTCTTGTCCAATTTTCCGACCATTGGGTACCCCTTCTTCTCTTCAAATGTCTTCACCCAGTCCATCAATATTTTCACCTTCTTCTCATCGAGGTCACTAATGTCCGTATTCGCAACATCCTTCGCATCAAAACTCATCAATGCCAGCGCACGTGATGCATCCTTACCAGCAAATCGATTGTAAGGTCCATCCTTACCATACATTTCCACCCCTCCGAAGGACACATCGAATACTTTGTCAAACGCACCAAGGTAGATTGGTTGTGTAGCATATCCAGTGTACTCACCATCCTCCGTTTTTGGTGGACTTCCTGTATTGCTTCCATCATACTTGGCCAACTCTTCCATCGATATTATTCGTTCTGCCGATGGTAGCTTGGAGTCTGGAACTAATCTACCTTTTATAGGATAGCAACGATAATGTTGAAATTTCTCAATCCAATTATCCAACTCGGCTCGTTCACCTAGTCCCAATTTTTCACATGCCGATACATCGTCTAATAGTGATTCATCAAAGCTCATACTTGCTAATGCCACACCACATTCTCGACCAGCAAATAATTCATATGGCCCTCCTGGACCGTAAAAGTCTTTCCCTTTCGTAACGTCAAAGACGAATCCATCAACGGAGATATATACTGGTTTTGATTCGTTCGTCTTATCATCGATACTACCGTCGAAATGCCGTAATTGCTTCACGGTGAAATTACGCGGTAGTTCCGGTTCCTCAATTTCCTCCTCCTCGTCCTCCTTCTTTCCTTGTGTGTTCTTGGACGATCCATTTGTCTGCCCTCCATTATTTATGTAGACGAATCCAAGTGCGGTGAGCAGGAGCAGGAAGATGTACTAAAAGCTCAAGCAAGAGTAAATATGAAATGAATGAGCGGAAGAATAAAAAGAATATCTAATGTTAGACATGGATCGAAGCGAAACAATCGTCTTCACATTCTAAAAAAAATCACACTCAGAATAAGATCTCAAGATAGCCACTCACCCCCGATGAACCTTCAATGCCCGTCATGGTATCGCACCACTGCCCCATCTCTTTCAATGTCATTTCAAACAGCCAACCCCACCCTCGCGACAGAATTTGGCGGGACGAAGATTTGTCGGTGTGGTGTTGTGGTGTTGTTGCATCCAAGGGGTTGCATCGTTGTGCTCGTGGTCGTTGTTAATGCTCTCCCACAGCGTGATCCTTGGTCGCCGCATTATATGACTGTGATGCGTTACATCATTATCAATTCAATAGACCGCCGCGCCGTTCGTATCGCTCGATTCTTCAGTCCAACAGCGGGTTATCATCGATGTCTCTACGAGCATTTCAATCGACCACTAATAACAAGAAGCTATCTCTAGACCCTGATATTGCGGCACAATTCACGATACAGGTTTGTACATCCACGAGCTGCACTCGTAAACTTATCGATGCCTGGTTAGATCAATATCACGTATTAGGTGAACTGTATGCTCAAGCACAAGCGGTCAATTTGGAACAAGTTATGATCATAGAAGATGGTGGATGTAATGGGGGCAAAAATTGCAAGATGGGACCGTGTGTTGCCATATTACATGAAGAATTTGATGGCAATGTTGCATTAGAAGGGATGAATTCGAAAGAATTTACAGAACGTGTGTGCGTAGCGTATAATCATTCAATGCCGTCTTCTCTTTACTTGCTTTGTAACTTTTCGCTAATATGAATATAATCTTCATCCCTCTCGCTTCTGCTCGCTATGTAGGTTTCACAATGTTTTGACCGACGGTGATGTCGCTAGGGTATGGGAATGCATGGAAAATGCTATAACACTGATGGCAGAGGAAACAAACAATGATGATGACAACGACAACCATGACGATTGAGAACTTTGTTTGACTTCAGTCTGAGGTTGACTGGAGATATTATTAACTCTTATTGCTAGCGCTAGCAAATAGTGCAAATCATGGTCCTTTAAGTCATGAGAAAATCCTAGTCATAGATCCTTCTTAGAAGAGTGATTTCAACGATTTGTTGGGAACCCACTTTTTCTCTACTTTGACTTCCGTGATGATGTTGCATTTACGAACCGAAAGCACTCTTTTTCGAGTCCCTTGAAGAGTGCCTTGCATTTTCTTCTCTTCCGTTCGGATGACGCTCCCTCCTCTGACGTCGTGAAGGAGCGCATTGTTTGGAGGGTTATGCATCCGCAACGGCTCAGGAGTGACATCACAATCTGGAGCATTCTCGAATATGTCAGTATTGTCTGGGGTGAATGGCATTTGAAGACACTCAAGAACGTGTTGGAAGTCTTCCTCTGTAAACGCGGCAGCTTCAGCATTTCTTTCAGTCTTCAACGCGCAAGATTCCACTATCGCATTCACCTTCTGCAACACGAGCTTTACGCTCGCGTCATCAAATCCATCATAGTCACCGTTGACTCGTTCCCACATATGGCGGAAGAATGTCCTCTGATCAATCCTGTGCAAAGACAACTGTGACTTGTGCGTGTTCTTCGATAGCTTCACAGCACGCGCTAGGCTTGGAGGGACGTTAGTACAACTCATCAGATGGTTGTGCAGCGATGTAGTGCATGCTTGTAGACTCTTTTTGGATGAGGGGAAGTAGCTGCCTTTCTCAAGCCCACCGCAGTGACGGCATCGAAATCCATACGTCAGTGTGCTCCCTTCACGGTTCTTGGTGCGATCGGCATCAGTCATGACAACCTTTTTCACTTGCGTTAACAAGATTATTAGGTAGTCAGTGAGAATTTCCACATCCTCTGGACCTAGGAAGCAAACATCCTTTTCTGAACACAATGACATTGTTGTTTTGACAGGCCAAATGGCTCTTGCGAAACTTCGATGCACGCCGGGGTCACACAGTAGAATGTCGTAGTCTTGTTGAAGAAAGATTGCTTTGAGTGAATTTGAAACTCAAATCTTGATCGCGAACTCAGAAAAAGCCCGACGACGACGCTATGCTTGTCGATTCATGTGTCGAAGAAGGAAAGTCGGAATCGTCATCGTACATTAATGACAACAATGACGACTGGGGTGGGGTTGACTACGACAATGATGGGGATGAAGAATATGTCTACGATGAGAACGACGAGAGCAATCAAGAATACGACGAAAACGCATTCAACAACACTAATGGATATCGGAGTGCGCAATATGATGTGTGTTGTTAGTCAGATCAGAAATTGTGACGAGAAGTTTCCTCTTCTTGTTAACGACATTATTGTATCTGTAAACGATTCTCCGATGGCCAAGTGGAATGGAGACACTAAAAAGTTTGTAGATGTTATTACAGGGTGGGGGACAAATCCAAGAAAAGTAGTCATCTTGCGGTACACCACAAAGTAAAATATCTATTTATCAAACATAATGTTGCAATGCAAATGATATTAGTGATACCAAATCTTAAACTGGTATCATTAAGTGCAATTTCTGCAGGTCTCATCTCTCATCCCACGCTCGACTGTCAGTCTGTTCCTTCTCCTCAACCCTTCCATCTATATTCAACAACAGTAACCCTGTCAGTGTTTGTTGGAGAAATGCAGCAACGTCTGCAGACTTCGCACGGCCTTTTGGGTCAAAAACATAACACATAGCTATTGCCTCTCTTAATGCCACAACCACTAAATCATTGCTTTCCATCAGTTCCTCATCTATCTTTGGTAGCTCACCATTCATCACTTTCTCCTGAGCCTGTTTCTTTTCATGATCGTGCCATACCTCGTTCCCCGTTAGAATTTCATATAATATCGACCCCAGAGCATAAACATCAATTGCACTGGTTTGAGGTAGGTAGTTATATTCTTCAGGTGAACGAAATGCAGCATCATTCTTCCCAATCGTATATGTACATGCAGTTTGTGGATCAGTGGAATTACGTCTCAGGAAACGTCCTCTATTGAAATCACCGAGTTTCATCTCCCCGTCGTGAAACAAGTATTGATGGCCTTTCAAGTCCCCACTGCAGTTGCATGATTTGGTTAGGACTTATGCTCACAACAAAAATCTTGATTTAAAAAGGTAACACGTATCAACTTACTGTGCTACCGAAGACAATCCCTCGCCATCAATGTCATGGACAGCCGCAAGACCTAAGGCAGCATTTACTGCATACTGTAATCTCGTCGTAGGTGAAAGATATTTCTCTCCTTGGCTCCATTTTCGTAACACAGTTGTAAGGGTTCCCTCATTTGAGTATGGGGTTAGAACGTCAAACCCACAGAAACCATATGTGTTCATGACTTGAGAATGTATATAAAGGATAAAAAAAGTTCAGGTCGACTGCAATGGTCCAGTGATCAGTCTTACTATACAAAAATCAATTGACATACCATATGGGGACTTTGTCAAACGTTCTAGGATTAGGCCATCACGTCGCACACGATCGAAATTACGATCAGTATATTCTGTTCCATAAATCAATATTTTTAATGCAAGTCCTGGATCGTCAGGTTTGTCTTTCTCATTCAACCAAAATATATCATTGTATCCTCCAGACGTATAATAGTAAAACTCATTTATAATGATTTTGGTAATAAAGTCTAATTCGTGAAACATATTACAAATTGGAAAAGATGTTGTTTGCCACGGTTGCATGGGTACGCATTCACCTTCATACAGTGGATCACGTAAACTAACATCCTCCGAATCCAACAGTCGGTCTTCTGCCTCAAGTTCTTCTTTACTCTTTTCAATAACACGGCGTTTAGCCTCGTCTGTTTTTCCTCTCAAGAAGAGACCACTCGCATTAAATTCTAGGTATGCTATTCTCGCATATTTTGATGAATGGGAAGGATGAACAGCAGCATTTACATCACCTCCTACCACGCTCAGGTGTATCGTCTCATTTTTCATCCGAGGATTCATTATTGGTAGCACGGCTGGATCTTTTCTATATCTACCATGCTCATTCTTTATCTTATTGGGTTGAGATCGATCGTCAATATCTTTATTCGTGATACGAGCGGTTGGTATTGTATGTTTCAACTGAAATTTGGCTGGCAGATATAATGCGCTATTCATGCTTTCGGTGATGGCACGTCGAGTACCAAAAATGATCACAACTAACGAGAGAATCGCCATCATCGCCAGTGAAAATTTAATGATATATTTCGAGAAGGAGAATCGACTACGTTGATGACGCCGGCTGGTAAAGTTAATTGTCGTGACCATCTTCTGCAGCAGCCATGAAAATTATGTTGAGATGATCATCCAACGGCACTGGACTCATAAGAAAGAACTGAGAGGACTGAAATCTCGTATCGTATTTATCTCGTTTCTACTGAAGATAGGTGTAAAACAAATCGTACTGAGAAGAAATTTACATATTCGTCACCGACTGTGGGTCTCGACGTAAAAAGAGACGCGAGGGTGATTTGACGACGTTGACATAAAGAGAAAGAACGGAGGTGAGCAGCGAGCAGCATTGTTGAGGGGGGGGGGAGACAAGAGCGTAGAGCATGGGCGCGGGCAACCATCGTCTTTGTTCACTGATCTCACCTGTAGCAACATCTTCTTATGTCATCTTTTGTCCTCTACCACTATTTTGGACGAGAGAAGAAATCATTTCATAATCTATCATGGCTGAAAAATCTGGAGTCCAAGACGCGGCTTTGTCCTTGTTTTCTCTAGGTCAAGGCTCGAGTACATCATCAAGCACAGAAGATAAAACGGATACAGACGTATTGACGAATCATAGGATATACTCTTCTTTAAGTGTGTGCATCCCCGCTCCCCCTCTTTTAGAAATTGTCCCTAATCCTGTGATTGTCAATGGAGCAGTAAAGTTACAGGAGGGGACGTATCATCAAACACAACATTATTCAACTATGGCCCGGTCACCACCCTCAAAGAACAATGTCAAACCCAAGGACCCTAGGCGTGATACGTCTATCCCATTTGACGAAATGCAGCGATTGATGCGTGTGTACGGATCACTCAAGTGTCTACGTAACCGACAACCAGTTGACTCTGGTAGGGCTGTTAAGACTGAGTCGATCAAACGCAAGTTCTATCGCTGGTTTCCAGACCTGGAAGAAAGATTCTGCCGCACTGAGGAAGGATATGTACCAAAGGCGGGACACGAGGAGGAAATGAGATACCGAGAGATGAAAAGGAGGGGCGATCAAGATATTTTGGTCAAGAAAAGGGCGACCAAAAGAATGAGCTCGAAACAAACACTCCTCCCCATGTGTGAGAGGAAGAGTTTGGAGATAGAGTGAATGGCATCTTCTATGTGGGTCTACACAATATTATAGGACTTGCTGCATAATAAATGCTTCATGTTTTATTTTGCGCCTCGAATAAGAGAGGGAAGGGGTTTGCTCGAATAATGTAGAATAGTAGAAGACCTAGAATATGTAACTTGGTATATGTAATGCAAATATTTTCATTTCTGATTGTGTGTGTGTGTGTGTTACGTTAACATTGCAGAGTCAGAGTGGAGAGGGGATGGTGGCAGAGTCAGCTGAAAAGAGAGTAATAAGTAACACCTGTCTAGTATTGCACTGTATTTGCACATTCTAATCAATTGCAATAGGAGTAGCAGCACCAACACATCAAGTAGGATTGACTTCTTCTACTTCAGATGCAGACCATCTCTTACTCTCATTGTGCATTTATCTAAGCTTTTGGAGCCATCTTGCACAGTGGAAGTGGTAAATATTCATCCTCACACTATTAAAGCCAGACATAACCGTGCTGCTCGTTGTAATTGTATGATCAATAGATAACTGTGTTATTAGCTAGATAGCTGTGTCACCAGGCACTGATGCTCATGTTAATTCACATATCATATAATCACATGCCACCATAGCATGATATTACACTGGCAAATTATACAAATATTTTCACTGTGAACTTTTCAGCAGATGCTTGGCACCTTTAATGCATCACTTGCATTACAACCCGCAGAATTAGATTCTGACATCATATTTTGATTTTCTGATAATAATGTGGTTGGGGTATCACTATCATCATTACCTCATACTGTATAATTGCTTCAGAACCTTTCTATTTCTACTGTGTTTGTTCTACTGTGGTTGGCTATCAAAAGGATAAGGCCCACACCCACTATCTGCCCCTCTGTTACATTATGATTGAGACCCCCCACCCTCCTGATAATCATAGCAGATCTACTTCACTTATTTATGTGGTTGAGCATCTTCTATTGCGGCTAGGATTCAAGGATACAACCCCAATCTGATATCTGCCCTCTGAGTTGTAGAGACAGCAGTTGGAGATTCTGTCAGTTTTTGATTTGCATCATGCTGTAGTTTATGATTGAGGCACCCCACCCACTTCATACTCATATCAGGTCTTCTTCTTGCATATATAATGTGATACAGAACCTTCTAGTGTGGCTAGTGACATACGGATGCAACCCCAACAACCATATATATGCTTGGTCTCAGCGTCTCAGTGTTGGCAGTAGGAGATTCACTTGGTTTATGACTTGTAGTGTGATGTAGGTTATGATTGAGGTACTCCACCCACTTCATACCCATAGCAGGTCGACTTCATACATAGTGTCTCAGCGCCAGCGCCTTCTACTGCGGCCAGTTGTCATAGGATGCAACCCTGCACTGATATCTGCCCTCACAGAGAGGTAGACTCAGTAGTATTAGTAATAAATCTTTTGGTTTTGGTATCGTAGCTGGTTCTGTAGATGTAGCAAACAACCTAGATAAATGACAGGCAATACACATGCAGGATGTAATTATGGTCTCTATTTGTTAAGATCAAAGTGAGGTCTAAAAGATGAGGGGGAATAAGACAGGAATGGATTAAATAATATTTTTCATGTCATAAATAGAAGTGCTCTCATTTTTTGTCAACAATTTCAATTGCCTTGACCTGCACATTTGGCGTCATAACTATCTTTCTTCCAAACTTTGTCTTTATCTTGTTCATTTTATCTTTCAATTTATCCCGGATCTTGTCAATCATTCTCTTCTCCTTTTCTCCAGTTAGCTCTCGTTTCACTGACTCTGTCCCTCTACGGACTAAAATATTAAGTAAGGATCCAAGTACAAATGCCCATAATGTGCAGGATAGTGATATGACATTAAATGGCATGCTCATATCCGGCACAGGTGGAAGTATGAGAAGTGACGTGGTAAAAAGTGTAATGGAGGGCGATGGTGTCATTGTTTTTGCTGTCGATTCAAGTGTGAAAGTTGCCATAGATGGAACGATATCCACTCCTCTGTTGGCGTCTGCCGGGAATTTTTGAAAGGGTAGATAGGCTTCATCATAATCCACCATCATCCATATCGATGAGTCAGGAGGCAATATAATAGTGCGGTCCAAATGTATAGTCCCATCAGGATTGAGTATGAGTTTGTGCGCTTGCAAATCCGAGAGACTGAGTTTCATTTTGCAACTTGAGTCACAATTTTCAACAAAATAGGTGTATGTTTCATTGTACCGCCAATTGCATGAAAGATAATTGATACCAATTGATGGGACAAATCGAGCCTCACCTGCTCCACCACCTTGGTAGAATGTCATACGCAAGGTGTGCATCCTAGGCTTAATTAATGTCCCTGGTATGACATCAACCGATTTCACTTCGACAGACCTTGACTGTTGTTCCTCTAAATTGGTGCGTGATTGGCCATGGCGTATTACAGACACCAGTGTACCACTAGATGATACACCCAAAGGTCTATACATTGTTCGAGATATACCAAACATTGACGATGTTGATGATGATACAGTGGTGAGATGTTTGTTGTTGGGATGACGATGTATAATTGCCCATGGAGCAGCTAGATCAATATATCCATCTTTTGACTCAAGTACATTGATCTCCACCCTTTCTTTCAACTGCGTATCATCGCCATCATCGAAGCCATTGGTGCTATGAGTAGCGAAAAATCCCAATGGCAAATGTAGAATCAATTTACTAGAGTCTGATAACGGACATGGATACCATGACATCCTCTCATCGTCCGACGAAAGGGGGACATGACCCATCGTCTTATGGTGACCCAAGAGAAGATCTCCAATCGATACGTTGATATGATCGTGAAGTTGCACGTCACTCCTTGAGTCGATTTGAGACGAAGATGGAATTGCCACCCGGTATGACATCCCTCGCGTAGCCTTCACCGTGCATTTTTCATTTTTTCTGCTTTGTCCGACATTAGCATTATCACTGTCACCTAGCGAGGAGGCAAAGCATGCTGGGGATACTTGCAAATCAATCCACACGGAATTTCTTGTATTGCTACTACTACCACCACCAACGCCAGATCCACCGAGTAATAATTCTGAAAGTGTCTTCACACCCAACGACGAAGAACCAAATAATGAATCAAATACACCCCAGGTAGTATCATTGATACTATGACATGCTCCATTATTGGTAGCGGCAGCCCAACCACCCTCACCACTATTATTGGAAAGTAATAATGATTGTATACCAGGATTGCAAAATGTTGCAGCATCCGCTGCCAAGTATGATTCGACATTAACAGTTGTTTGCACGATAGTATTCACTATGATAGAATGACCATGTTTACGTACTCGTAATGAATCTAATGGTGCACCACAAGGAGGAAAGAGATTTTGATCAAGCAATGTTCGAAGTAATGATGTATATTGATCTTTGTAATACAGTCTAATACTTTCCTCGCGATTGTTGTTGTTTGTATAATTATGACCATGTAATCGAGTAGCAAAGGTTGCCATAATTGTTGTACCAGATGGACCACGTGCACGCTCCTCCCTTTGTAACAGCAATTGTTCTTGCTCATCGTCGTTACTATTACCACCACCACCCGCGTTATTATTGTTGATTATCATACCACCTGAGCTAGATGCAACATCGCCTACCCGAATGAGTAACCGTTGCATTGGATAGTCCGATAGCAGTTGTAGCACTTGTTTTGAGAAGGGTGTACCATCATTTGACAACGCACCATCGATAATGTCCCAAGTAGTAGTACTATCGCTGTGGTTGTTGTCATCATCAACGCCACGGTGGGGATGAAAGAGAGGAGTGGACGATTGGAGAGTCGACGTTGATTCGAGCGAGACGCGCGAAATTAACGATGGAAATGACGAAACGATATCGTCATTGTCATTGAGAAGTGATGGATAGAGCTCGACAGTTGCAGTTTCATCGTGGGAATATTGATATCGACTACCGGAAGTGTCGTAGCGGCAGCTCATGAGATGTTAGGGTAGGGTTCTTAGGTTATTTTCTACATAAATATAATACATGAGTCTTATTGGATCTCAAATAAAGTATGGTACTTACGTAGATATTATTGACACATCTCCCTCTCTTTTTTTATGCCGGAACTCGGAACTTTCCCAGAGGAGAAATCATGCGATCTCGTTTGCTTCACTACTTTGCTGTTCTAAACTATTCTCTCGTCTCTCGCTGTATCTCTCTTCATCGCATCGCATCGCATCGAAGAAGAGAGGGTATCGTACCTGGTAGACTGGTCGATCATGAAGCTTACAGATAAATTGAACAATGCCGTTGATGGATCGTTTGTTGGTAGATTCTTCCAGATAAAGGTAAGATATCATTAGTAAATCTGCCAAGACAATGTGATGAAATATTACATTATTCTCATCCACGTGGTGCATGCACCGTCCTCGACGAATTATTCCCTTCGATACCTCAATTGAAAGGAACGAGGAAGCACATTTACTACCGAACTTGCAGGCGCGACGGCAACATTCCTCACTATGGCGTACATCCTTGCCGTGAACCCTCGCATTCTGGCCGATTCTGGTGGACCTTGCATCCCCAACGAGGCAGATGGTGGTGAGTTTTCGAATTGTATATTGCGTTTCGTGTTTACCTGCACTCGTCAAGATGAAGTGTATTGCCATATATTTTCTATCAGCACTGACATGTAAAATACTTCTTTTCAGGTATATTTGGAGAAACGTATGAGCTCTGTCTTGAGCAAATCAAACGGCAGTATGTCACTGCAACTGCGCTGGCTAGCATGTTTGGTACGTCTTTGTTTTGTGCTTTTGCAAATCTTATCTGTTCTTGCTGTATTACGCTTCTGACGCGATTTTATGATTCTTTAGGAAGCCTTATGATGGGTCTCTTAGCAAATCTTCCCATCGGGTTGGCTCCTGGTAAGTAATACCTTTTTATGATACGGACTTTTTTTATCAGTCCTTACGATGCATTTTTTCTGATATTACAATCATTGCAATGGACAGGAATGGGAACAAATGCTTACTTCACTTATAGTGTTGTTGGGTTTCGAGGAACTGTAAGTTTAGCGCTTTTCTCATTCGCAGATCTATCTTGATATTATACTCCAACATTAAATTCTTTTTCTCTTTTGGGATCACCTAAGGGCAATATATCTTATGAGTCAGCTGTCACGGCTGTTGCAATTGAAGGAGCGATCTTCTTTGTTCTTTCACTTACAGGATTGCGCTACAAGATTATTCGCCTAATTCCAGAGGTATGTGTGCTCCTAGCCGTTTTTGTTACCATCTTCCTCAGTACAGCACTGACCATGAAAAAATAAAATGTGATCATTGTGTGTGCAGCCCGTGAGGATTGCTACTCCTGCTGGGATTGGAGCTTTCCTCGCTCATCTTGGTCTACAGACTGCGGAAGGTATTGGACTAGTTGTTGGTGACATTGCTACTGGTGTGACTCTTGGTGGGTGTCCGCCTGAATTTCAGACTAAATTGGTAGCATATGACGATGCATGTAGGTTGGATGGGATTTGTATTACAAGGTGAGCATTAGTGTCTTGGTGATTCTTACTCAAGTAGTCTGTGTGCCCAGAATGCAATTGTTATGATTATGCTAAAATAATCTCTCTCTCTCTCTCTCTCTCAAAGTGACAATTACACCTGCGATGTTCTAGGGGGCACCATGCAGTCTTGGAGAACATGGCTTGGTATTTTGGGTTTGATGATTATTGCCATTGCATTGGCATACAAGAGCAAGCTATCATTCATATATGGTATCGGACTTGTTACAGCCATAAGCTGGTTCAGGAACACGGTAGTCACTTATTTTCCGGATGACGATGTTGGCAATGCTCGTTTTGACTATTTTAAGAAAGTTGTGGATATCACGGGTCTGGGCTTGATCCTCACTCCATATACAAGCAAAATAGCCGACACTGCGGTCGCCCTCATTACTTTCTTGTACGTTGACTTCTTGGATACCTCTGGCACTTTGCTTGCCATTGTCACTTCTATGGGAGTCGTTGACAAAGAAGGAGACTTTCCGAAGCAGACTCAGGCTTTTTGTGTGGATGCGACCGCTACCGTCTTTGGTATGTATTTATTCTCTCTGCTCTGAAGTTTCTCGTCAGTGACCTGTCGTAAACACCCAATCTTTCCTTTTCCTATCAAGGTTCCGTCTTTGGATTATCTCCCATTTCGTCCTACATCGAGAGTGGGGCTGGAGTTACAGCAGGTGCTCGAACTGGTCTTACGGCTATTATTATCGCTTTTTACTTTTTCATTGCCATCTTCTTTGCACCTGTATTGGCATCCATTCCACCTTGGGCAGTTGGTGGAGCATTGATTATAGTCGGTGCACTCATGGCAAAGTCGCTGGCCGATCTCAATTGGAACAAAGTTTCCCACGCGGTGTCGGGTTTCTTAACTGTGATGGTGATGCCTCTAACATATTCTATTGCATATGGCCTGCTTGCTGGAATTGGAGCTTATGTCGTTATGGAAAGTACATTTTGGTTATTGTCTTTAATTGGCATCAAACTGCCTGTGGATGAGGAAGGAGCAGAAACAAAGACGATTGAAGAAGACGAAAAGAAGATGGTCGATGAAGATGATAAGTTGAAAGAGACCGATGATTTCCAGGAATTTTTGACTAGCTTGAAGGTGGAAAAGTAAATGAATGACAATGATGTGTCCGATGGGGTGATTACTAAAAAATGAGAAAGATGTGTAAAGTTGTTCTACATTTTTCGTGGCGTTGTTGGTCATTCTAGAAGAACGCTGGATAAAATTTTTGCATTGTAAATAGTAACAATTGTTTGTGAGTAAAGTTGCATTTACCGTTATTGTTCATACCGATGGAGGCACTACCTTTTTCCACAGTGTACATGTCTTATGTCATAGCTGCCCTAGTGTAGAAGACTTGTCTATGACTCGGAATTAATTGTGTACCTAGTCCATGTCGATGTGCATCATGGATGGCGTTTCAATGCTGGGCATTCTGATCAATATTCTTCCGTGGTGAGCAATCATTATTACTCTGTGGCCATTTCCCAAGTTGCAGTTGTCACAAAGTTCGGACCACGTCGAATCCACTCTTCCAATTGGCGCAATTCTTTCGTGGGCAACAATCCACCAATGACATCCCTATTACACGATATCATGGACTCTGCAATTTGGTACTTTGCCTTCTTCCCCTCGACTGTGTGCTCCAGGTCTTGATTTAACAGCCAATCAAGGTAGCTGCTGCTATTCCCAGTACCATCATCATAGAGCAGTAATAGCCGTAGGCCGACACTTCGCATTACCAATGCCTTTAAGATATCGTACGCACCCAATCGTTCTTCTATAAACGGGGATTTTGCTGATGTTAGTATCAGTTCCGTCGAATCACGATCATAATTGGCTTGACTTAATGCTTGACAAAGCTGTAATATAATATTATCGCCAGGACGAGATGTAATGGATGCTTGTGATAGCGAGCTACTCTCCTGCCACAATGATGGCTCCATTACTTGAGACAGTGAGCACAACACAACAGACTTCAGCTTGGGCTGTGACACTCGAAGTGATAGCCATTCATGCAATAGTGTCGTATCGTTCAGGATTGTACTCGTCACGTCACTTGCTGTCGTCACCACGGCACACGAACCTACCAAAGAAGATACTGCGTGGATGTAAGATAATCTCTCGTTCTCCACATGAGGGATGAAATGATGAAGTGCTCTTTGAAAATTTCGAAGGAGAAGTTGAAATTTGTTCCATATCCCCTCATTCACGACTGTTGACGACATGACACCTACACGACAAATTTCGGATAGTAGACGTATAGCTGCAACTCCATTGATGGCATCCATTTCCCCCCATACACCATCCTCAGTGTTGACATCGTTGGATAGATCGCCTGGACTGCCAACCATGCACAACAATCCACGTCGAAGTATATCATGACCCAATAAGAAGTCTGCACGTGCTGCGTTGACATTCACAGACGCAGTTAGTCGTTCTAATTGATCTAACGCCGCAAATTGGAGTAATGGATCATCATTCGGATGGTCAAGAGCCATATGAAGTAACTTATCCATTATTCCGTTTGACAATGCCAGGGTAATTTCCTCTCCCCCTAATAGACAGATATCAATCATCAATGCAACTATTCTCATTATAGAAGTAGAGGATTGCTTCCCCCCAACCAGGAGTTGAAGTTGACTCCAAACCATGTCGATTGTAGATAGCACTCGCTTCGCAATGGAGCAATGATATTCATGTCCGTTGTCCCAACGACACAAAGCAAGTAGAGCCGCATGTGCATCCGTGGCTATCCCCACTTGATCTTCACTATTCGGACCAACGAGTAGCTTTGCCAATGCTAGCAGTAACGCATCACTCACTGTCTTGTTTTCGTCCATAATACCAGTGAATACGAAATCACGTTCAATGACTTTACGAACGGACGATGCAGTAATAGCCATGTATTCCAACGGATGAGATTCAACCAGGTAGGATAGTATTGTGAGTGCACCATTTCCATCTAACTCGTCATTCATTGGTATCATCCATAGTCGTTGGAGTAGAAAAGCAACAACTCCAACTGGACCGCCTAACTTTTCTTGGAGTGAGGCTCGGATGCTGGCGGCGTTGTTGGAGGCATCATCGGCGGAAGACGTCGTCAATGCAGCGAATAGGATGAGCAATGCCTGCTCTGCATCATCATCTGATGCCATGGTTGTTGGTGTCATTGATTTATTACCTGCGCTAGAAAATTAAATAATGGGGGAAGGAAGGAAGTGGAAGTGGAGGAGATGAAATTAATTCGTACGTACATCGATCGTTCGGGGGGCTGATGAGAAATTGAAATTCGGCAGACAGAGAATAATGTAGGCATGGCCGGTGGTGGATTGTTCATCAGGCGATCTCAAGGAGTCAAGCAACCTGAAATAGAGTACGGCAGCATCGAGTTCACTGGAGACAGCACGTCACCGTCTGTATCATCGAACGACGACGACGATGACGCGGATTTGACGGACGTGAAATCGAGGAAGATGTCGACGATTTCAAGTGGCGTTGTGAACTTGGCCAACACAATCGTGGGTGCTGGCATGCTGGGTCTGCCAGGAGCATTTGGAGGTACTGGTTGGTTATCGGGTATCATCCTTATTGTTGTATCTGCAATATTCTCTGCACATGGACTTGTTTTACTGAGTAAATCTGCAATCATCACTGGGAAGCCGGCCTCGTTTTATTCAGTTGCACATGCTTCAGTACCTCGATATACCATGCTTATTGATGCAGCAGTCGCTGTGAAATGTTTTGGTGTAGCAACAGGATATCTTATTACCATTTCCGATAGCATGGTGAATGCATTACATCACATGTTAATGTCCGGAGATAGTGAAAGAGAACAAACATTCATCATTTCTCTACTACTATCTCGACATTTCTGGGTGTGTGGTGCAACATTATCTGTACTCCCATTATCATTCTACCGCACTCTCGACGAATTGAAGAAAGCTAGTGCATTGGCTTTGGTTTTCGTGTTCATGCTTGTGGGTATGATTCTCGCATACGCAAACGGACTTGCTGATCCATGCTCAGGCTTTAATAATGATGACAACAGTGAACACGAGACATGTAAAGGAGACATGGAGCCATATACGAACTTCTCATCGACAATATCCAAACTACCAATATTTGTATTTGCATTTACGTGTCATCAAAACATTTTTCCGATAGTGAATGAACTGGAATTATTGAGCCAGAAGAGACTGAATATTGTCATATCTTGCTCGATAGGTTTTGCACTAGTTATTTTCTCTACTGTTGCTATTGAGGGTTATCGGACATATGGCTCGAATGTAAGAGGGGATATTCTACTGAATTATCCAGAAAATAGACAAGTTACATTTTTGAGGATTTGCATAGGAGGGATGCTTTTATTGCATTATCCACTTCAATTAGGTAAGTGTTTTTAATGCGGAGATTATTTACAGCCAGACACGGCTCAGGATGATACATACATATTCAACAAGAAACATATCCTTGACGACAAACGTATTTCATGACTGGTCGGGCATCGCATTGACACATCATATCTCGATTGACTTGGCAAAATACCCACACATTGCTCTGAGCGTAACTCATTTCATCTTTTCCTTATTTCTCGTTAAAGACCCATCTCGTCGTTGCGTAACTTCATTTGTCAAGGCGTTAATACAGTGCTGGCAGCAACATGGAGAAGATACAAGTAGAAATCAATCGGAGTTAGAGCACCAGTCCGAAGAAGATGTAGACTCTTATGTAGCAGTTGAGACAGAACCTAAAGACAACCCAATGGACGACGACGGCAACAATGATGATAGAAGGAGTTTGGATGATCGGCTATTCTACATTATAACGTTTGTATTTATCTCATTGTCATTCATTTTGGCGATGATTGTCGATGATCTGGGGATTGTGTTGGCACTGGTGGGCTCTACAGGATCCACACTGGTATCATACGTGTTGCCCGGGTTGATTTACATTAAGGTTGCACAGCAAAAGGATGCTGCACTTGTGATGGCATATGTACAACTGTGTCTCGGGCTTGTGCTTATGCCACTTGCATTGTACTTTGTCCTAACAAAGGCAGCACACCATTAGCTCGAATTGTAATATTTTGTCCCTCATTTCTTAAGCCACCGAATATATTCTTGTCGGAATGACTCTAAAGCCGCTGGAAGATCATCATCTAATGCCTTCCGGAGAGATTCACCACCCGTCTTTTCAAACTTCTCCTTGGAGGCGCCAGGTATTGCCTTCAAAAGTAATGACGGGAATTGTATTTTAAGACTCAAGTTGGCATTGGCTTCGAAGGCTATCATGTCACTGCCTTTCGCTACAGCACTGATGCGATTTAATGAGAATGTAGTCTGCTCGCTGCTTTTGGTGGTCGACGAGTCTTTACCCGTGACCTTATTGAAGAACCAAACGAATATACGATTACCCTCCGCACGTGTTGAATCTTGAATGAGTACCATTTCATAACATGGGAGGCCTGTAGATGATGACATGACAAGTTTGACTCCGATTATAACGATACTCATAACTTGAAGACCAGGAAATTTTACACCCGAAGTGGTGACTTCAAATATTCGTTCATCACCACTTGGCGTAGATGCATCTACCTTCACACAATTTACTTTGTATTTTTCCATGAGTGTTGTTGTGCCGATATTTCCCATGTCTCTTATTCTATTGTTTTTCGATCCACGCAATATTAGCGGAGCAGATTGGGGCAGTGCGAAAAACTCATGCAATGACTTTCCTTCCACGAGGGCTGCCTGCTTCGACGTCATGCATGTGTTACCCTGGAAATTTAATGTCATCATTGACGAAGACGATTCATCACCTGACGGCACGTCATCGAAGACTTGCGATTTCCTCGTCAGTGCAGTCGCACGGCGGCTTGCGATATGCGGACGCACCATAATAGGAGGAGTGCGAAGAGCATTTGTCACGCCGAGTAGTGCAAGCAGCAAGCAGAACATCGAGTTTCACCCATCCCATGTGTATTTGAGCTCAATTGAGGAATTGATTCTCCCCGTCGTTCTTGTCGCGTAAAATAGCTTGCGGAGGGATCTGCCGCAGCTAATATCGACTTTACATAAAATCGATTTTTAGGGCTGTTACAGGGGAGGGTTAGGGTAGGGTTAGGGTGTTACAGGGGGAGGGTAGGGTGTTACGGTTAGGATATACGAGTTTTAGGGCTATTTTTGCGCACCCCCTAAGTCACGAAAAAATGATAAGCCCGGAGATATGTCGTTAAATCTTTCAATGTCCATATGATCGGCCCAGGAGAGTGCACAGTCGTTTAGACAA